>Ga0256829_1003418_pt1 | contig 11021 bp, 9 predicted proteins | sample 131447metaG_FD_185979 | JGI IMG/M metagenome (GOLD analysis project Ga0256829, IMG submission 185979) | Hydrothermal vent microbial communities from Lau Basin, Pacific Ocean - 131-447 | ecosystem: Environmental > Aquatic > Marine > Hydrothermal vents | place: Pacific Ocean: Lau Basin | collected... | reverse complement strand
ATTTTAGGATATAATTCGCAAAATTAAAAGGGTTAATAAGTATGCAGGTATTTGGAAAGTTTTCGACAAATTTTGATATGGACTACCTTGTTGAGCAGTATATGTACATCAACGAGAGTGAAGATGAGAAAATCACGGTGGATGATTTGGAGAATATGCTTAAAAAGAAGCGTAAACATGTGGCGGGGACGGTCTTTTTGTATAATCCTGAGCGAAGTCCTGTGGGCTACAAAATGAGCCGTTTTTTACAAGAAGATGGCTTTGACAAGTATGATGAGTTTGTGCCTCTAGCAGAATCACCGCGTGACTACATTCTAAACGCAGGTTTTAAAGAGCACTACAAGGGCAAACTCATTGAAATCCGTTACCTCTTTAACTACAACCGCGAGAACATCGAGCCGACACCGATTTTAGAGGAGTTTGACGCAGACCTCGACAAAATGAGCTCTACTCAGCTCACACGCTACGACAGAAACCTAAACTACATCGACATTCCAAACATTCGCCTCACAGGTAAGTTTGTATTTTTCGGCATCGGGCACAAGTATGACCGCCATCACAAAGCCATCATCGCTTATGCACGAGCACTCTCTGAGCATGTAAACAAACTCGACAAAAACGTTGTCTTTATGTATGACAACAACTATGACCCTGAGGAGTGCATCGAGCGAGCTTACTATCCATCTCCTTATGCTTCTGGAAAAGCACGTGAAGTACGTGCAAACGCAGTCAAAGCCATCTTTAAAACGATGCCACCGCAAATAGTAAAGATCTAACTATTTTCTTCGTCTCGCCCATCTTGCGAAGTATCTCGCAGGGGCGATGCTTTTATCTATTTCTTTTCCACTTACAATGGACTCTTTTAATATCTTTGCCAAGTAAGGTGCAAGCACAAAGCCGTACCCGCCACTGCCGTTAATAATATTTAGCTGTGGATAGTAACTAAACGCATCATAGCTTATTCGTTTGTCCTGCAGTCTGTTTCCACATGCTTTTATGGTCTCCTCTGAGAGTATTAAAGGACCAAGCAGCGGCATATAATCCACCGAGCCGGAACGCAATCCTGTGTAATCTTTAATGATTTGCACATCTTCAAGTTTCATAGTTCGCGCTGCTTTTTCTAAGAGTTCTTCCCGTCCTTTTACTATGTCATAAGGTTCTTTGTTTTTATCAGGATGATAGTGAATGTTATGTGTTGCGCCAATGGCAAGTACGCCGTTGTCATCACTTTTGGATATTGAGACGAACTGATGCAATGAGTAGGGATTTTTTGAGCTTGTCTGCACATCGACACGGTGCCCCCAAATCCCTCGAACATCAATGTAAGGCTCTTTTATGACCTTTTCATACGCTCCAGTTGCCAAAACAACCTCTTTTGCAGCATAGGTCTCATTTACAAGCCAAAAACCATCATCATAGCGCAGTTCTTGCACTTTTTCACGTACAAATTTCGCTCCTTTGCTCATCTCCTGACAAACACTCTGTGCATTAATTATCGCTGCGTTTAGAGAGATGTGTTCTCTCTTTTTTGCCTCATCTGTAAGTGCATTTAGCACCTCTTTCGATGCCTCTTCAAGCCTAAACGCAGGATTTTTTTTATATTGACGAAGCATTGCATCGTCTTTGTCATCTTTTGCAATGTGCAGGAGTTGTGAAGCTTGAAAAGAGTGTGGAAAGTTAGTTTTGTAGTAGTTAAGGGAGTAGCTAAACGCAGCATCAAGCATCTCTCGAAGCTCACCTGCTTTGGAGAACTTTGGGCTTATAAAAGCACCCGCAGCACCGCTTCCGCCGGCTGCTATGCCCTCTTTGTCAAATAAAATAACACTTTTACCCTCTTGAAGGAACTCATAGGCGACACTACAGCCGTTTATGCCCGCTCCGACAATGGCAATGTCATACATCGTCTAAACACTTACCTCTTTAATGTCAGCAATGTTCAGAATACTTTTGTAGATGGAAGCTACAAGCGCTTTTCTGTTGTTTTTCACAGCTTCATTCTCTGCGTTTACCATTACATTTTCAAAGAAAGCATCAAGCTCAGGTTTAAGACCAAAGAGTGCATCAAGCTCCTCTTCATAACTCTCGTACGATTTTACAGTAACTTCTTTATATTTGTTATAAAGTACTTTTTCCACTTCACCTTCAAAGAGCGCTTCATCCACACTCAAGTCAGCACTGAGGTCAATGTCTTTTGTGATGTTCGCAACACGCTTAAATGTTGAGAAAACATCATCGAAACCTTCAGAGTTCACAAGCGTGTTGAGCGCTTCTATTTTTTGACCAAGAGCCAAGAGTTCTCTCTCACCAGATGCTAAAACAGCCTCGATGATAGAAGGATTTACTTTGTAGTATCTTCTGATACGTTCTAAAATAAAGTTCTCCAGTTTTTCCAAATCAATAGCATCATAATTAACTGCAAGCTCTTTCATAGTTTTGACGATGTCAAACTCGAAGCCGTATTCATTAACTATGCGAATGATGCCATTGACCGCACGACGAAGTGCGAACGGATCACGTGAACCTGTTGGAATTTCATTGACCGAGAAAAGTCCTAAAAGTGTGTCAAGTTTGATGCTCATCGCTAAAATGGCACTCAGTTCAGTAGATGGAAGCTCGCTGTCTTCACCCTCTGGAAGGTACTGCTCTTTTATGGCAATAGCAACCGCTTCACTCTCACCCGCTTCAAGTGCGTAGTAGTAGCCCATGATACCCTGAAGCTCTGTAAACTCATAGACCATCTCACTCATCAAGTCAGCTTTTGCAAGCTCTATGGCTCTGTTTAGATCTTCAACCGCTGCGTTTGGCTTGTAGAGTTCGTAAAGTTTGTTTGCTACTTTTGCTTCACGTTTTATTTTATCAGCAACGCTGCCAAGTCCTTTGAAAAATGCAACTTTTTCAAGCCCTTTTGTACTCAGACCATTTTTAAGGTCATTCTCCCAGAAGAAGAGTCCATCAGCAAGACGAGGACGCAGTACACGCTCATTTCCACTTATGACCTCTGAAAAATCATCGGTCAATGCGTTTGAAACCACGATGAACTTGTTGATGAGTTTTCCATCTTTAAATACTGGGAAATATCTTTGATGCTCTTTCATAGAGGTGATGATAACCTCAGGAGGTAAACGCAAAAACTCCTCATCGAACGAGCCTAAAAGTGCTGTCGGGTTTTCAGTGATTGCCACGACTTCAGCAAAAAGTCCCTCATCTATTTCGACATTGAGACCATTTTCAGACTCTATGTTTTTAATGTCAGCGAGAATTTTATCTGCACGCTCTTGTGGAAAGAGTGTCACTCCACCCTTTTTAAGTGTCTCAAAGTACTCTTTTGCACCATCAACTGCTACTGCGTTGAAGTTGGCAATGCGGTGTACTTTTGTTGTTTTTGCAGAGTCAACTCCGTAGAGTTTCACAGGAACAAGCTCGTCATCTAAAAGTACATTTACCCAGCGGATAGGACGGATGAAACTCTCATCTAAACTTCCCCAACGCATAGACTTTCCAAAGTCAAGTGACTTGAGCCACTCATGGATGATATCGCCAAGAAGCTCGCGAGACTCCTCTCCTTTGACATCTTTTTTATAGTAAAGTACCTCTTTGCCGTTTTTCTCTGCTGTGCTGAGTTCTTCAAGAGAAACACCGCATTTTTTAGCAAAACCATTTGCCGCAGGAGTCGGCTCACCGTCTTTGTACGCCACAGCCAAAGGTGCTCCGAAGAACTCCTCTACACTGTCATCTTGCTTGAGTTTAAACTCTCTGTGCCACATAACCAAACGACGAGGAGTGTAATAAAACTCAAACTCTCCAAGAAGTGAATACTTTTCTAAAACAGCAGCATATTTTTTCTCAATATTTTTCATCTCTTTTAAGAGAGGCACTGCCGGAAGCTCTTCAACACCGATTTCAATTAGTAGTGGTTTTAACATATTTAGACTCTTTATTTTATAAATTGCCGCGATTGTACCTATTTGTTGGTTAAAAGTTCGTTAAAATACTCCAAACCATACTCACAAAGGAAACAGATGAAAAAAATTGCACTCTCACTTATATTGGGGCTTAGCCTCTATGCCTCAAGCGTACATCAGGCAAAAGTTCAAGAGACAATGAGCAGCGGCGGCTATACATACATGAAAGTTAAAGATGGTAATGACATCTACTGGATAGCAATGACACAACGTAGCGTAAAACCAGGAGACACCATCAAGTTCAACGAGCAGGGATGGATGCAGAACTTTCACTCAAAAACACTCAACCGTACCTTTGATAAAATTCTTTTCGCAGGGGAAGTCACTTCACAAACGCAAGCGCAAAAGATACAAAATATCAAACCAAACATCATGACATCAAAGTACAAAACAAAAGGGACACTGAGCATTGCTGAACTTTTTAAAAATCGTGATGCCTATGTAGGAAAAACAATCACAGTACGTGCGAAAGTCACAAAAGTTTCAACACAGATTATGAAGCTCAACTGGATACACCTTGAAGACGGTAGTAGATTTATGAACATGGACGATCTGGTATTTACATCAACACAAGCTGCACCGAAGGTTGGAGATGTGGTCTATGCAACAGGAACAGTCGTGAAAGACAAAGATTTCGGCTATGGCTACTTCTACCCGCTCATCATCCAAAAAGCTACTTTTCGTAAATAAATTTTAAAATAATCTTAAATAAGAGAAATATACTCTTGTTTATGATTATACTAAAAGTTTTTATACTACAATAGCAGCAAATAAATAAAACACAAGGAATTAAATATGCCAAAGATTAACAAATATGTTGACATTGACACAGTAGAAAGAGAAGCAAAAAAGGACTTAATTGACCGTCACTCACCATTCATCACAGTTGAAGGTGAAGCAAAAAAAGGTGAAATGCTTGCAGTAAATGTTAAAATGGGTCAAGAGTATACTCACCCAGATGATTTTGATCACTACATCGAAAGCATCACTCTTTTCAACGGTGAAACTAAATTAGCAATGGCTACTTTCGTACCGGGAACTTTAGGAAATGAAAAATCTCACGCTGAAGTAACTTTCAACATTCGCCCAATGGGTAAAAAGCTTAACCTTGTAGCACACGGTTACTGTACTAAACACGGTATCTGGGAATCAACTCCAGTTGTTGTTGAAGTAGCTGAGTAAGCATACTTCAGGCTCTCCTTTAAAAGGAGAGTTTTTTTACTTCCTCTAGTGGCACAGCTTTTCCATAAACATAACCTTGTCCATAAAATTCATCTATACTTTCAAGCAGTTTTTCCTCTATTTCTTTACTCTCCACATACTCGATTATTGTACGGGCATGTAGTTTTTTCGACAAAATAACAGCTGTTTTTACGATTTCATAACTTGTATCATCTTTTAGCACTTCGCTCGTGAGTGTTCCATCAATTTTTACAGCATCAAGTAGCTTATGTTTTGAGAGTTTTATAAGTGCTGCTAACGATGAGTACCCTGAACCAAAATCATCTACGGCAATTTGCAGTGTATTTTCATAGCCCGATTTCAACGCTTGAAGCGTCTCATAGTGCTCAAAGAGATTATATTCTGTAATTTCAAGAGTGAGAGTGATGTCTGCTTCTTTAAAACTATGTAAACATTTTTTAAAGGCTTTGAGCACTGCCTCATCTTTAAATGAATCTGGAAAGATATTGACGCTGACACCCTGCATAAGCTGTGCGATCTCTTTTGAAAGTTTTTCCAACTGTTCGTATACCAGTATATCAAGAGCTGCAGTCATTTTTTGTGCTATGACTGTATGAATGAAATCCTCCGCATCAACCAACTCGTCATTGTCTTGCATACGAGAGAGTACTTCACAGTATGCAAGAGCGTGTCCATTTTTATTTACAGATACTATAGGCTGGAAACAGAGTTTTATTTTCTCCTCTTCAATGGCTGCTTTGATTTTACCACTAACAATGGAATCTTTTTCAGCATTTGATCGTAAAAGTTCACACTCCTGTTTATCAAAATGATAATGAGGAATATGTACATGCTCTTTGGACATATTTAAAGCTACTTTTCTCAAGGTTGGAGCATCTAATCCCGAGAAGACCTCTGTCTCTGATGCCCTTACTATAAAGTCAGGAACCGAAAGCGTGATCTCCTTCTCTTTTAAATCCTCTATGGCCTCTGTCACAAAATCAAAAATCTTCTTCACATCATCTGTTTCTTTGTAACGCACTAGAAAGTGCATAGAGTCTCCGTTGTCAACCACACCTGTAAACTGGTATGCAAGCTCTCGTGCCTTGGCTTTTGCCAACTGAAAGAGTTTGAGAAAAAGCCGATGCACATCACGCTGGTGTATGGTTTCATTCGAAATACTTACAGAGAGCGTTAAAAAATAGCTATACTGTTTTTGAAACAGAATAATTTCGGAAAAGAGTGTAAAAAAAAGGTGTAGTTTATCACTCATAAAATTTATGAGTACCTCTTTGAGCATATCGTTTAAAAGATTAAGCTTTTGGTCAAGTACTACAAAACAGTTATAGGCATTTTTATACTCTTCTTTATCTATGTAGTGTTTAATCTCTCTTGCTAGCTCATACACTTTACGCATAAATATGACAATCTCACTCTCTTTTTCAAAAGAGCAAGATTTCATCAGCAGTTTAAAATCAAGAGAGTTTAGCCACAAATGCGACTCTGATTTTTCATACATAAGTTCAGGTATAGGGTTGTTATCATCACTCAAATACTCTAAAAACGACTTATACCATCGCTCATGGGACATAATGTCCATCTCAACATTTATGGCATCAATTTTTTCATAAGAAAAACGGAGTGCATCTTTTGCTGCTGCCTGTAAGTACCCCTTACAAAGTCCTTGTGTGAGTCTATCTAAACGCAGCAGTAGTGTGTCATCACTGTACTCAATTATATTATGATGGATTGCATAGAGCAGATCCTCTTTCATCTTTTCGAGGACATTTATCCAAAAAAATGCAGGAATTCTGTAGGCACCATACATTTCAAAACCAATTTTTGAAAAGTATTCAAGAAGTTCATTGATTTCCAACGTAAGTGCATTTTGCGTCTCTTTGTGAAGCGTTGCTAAAACTTTTTCTACAGATTCTCTTGAGGTGATAAGTGAGCCAATCTCTATGTTTTGAATAGCTTCTTCAATGAAGTTTTTAAACAAATCATCAACAACTTCATCTATTTTTTTCATAGAAAACTACCCCCCCTCCTAATCAAATTATATTTTTATCACATTATAGCACAAAAAAGACTATTCGATATGTAAAGACGGCTCATCTATATAAAATCCTTGAGAGTAGTCAATACCCAAATCAATTACCTTATCCATAACAACGCTAGAGTGCACGTACTCTGCCACTGTTTGAATACCAAGTTTTTTTGCAAAGCTTACAATCGTCTCCACCACTATCAAAGAAGATGGATTGACATCTATGTTCTCTATTAAAGAGCCGTCAATCTTGATAAAATCAGCCTCAACCTTTGTTAAATAAGAGAAATTTGAGTAGCCACTTCCAAAATCATCGATGGCGATCTTCGCACCGTAACGTCTTACCTCAGAAATAAACCTATCTACCCGTTTAAAATCCTTAATGGCTTCACTCTCCAAGATTTCAAATGTTACACGATTGGCTGCGTTTGAATGTTGCAGGGTCTCTAAAATGAAGTTGAACATTTCACTACTCATAATATCTTCAATGGAGAGATTTATACTAAATTCATAATCACTCTGCTCAAAGAATTGAAATGACTTTGTGATGATGCACTTTGTGACATTATTGTACACTTTAATGTTCTTCGCAACGGGAATAAACACAGCAGGCGCTATGATCTTATCATGGGCATCAAGCATTCTTGCAAGACACTCATACTTTACCACTTTACCTGTTTTATTATCTAATATAGCTTGATAGTAAGGAATTATTTTGGAATTTTCAACTGCTTCTCGAACTGTGTGTGACATATTAAGATTGCGACTGTACTCATCTTCAAAATGCATCCTGTCTTCATATATCCAATAACGTACACCTTTTTGTCGGGCATACATGAGTGCCATGGAGACTTTTGAAAAGATATTGTAATTATCTCTAATTGAGGTCGAACCAAGTGTAAAGTCTATATAAATGCGTGCATCTCTATAAACTACATCAATAGTAGAAATTTTTTTGTAAAGCTCTTCAATATAGCTTTTGAGTGCATAAAATCCTAGATTATGCTCTAGTGTAATGGCATACTCTGCGCCTGAAAGCCTATAGACTTGATTATCACTTAGTACATTTTTAAGATGTTTTCCTACTGTTTCAAGGACATAATCTCCTACAATAAAGCCATAAAAAGTATTTATCTTTTGAAAATTATCAATTTTAAGAAGAATCAGTCCTGGGTTTTCCAAATGTTCAAGATCTTTACGGAGTTGATAAAGATTTGGTAACTGTGTAAGGTGGTCAGTAAAGTATTTTTTAAAGAGTTCCGTTCTATAATCATCAATGCAGCTGATTTTTTCAGAGTTGTCAAGATACAACTCTTTGAGCACTTCATCACTGATGTCATCAATATCTTCAATATCAATGGAGAAGAGATTGACATTCGTAGAGATTTTATTATCATGCTTAAGAAAGACTATTTTTGCATCGGGATAGGAGTGGAGTAACTCTTTGTACAGCGTTTGGACCATAACAGTGTTATGCATATACGAAACAATATGGATTAAAAGTTTTTCATACTCCCCGCTTTGAATCTCACGCACCACATTGGGAACTTCCGCTGAAGATTGTAAAGTAAAGTTCTTGATTTCTAAAATCTTTTTTTGCATATAGTCCCTAACCCTTTAGGTGTGAATGATAACATATTTTTTCTATAAAGTGTACTTTAACCACATTTTAATTATACTCTCAATAGAGTTTAAAACGTGGTGGTATTCTTGAAATCATATCAAAATCTAGTTTTGCTACAAAATCTGTACAGACTCAAAGCTGCCGGCTTTGAATATATCGACCATTTTGACATAAATATAAGACAAAATGATGAAAATCCTACAAATTTGCGAGAGCTATCACAAAATATAATATCATGCCACTTATGTGATTTAAGTAAGTCGAGAACACAGAGCATGAGCGGCTTTGGAAATGAAAATGCCGAGCTTTTCATTGTAGACTATATTGTCTCAAAAGCGCAGGATTCTACAAATGCATACTACAGTGCAAGATCAGGGGAAACCTTGAAAAACATGATAGAAAATGTAATCAGAATAAAAGTCGAAGATGCTTACCTGACACATGCCATTAAATGTAAACCCTTGCATACGAATAAACCCTCCCCCTCAGAGTGGAACTCCTGTAAAGGGTATCTTTTTTCGCAAATAGAGTTCGTCGCTCCAAAGGTCATAGTGGCCCTCGGTGCAGAGGCCTACAGCCATCTCACAGGGGACAATGACAACTTTGAAAATGTACGAGGACATGTAATCGACTATAAGAACTATAAACTTGTACCGATATACCATCCCCAACATCTATTACGAAATCCAGAGTTGAAAAAAATAACTCTCAATGATCTCAAAACTATAAAGAGCTGCCTATGAAATATTTACTACCTTTACTCCTTCCTGCTTTCATTTATGCCCAAAGCTTTATGATTTCACAAATACCACTGCCAAAGACCTATATCGAAAATCTTGACCCATACAGATGTGATGATGCCTGTTTGCAAGACTTTTTAGATAAAGGAATGATATTTTCCTTCCTGGCCCACGCAGATGGTAAGCTTGAGAACAAAGAGCTTGATGACATCCGTAAAATGCATGTATCTATTTTTAATCTTGGTACCTTCAACAGCCGCGGCGGGCTCAACATCGCCATGTTACTGCCATATAATAAAATAGGCAAATATGCATCATCAACCACAAACGCAGTTTTTGCATACCTAATGACAAAAAGTGACTCTTTTGAGCTTAAAAGCTATAAAATCGAGAGTGAAGACATAGGTGACATAAAGGCTGCATTTAACAAGATACAAGCAGATGGTTTTGACTACGTCATCGCACCTTTTACAAAACAGGGTGTAGAGAACGTTATTTTACTAGATCCAAATCTCAACATCTACTTTCCAACCATTAATAAAAACGATGTAAATTCTACATCACCCTACCTCTACTTTGGTGGTATCAACTACAAAAAGCAGAGTAAGCTCCTGCTCAAAGAGGCAGTCTCTCCACTAGTTATATTCTCTGACCGTTCACAAACAGGACGAGAACTTGCAAAGTACCAAAAAGAGGAGTTTTTAAATCCGACTATAGATATAAATGAGACAATGACCTATGATGAAGAGGTAAGTGTTTATGATATGCCTGAAGATAGTAATGAGCTTGTGATTCCAGATGATGAAAGTATTGATGAGAATCTCAGCGAAGAGAAACGTGTCATAAACTTTACCATCTCACGACGTACAACCAACCTTGAGAAATATCTCAAAGAGAATGAGGATATAGCAAACGCTTCGTTTTTCATCAACACACCCGTCATAAAAACGGGGATGATAATGTCACAACTGACACTCTATGATACCAATACGACAAATATTCTCTCAACGCAGATAAATTATGACCCACTTATTCTCTCTATGACACAGTATGTCGATAGAGAAAAGATGATAATTGCAAACTCTATTACCGAAGAAAATAACGTGCTGATAGAAGCAAACTCACTCCTGCACAATGACATTGTTTACGACTGGATCAACTACTCTACCACCATAGGTATTGACTACTTTTACAAACGTATCACGGGGCAAGAGAGAGAGTATAAAATTCCTATGGAAGATAACCAAATGGTCTATGATATAGAGCTCATTCGACCGGGATTATCACGATTTTTTAGCTATTAAGCCCTTTTTAGAAGTAGTATGAGAAACATAAGACTCATACCTGCTTCACTGAAGAGCATAGCACTCTCAAAACCGTAATATCTCCAAATATACCCTATGCAAAGTGCTCCAAGCGCACTAAAAACGGCAACACCACCATAGAATACCCCATATACAAAACCT
>Ga0256829_1003417_pt1 | contig 11022 bp, 9 predicted proteins | sample 131447metaG_FD_185979 | JGI IMG/M metagenome (GOLD analysis project Ga0256829, IMG submission 185979) | Hydrothermal vent microbial communities from Lau Basin, Pacific Ocean - 131-447 | ecosystem: Environmental > Aquatic > Marine > Hydrothermal vents | place: Pacific Ocean: Lau Basin | collected... | reverse complement strand
CCCGCTGCAATCGCTGTTACACCTGATAAACCTGTTGGCACTGTAGCCTGACCAAAACTATTGCCTCCCCATGCGACAAGTGTTCCATCTGCTTTTAATGCTATTGTAAAGTCAGCGCCAGCAGCTACAGCAGGTGTTGCTGCCGATGCGTATTGTACGTGTAATATAGTCATGGCAATTGTAAGCGTTATGAACAAATACTTTCTCAAAAGTTTTAATATCAATTTAATTCCCCTAGTTCTTGGTTAGAAATGTAGCATCTCAAAACAGGCGGATCGCACTATCTTGAGCAAAAAGTAACACGCACTATAATACCCCATAATAGGGTATTGCAAGCAGTAATCTATTGTCCACTTCATGGATAGAGATAAGTGGAGTGCTCGACAGGACTTTTTGCAAACATGCTTGCGTGAGCTAAGAAAAGAAAGCCAACTAACACAAGTTCAGTTGGCACAAAAGCTCGGTCGCCCTCAAACTTATGTTAGTAAATATGAGTTAGGTGAAAGGCGGCTAGACTTGTTTGAAATCAATGACATTTGTAACGCTTGTGACTCAACACTTGCTGAATTTATTGCAAAAATTGAACCTCAACTTAAGCGGTATTCTGCACTGAATAAAAGGGTATAACTTGAGCACCATCGCGCAAACTATCTAAATAATCTGCCCATGATTGCATCATTTTAACCCTTTCTGGTAGATGTCTAGCGTGATTATACGCTTCCTTAATGGCATTGCCTTCTTTATGTGCCAATTGTCTTTCAATAAAATCAGAATTAAACCCAAGCTCATGCAATAAAGTTGAAGCCATTGCTCTAAAACCATGAGCCGTCATCGTATTTTTGTCATAACCAAGACGGCGCAAACTCACGTTAATCGTATTATTACTGATTGGTTGCTTGTTCGTGCGAATTGAAGGGAACACATAACGCCCATTGCCTGTAAGGGGTTGAATATCTTTCAAAATAGCAACAGCCTGATCCGATAGTGGTACTATATGTACTTGCCTCATCTTCATTTTTTCTGCTGCTATTTTTATTTGTTTGTGTTCAAGATCAATTTCCTTCCACTCTAGGTACCTAACTTCACCAGGCCTTAAAAAGACATAAGGGGTGAGCATGAGAGCAGCTTTAACAACATAAGTGCCTTCAAACCCTTGAATGGCTCTCATCAACTCCCCAGCCTTTTTTGGCTCTGTAATACATGCATAATGCCTTCTTTTCTTATGCTTTAAGAAGCCTTTAATCATTGTTGTTGGGTCTATTTCAAGCTCATGATGTATCACGCCATAACAAAAGATTTGTGAACACAAAGCCTTAACACGCCTCGCCGTTTCTTCTGCTCCCCGGTCAGCAATGCGTTTCAACGTATCCAATACCATTGATGCTTTTATACTCTTTATCGGCAAGTCTCCTAGCCAAGGAAACACATTTTGCTCCAAGCTTGTCATCACTTTCGCTGCATAAGCCTCAGATAAATCCTTTGAATATGAAGCAAACCACTCCCTTGCAACCCCCTCAAAAGTGGAAGCATGAGATTCTGCTATTCTCCTAGCCTCCACCTGTTTCTTAACTTGAGAAGGGTCAATCCCCTCTGCTAAAAGCTCACGTGCTTGAGTCTTAGCTTTTCTCGCAAGCTTGGCGGACATATCAGGATAAACTCCAATGGCTAAGGTTTTACGCTTGCCTGCATAGCGGTAATCGAAGCGCCAATACTTACCTGACTTCAAAACAAGCAAATATAACCCTTCTCCATCAGTTAATTTTAATTGCTTCCTGCCCTCGGGCACCTTTGCTGCTCGAATTTTCACGTCTGGTAACATATATACCTCCAACCTTGACGGTATATTTCTGTCCATTGTCATCCAATGATGTTTTATACCGTCAAATATACCGTCAATTTAAGTGTATCTGTAGAAATAGTATAAGACCACATTAGACAACATGGCAAGAAAAATCCATTAAACACAAGGTTTAATGGATTTTATTGGACGATATAAAATTTTCGAATGGTGGAGCCTAGCGGGATCGAACCGCTGACCTCCACACTGCCAGTGTGGCGCTCTCCCAGCTGAGCTAAGGCCCCATTTTTACCTGATGGACAAATTTCACACCAGCAAAAGTGAGCCGCATTTAGCCATGTGCTTTGTTTTGTGTCAATATGCGCCCATCTTATGATTCGAGGTTTGCTGTGAAACTGTTCCAACGCATTTTATCTGCCGATTGTGATACGCCTGTATCTTTGTTTGCGCGCCTGCGCGGAAATCATGACTGCTTTCTATTTGAAAGCGCGGAGGGCGGCGAGCATTGGGGGCGTTACAGCATCATCGGTTTTGACCCTGCGCAAATTGCCATTGAAGAGGAAAATGGATTAATCATTCAGCATCGTGACGGCAGCGAACAACGCTTTGCCGCAGGCGATATTTTGACTTGGATTCGTAACACCGTCATCAACCATGACGTGGTGGGTAGCGATAATGATTTGCCATTTACTGGCGGTGCTGTGGGCTACTTTTCTTACGATATTATCCATAGATTTGAACCCGGTGTGGAGCAAAAAGTAACGGGGCATCAAGCTGTCGCCGCTTATATGTTGGTGGATAGGTTTGTGGTGTTTGATAATCTCAAAGGCATTGTGCACTTGTGCGTTTTAGAAGCTTCGCAGGCGGAAGCGGATGTGATTTTAGATGATATTGAAAGCACACTTGCTAACACCGCTGCACCAACACCATTCCATCCGCACATGAATGATGAACTTGCCTTGGACATTCCGCCATCCAATGTCACACAGCAAGAATACGAAACCATGGTAGAAACTGCCAAAGAATACATTCTGGCAGGCGATATTTTTCAGGTGGTGGTCTCGCAACGCTTTAGCAAACCGCTGGATGTTGACCCTTTGGCTTTGTATCGTGCGATTCGCCATATCAATCCATCCCCATATTTATTTTATATGGCGATTCAGGGCGTGACCTTAATTGGTTCATCGCCTGAAACCTTGGTGCGCAAAGAAGGCAATAAAGCCATTGTTCGCCCTATTGCAGGCACACGCCCACGCGGCAAAACCAAAGCAGAAGATTTGGCTTTGGAAAAAGAGCTGTTGGCAGACACCAAAGAGCTTGCGGAACACGTGATGCTGGTGGACTTAGGGCGCAATGATTTGGGTAGAGTGAGCAAATTTGGTTCAGTCAAAGTCACCGATTCTATGGCGATTGAACGCTATTCCCATGTGATGCATATTGTATCGCAAGTGGAAGGCACGTTGCGTGATGACGTGGATGCCTTGGATTTATTGGCTGCCACATTCCCCGCAGGCACATTATCGGGTGCGCCCAAAATTCGCGCCATGCAGATTATTGATGAATTAGAAGGCCAACCGCGCGGCCCTTATGGCGGCTGCATTGGCCATATTTCTTTTGGTGGTGAAAATATGGACACTTGTATCATTATTCGCACGGCTGTGATTGAAGATGGCGTGCTCAACGTACAAGCTGGCGCGGGTTTGGTCGCAGATTCTGTACCTGAAACTGAGTATCAAGAATGTGTAAACAAGGCATCTGCCATGTTCCGAGCTGTGGCGCTTGCTGCGGCACAACCTTCCACCTCACAAAGCAACGGAGAAGCATCATGAGTGCGGCAACATTGGTTATTGATAACTACGATTCGTTTACATTCAACTTGGTGCAATATTTGGGCGAACTTGGTGATGTACCGCAAGTCTATCGCAATGATAAAATCAGCATTGCTGAAATTGAAGATTTAAAACCCTCACGCGTTTTGATTTCACCTGGCCCTTGCACCCCCGCAGAAGCAGGCATTTCCAAGGCCGTGATTGAACACTTTTCAGGTACACTTCCTATTTTGGGTGTATGCCTTGGGCATCAATCCATTGGCGAAGTCTTTGGCGGTAAAGTGATTCGTGCACCGCGCTTGATGCACGGTAAAGTAAGCCCCATCCACCATGATGAGGCGGGTATTTTCAAAGGTTTACCTACCCCATTCACTGCTACCCGTTACCATTCCTTGATTGTAGATGAGCCTTTGCCTGATGCGCTTGTGCGTACAGCGTGGACAGAAGAAGGCGAACTCATGGGCTTAAGACATAAAGAGCATCCAACATTCGGGCTGCAATTTCATCCTGAATCTATTCTCACCGAACATGGACATACCATGCTGAAAAACTTTTTGGAGTTATGATATGAGCTACAACATCCAACAAGCCATTGCTGAAACACAAAAAGGCATCCCTTTAAGCAGCGCGCAAGCGGAAACCGTGTTCAACCAAATCATGCAGGGCGAAGCCACGTCTGCGCAAATCGGCGCATTATTGATGGGATTAAGCATGTTGGGCGAAACCCCTGAATTGGTTGCAGGTGCTGCAAGAGCCATGCGCAGTGCGGCGACCAAGATTGCGCCCCAAGCATCAGGTTTGCTCGATACCTGCGGTACGGGTGGCGATGGCGCGTCCACGTTTAACATATCCACTACCGTTGCCATTGTTTTAGCAGCATGTGGTGTACCTGTGGCCAAACATGGTAATCGTGCGATTTCTTCCAAGTCTGGCAGTGCTGATGTGTTGGAAGCCTTGGGCGTGAAATTGGATATTTCACCTGAAAAGGTGGCTGATTGTATTGATGAAGTGGGCATTGGTTTTCTTTTTGCCCCGCAATGTCATCCAGCCATGAAATATGCGGGCCCTGTACGCCGTGAGATGGGTGTGCGCTCCGTGTTCAACCTGTTAGGACCATTGACCAACCCTGCTAACGCTGATTACCAAATCTTGGGTGTATTTGGCGCAGATAAATTGGATTTGGTGGCAGGTGCATTATCGCAACTGGGTACCAAACGCGCTTTAATCGTGCATGGTCGCGATGGTTTGGATGAGATTACGACGACAGAGATAACCGATGCCGTTTGGGTGGAAGATGGTAAAAGCCACCGCTTTGAAATTGACCCCGCAGCATTTGGTATGCCTTATGCCACGCCTCAGGCTTTGCAAGGCGGCGATGCTGCTTTCAATGCTGAAGTGATTAAACATATCCTTGCAGGTGTAGAAGGTGCTGGGCGTGATATTGTGCTGTTAAACAGCGCAGCAGCCCTTTGGGTGGCAGGTAAAGTGGATAGCATTGCTGATGGACTAGGCGTTGTTGCCAAAGCCATTGATGATGGCAAAGCTACAGCCACTTTGAATGCATTGATTGCGTTTACAAATAAAAGGGAAGGAATCTAATTTGTACCAACTAAATAAGCTAGCTAAAGAATATGGTATCGAAGAAGAAATTTTACAAAACTATTGTACCACGCATAGCATTAATACGAAGAAAACAAAGACGTGTATTCAGCAGTTACTTCCATTTATTGAGGCTCAAACAAACAGGAAGTTTAGTCAACTTCCCGAAAGTAACTTTTCTATTCAATATGAAAATAAAGAAGTTTCAATTTATAAAGATGATGCAATTTCATTCTTACAAAAACTCCCATCTAACAGTATAGATATTATCGTTACTGACCCAGCATACTCTGGGATGAATAATCAACTAAAGCTAGGGAAAGGGCGCATTGTCGGCAAATACTCTGAAAAAGGCCAAGAAAATGGCAAGTGGTTTGATGAGTTTCAAGATAGTGTAGAAAATTACTCAATCTTTCTAAATGAATGTCAGCGCGTTCTAAAGAAATCTACTGGGCATATATACATTATGTTCGACTCTTATTCCTTATTGAGCTTGGGTAATACAGTGCGAAGCTTCTTTGATGTAAAAAATATTATTACTTGGGATAAAGTAAACATTGGCATGGGGCATTATTATCGTCGCAGACATGAATATATTATATTTGCCACAAATGGAAATACTCGGAAAATTAAAAACCGATCATTCCCTGATGTCTGGCGCTTTAAACGTATTCACAACGCCTCTTACCCAACGCAAAAGCCCGTGGAGCTTTTTCAAGCTATGATTTACGCAAGTACAGAAGAAGGTTTTACAGTTTGTGACCCTTTCCTAGGTAGTGGTTCATCTGCTGTTGCAGCTATAAAAAACAAATGCAATTTTATTGGCTGTGATATTTCAGACAAATCAATCAACACAGTTCAAAGCCGCCTAAATGAATTTATCAATACAAACACTGACCCTATACAAAAAAACTCGGCGGTAGTAGATAAAAAAGTGTTTTGGGAGTAAAAAAATGGCTAGCCTAACGAAAAGTAAAACCCTTTTTGGTTTCACATCCCCTCGAACACTAGAGAAAATTATACCTGAAATTGATTTGTTGAATCAACACTTTAGTGGTAAAATATGGTCTGGAAATGAACCCTTACAAGCCGAGTTCTTCAAAACCTTATCAAAATCTAATTTTTATCAGGGAAGCAAACAAACTTCAAATCCAGCCTTGGCAGCTAGAGACAGAATTACCCGTGCCCCAAAATCTTTGGGTTTTATTGACCTGTCTCCAAATATACAGCTTACAGAAATCGGAAAGGTTCTATTATCAAAAAAACGACTTGATGAAACCATTACTCGGCAACTATTAAAATTTCAATTGCCTTCACATTATCATACGCAATCAAGTATTATTGAATTCAAAGTGAAACCTTACCTAGAACTCCTTCGAATTATCTTTGATTTAGAAAGTATTTCAAAAACAGAAATCGCATTATTTTTTACTCAATTAACTCATATTGATAAATATGATTCGATTATTCAACAAATTAAAGACTTCCGTGAAAATGCTAAGAAATTTAAGGGTAGTCGAAAGCTATATGTCGCTAAATGCTTTGAAACCGTTGTTATGGACATTTACGCAGATGAGTTTGCTGCAAAAAGCTTCAAAACCCGTGAAAGCAAAATAAATAGTCGCAAAAAATTTATTCAAACTAAAAGCTCTAATATGAAAGACTATGCAGATGCTTTTAGTCGTTATATTAGAAGCACTGAACTTGTTACTTTTCAGAAAAAAACTTTTCACTTAATCATATCTCCCCAAAAATATGATGAGGTTAAATATATTCTTGAAACTGTTAAGCGTGAACCTCAAGAGTTTGAGACATTATCAGCGTTTAAAGAGTTCCTTTTTTCACCATCCAGCGTTTCATTATTATCAGATAATCAACAACTACTTATCAAGAAAATAAAAAGCTTGGGCTATTCCAAGTCACTGGGTGAGCAGAGCTGTGAAGAGTTAAAAGACTTACTATCATCAATTCAACAACAAATAAAAAAAGAAAATATCTCTAAGCAAACCAAAGCTTTGAAACAGCCCAGCTTACTCCCTGAAATTATTAATATTTTTGATAAAATTAAGAATAAAGAAATCCCCGATGCGCCCCTATTTCTTGAGTGGAATGTTTGGAGGGCACTAGTCATGTTGAACTATGCAAAAAGAATTGAAGGTAATTTCATCTCTGACATTGACGGTATGCCAATCAATTATGCTCCTGGTCAGAAACCTGATATTGAAGCAGAATATGACAATTTTGGACTTATTACAGAAGTTACAATGTCATCTGGGAACACTCAGTTTAATATGGAAGGCGAATCTGTACCTAGACACTTTGGTAAAGCGAAAGAAGCTCTCGGTAAAGATACATATTGCTTATTTGTTGCCCCAAAAATTAGTGAAGGAGCCTTAGCCCACTACTTTAACCTCAATAAGAATCACACCAAACTATATGGTGGGCAAACAAAAATTATTCCTCTTTCTATCGAACAGTTTATTGAATTCCTACAAGCTGGTCTTTACTATAAATTCAACAACCCCAATAAGCTTCAAGCTTGGTTAGAAGCACAATGGAAAGACAATCAAATATGCAATGATGAAGAGGTCTGGAGCTCAAATATCGCTTCAAGTATTCCTAAATGGGCAGCATAAGGTAAGAACGATGAGTTCAATTTTAAATGAAATCGCGGCATATAAACGCGAATGGGTAAAAAGCTGCAAGCAAAAAGTCAGCGAACAAACATTATTATCTCAAGCCAAAGATATGCAACCTCTGGATTATGCAGGTGCTTTAATCGAGCGCATTAGCAACCAAAATAATGCCGTGATTGCCGAAGTGAAAAAAGCATCACCATCCAAAGGTATTATCCGCGAAGACTTTCACCCTGTAAACATTGCCAAAGCATACGAACGAAGTGGCGCAACATGTTTATCCGTGCTTACCGATGTGAAATACTTTCAGGGTAATGACCAATTCGTGCGCGATATTCGTGAACAAGTGAACATCCCAATTTTACGCAAAGATTTTATGCTAGACCCCTACCAAATCATTGAAGCACGTGCCATGGGTGCAAGTTGTATTCTCTTAATCATGGCGATGATTGAAGATGGGTTGGCACAGGAATTATGTGCAGCAGCTAATGAACTGGGATTGTCTGTGCTTCCTGAAGTGCATGATGCCAAAGAGTTGGAACGGGCTATAGATTTAGACACGCCATTGCTTGGTATCAACAATCGCAACCTGCATACCTTTGATATTACCCTGCAAACCACATTGGATTTACTCTCTGAAATACCCAACGAACGCACGGTGATTACCGAGTCTGGCATCTTTACCCATGATGATATTCAGCTGATGAACCAACATGATGTCTATGGCTTTTTAGTGGGCGAATCATTGATGCGCCAAGATGACCCAGGAGCAGCACTGCAAACATTGCTGGGCAAGTAAGCAATATGCATGCGTCATTCCCGCGATTAGGTGAATTGCAAAGCAAGAGAGTATCCCCTAGGGGAAGATGGGAATCCACAAGCCTCATAAGCTTTCTTTCTTGTGGTAACACATTGCAACTGACATGGATTCCCGCCTTCGCGGGAATGACAAAAAAGGGGGCGTAAAACACATGCCATTAGCTAAAGCACCTCGCTCCATTCTATCTTACCCTAAATTTTGGGCAGCAGCCCATGAAACCCCCGCCTATCAACTGCCCATGTGCAAAGCGGATATGGATAAGCTTGGTTGGGATAGTTGCGATATTGTGTTGGTGACAGGCGATGCCTATGTGGATTTACCCAGCTTCGGTATGGCAGTCGTCGGCAGAGCTTTAGAAGCCCAAGGTTTTAGAGTCGGCATTATTGCTCAACCCGACTGGAAATCCGCCGATGACTTTAGAGCTTTGGATAAACCCAATCTCTTTTGGGGTGTAACTGCGGGTAATATGGATTCTATGGTCAACCGCTATACATCTGAACGAAAAATCCGCTCCGATGATGCGTATACTGTGGGTGATGTGGGCGGCAAACGCCCTGATAGAGCCGTGACGGTGTATGCCCAGCGCGTCCGTGAAGCATTCAAAGGTATTCCCGTGGTGATTGGCGGCATTGAAGCCAGCTTAAGGCGTATTGCGCACTACGATTACTGGTCAGACAAGGTACGCCGCTCCGTGCTTATGGATTCCAAGGCTGATATTTTGGTCTATGGCAATGGTGAACGCCAAATCATTGAAATTGCCCACCGCTTGGCAGCTGGCGAAGATATTAAGAGCATGAAACATATTCGCGGTACAGCCGTGATGATGAATACGGTGCCTGATGGTTGGCTTGAAATGGATAGCCATGAAATTGATACCCCAGGTGAGCTGATTCAGCATCCTAACCCTTATGAAATGAAAGGTGCGGACAAGGCTTGTGACGAAAAAGAGCTGCACAGAACCAGAGAAAAAGTTGAGCCTGTTTCTATTTTGGATGTAAATAAAGACCGTGATAAAACGGTGATTCGTATGCCTTCTTATGAAACTGTTGCTGGGGATGAAGTGCTCTATGCCCACGCTTCGCGTTTGCTGCATTTGGAAACCAATCCAGGCAATGCCAGAGCCTTGATTCAGCGCCATGGCACACGCGAAGTTTGGATAAATCCTCCCCCAATCCCTTTAACGACTGAAGAGCTGGATAGCGTGTTTGATTTGCCATATTCAAGACTTCCTTATCTGGCTTATGGCGATATCAAAGCCAAAGAAACCAAAATTCCTGCTTATGAAATGATTAAAAACTCCGTCAACATTATGCGTGGTTGTTTTGGCGGCTGCACATTCTGCTCAATTACCGAACATGAAGGGCGCATCATTCAAAGCCGCTCTGAGAAATCTGTACTCAAAGAAGTGGAAGCTATACGTGATAAAACACCCAACTTTACCGGCGTAATTTCTGATTTGGGTGGGCCAACAGCGAACATGTATCGCCTGAAATGCAAATCGGCAGAGATTGAAGCATCATGCCGTAAACCATCATGTGTATTCCCCGATATTTGCAAGAATATGGGCACAGACCACAACCCTTTGATTCAATTGTATCGCAAAACTCGTGAACTTAAAGGTATCAAACGCGTATTTATCGCATCAGGTTTACGCTATGACTTGGCGGTGAAATCACCTGCTTATATCAAGGAGTTGGTCACCCATCATGTGGGTGGTTATCTGAAAATCGCGCCCGAACATACCGAAAATGCGCCTTTGGACAAAATGATGAAACCGGGTATTGGCACATACGATAATTTCAAAACATTATTTGAGAAGTTTTCTAAAGAAGCAGGTAAAAAGCAGTATCTCATCCCGTACTTTATTGCAGCCCACCCCGGCACTACCGATGAAGATATGCTTAGCCTTGCTTTGTGGCTCAAACAAAACAACTACAAAGCCGACCAAGTGCAAGCATTCTTGCCATCGCCTATGAGTACCGCCGCTGCCATGTATCGCTCTGGGCGTAATCCACTCAAAGCGATTAGCCGTGTTAAACCACGGTATAAAGAAGAAGTATTTGTACCCAAGCGCAAAAAACAACGCGATTTGCATAAAGCATTCTTGCGTTATCACGATAAAGATAATTGGCCTATGCTTAGGGATGCACTGAAAAAGATGGGTCGAAGTGATTTGATTGGCTCGGGTGAACATCAACTAATTCCTGCCTACCAATCTGCCCCCCTCAAACAAGGCAGTCGTAAACAAAGCATAAACTTTCGCACTCAACACAGCCGTGCAGAGCGCAAACCCAAGCAACATCAACCCCACCATCGCAAACGGCGGTGACATAAAAAAGA
>Ga0256829_1003416_pt1 | contig 11024 bp, 12 predicted proteins | sample 131447metaG_FD_185979 | JGI IMG/M metagenome (GOLD analysis project Ga0256829, IMG submission 185979) | Hydrothermal vent microbial communities from Lau Basin, Pacific Ocean - 131-447 | ecosystem: Environmental > Aquatic > Marine > Hydrothermal vents | place: Pacific Ocean: Lau Basin | collected... | reverse complement strand
TATATCCTTCTTTTGTTATACCTAATTATCGTCTTTTAAAGATTAAAAGCGTCTTATCTTCTCTGTCATAAAGCGAAAAAGTCTGTTTCTCTACAAGTTTTAGCCCTGAGAGTTTTTGAAAGAACTCTATCTTATGAAAATACTGCACAATAGTATCTTGATACTTCGTATATCTACCATCTTCATCTTTTTCAAAGAGTGTAAATTTTGTATGAAGTTCTTTGTTTTCAAACGCAGCATCTACGACTAAAAATTCATCCTCTTCATCATTGCTCATCGTCCCCTCTGCAACATCACTAAATCCATAAAGTGTATTTATATCTGCTATAAAAATGCCATCATCATTAAGTTTTTCAGAAATTGCATCACAAAACTTCACTAAATCATCTTTATCCATAAAGTTAAGAACATCAAAAATACTTACAATAGCATCATATTTACCAGTGACATCTGCCACATCAATGCACTCAGCATCCAGCCCTGCTTCCTTACACTCTGCAACCATCACAGCACTTAAATCGACACCCTTACACTCTACACCATCACTTATCATGCGTTGCATAAAACCACCACGACCACAACCAACATCAAGAAGTGTTTTTACATCATACTCATCAAGTTCTGAACGGTAAAGATCATAAAGAGCCTCAGTAGCCTCCTCAATTCCTAAAAGATGCTCTGCTTTTGCATATAAATCTAAATTTGTCATTAAGCGTTTTGCTCTGCTTTTATCACTGCGTTTATCTTCTCATAAATGTCTAAAACTTCATCTTTTTTAGAGATATATGAGTTTTTATTTGCTATAAGGTAAGTAGAACTTGTCATGATGTCTTGAACAACTTCAAGCCCATTTTGCTTCATAGTCGTACCTGTTTCTACAATGTCCACAATCATATCAGCAAGCCCGATGAGCGGTGCAAGTTCAATAGAACCATAGAGCTTGATGATGTCAACACTTACAGCTCTCTCTTCAAAATAACGCTTTGTAATATTTACCATTTTAGAAGCTACTTTGAGTTCTGGTTTACTAAGGTCTAGCTTTTCACCTTTTCGCATACCAATGGCAACTTTACAAACACCACGACGCAAATCAAGCAAACGAACAACATCAAGCCCCTGCTCTTCTAGTGTATCAAGTCCTACAACACCAATGTCTGCTGCCTGATGATAAACATAAGTGGCCACATCTTGATTTCTTACAAGTAAAAAACGAAACTTTGGAGTCTCTAGTATCAATTTTCTATCATCAAATTTAAAACTATCACCAAAAATAGTCTCAAAAATCTCTAAAGTCTCTTTTGCTATACGACCCTTTGGCAGTGCAACTGTTAACATAAGCTATCCTCATTCTCTTTTATAATCTTTTTCATAGAATTAAAAATCAACTGCTCATCAATTTTCGCATCTTGAAATATCTTTTTAAATTTTGATGCATCTCCACCTGTTAAAATAATAGGTAGATTATGTGACATAAGCTCAAGATAGAGTGTTTTTAAATATCCATAACTTATAGCATCTTGTGAATTTTTCGGCATTATATCTAAGTCACACTCAAAGTTAAATGAATATGCAAGAGCAGGAGAAATATTTGCATAAGTTTTTTGCATTGCCTTTACCCCAGGATAGATAAATCCACCACAAAAAACTCCATTTTTTAGCACATCAACAGTAAGCGCGCTTCCTGCATCAACAATCACACCATTTTCTATTGCCATAGCAGCGACAATTCTATCGATTCCCATAGTCTCATAGTATTTTTTCTTATCGACAAACGCAGCTAAATCAATCCAATTTTCCAAAGAAGCAACTCTTTTACTAAGCGCTGCGTTTACAGAGATAAAATATACTTTTTTTGTAACGGATGTCGGATTAAATGTAGAAACACTCTCTTTAAATGCATTCTCACCATCAAGAAAATGATACGAACTATTGCCAATATCACAAAGAAGCATCACTGAATTTTCCAGAGAGCCTTTTTAAAGGCCTTTTGAGCTTTAGAACAAAGAGGAGCATCTATAAAAATGATTTTATGCTTAAAATTATGCTCACAATAGAGAGTGAGTTTTGCATATATCTCTTCAAATTTATATACATCTTTCATAAGTATTCGGCTCTTTTGACTCACTGCAAAAATAGCCCAAAAATAACCATAAGTATCCGTTGCTATATAAATTTTTATTTTATTTCTGATTCCCAACTCTTTAGGAGCAACCTCTTGCATCTTTTTAAAAAGTTTTCCTTTTTTTCTTAAGGAATCAACAACCATCTGCATATCTATACTCTTATCTTTCATCATTTTTTGAAAGAAGAAAATCTTTACAAATCATAGCTGAGAGAGGTTTTGAAAAATAATATCCCTGAATATTTACACACCCTTCTTTTATAAGAAAATCTAACTGTTCTTTCGTCTCAACACCTTCTGCTATTGTTTCTAAATGAAGATTTTTTGCTAAAGCTATGATAGTTCTGACAATAGAGACTGCATCCTTATTATATGGAAGATCTATAATAAAACTACGGTCAATTTTAATCTTGTCAACTGGCAACTCTTTAAGATACGAAAGTGATGAATAACCAGTACCAAAATCATCAATAGCAATAGAAATACCAAGCTCTTTCACTTGTCTTAATATTTCTATGGAGCGTTTAGGGTTATTCATAACTTGACTCTCTAATATTTCTACTTCCAAATAGGCTGGATCAAAATTTTCACTCAAAAGTATTTGTTTTAATTCAGCAATAAAATCACCTTTTTCAAGTTTCTTTGTCGAAATATTAACAGAAACTTTTCCAGTTTTCACGCCCTCTTTATGCCACATTAGAAGTTGTCTCATTGAGTGAATTAACATATATCTATCTATGTCAATTATAAGATCACTCTCTTCACAAAACGGAATAAATTCACTAGGATAAATAATACCTTTTTTAGCATCTTTCCAGCGGATTAAAGCCTCAAGCCCTACAACCTCATTTGTCACCGCATTTATTTTTGGTTGGTAATACGGTACTAGCTCTTGATTTTTAAGAGCACTGCGTATATTTTTATCAAGCTCAAGTCTTTTTTGAGACATTTTTCCCATCGACGCATCATAAGATACATAGTTATTTGGCCCTATATCTTTTGAAATATACATCGCAGTTTCAGCATTTTTTAGTAAGCTATCTACATCATTTCCATCTTGCCCTAAAATACTGCGACCAATACTAAATGTAATATGAATATCTTTATTTTTTATATAAAATGGTTTTTTCATAATAAAAATAATTTTTTCTATTAAGTTGGTATTACTATAATCAGTCATTTTCGTTTCAACTACAACAAACTCATCTCCGCTAATTCGCGCTACAATGTCGTTTTTATGTATGCACTCTTTAAGTCTATCTGCCACTTTTTGCAACAATAAATCGCCTATATCATGACCATATACATCATTTATCTTTTTAAATTTATCTAAATCAAGAAAAACAATTCCAACCTGATACTCATTAATTTTAGCATTACTAATAATGTTATCAAGTTTATTAACCAAAGAGACCTTATTATCTAGTCCCGTAAGAGGATCATTCATTGCTATAAACTTAATCACATCTGCCTGTCTTTGTATCTCTAAATCTTTTTCTGCCAAATCGTCCAAAAGCTCTTCATAGTTGTCTGCGACACTTTTACTGTAATTTGTAATAAAAACTTTATAAAGCAGTAGCATTAACAATAAAAACAACAGGACTGCTATTAAAACAATTCTTTCTATCTCTTTATCCACGCTAGAGAGGTCAATATCTCTGAGATTCTTTGCTAAAATAATTTTTACTCGACCTACTGAATTTATATTGTTTAGCTCAAATGCGCTCAAAAGTAAACCACTCTTTTCATCTACAACATAGCGTTCAAGATGTGCCATCTTTTTTCTTGGCATAGTATTGATAGTCTCAACAAGATTGGAAAAGTAAAAAGGATTTGAAAGGTAACGGCTTTTATTTTTATCGACTACGGCTATAGCACTATAACCCTTGGTATCAAAGTGAAAGGCAAAAGCATCAAAATCAGCCTTTGTAATAAGATTTGATGTATATCTCCCTTTTGCATCATATGCAGGAGCAACAGCAGTAATAGTGACGTAAGGTCTATCTTTGTAAAAAGTAATGGTACTTTGAATGGATTTATGTGGTTTTACAGTTATTTTTGGCAAATAAGAAAAATTGATATTTTCAAATAAGGAATATTTTTTTAAACTAAGAGAAACTCTGTCCCTATTTTGCGAAGGAGACTGAGCCATTATTGCAGTTGCTACTGCAAGCTCTTTTTTCTTAGTCTCTATACTATCCTCAAAATTAGAAGAGAGTTTTCTTGCCGTTTGTAAATAAATACTATCTTTGAGCCCATCAACAACTCTTGAAGAGTAAATATAGCCTATACTTCCGACTATACTAAGTAATATTCCACCAACAACTGTCGTCCTTAATCCATTTGCCATATATACTTTTTACCTATTTAGTTAAACCTAATTCTGCAAAAAGCACTTCAAAATACTCACTTATATTGAGCAATTCTTCTTTTAGTAAACCAAAAGCTTTATCCTCTTCAACCCACTCTTCTATGCGTTTTACACTATCACTCTTTTGATTTTCATCCAACTTGTCCGATTTAGAAACAGCCTCTTTAATTCTTTGTAAATGTTCTCTATGTTTATGTGCACTCATATTTTGTCCTTTTTATTGTTTTTTTTAATAATTTTTATATTTTCCAGCTTTTGCTGCAGCACGAAGCTCTTGAAGTTTTTTATCCATAATATTTAAAATAATATCTGCCGCTTCGCTATCGTCACCCTCAGGAACATCCCAATCAGTAATTTTCATATTTGCTTTAAAAAGTAACTCTAACTCTTTTTCAATTTCAACTTTTCTAACAGCCAATTCTTTAATAACAGCATCTGTCATTTGTATATCCTTTATTTATTTTTCTTTTAGTATACATCAATTCTAGTAAATTTATATATATTTCGGAATCAAACTTTTAAGTTTTTTATATATTTTTTCAAAATCTGTTGAATATACTCGTGTTTGAGCTATAGAAGTGATGAAATTTGTATCGCGCTCCCAACGAGGAACTAAATGCATATGAATATGTTCTGCAATTCCAGCTCCTGCAGCCCCTCCGAGATTCATCCCAATATTAACACCCTTAGCACCAAATCCCTCTTTTAAAAGGCGTACACATTTTTGTGCAAGCACAGACATCTCTAGCCAAGTCTCAGCAGGAAGCTCTTCCAACTTATCTGTATGTATATTTGGAATAATCATAAAATGCCCAGGAGTATAAGGGTACTTATTCATCACTATAAAGCAGTTTTTGGCTCTATATAAAACATGTAGTTTTTCATCTTCATCTATATGCGAAGATATATAACAAAAGACACATCCTTCTATCTTTTCATTTGTAACATATTCATCACGCCATGGGGCATAAAGTATATTTTCCATCACTTCCTCCTATAAAAATGCAAATACTAAATCTGGAAATAGAATAACAAGTCCTAAACCTAAAAGCTGTAATAAGATAAAAGGAACAATACCTTTGTAAATATCCATAGTTGAAACACGATTTCCAGCTGCACCTTTTAAGAAAAATAGAGAAAGTCCAAATGGTGGTGTTAAGAATGAAGCCTGCAGGTTCATAGCTATAAGCACACCAAACCAAATAGGATCAATTCCAAACGCAGACATAACAGGAACTAAAATGGGAACAATGATAAAGCTTATCTCTATAAAATCTATAAAAAAGCCAAGTATAAAAATACTAAACATCGCCACGCCAATAAAGACCCAAACATTTCCAATGTCATTTGAGAAAAAGTCAAGTATCAAATCCGTTCCACCCAACTCATTAAAAACAAGACTAAACGCAGTCGCACCAATGAGTATCATAAATATCATTCCCGTAAGCTTCATCGTCTCAAAAAGTGCATACTTTATCATTTCAAAATTCAGTGTTTTATTAAAGGCAGAGAGTATCACGCCACCAATAACACCAAACGCAGCTGACTCAGTAGGTGAAGCAATACCTGCAAAAATACTCCCTAAAACTGCCAACATCAAAAGCATTGGAGGGACAATGGCATATAAAACAGAGCTAAAAGTCACTTTCTCTTCACTTACAATAGCAGGAGCATCCTCTTTTTTTATATAGGCTCTAATAAGTATATAAGTAATATAAAGTGAAACAAGTATAAGTCCAGGAAGCACTGCACCCATAAACAGATCACCGACACTTACACTCATAACATCACCTAAAACGATTAAGATAATAGAGGGCGGAATAATCTGTCCAAGTGTGCCACTCGCAGCAATCGTTCCAGAAGCCAGACCTTTGTTATAACCTGCATTTAGCATAAGTGGCAGAGCAATAACACTCATCATAACAACAGAAGCTGAAACAATACCAGTAGAAGCAGCGAGAATAGCACCAACAAGAACCACACTTACACCAAGTCCACCACGCACACCTTTAAACAGTGAACTCATAGACATTAAAAGTTTCTCTGCCATCCCAGATTTTTCTAAAATCAGACCCATCATAATGAAGAGTGGCACAGCCATAAGCGTAGTATTACTCATAATTCCATAAATACGAAATGGCAAAATATTAAAAACTTCTAAGCCAAGATTAGGAATAAAAAAGGCAAACATCATAGCCACGCCACCAAAGGCAAAGGCAACAGGAATACCAACTAAAAGAAGCATAAGAGCCACAACAAACATCACTAAAGCTATCATAATTCTCTAAACCTTTTTATATCACTCCAAAGCTCTTTAAAAGCCTGCATCGCTAAAAGTATAAAAGCTACAGGCATCAGTGATTTTACTATCCAACGGTATTTCAATCCACCTGGGTCACTTGATGCTTCATGTTGAACAAAACTAAGCTCTACAAACCCAATACCGATGTAAATAATAAGAAATGAGAGAGGAAGCACAAAAAAAACAAATGAGAAAATATTTATAAGTGCCTTTAGTTTTGGTGAAAACTTTTCATAAAAAATATCTACACGAACATGAGCATTATTTCTCAAAGTATATGCAATACTAAGCAAAATAACCACATCAAAAAAGTGCCACTCCAACTCTTGCAAGGCAGTAGAACCTGCTGAAAAAAGGTAACGACTCGTTGCATCAAAAACAACTAAAAGCACTAAAGAAGCCAATATAAACGCAGTCAAATAGGAGACATATTTTGTAATATTATCTATAAATTTCAAACAGTTCCACCTCTATAATTAAAAATAGTATTTAAACATAAGCCTAAAAGTCTGCTCACTTCGCATCTTCTTTGCCTTGAATTTCTCTTTATAGTCGTATTTTAACACGATTTGGCTATTTTTAGATATTCTTACCCCTTGCAGCGCATTTATGAGCAACTGCTCTTTACCATTGTCATAGTACCTTTGTCTAAATTCTACATTTGTATTCAAATTTTTAAATTTATCAATTTTAAACCCAACAGTACCACCTAGCCCACTAACGGGTTGATTTTCCATATATAAAAGTGGATCTAGTAAAAAGTAGAGATAGCCCAGTTTATTACCCCAACTATACCCTGCTCCAATAGTAAAATCAAAAGTAGGTTTTGTAGTGAGATAGTCATTGTCCCACCCTATCTTTGTTCGCCATGAAAAGCTTTTAAAAAATTCACTTCTTTGTGCTAAAGAGACTATGGAGATGATTGTCGCCTCTTCAATTTTCATTTTATCTGTTCTATACGAAGCTAGTAAGTTTAAAAACTCAATTTGTGTCCCTCTTAAAAATCCGTAGTTACTATCTTCTAAATCATGATAAGCAGGACGAACACCAAGAAAACTAATAAACTTAGAATCCCTGACTCCCACGCCTGCTTGCAGACGAACTGCACGGTGCCCATTTACTGGATTAGGTGGTGTTTTTATTTGTAGTGATTTGCCACTGCCCAGCTTTGCTCTTTGTGTTGTTAGCTCATGAAAACGCTCAAGATAATCCTCTTTTTTTACTTTCCCTCTACTATATTGATACTCTAAATACTCAATAGCAGCTTCTAAAATATACTGCTTTTGTGTTATATTTATACTTTCATTTGCATCTATATTTTTTGCCTTCATTGAACCATTGACAAGTTTTATAGGTAAATAAACATATTTATTATCTATTAAATTCTCATATTTTAGAAGCTTCGTTCTTTTTGAAGGACGATAATTATAAGAAGTAATTATCCCTGCTTTTTTTATCACATGAACTGTTTCCAAAGGAATTACCTGATAAGTAAATTTTGAACGCAAATCAAGTGTTGGACGAGCTGATTCAATCAACCACAACATACTATAAGAACAATTATTGGTAAAAAAGTAATAATGAGAATGCGTACCGTTTAATTCCCAAATATGCCTAAACATACGCACCGTCTCTTTTTGTGTAAGGTTCAAATTATATTCCCAAATATCTCTCTGCTCAGAGTCTCTATATTCTTTTAGTTTATCATAATAGGGAAGCAGAGAGTACATTCCATAGTATCCACCGGTGAGCCCTTTTATTGCAAAGAGTATGCCATTTTCTTTCGTTTCATCTGCATCTGCAGCATAATTAACAGCATAAGAGAGCAGCTTAGAGTGATAAGAGGAGTTTATGCGTAAAAATGTATGCCCAAACATAGAAGCTGGGGAGTTAATATGTGCTGCAGGAAAGACTAAAGTAGTAGATTTTGGATCAACTCTTTTAAAAATCTTCTCATACTCTAGACAATTTGCTTTTGGAAAATCAGTGGTTTTGAGCTGCTCTTGTAGCCAAGCATAGCGTGCCGGAAACTTACATATACTAGAATTATCATCCTTCTTTTGTAGTGAAAAAAAAGCATCAAGTGTTGCGTTTAATTCACTTGAGGGATTAGTCGCACCATCTTTTGCAAAAAAGAAATTTGGATCATCTATCTCACTACTATCACCATTCATATGCAATAAGATATGCCAATAATGTTTTTTTGAGAGTTGTAGTTGTTCTGCTCTATTTTTATAATTTTGAACACCTGATGCACAAAAAAGCTGTGTGCTAAAAAGTATAAAAAGAGTTATTTTTAAAAAATTAATAATGAAACCTTATTTTGAGGAGAGTATCTTCGCACAGGGAAGTTCCTGCGCGATTTAAACTTATAGTGCAGTTGTAGAAATATTATCTAAAACATCAGCCATTTTAACTGATTTAGTGCTATAAATTTTATTGTAATTTGCTTGAAGTGCCGCATTGAAAGCCACTTTATCGCCTACTTTTAAAAGTTCATCTAAAGCATCTAAAGATTCACCATGACCAACTGCTATCTCTTTTGCTAAAATGTCCATATTTGAAGCAACAAATTCTGACGCTCTTTCATTCATAACAAGTTTAGTCTTTTTACATCCCAATGTACCAGAAGTGATACCAAAAGTTTGGTTCATTGAAGTACCATTTGTAGTAGCTTGTAGCGCCAACATAACAGCAGATGAATCATCTTTAATAATCATTGCACCAAGACCACAACCCGTTTGGCTATTTGTACTTGCAAAACCAACCGTACTTAACGCAGCAACTGCTGCTAAACTTACTAACAATTTTTTCATTTTCGACCCTTTTTTTTCTAAGATGAGTAATTGTAAACAAACTAAGCTTAATATTTTCTGTTATTATATAAAATTCGGTGCATCGTTTGCAAAAAGGATAATATCCCCCGATTTCGTCTGATTTGCGAGGACATCAACCATCGAAGATTTATCAGAGAGCATTATCTTGTTTTTAACTTTTAGATTTTTATTAAAAAGTTCTGCATTTAATGCACCTGTTACTATAACAATATCAAAAACATCATTTATGGCTTCTATAAGTTGTAAATTCAACTCTTTTGTACTCTCAACAAGCCCTGGAGTGACAATTACCTTGCGACCGTCATGTAAAGAACAGAGTCGAATGCCCTCCAACATGCCATCAATGTTTCCATTATATCCATCATCGAGAATAATTTTTCCACCTGCTTTTATGAGTTGCAGTCTATGCTCTACTGGTTCAAGCTTTTTGACTGCGTTTACAATCTCTTTATGAGTCATCCCAAAGGCTTTTGCCACTCTTACAGCTACAGCAATATTCATCGTCTGAAATCTGCCAAGTATATTAGTATGAAGGTCATAAATCTCATCATCTATGCTAAGCTTGAACGCAGTCCCATCAAGCGTTGCCTCTACATCACTTATTTCATCACCAAAAAATGTTACTTTTTCATGCGGTTCATCTGTTACAGATGTATGCACAAAGGCTCTTTGTAAACGCGGTGATTTCATAATCTCAAGCTTCGTAGTAATGATGTTATGCAGTGACTTAAAGTACTCAATATGGGCTTCACCAACCCGACCGACAACCACCGTCTGAGGTTCTAAAAATTTTGTAATGATTTCTATATCACCTGTCTCTCTAGCTCCAGCTTCACAAACATAAATCTGGGTGTTCTCTTTAAGATTATTGTTCACATCAGCCACTATACCACCCAAAGTATTGACACTTCTTGGAGTTGCATAGACGCTAAACTTCTCTGACAAAATTTGTGCTACAAAGTTCTTTATACTTGTCTTTCCATAGCTTCCCGTTATGCAGATTATTTGTAAATCTTGCATACTTTTTAGCTTTTTCTTCGCCTCTTTTTTATAAATAGTAAAAAGATACTTCTCTATAAGTGTACTCCCAATGTAAGCGATAGCTAAAGGCAATAAAACACCATAAGTTGCACATCCCTCTTTTAAGGTACATAAAATATCTTGAAAAAGTGTAAGCGATACTAAAAGAATAAGAAAACGCTTGACACGCCAAGTAAGCACAAGTTTTTTATCAAGTTTTTTGTACCAAACAAAAATAGCAGGCAAAAAAGCAAAAATAAAAAAGATAATAAAATATTTTCCAGTAGTATAGTAAGCAACAAATGGAATGATAAAGTAAAGAATATGCCAGTAAGGTTTATGATGTTTAAAGATAACTCTCTCTATTTTATA
>Ga0256829_1003415_pt1 | contig 11029 bp, 10 predicted proteins | sample 131447metaG_FD_185979 | JGI IMG/M metagenome (GOLD analysis project Ga0256829, IMG submission 185979) | Hydrothermal vent microbial communities from Lau Basin, Pacific Ocean - 131-447 | ecosystem: Environmental > Aquatic > Marine > Hydrothermal vents | place: Pacific Ocean: Lau Basin | collected... | reverse complement strand
GCTAATGCTTTTGCACCTGTTACAGCTCCCTGACCTGCTCTTGAATGCCATCTTATTTGTAACATATTAATCCTTTTTTTCGTATTTTAACTAAAAACAGCTTAAAGTATTATTAATATAGCATAAAAAATATCTTTTTTTAAGTCTTTTATTGATTTAAAAGTTAATTTTTTTTTAATGTTACTTTTTGTAATAATAATGTATAATTACTTTTTAAAAGGAGTTATTATGGATATTTTAATAGGAGGCGGAGGCAAAGTCGGATATAATCTGGCAAAAATCCTCTCAAAACAGCATAATATAACCGTAATTGACAGCAATTCAAATTCTTTAAACAACATAAATGAATCGCTTGATGTTTTAACTGTTTTAGGAGATTTGAGAGAAACACTGACATATAATGATTTGGATAAAAATTATGACTTTTATCTGGCTGTTACAAATGATGATGAAACAAATATAATTTCTTCATTTTTAGTTGATGATTTTACAAATATAAAAGAAAAAATCGCAAGAATAAAAAACACTTCTTATTCCCTTTCATCCATAAATACAAAAGCCGATATAAAAAATATGATATATTCATACACAATTACGGCTTCACATATAGAAAAACTTCTTTTTTTTCCTCAGGCAAACAATGTAAAAGAGATAATCTCAACAAATATGTTTCTTTTAAGTATTGAAAGTGAAATAGACATTGAAACTGAAACACTAAATGAAGATTATCTCAAAATAATTGCCGTTATAAGAGATGAAAAAATCATATTTGACGAAAACAAAATTTTAAAAGGAGATTTGGTTTATCTGATATGTCCTAAAGAAAAAAAAGAAATTCTAAAAATTTTAGCTCCTTCTTGCAAAGAAACTATAGAAAACATATTGATATTCGGAGCTGACCCTTTGGCTGTAGAAATAGCCAAAAAATTAAACAAATATAATTTAAATATAAAAATAATAGAAAAAGACACCACAAAAGCCCATAAAGCGGCAAAAACATTACAAGAAGAAGTTATGGTTATAAACTCTTCTTTTGAAGATGAAAATCTTTTTAGAAGTGAAAATTTAAATACAAACGATATCTCTATTGCCGCAACAAGATTTGATGAAAACAATATAATGAAATCTTTAATAGCCAAAAAATACGGCATCAAAAAAACAGTCTGCATAAATAACAATCCGTCGTATCACTCCATTATGCACTCTTTGCATCTGCCTGTTATAAGAGGACCGAAAATAAACACTATATTTAAAATATTAGAAACAATAGATTCAAAAGATATTATTTACGAGCAGTTTTTTATGGGATTTGAGGGCAAACTTTTTATAAAAAAAATTTATTTTACAAAAACAATCAAACTCCCAAAAGAAAATGCAAAATTTATAATCATAAGAAACAATCAATTAATAGAAATTAAAAACGAATTTCAAACTCAAGAAGGTGATACTTTGCTTTATTTCAATACTTCAGGGAACAGATTATGGATAGAAAATCTATAACCAAAATCATCAGATTCCTTGCTTTAATAGGAATTGTTATTCAGGTGATTTTTTTAATTCCGCTTTTTACAGCCTATATTTACAACGAGCAGTCTTTTATGGAATATTGGACATTATGGACATCCGGACTTTTAATTATTCTTTTTTTACTCAGAAACACCTCTTTAAAACTCACCATAAAAGAAGCCATTTTAAGTGTAAATCTTGTATGGATATTAGGCGGAGTTATGGGAAGCGGGGCTTTAATGGTTTTAACCCACACATCATTCATAAACGGTTTTTTTGAGAGCATAAGCGGTTTTACGACAACAGGCGCCACAATCTATTCTGATATCTCGGACCTTCCAAAAGCCGCTTTGATGCTCAGAAGCACTATGCACTGGCTAGGAGGTATGGGAATAATTGTTCTTGGTATTGGAGTTTTGTCTTTTATAAATCCAACGGCATCACTTGCTTTGTTTAAATCCGAATCCACAGGAATAGGCGCAACAAAACTAACGCCGAAACTAAAACATACAGCTATAAATTTATGGAAAGTTTATGTTTTACTTACTGTTTTTGATTTGCTTTTATTAAAAGTAGAGGGGATGAGCTGGTTTAATGCCATAAATCACTCTTTTGCGACAATATCAACAGGAGGCTTTTCCACCAAAACCGAAAGTATGGGTTATTGGATTAACAATCCTTTAATAATTTGGACAACTACTATTTTTATGACTGTTTCGGCTATCAATTTTGTAGCTCATTATAAACTTTTAAAGGGTGATTTTAGCGGATATAAAAGCGAAGAAGTCAAATGGTTCTTGCTTATTTTTATGGTTTTATCCCTAAGTCTTGGATTTGTGCATTATTTCAATTCAAATTCAAATATCTTTTTTTCTATGACAAACTCATTTTTTACTATATCTTCGGTGATGTCCACAACCGGTTTTGCCACACTTGATTATTCAACATGGGGAAATTTGGCTATCGCTTTAATTTTTATAGCTATGTTAATAGGCGGAAACGCAGGAAGCACCGCGGGAGGTATTAAAGTCATAAGATTTGTTGTTATGTTTAAAAACCTGAAATATCAAATCAAAAAAACACTTTTTCCAAACGCCGTTTTTTCTATAAAAATGGATAAACAACCGGTTAAAGCGGATACCCTAAGCCATGTAGGGGCATTTATATTTCTTTTTATTTTAACAAATTTTATAGTTACATTTTATCTTTTTGCAAGCGGATATGATTTGATGACTTCCCTAAGCGCCTCAATAGCAACTATCGGGAATATAGGACCGGGATTTGGGCATGTGGGACCGGTTGATAATTTTGCGTTTTTTACACCTGTTCAAAAACTGGTTTTATCGGCTGCTATGATTATAGGAAGATTGGAATTTTTTACTGTAATTATTCTGTTTTCAAAAGATTTTTGGAAAAATTAAAAATGTTTTATAAATTCAACAGCTTCAAGAGAATCTTTTTTTACAATATCGGCACACTTTTTAAGCTCTTCAAAAGGAGTATAATCTCCCTTAACCCCTATTCCAAAAACTCCGGCTTCTTTGCTACTCACCATATCAAGACAGGTATCGCCTACCATAAAAGAGGCTTCTTTATTTGCTTTCATTAAATAAAGGGCTTTTAATACAGGTTCGGGATGCGGTTTTGGCTGTTTGACATCTTCTCTGCCTATTAAAATTTCAAAATATTTCATTAAATCAAAATGCTCCATTAACTCTTTTGAATATCTTGCGGTTTTTGTAGTTACAATTCCAAGCCTTGCAAATTCACTCGCCATTTTTACAGCTTCTTTTGCGTTTGGCAATAATTTGGTCTTTTTGGTTGATATTTTTCTATAATGTTTTTTATATGCATCTACAAAATCCCAAACTTCATCTCTTGAAACACCAAGATTTTCAAACATAATATCAAGAGGAAGTCCTATTAATTTTTTAATCTCTTTTTCACAGGGAGTTTTTTTATTAAATGTTTTAAACGAAATGTCAAAACTCTCCAAAATAGCCTCGGTTGAATCAATTAAAGTTCCGTCTAAATCAAATAAAATTATTTTCATATTGTTTCTTTTTCTATTTCATTAATTAATTTTTTTAATGTTTTTAATTTTTCTTTGTAATCAATTTCAACTCTTTTTTTTGATGATTCTTCTATCTCATATGCTATTTTAGCAATGCCGTCTACTCTTAAATTAAGAGATGAACCTTTGATTTTATGGGCAAAATTTGCCATTTCATTAAAATTTTTATCATTAATAAAATTTTCCAGCTTTTCTAAGTCCTCTTTTACTGTAGTAAAATAGACTTCAAGCAAATTTTTTAAAATAGATTTATCAAGTTTAAGCTTTTTTTGAAGTGATGTCATATAATTATCTTTTTTGATTTTTCTTTGGGAATATTTATTAAAAACTCTTTGTAATTCTTCAAGTTTTATAGGTTTTGAAATATAATCGTCAAATCCCGCTTTAAAATAACTTTCAACATCTTCCCTAAAAGCATTTGCCGTCATAGCAATAACGGGAATATCAGTCGTCAACTTTTTAATTTCTTTAACAGCATCAACCCCATTCATTTCTGGCATATTGATATCTAAAAAAATAAAATCATATTCATTGTTTTTGACATTTTCAACCGCCTCTTTGCCATTAGAAACAATAGTAAAATCTATATCCCATTCCCCTAAAATAGCTTTTATAAGTTCTTGATTAAAGATATCATCTTCAGCTATTAAAATTTTGGCTTTATAAGCTATATTTTTATCTTCTTTTTTTATTTCTTCATCTGTTTTATTACATTTTTCAAATTCCAAAGTAAAATAAAATTCGCTTCCTTTGCCCTCTTCGCTTTTCACTTTAATTTCCCCGCCAAGCTTTTGAACGATTTTTGAAGAAATGGTAAGACCCAGACCTGTTCCTCCAAATTTTCTTATGATACTTCCGTCAGCTTGAGAAAACGCCTTAAAAATCTCTTTTTGTTTATCTTTAGGAATACCTATTCCGTTATCTTTTACACTGAATTTCAATTTAATTTTTTCATTATCTTCTATATTCGTAACACTTAATACGATTTCTCCGTTTTCAGGAGTAAATTTAATGGCATTTCCTAAAAGATTTGCTATAACCTGTTTTAATCTGTGTTCATCACTTTTTATACATTCAGGTAATTTATCAATATTGATTTTATAATTAATGTTTTTTTCTTTTGTTTTAGCCAAAAAAAGTGCCGCAATATCATTAAAAACTTTATTTGGATTAAATTCAATCTCTTCTATACTGATATCTCCGCTTTCTATTTTAGAAATATCCAAAATATCATTTATAACTTTTAAAAGCGTATTTGCACTTGAATTTATAATTCTTATATATTTTTGGACATCTTTATCTAAATCTTCTTTTGTTTCAAGCAGCTGTGTAAATCCTAAAATTGCATTAAGAGGCGTTCTTATCTCATGAGACATATTAGCCAAAAATATTCCTTTGGCTTTTTCGGCTTCCTGGGCTTTCTTTTTTGCTTCTATTAAAAGTGTTATATCATTTCTTAAGGCAATATACTCAACAATTTCACCTTTAGAGTTTTTAATAGGCATAATCCCGCTGTCAACCCAGTAAAATCCACCGTCTTTTTTCCTGTTTTTTATAAAACCTCTCCAAATTTCTCCTCTTTTTATAGTATCCCACATATCTTTAAAAGCCTCTTTTGGCATATCCGGATGCCGGACAATATTATGAGGTTTTCCTATAAGCTCATCTTCACTATATCCGCTTATATTACAAAAGCTTTTATTTACATATGTAATAATTCCTTTGGTATCCGTTTTAGAAACAATCAAAAACTCATCAACAGCCCTTTTATATTGACTTAAAAGCTTATTTACTTCTTTTAATTCTTCTTCTTGTTTAATTAACTGGGTGATATCAGTTAAAGTAACAATAACTTTACCTGTAAACTTAACGGCTTCCACCTTAAAAATATACTCTTGATTATTTTTTATAATTTTTATTTTATATTGAATATCAGGATTATTCAAAAGTTTATCTATCCACTCTTCACCGGCTAAATATCCGTTTTCTTTTACAAATAATTCGCAAATACATTTATGCTTTTTTTTAAACTCCTTTAAAGATTTAAAACCGAAAAAATCCAAAAAGGCTTTGTTTACATCTTTTGTTTCTTTGTTTTTTGTAACAATAATTAAATTTTTTCTGGAATTAAGTATGTTTTTTGCATAATTTGAGATAAAAAACCGCTTTATTTTTTTTAACACCAAATAACCTTTATAAATACATTAATCTTATTTCATCTAAATGCTGAGAAAAAACATCTACAATTTTCGGGTCAAAAGATTTTCCCTTTTCATTCATAATAATATTAACAGCTTCATTTAAAGAAATTTTATCTTTATATATTTTTTTGCTTACCAAAGCATCAAAAACATCTGCAATAGATATAATTCTTGCACAAAGAGGAATATTTTCTCCTTTTAATCCCCTTAAATAACCTTCTGCGTTAAATTTTTCATGATGGTTTAGAGCCATTATCGCCGCAATTTGCAATATTTCATCTTCCGTATTTAACATATTATAACCCAATGAAGTATGCGTTTTCATTAACTCAAACTCTTCTTTTGTAAGTTTACCCGGTTTTAATAATATTTCCGATGGAATTCTATTTTTTCCTATATCATAAAATAAAGCCGCTTGAAATATTTTATTTGCATATTCTTTACCTTTTATATCAGAAGATATAATTTTTGCTATATTTGCAATATTAATTATATTTTTATAATCTTTATCTTTTGTCAAACACATTTTGGCAAATATTTCATAAACAGTTGAATTTTTATTTAAGACTTTTTTTTCTATAACCTCACTGCCTGAAAAATGTTTTTGCATACTTTTTATTTTTTCTACAACCCGTTTTTTAAAATTATCCAAATCAACAGGTTTTGGCAAAAAATTATCTATTCCGACCTTTTTTGCCTGAGCCCTTACCTGATAATCATCAAAAGCACTTATCATAATAATGGAAACAAAAGGCTTTTTCTCTTTTAGAGTTTTAGCAAATTCTATTCCGTTAATTCCGGGCATCATATAATCAAGTAATACCAAATCAACATCATTTTCCAATACATAATCAAGACCTTTTTTAGCATCCAAAAAAGTAACCATATTAATACCGAACTCTTCGGCAAAAGCTTTAATCAGTGCTATATTAAATCTATTGTCATCCACATATATTACTTTTGCATCTTTTAAGTCCATTTATATCCTTTTAAAAATTTTAGAATCTCTTTTTTTATTTCAAATATATCTTCAACAGAATTTAATTCAATATTTTCAAACTTTTTAACAGCTTGTAAAATAAGAAATGAAATTTTACTAAAATTTATCTCTTTATTTATAAATTTTTTAATGGCAAATTCATTTGCCGTATTTATAACTATCCCTAAATCGCTTTTTTGTAAAAGCAAATCTTTTATCTCCCATACAGGATATCGTTTGGTTTCAATCTTTCTAAATTCCAGTCCGCCGGTTTTTAGTAAATTCAAAGGTTTTAAAATACTCTCTTTTACCTCATCCAAAAGGGCATATGCAATAGGAAGTTTCATATCCGCCCCGCTTATATGAGCCGTAGTAGAACCGTCTTGCCAATCCACAAGTGCGTGAATTACGGATTTTGTTTCTATAAAAGCATCTATATTGGTTGTATCAAAAAGCCATCTTGCCTCAAGAAGTTCAAAAAGTTTATTTACCATTGTTGCAGAATCAATTGTAATTTTAACTCCCATTGACCAGTTTGGATGAGCCAAAACATCATTTAAATTAGCCTTTTTTATTTTTTCAATTTCCCAATCTCTAAGTGCCCCACCACTTGCGGTTATATATAATTTCCTAAATTTTCCATTTTCCATTTTCCATTTTTCATTTAAAAGATACCAAAGTCCGAAATGCTCGCTGTCTATTGGAGTGATTTTACTTGTATCAATAAATTTACCGGCAATTACAAGGGATTCTTTATTAGCTAAAGCTATTTTTTTATTAAGTTCCTGTGCTTTTAAAGTAGGTTTTAGCCCGGCTTCTCCCACAAGAGCATTTACAATTAAATCGGATTCAACTTTTTCCAAAACTTCTAAAATAGCCTCTTCACCGTATAAAACATTTTTAAAGTCTATATTTTGTGCTGTTTTTTTATTTTTTACCACCACATATTTCGGTTTAAATTCTTTTATTTGTCTGTTTAAAAGTTCAAAATTTTCCCCTGCAACCAAAGCTTCAATATCCAAATCATATTTTCTTGCAATTTCAAGTGTGTTTGTACCTATACTTCCTGTAGAGCCTAAAAGAACCATTAATTTCCCATTGCTAAAATCATAGCCCACATCAACGGCGCACCAAATAAATATCCGTCAATTCTGTCCAAAATTCCGCCGTGTCCCGGCAAAATATTTCCGCTGTCTTTTATTCCTGCTTTTCTTTTTAAGTAACTCTCAAACAAATCTCCAAAAACACTAGCAACACTGACAAAAAAAGATATCTCAAATGCTTCTATGAAATTGTAAAAAAACATTCCGACAAATGCCCCTGCAATACTTCCGCTTAAAATTCCGCCTAAAACCCCTTCCCATGTTTTATTAGGAGAAGTTAAACAAAATCCTCTTTTTATAAATTTTTTACCGAAATTTTTACCTATTACATAAGCAAGAGAATCAGTGAGTGCGACAATTACAATAAGCCAGCCTAAAATTTCCATACCTTTATTTATATAAAGCATCATCAAAATCATTAAAGACAAAAACGGATAAAATGCAACAGAAATTAAATTAATATTTTTTTGATAAAAAGCAATATATCCTCCAACACTTAAAACACCCGCTATTCCTATAAAAAGAGGATTGATAAAAACAGCCCCAACACTTAAAACACTTAAAAAATAAAAAACTTTCTCATCATTGAAATCAAAAAGCTTTTTTGCTTCATACATTCCCGTTATAGCAATAAAAGCTATAGTCAATTTTGTAAGATAAGGATTATTGACAATTCCTATGGTCAATAAAAAAGCAACTAAAAAAACAGTGGTTATTAATCTTTGTTTCATTTATTATCCTAAAAACAATTTTTTTAATCTGCCAAAAAATCCAAGATTTTTCAAATCGTTTTGCTGCAATTTTTTTTCCAATTTTTCTTTTGATTTTTTAAGCATTTTATTTTCTTCTTTTAATTTTTCCATCTCCGTAATATCTTCAAAAGTCAAAACAACCCTGTTTTTATTTCTATGAACAACAGGTATAATTCTAAAAATATATTCCTTATTATTTTTTTTCATTTTTGCAAAATGGGATTTATTTATAACATTTTGAATAAATTCATCATAATTATTCCCCCATGCAAAATTTTCCTCTATTACAAAAAATCTAAAAAATTTATTATCAACCATCTCTTTTGCAGGATAATTAAAAAAATGTAAAAAATGCTTATTTACATCTTTTACTATTTTATTTTCAAATACTATAATTAAGTTTCTTTGAGAATCCAAAATATCCTGAACATAATTATCTTCTTCTTTTGTTTCTTCTTTATTTAAAAGTTTAATAACTATCTGTTTAAACGACAAAAAATCTATCGGCTTTGGTAAAAAAGCTTCAATCCCGTTTAATGCAGCTTCTTTTCTTAATGAAATTTCATTTATAGCCGTAATCATAGCTATTGGAATATCCGGTTTTGTTTTTTTTAATTCTTTTACAAAATCTATACCGTTCATTCCCGGCATCATATAATCAACCAAAATTAAATCCACATCATTATCAAGACAATATTTTAAGCCTTCTTTTGGGTCTTCAAATGCTTTTATATCATATCCTAATTTTTCTCCAAGCCCCTGAATTAGTTTTATATTAAATTTATTATCTTCAACATAAACTATATTTTTCATCTTTTTCCTTTAAATATATATATCTAAATGCTTAATTTCTCTTTCAACATCTTCTTTTGAATCATTATCAGATAAAATTTTTTCTATCTCCTCAACAGGTTTAACTTTGGTTACTTTTACTTCTTTTTCTTTTTCTATTATTTTTTTAACTTCTTCACTTCCGATAGTTCTTGCCACAGCATCAGCCGCTACGGTTGAAGGAACTTGCACATTTTGATTTATAAAAGTTATCTGACCTATTAGCCCCATAATAAATCCTTTTTTAATTGTATCATAAAATTAAAAAAATATTAAATTTTTACCTTTATTGTAGAATATTTTCCATATTCCACATTAGCACCATCTTTTGTTTTTACAAATTTTCTTTTTGTATAGTCCACTTCACCTTCATTTTTACCGCTAAAAGCAACAGCTAATTCAGCAGCTTTTGCTAAAACATTATCGGGAATTTGAAGTTTATTGTTTTTTATAATCACATGAGAACCCGGATAATTTCTGATATGAAGCCAGTAATCGTTTGCATTAGAAGTTTTTAAAAGTTTTATATTTCCTTTTTCATTTTTACCGACCAAAATCATATAATCGTCAAACATAAATTTTTCTATATTATCATCATCTTTTTTATCTTTTTTAACAGGCTTATAAATATTAAATTCAGCCAAACTTTTTGCGTTTTGAACAAGTTTTTTATAATTTTTTAAAAATTCAAGTTTATCGTTTAAATGTTTTTTTTGTATATGAATATTTTTGGCTTTTGCTTTAGCTTTTTTGGCAAGTTTGTAATAATAATTTCCTATTTCGTTTATATTTTTTAAAAAAGGCAAAGGAATAACAATTTCATTTCCTTCAAAATCAACGGTTTTAAGCTCTTTTTCATAAGGCTTAATTTTGTAAAGATTTGCCATTGCAATATCTGCATACTTTTTATATTGTTTAGCCTTATTAAAAAGCTCATCTTCACTTTGCAAAGATTGGAGTTCTTTTTGCAAAATTTTTATTTTTTTATCGGTTCTGTTTAAAACAGTCTCTTTTTTTTGATTTAGTCTGTTTTGATATTTTTTATCAAAAAGCTCTTTTGTCCATTTTTCCAAATCATCAACTTCAAACTCTTTTTCTTTTATCTCAAAAGACGGCAATTCTTCTAATTTAATTCCGGGCTTTACAACCCTGCTTGAAAGATTTGCATTTATATGCCTCAAAGCTTCAATAACCTCATCATCTTCATTCAAAATAATGGCATTTGTATATCTTCCGGTAAATTCAAATCTGATTTTTACTGTTTCACTTTTAAAATTATTTTGATTTTTTGCCGTTATTGTCAAAATTCTTTCTTTACTATCTACATCTAAAACCAGGGCTTTTGTAAATTTTTTTTCAAGCACAATATCAAAAGGGGCTCTAAATTTTTTCACCAAAGGATAATCAATATTAATATAAATATCCCCGCTCCCTTTTGTCAAATCAAAATAAAATTTTTCTTCATCAAACTGCATTAAAATTAGATTTTCATCAACTCTAAAAGCCTTTTTTATTATCTTTTTTGTTTTGATAATTTCGGCTATTTTTTTAAGTATAAATGCTTTCATTACCCGCACCTAAGA
>Ga0256829_1003414_pt1 | contig 11030 bp, 9 predicted proteins | sample 131447metaG_FD_185979 | JGI IMG/M metagenome (GOLD analysis project Ga0256829, IMG submission 185979) | Hydrothermal vent microbial communities from Lau Basin, Pacific Ocean - 131-447 | ecosystem: Environmental > Aquatic > Marine > Hydrothermal vents | place: Pacific Ocean: Lau Basin | collected... | reverse complement strand
AAGAAAAACATATACGCACAGCCCAATGATACCGTTTACCTGTATAGAGAGCCGGAAGTTTTCAATGTATACGGCGCGGCACAGTTCCAAGGATCATTGAGCTTTGATAAACGTAAGTTAAAATTGTCAGAGGCTTTGGCCAGAGCAAACGGTCTGCGTGATACGCAAGCAGACCCGGCCGAAATTTACATTTATAAAGAAGAGCCGATTGAATATGTCCGTCAATTAGAAGATGCCGTTTCACTGGAATATGCGAATCTGGAAACAGAGTTTGTACCGGTCATTTACAGATTGAACTTGCGAGAGCATAAAGGCTTCTTCCACGCGCAAAAGTTTCCTGTCCAAGATCAAGATACAGTGTATATCGCCAATGCTGAAAGTGTTGAATACATCAAATTCCTAGACATTATCAGCACAACATCTGCGACAAGAACAACAACCGAGCGAGCGTTCTAGGCTGTAATTATCGAATAATAATCTCTGTTTTGATCAAATGTTATGGGGTAAATATTCTCTATCGAATACGAGCGGCATGACATATACGTCAAAAAATTAAAATGAGTGAAAAGTTGTATTTATATGCGGAGTGGATTAAAAGCTCCTGATAACTTGTGAAAGATACGAAAAGATGAGCGGACAAGATACGATAGACCTTAAAAGGCTTTACTTTATTCTGAAAAGACACATCATTTTGATATTGTCTATTATCAGCGTCTTCGTGGTTCTGGCTATCTCCTATATTTCAATCACCCCTGAGAAATATACGGCGGAAACAGTTATTCTTTTAGATAAGGGAATTACAAATGCCATATCCAGCGTATCCTCGTTAAATTTAAATACTTATGAACCTGCTGCGATTGATAGTGAAGTTGAGGTTCTAAAATCAAAGCGTCTGACTGACGCGGTTGTTAAATTGCTTGAACCAAAAAAGTATTTTGAACATATAGCAAAAGATACAGACCGAAGAGATTTTATTCTTTTTAGAACGATTCAAGGCAACCTTACAATTAACCGCGTTGAAAAGACATATGCGCTCTCTATACGATACAAATCTCGCGATCCGCAAAAGGCCGCGGATATAGCCAATGCTTTTGCAGAAGTATACATCGCGGATCAATTGGACTCCCTCGCAGAAACATCAGAAAGAACATTAAATTGGCTGCAAATTAAGGCGGCAGAAATAAAAGAGAAATCCACAGATGCCAGAGCGCGTTTATCTGAGTACCGCACAAAGTACAATAAAGAATCCCTCAAAAACCTGAAGAATAAGAGCGACAAATATAATCAAGAAGTAAAACTTCGTGAGTTCATGGATCTGGAGCAAGAAATAGATACATATGACACGATTTATGACTCTTATTTAGAGAAAATGCGCACAATGAGCTTGGAGCAAAGCTTTCCGGTAACGGAAACACGCGTCATAACATATGCGACAGCACCTCTTCACAAAAGCGAACCAAATTCTAAGATTATTTTAGGTGCAGCGATTGTTCTTGGAACCGGGCTTGGCATACTGCTTGCTCTGATCATAGATTTCTTTGACAAAACCTTGCGCAGAGCAGGGCAGGTTAACCGCGAATTAAAGATGACGTTCCTCGGTTTTTTACCAAAAACACGAAAAGCAAAACGACAGTCTGCAACATTCCTATCCCCTAATAATAAGACAATACGCACGCCCATATACACACAGTCGATAGACGATGAAGAATCCTTATGCGCAGAAACAATTCGCAATGTAAAAAATGTAATAGATTATGCGCATGACAGTTCTGATAACCTGATCATCGGGGTTATTTCTACGTTCACGAATGACGACACATATGTGATTGCATCAAATCTGGCGGCGCATTGCTCGAACGAAGATAACAGAACATTACTGATTAACGGCGACATACATTTGGCAGCTAAAAACGCCAGAAACAAAAATCACGTGCCCAAAACATTGTATAGCCAGGAAGATGCGCAAGAATATCTTTTAAACGGCGCATTATATAACGAAGATCATAACCTTCATCTTCTGGACACGCAGACAACTGAAAATATGAAAGAAGCTACGCATTATAATGCCCAGAGAATGACCACTTTGCTTGATACATGCAGAAAGCAATATGACTACACGATTATCGATTTGCCTCCGCTATATGCATCATCAAATCTGCACCCGTACCTACAATCAATTGATGCATTCGTTCTGCTTTCAGAATGGGGTAAAGCGCTTCCCAATACTGTGAACTTTTACCTAAAGCAAAACATGCTGGAGAAAGACCGGATTACCGGTGTTATTCTGAATAATGCGAACATGAAAAAGATGAAGAGCCATTACGGTCACGTCATGTACAGACACCCCAAGAAATAAGCATTATTCGATTGGCATCAGATAGATATGATGCCCTTTCGGAACATGATCAAACATTCTTATGACGATTATCAGGGCTTGGTAGAATATCAGGACTTGCTAGAAAGCGATTTTATTTTCTTATCGTAAATGGCCTGTACAAAATAAGATGCAATGAAAATCATCGGCACAACAAGAATGACAAGCGGAGCAAACACTACGTTACCGCTTAAATTGTAAACGATTTCATAAACCACACGATGGAATAAAAACGCACTAAAAGATGCGTAGCCTATTAATACCCATAATCTATGTAGGCCTCTTATATTACTTACTTTCTCAGACACAGCTATCAATGCAGGAAAAGAAATAATCGGTATTAGCGCAATGACACAATCCAAATCCAGCCCGCCCATGTAGATCAAAAACAAACAAACCAAGAGAAGGGCTGCGGAAGATACCACATAAAGTTTCTTGGTTATAACTGAACGTAAATCACAATTCTTCCCCAGCAAAACACCAAAGATCATCGATGGTAAATAAATGTAAATACGATTATCAACAAGAGGGGTAAAGCGATGCAACAAATAGAGTACCACCCCGGAAATTACGCCCACGGCAATAATTTTGACATTAGAGCGCGCAACAAACCATAAAAACGGCAACGCCAGATAATATAAGAATATGACATTTATAAACCACAAGGTAAGAGGGGATTTATCGATCAAGGCCGCGGTTAATGTCAGACTGGTTATCAAATGCGGAACTGTCCACCGACCAATCTCTAACGCATAAAACAATAACACTGCCAAAAACATACAGAGGGTAAATCCGAAAGACACGCTTAGAATAATAGGCCTTTATGACATTCTTATAATCCTTACTCGTGAGGGTTCTTTCTATATTTTCCCTTTGTTGTTGCGTCAGCAAATAAGCCGATACGGTAAAAAACGCCCCTAATGCAATTACCGCCAAAGACCTGGTTAATGGGGTCTTTAATAGATCCATATCTATATAAGTAACATGATGCCAAAAGCCAATGATGTAAATTGCAGCTACGGCACGCAACACATCGAGTGCATAATCACGCTGTGGCTCTTTATTGTCACTCACCTTTGTAGCATCCGCCATATTCTACATTCTCTTAAATAATGCTGATATTCGCATTCAGCATTTTCATTTTTTCAATAAAACGATCGTAACCGCGCTCTACTTGCCACGCATCATTAACAACAGTTTCACCATCAGCAACACACCCGGCCAAAGTCAGTGCGATACCGGCGCGCAAATCAGTTGCACGCACATCCGCACCTGCAAGGTTCGTACCACCTTTGATTTTAAGAAGGTTTTCATCCACCTCAAACGCCATCCCCATTTTTGCGAGCTCTTCGGCATAAACATATCGCCCGGGAAAGCGCAAATCTATGATACGACTTTCCCCCTTTGCCAGCGCCCCATAGACCGCGAATAAAGGCTGCATATCTGAATTAATACCGGGATATGGGCCTGTGGAAATTTCTACCGGATAGCATTTACCGCCGCGCACGATGACATTATTTCCATTCACATAATATTCCGTACCGCTTTCACGTAGAAAAGTTAGCGGTACATCCAAATGATCTAACGGGAAATCCTGAATTTCTATATCGCCTCCGGTTAATGTAGCGCCGATCATCCATGTTAGAGCCTCCATATTATCGGGCGTAACACGATGATTTGCACCCGATACCCCCTCTTTTCCAACAATTTCAATACGCTCTTGACCATACACTTGGATATCAGCACCCATCGCATTAAGCATGGCAATCAAATCTATTATTTCCGGACGGATATGAGGGCCCCAAATCGTTGTCTTTCCTTTTGCAAGACAACCACACAAGATTGCGTTTTCTGTTGCACCTGTTGAACGCATAGGAAGGACAATATCCGCACCGACAAGACCGTTCGGCGCTTCTGCTTTTAAATGTGTATCACTGTCATAAACACGTGCGCCTAAACGCTCTAACAGCATCACATGTAAATCATACTTACGATCGCCAAGCTTGCACCCACCCGGAAGAGGAACAGACCCGGCCCCCGTTCGCGCCGTTAACGCGCCCAAGATCAAAAGCGTATTACGTATAGAACGGCCATTCCAATTTAATTCTGATTGAATACCGTTGCTCTCTTTAATTACGCATCGATCTTCGGTCACATCACATGTTTTCCCCAATGCTTCAAGCATACCCAAATGCACTTGCGCATCACGTAAACTGGCCGGGTAATTTGTTAACTCAAGATCACCTGCAGTCAATAACGATGCCGCCAATAAACGCAAAACAGAATTTTTGGCGCCACTTACCTTTACGCTCCCCTCTAACTTGGAACGTGTAATCGCGTATTTAATATTATCTTTTTGGTTGGTCTCATCATCGCGTGCAATGAATTGAGAATGAAGCATTTTAGACACAAGTAATCTCCGAGTTCGTTTATATTAGCGTTAGAATTTTTTTGTAATTTGCGGAATTTTTTTTCCGAGTAGGCTCATGATTTCGCCACGTAACCACATACCGTGGTCACCTAACAGGCGCTTATCTGCCTTTAGCATAATAACCACCCCCAAAGTCAGCAGGATAATGCCCGCGCCAAACAAGGTGAAAAATGGCCCTGCATAAGGGCGGATAAAATATAAATAAGGCACGATCAAAATAATTACAAACGAAGTCATTAATGCGCCGCTGATACATGTATTCATGAAGGACTGAAACCCTAATCCCGTAAATTTAGAAGCCATAATACTAAGCATTATAAAGTTCAAAGTCACCGCAGATGTAACAGCACAAGCAATCGCATCAATACCATATGGATATGCCACATAACACGCACACGCCACAAATAGGGCGTATATTACTTGTATAACTGCCAAATGATATACTTTCCCGACCGCGATGATCACCGACTGGCTGACTTTGTATGACAGGCGAAAAAACATCCCTGCAACCAAAATGATAAATGGCGCTATTGCTGCGCGCCATTGGTCACCCAATACAAACAGAATAATTTCCGGCCCAAGCATAACCAAAATAAACGTCACAGGCATACCCAATAATGCCGTTAAAGATAACCCGCGACGCAATGCAAAATTCATACGCCCCATATCATCCTGCGCCCGCGAAAAACTGCTTAACGCAACTTTGGACGCAACACGATCAAAGATCATAGTCGGAAAGCCCGACAAACGATAAGCACGATCGTATAACCCAAGATTTTCGGTTCCGATCATCTTCGCAATAAAAAAGTTATCAGCATTCAGCGCCGCATAATTAACAAATCTTGAGAATGAAAGGCCACCGCCGATAAATAAAAGATCTTTTAGGGACTGCATGTGAAAAGAGGGGATCAAGGAATGTTTTTGCCTTAGCATTAGGCAAACCATACAGAAAAAACTTTGCGCAATCATTGCCGTAACGATCGACCAATAACTAAACCCCAACCATGCCATAGTGACCGCGGTGGTAAACGCGATCGACGCACCGCCAACCTTGATAAGCCCAAGTTCTTTATAACGGAATGATCTCGACATCAAATTATCAGCAACCGTAGATAACCCCGCCCACAAAAACACCGTGGCCATAACCATCAAAACATTTTCTATTTCAGGGATATCAAAATACAACGCCAAAGACGGAGCCGAAAAAAACAAAGCAGCCGCAACAGCGACACTACTTAAAACACTCAATGTAAACGCGACGCGTATATGTTTTTCTGTAATATCTTTAATTTGAATAATCGATGATCCCAGCGCAATATCTGAAAACATATTCGAAAAAGTAATCACAATATTTGCTGCGGCAATAACACCAAATTCAAATGGCGTTAATAATCGTGCCAAGATTGCCATGGAAAGCAACTGTAAGGTCATTTGAAAACCGACAGTAAGGCCCATAACACTAATACCACCAAGCGCGGCTTTACTTAAACTGCCGTTATCCGGCTTTGATGAAGTCTGATCAGTCATGCATAGACCTTATCCGTGATCCGGTGTGCCGGCAATAAATGACCATCTTGCGGCAAGAAACGAACCTCGGCATCCATAATAAATCCCGTCCTGCTTTCGACCTCTTTGCGGCATTTATTAATCAAATATAAAACGTCATCAGAAGACGCATCACCCAAATTGATAATAAAATTCCCATGCAACGGAGAAATCTGCGCATTCCCCTTACGCATACCTTTTAAACCGGCATCTTCTATTGCCTTACCGGGAGGGCCAACAATAGGATACATCGCAGGATTACTTAGGAACACCGATCCGCAATTCGGGTATTTTCGGGGGAATTTCTTACGCCTTTCAACCAATATAGATAACGCCTCTTTATGAAGTGCGTCTTTATCACCGCGTGCATACTGAAATGATGCCTCAACCACAATGCAATTAATTTCCTGCAAATAAGAGGAGCGATACGCAAAACGACATTCTTCTTTGCTTAGCGTCCGAATTTCCCCCTCACTATCTACAATCGTTACTGAAACCAATTGCTCACCAATGCCTTTACGCTGGCTGCCTCCATTCATTATCACCAAACCGCCAAGTGTCCCCGGAATACCGATGGCATGGACACAACCGCTCAGGCCTTGTGAAATAACGCGCCTGACAAAGCAGGGGACATAAACACCTGCGCCTGCACGGATAATTCCGTCCTCATGTGTCTCTATATGCCCCATTGATTTAGAAATCTTGATCAAAACACCACGATAGCCGGAATCATCAAATAAGATGTTTGAGGTATCCCCGACAACGGAATAAAGAATGTTTTCTTCTTTTAAATATTTAGTTAAAGCAGAGACGACTGCACTATTTTCAGGCTCTATAATCACGTCTGCGTTGCCGCCAATGCCATACCATGACATTTCAGAAAGGGCGACGTTACGCTTTACACATGACGGCGCAATTCGCTCAAGCTCTTTAATAACCTCTTCATCGACAATTCGTTCTTTGATAGACATAGATTAGACCAAAAGTTAGAAACCGTGCTTTAAAATAACCACATTTCGCTTTTATTGCACTGCGCAATTTGTTAGTAAACAAATAATTATTGGAGATTATATCTTGCCTGCCCCAAAAGTATCCATAGTAAGCGCGTATTATAACCGCGAAGAGTATGTGACAGAATCGATACAAAGTCTTCTGGATCAATCATATACAGATATAGAGATCATCATTGTGAATGATGGATCAACGGATAATACACTAAACAAATTAAATGCCATAAAGGATGACAGGCTTAGAATTATAACACAAGGAAACGGAGGCTTCGTCTCAGCAATAAGAAGAGCAGTTGATGAAGCAAGCGGAGAATATATAGCGGTCCATGGTTCCGGGGATATTTCATTACCGACACGCATAGAAAAACAAGCCCATATCTTAGAAACCACCCCTAATGTGGGTGTTGTAAGCTGCCACGTGGAAGATGACTGCAAAACAGGGGATGCACAATATACCTTAAAGATTGCGAATGATCTGAATTTCACAGAAACGTTGATGCAGTATAATATGTTCACGCATGGCGAAGTCATGTTCCGCAAAAGCGTCTATCAAAAAGTCGGCGGATACCGATCGTTTTTCATATACGCACAAGACAGAGACTTATGGCTTAGAATGAGCGAACACTGCGACTATCGTATTGTGGAAGAAACCTTATATAAACGTATGAGGCTTTCTGATGGTATAAGCACCAATTTAAAAAAGTCTATTATACAAGCATATCTATCCGATTTTGCGCGTTATTGTGCAAAAGAACGCCAAGATGGAAACCCTGACCCATTAAAGAAAACAGGCCCGCAATCTGCATTCCTAAAACCGCCGTCATTGCCACTTTCTAAAAAACTGATTTGGCTGGGTATGAATCAAATGCTACTTGGGAACCATGGCAATGGCTGGCCTATAATACAAAAAGCTCTGCATGAGTGCATATCCAAGAAAATTCTATTCGTATACGCAATCGGGCTTACCCATAAGGTTGATTTTCTATGGAACATAATCGGGAACCCCGTGTATAAAACTTTGTACAAAAAACATCTACAACGAAGCGGCCAAGCTTAGTTACCGATAATCATAGCAATAAAACGCGAGGCATATAATGATCAAATCATATGTAATTAATTTAGACCGCAACCCGGAACGAATGAAATTCATCGGTGATCGTCTCGGCAGCTTAGGCATAGAGTTCCAGCGGTTTCCCGCAGTTAACGGCAAAGAGATTACAGATCAAGATTTTAAAGAGTTCAGCGACGCCAGACCCCGCGTGAGTTCCGTAGGGAAATGGACAAAAGGCAAGATGGGATGTCACTCAAGCCATAGAAAGCTATGGCAAATAGCGGCAGAATCATCAGAGCCATACACCGCAATTTTTGAAGATGATGTCATAATATCTGATTTTTTACCGTCACTCTTTAAAAGTTATGACTGGATCCCCGAAGATTGTGACATTGTAAGGCTGGAATCTACTGCTTTTATGGGGGGCTTACTCTCTAATAAAGACAGCAAGGACATATTTGGCAGAAAACTGCAAAAGCTTCTCCCCAATAAATACAAAAACTTTTTTCCTATTGGTACAGGCGCCTATATTGTCAGTAAAAAAGGTGCGCAAAAAATCATGGATGCGCCGCTGAGTGACTTTCTTTACACAGATCGCTCGCTTTTTGACCACACGACGTCAGGCCTTGCGCCTAAATTAACCGTTTATCAAGTGACCCCAGCGTGCTGTATACAGGATAAGTTCTATCATGACTCTGAGGAAAATATTGTGTTCCACAGTGAAATAGAAACGCCAAATCAAAAAGATATCTATAAAAATCAAAACAAAATTAAGTATTTTCTGCGTAAATATGGAAGCATGGTTGGAGCCTTTCAAATATATTCAAAGTTGCGTCATTTTACGTATTACGTTACCAATCACAGAAAAATACCGTATGAAGACTGATTTACATACGGACAATACAGAGTTTTTTAGGAACAGGGATGCAACCTAACAAGTACGTTTTCTTTAGAAATGATCAACAGCAAGTCGAATTTGTAATCGACCCGAGCAATCCGCGTTCCCTCGACGATTCCGAATTTAAATATTTTGGGCGCGTTATTAATTGCCTTGAACCACAAATCAAAAATATGGGGCTGACGATTTACATTACGGCCTGGACTGTTCATGAATTGCCATCCTATGGGCCGAATGTAATCTCTTGTATTTTGCAAGATGAATGGGGTAGGGAGCCAAAATACCGCGATAAAGTGGGGATGATTTTCAAAACATGCGGAACATTTCCGTATAATCTTGAGTCATACTGTCACGGAGGATTTTCTGATTGCCTTAGCAATTTCCTGGGACAAAGCAAAGCATTTATCAAAGATGGCAATGGTCGCCTAAAGACACTAAAGGCGAAGATATCAGATAAAAAAATCGCCCCTGTGCACAAAATCCCATTAGGATATTATGCGCGTGAGAAGGTCGCGTTTATTCCTATTGAGGAACGAAAAACCGACTTATACTTTGCCGGCAGCATTCAGCACAAAAATGAACAAAAAATCAAGCGTCCCAAAGAGTTAGCCCGTAACAGGATGACGGATGCGTTACTTTCATTAAGAGAAACCAATCCCGAAATCACTGTTAAAACAAAAGTGACAGAAGGCTTTGACGATAGCATCAACACCGATAACCAATCATATCTTCAGAATATGATGGACACAAAGATATGCCCGATCCCGCGAGGCGCAAATCTGGAAACCTTCCGCTTTTACGAGGCAATACAATCAGGATGTATCCCCATCGGAGAGGCCTTTCCAAAGGCGTGGTATTATGACGACGCCCCGATTATAAGACTTAAGAATTGGGCCGAATTAAAGACAGTTGTTCCGGAGCTTCTAAAGGACAAACACAGGCTGCAGGATCTTCATCAAAAGGCTCTAAACTGGTGGAATGATTACTGCGCCGAACCGCGTCTGGCCGATCATATTGCGGCAAAAATTAAAAATCAGTACAAATAATCACATGCTATACGTTTTTTAAAATGTCATGAAACTGCTCAACCATCTTGGCGCTGGAATAGTTTTGCTTCGCGCGTTCATAGGCCGACATGACTAACGGATCATCCTGTCCTGAATGCATTTCCAGACATTTTGATATTAATTCAGCCAAGCGGGCGTCATCACCAATCGGGTATAAAAACCCGGTTTCACCATCCAGTATAATTTCCTGAGCACCACCTGCATTTGTTGCAATCACAGGGGTTTTTGCCAACATACTTTCAACAATAACCCGACCGAAAGGTTCCGCGGACGTAGAGCAATGCGTAATGACATCACATGCCGCCATATAGTGCGGAATGTTGTCAACGTGCCCCGCAAACGAGATACGATCTTGAAGGCCGTGCTTTTCGATTAATTGCTCTAACTCTTGTTTATATTCTTCTTCACCAAACTGCGCTTCACCAACGATTACACCGTGCACATTGTCAATTTGCGCCAAAGCGTCAATAAAAACATGTTGCCCTTTCCATGGCGTAATCCGCCCGAACATCCCGACAAGAGGCGCATTTTTTGACGTATACTTTGCCTTTATCGCCTGAATCTCTGCCCCTGTTTTATCAAGTGATTCAAACTTTTGTGTATCAATACCGGAATAAATTAATTCGATATTATGAGCTGTGCCCCCGGCATCAA
>Ga0256829_1003413_pt1 | contig 11031 bp, 5 predicted proteins | sample 131447metaG_FD_185979 | JGI IMG/M metagenome (GOLD analysis project Ga0256829, IMG submission 185979) | Hydrothermal vent microbial communities from Lau Basin, Pacific Ocean - 131-447 | ecosystem: Environmental > Aquatic > Marine > Hydrothermal vents | place: Pacific Ocean: Lau Basin | collected... | reverse complement strand
CCTTTTGTTGAATTATGGATCCCTATTATTATTAATAAACCTAAAACTACAGGAAATACAACATTAGTTAATACAATATCTGGAAATCAATTATTAACTAATAGTCCAATAGTTTGTAAATCAAATCTAGATTATCAGAAAATTTGATATAAATGGGTAGATACTAGTAGAAAAGATTATCAAACTTTATACATTAGTAAAACATGTGGTTTAGATTGAGTAAGAACATATTATGGTTATGGTCCAGTAGGTCATGAAGTAAATCTTAATTGATATGGAATATATTATTGAAATCCCTTTGAAGATATATCTCCTACTCCGCCTCCTTGTAATTCTACACATTATTATAAATTAAGGTCTTGAGTAAATATTCCATATAAATGATTATCTAATGTATCAATAGGTATGGATAAAATCCCTTGAAATTATAATTATCAAATAGTACTAAAACAAGTTTGACCTACATATAGTCTTAATGATAAACAAGCTGTTTATAGATTTTATCCTACAATATTATCTAAATGATGGACACAATATGTTTGAGTATATAATATTAATAAAGCAGACAGTAAAAAATATAACTTTATGAGTAACCCTAAAGATAAAGAAGTTTATGGTTCTGTTATAACAGATAATTCAAAATTATGATTAACTACAACTAATAAAACATATAATCAATCTAGTAATTATATATTACCATTAAATACTTGTTATAAAACTTTCAATGGGAATATATTAGATTTAAAAGCAAATTATGATCCAGATGAAAGATGATATTGTGAATGATGATATAAACCATTATATTATTGATTATTAACTGATAGCAATTATAATCAACAATATATTAATGAGAATATCCTTACAAATTTTAATAATTCTTGATTATTAGATTTCCCAAGTGATAAATTTAAATTATATATTTATAATGCTGCGGACAATACTACTAATCAACTATATATATGAGCAAATAATAATAAAAATTTAAAAATAAAGAATGTTTGAGGTATTTTCTTTACTAATGATTTAAGGGATTTAACAGATAATACCGTTAAGGTTAATATTACTTGAAATATAATAAAATCTAGTAATGATTTTCTTGATAATACTTGAAAACTTAAAGCTAATAATCTTACATTATTTGTTAATGGTAATTTATATATAGGTAAAAATGTTTCTTTGTTACAGGCTAATTTAATTGTTAGTGGAAATGTTATTGTTGAAGATAGTGATATTCCTTTAACAATTCAATGATATGTTTATATTAAATGAAGTTTAATAAATAAAAGGAAACAAGTATCTATAGCAAATAATGATCCTTTAACCTGAACTAATAAACCTTCTGTTAGAGTGATAGAAGATCCTTCTTTTGGATTATTAGATTTGCCATTTAAAAATAAGATTGTATATTTAGAAAAAGATAATTAAAACAACAAAAAAAGAGAATTATTTTTTCTCTTTTTTTGTTGTTTTTTTATATTAAATTAGTATATTATAAACAATCTTATATTTATCCCCAAAATAATTAAAAAATGAAAAAAATATTTCTTATCTTAATGTTTATCTCTTTATTTAATATATCTAGTGCTTTAGATATTACTAAATGAAATACAATAAATACAAGTAATGCATTATTTAATTTATATTTAGAAAAAAACATAAAAAATTCTTCTGTATTAAAAGAAGTTAAATCTTTAGTTAGATATAACTATTCTTATTTTTTAAGAGGTTTTATAGCACAATATGATCAACAATCATCAAAGTTTTATTCACCTTTATCTATCTCACAAGCAGTTATGCCAACAGTATTCTATAAAGCTTATGATTTATTTAAGAAGGTAAATAATGTTAGAAACCCATATAATACAAATGATAAATATTTATCAAAAGAGGAAAATATATTAAAAGGATATCAAAATTGAGATTATAAAAAATATTTAGGAGAAATTAATAATACAGTGTTTAATGATATTAGACAATGAAAATTATTTAACCCTAAAAATGGAACAGTAGATCCAATTTCATTAATTAAATATAATAATACTTATCAAACATTAATTAATAACAATAGAAAAAATAATTATATTTCTACTCCTGTTGAAAGAAATAATCAAGATTACTTAAAAAATATTATAGGTATTAACAATGACACTTGTAATAATTATAAAGATTGTGCTAGAAAATCTTTTATATGAAATAATGGGGATAATATTCCTAATAATAAAATGAAAAATGTTGATTTAACAACATTTATGAATAATAATATAAGATCATTAACTTTAGAACAATCAAATAATTTTATATGGGATTTCGTAATGACTAACTTTATGCCAGTTGTTAATATGAAAAATTCTAAAAAGATGTATAATAGATTAAATATATTTAATAAAAAATCTATTGAATTAAATCAAAAAGTAAATGATAATACAAATGTTGTAAAATTATACAATAAAATGATTAATTTAAAATCATTATATAATAATGTTTCAAATATAGTTAATAGATATTATACTTCACCTAAAAGGGTATTAACATCTTTATTGTGATGTTCTATATATCAAGATAATAAAATTAATAAATGTAATAATATTACTAATGAAGATCGGGGTAAAACTGATACATTGATTGTAAAAAAAGGTAGTTCAAAAACAACTTTATTAGCATTTGTTTCAGCATTAGATTTACCATCAGTATATTTATGAAAGACAAATGATAATGAATATTATCCTACTAAATATGAAAATGAAGTATATAAAAATTGGATAAATGATAATATCTATACAAATAATGGATTATTTTCAGAGGATTTTGCTCGTTTAATTAATAGAAATTCTGCTAAAAACTTTATGAATTGATATTCTGCTATTCAATGGAAATACTTAGTTAATAGTAAAGATTTATTTCAAACAAAACAAAATAGAGAAACTGTAGCTGAACAATCTACTATTACAACAGTTAATGCTACATGAAATACACAATGATCAGGAATTGTAAAAGGATTTTCAATAAATTTCTTTCCTACATTAACATTTACATGATTTAAAATCGAATTAGATAATAATTCATCAGCTATAAAATTATTATCTAATCCTAATAGTTTATATAATAAATTATTAAATGAATTAAATTCTACATATACAGCAAGTTATAAATTGTGAATAAATAATACTTTAGGGGAAGAATATATTATGAACGAAAATAATATGTCATTAACATGATGAGTTTCAACAGGGGATAATCATTGACAATTACATTTAAATACAACATTGTTTCCTTGAACTATACAATGGACAATGAACCCAAATATTATTTCAAATCCTAGTATTACAAAAGAATTATATAACCAAAGTAATAATTCATATAATACTATAGTAAATTTACATAATATATTAAAAAAGTTAATTGTAAAATTAGACAAAAGAACTAGTCAATTATATAATGCGTTTATTAAAAATCCAACAACTGTTAATTATAAATTATTTATAAATCAATATGCTGAACAACTAATTTATTCTTCATTATATAATACTGTTAAGAAGAATTATTATCCATACGTATATACACATAATAATCATGTATTAGGTTGATTTGAATGATTAAATTGAAATAATTCTACACATTCAAGTTTTGTTTCTGCTATAAGTTATCATTTAAATGACTTGAAAGATCCTTTAACAAAACAATTAGTAAATAATTATAATAATACTTTGAACTCAATTGAATGAACTCATTATACTAAAAAAGAAATTAATTTGACTAATGATTGAATTAATAATGTAAGTATTAGTTGATTAATATGAAGTTTTAATGCTACACCAGCAAATAAAGCTGAAGAAAAATTATCAAATACTATTAAAGATATTTATACATTATCAGAGACTTCAAACACACAAAAAGAAAATCAAGCTAAATATAATACAAGAATACATAGTATTTATAGTACTATTGATTATTCTAAGTTTATCAAATTTGCTAATGTTAGTGACGCTAGTTATAATCAATCATCTGTATTATGAAAATTAGCAAATATTATGAATAATGAATGACTTTGACATATAAAAAATTTCTATAGTTTAAGTGCTATTTATAATTTTAGAACAGATTTACCTAATTCTTATGATGTTGTGAATGATTATATCTTTCAATCTATAAACAAATAAAACAAGAGTACCATTACGAAAATTCCTCCAAGAAAGCCCATTCCTTTAAGGATGGGGTGAATTGGAGATGGTCACTAGACTATTAAAAGTATTAAATCTTTTTTTGGCTCTCAATATACTTTTTGATTGTATCTTCACTTATATGTCAAATAGTCTCTATATAATAGCTTCTAGTCCATAAAGTTGGTATCTTAGTTTTAAGTTCTTTAAACTCTTGTCTTAAATAGTGTACTGTGTATCATTTAAGCTGTGCTAAAAAGAAATTAAGACTTAAAGATAGAAGGTATATAAATAAAAAACATACTGGAGTACAACCAGTATAAAAAACCTAGGTACGGACTGTGCCAAAGTTAAGTCTGGGGAGAGTGCTCTGGCGGGGGAGGACAGACTTATAGTTGGTGTATAATTATGCTAGCTATTTAGTTGTTTTATGTCTTCTAGCTATTACTCGAGAGGCTTGAAGCTATTTAGCTTCAAGAAAGAGCCAGGAAGCCCCCCTGCTTTAGCGGGGGGAGGATGTCACTTAGTTATAAATAGTAGTAATTTATAAATTTCTAATAAATATTTATTTTAAATAAAAAGTAAGTTATTTTAAAATAACTTACTTTTTATTTAAAATTTAGATATAAACTATTAATATTAATCTATTGTTCTATTCAATTTAATTTTTCTCTTTGATTTAATCTTAATTTTTTCAGTTGGATTTTTTGGATTTACAGCCATCCTTTCTTTTGTCTTAACTACTTTTACTAATCACAAAGGTGTTGATACTGTTACTACATCATCTGTTGTTTTAACAGTATTAAGATTTGAATTGATTTCGTTAAGTATTGTATTAAATAATTTATCGTAAATTCTCTTTGCTTCAGCTTTAGATGTATTTAACTCTTCTGCTAATTTTCTGATTATAACTGTTTTTTTTATTCTTTTAATATTTTTCATTTTGACTTATATTTAATAAATAAAATAGAATAAGCAAAATAATAAGTATTTATAAGTATTTGATTTATATATAAATATTTATATCTGAATTATTGGTAATTATAATTCATATATAAAATTAATAATTTGTATACTTAGAAAATAGTTTTTTGCTTTATCTTTATAAATATTTTGTTTAATTTACTTATTATAATTATACTCTATTTATTCTTTAAAGTTAATATAATAATGGGATATTTTATGATGTTTGTATTTACCGTTATGATTTTAGTTTCTTGAATAGTATTACATAATTGATTTGATCTTAATAATATAAATATTGTTAATAGAATGGAAGAAATGATTTGATGAACACCTAAAATTGTAAATAAAGCTATTATAAATAATAACAATTTAAAACTTGCGAGTTCTCAAAATCAATCTTTTTATATTAAAGATAAAAATAATATAGTTATTACCTCTACGGATAAAGGTTCTAATAATGTTATGATAGATTTTGTTAATACAAAAAATATATGAAAAAAACAGGAAGTTTTTCAAGAAGGTAATGATTATAGTATTTATAAATGTTCAAACAAAGATTGTTCATTTAAGAAGAAAGATGATATTATTATTTATAAAATAGTAAATAACAATAAAAATAATGAATTTATAAATGAATTTGTAATTACTTGAGTAAAACCACAAAAAATAAGTGTTTCGTTTTTAAAGAAAGATAGTAATAACAATGTTGTTTATAATTGGACTGCTATTTATATTATTAAAACTTGAGATAATAATATAAAATTTCCGACAGTGACATTAAAACCGAATGAAACACTATTTATTAAATCTAAGATAATAAATGAAAATTTAAATATTTAATTTATTGTTTAATTGTTTAAAATATATTATATATGATAATATTTACTTAACTACAAAATAGATGAATTTAATACTGTTAAAAAATAAAAAAATAAAAAAAGCTTTCACTCTTATAGAAATGTTAATAGTAACGGTTATTCTAGTTATAATTTTTTGAGTAATAATAAAGACAGTATATTGAATGAACCTTCATAATATAAGAATTGCTGAAGAGATTCAAAGTTTAACGCAAAAAATGAAATTAGAATCTTTTTTTACAGATAATAGTATTAAAAAAGTAATAGATGCTTATGTTCCATTAGGAAATACTGAAATGTATAATAAATCAGATTATGCATCAAATGATTATAAAAGTATGATAAATGAAATAGTGTTTAGTAAAAAATGATTATGAATAAGAAAAACAGTTACAATAAATCTAAAAGGAATCGATAAAACTTTATCACTTCCTTATTTAATTTTTAAGGATGAAAATGATAAATTATGAGTTATATGATTTGTTGATGACCTATCAAATAAAGATATTCAAGCTTTATCCCTAAAAATCTTTTTTTTAAATAATAATTTTTATTTTAAAACTAAAGGAAATATAACTCTATCAAATCTATTATATTATTTTCAAAATAAATCTAATAATGATTTATTATCTAAATATAATGATTATATTAATGATCTTAAATTGTCAGGAAGAACAATATTAAATAAAATTGTATTTATTTCAAATGATAAAACATGACAATATAATAGTATAAATTATATTACACCTACTTTATTAAATAGTTATTTAATTTTATTCCCTAATAAAAATATGGAGAATACTAATCCTGAAGCTTTAAATATTTATCAAAAATTTTTAGATGATTTATGATATAGTAATGTTTGTTATGGAAATTTAAATTTTCAATATTATAAAGGGTGAAAATTATATTGATTATTTGATAATTTTTTAATTAAATAATTGTTATTATTTTATGATAATAGTATTAATATTTCTTTTTATTGTAATAAGCTCTTTAATGGTATGACATTTTATGATATTACCTTTATCTAGTTTTAATACTGAATCTATAAACCAAATTGATACAAAAATACATTCTATCTCATCAGTAAAAATTAATTCAGATATTAATGGTAGTACTATTAATAAAAATATATCAACAGACTTGTCTAAAAACAAAATAGATTTTAATAAAAAATTATCACTTACTAAGTCACAGATTGATAATATATGATTATTATCGCAAATTGATCAAACTGATATAAAATCTAATAATATAATAAATAATCAAATAGTTAATCTAAATACTTTTTGATTAGAATTACAATTAGTCCCATTATCTAACCTATCTAATTTTGTAATTTATACAACAGATGCTGTTAAATGATTAGTGGTTTCTATGAAAGTGTTTAAATTATGAACAAATATAGATACTGTTGTTAATAATGGATGAAATATATCTATTAATAGAACAAAAAGTATATGAATTTATGGACAAATATGATCTCAAAAATGAATATATTGAGATGTTTCTTCTACAAGCAATACATTATGATCTAATTTTTTAGATATGAAATCTTTACCTATTTGATCAGAATATTATTATAAAGATAAAGGATTAACATTTGATAAAAAAATTAGTATTAAACCTTTCTATAATTTAGATGAAAATGGGAATGTATTATTACAAAAAGATAATCCATTATTTACACCTTGATATCTTTATTTAATAAAAATTTATTTTAAATTAGATAAAAATAAAATAAATAATTTTAAACTTTATATTCCAAACGGGGATTATATTACCTTAAATAATATAGAAAAGATTAGTTCTATAAAAAAATGAAAAAATTTTTATATAAACAAAGTTAAAATAATAAAAAATTGATTAATCAATAAAATTTGATATTCAACATATTGATTTTAAAAAATATAATATAATGATTACTTATTATATTATATATATAAATATAACTATTTATTCTTTATAATACAATTATAATATGACTTTTAAATTAGATAAGATGAAAAAAGGGATTTCATTTTCTGTTATCTGAACTTATCTTTTTTTTATAGCTTTAAGTTCATTAGGAAGCATAAATAATGCTAATGCAGTTAAATTTGATTATATCGCACCTACATTATCTAATTCAGTTACATGAACAGAAAAAGTAAAAACAGATACTACAAAAAATGATATTATTTATACTGACAAAGATTGAAATTTAATTTCAGCGGATAATGCTAATAAATTAAAAAAAATAAATGATGGGAGGATACAAGATATTCTCCATGTAGCAACAAATATAAATTTTCAATGATTTACAACACTTACAGGGTGAACTACTAAAACAAATACCCCCCTTTTATATGGATATTTATATAAAAATTGATTAAATAATTATAATAATATTAACCCATATAGTTTTTATTATGGATGATATTATTATTATTTTAGAAATAATAATGAATATTCTTATACAACAGCACCTTTAGATTTAAATAAAAATTATAAAACTAGATTTATTCAAAAGTTTAGAACACACGATTTGTGAGACCATAATGATGAAAAAATAGAAGCAATAGTTGATTGACAAAAAATTACACTTAATCTTAGTCAAACTAAATCATCATTAAGATATAATTGAAATCCTATTTCTAAACATGTATATTTTAATGATAATAATGAATTAATTTGACCTAATGTTTTTAATACTAAATATGGGGCAGCTAATAATGATATACCTCATAATTTATCTTTTGTTATAAAAAGTAAAGATAATTGAAATTGAACTAGTAATTTAAATATAGAATTACAAAAACAAATTAATAAAAATGTTATTGTATGGAATTGAAATTGATCTGAATATGATTTAGTAACTAGACAACATTTATGAGCTTCTGTTAATAATGACAATAAATTATATGGTTATATTGGACAATTATATAACAAATATAATTGAGATAATTTTTCTACCTCTAATTGAAATTATATTGTTTGAAGTGTTAATGGGAACCATTTTTATGATTCTCCTAGAATGTATGCTAGTATTGTCCCACAATTTTCTAGTCGGACTGATTATTTTCTTCCTGTTGAAATATATAATTGAACTATTATAATGGATGTTCATCCTAACCATTATGATCAAATATTCTGACTTGTAAGTTCAAAAGATTCACAAAGAAGATTTAATATAGTAATGGGAAATAATAATATTGGAGAAGTGGAAAGAGGGGATTGAAATAATAATTTTAAAAAGATATGTTCATGAATAATAAAACATTGATATAATGAATGGTACAAATTAGTATATAATATTCAAACAAGGAATTGAAAACAAATACTTAATCTTGTAAGTTATTGGTATGATAGGGATTCTAATAGTTGACATATCCGGAAAAAAGAAGGTTCTTGTTCTACTGTATTTGATTCAGATTATAGTTGATGGAAACCTAATATCTTCGACAATCATAATTATGGTAAAATGGGACTAGGTAAAATAATAATTATCCCTAGAGATAATATATGGAAGGTATGACATCCTTGATGGACAATAAGTTCTTTTAAAAATGTTGTAAATAATCATCCAAATAATCTTACTGAATTTTTATCTGATGTAAATAATTCTGTAGATAAGGATGAAACTAATTTCTATTGACAAAACACTTATATGTTACCAATGTTTGCTGAAAAAGGAGCTGTTTTATGAAAAGATTGAAAAATTAGTAGTTTTGGTGGATGACAATGATGAAACTTAAATAATATGAATGAAACAGATCATTATATGAATATAATAAAATGATATTTTAATGCTAAAACAACTGGAAAATATTGTTTTGCTGTAGATGGTGATGACTATGTTTGAACATATATAGACTGAAAAAGTGTTGCTGAACGGACTGGAGGACATGGATATGATAAATCTCAAGGAAAATATCATAATTGATGTATAACATTAACAAAATGATTCCATAATTTTGTAGGATTACATGAAGAAATAGATTGAGGTGATAATTTTTATTTTTATGTAAAAAACCCTGGGGATAAAGATTATCATATAATTAGTCCAGCAAAATGAGAGATTTATTCAACAATATTTACTAATCATTGAATAGATTATAAAACAACAGATACATATTTTAATTTGCCTATCAAAAATGTAAAAAATAAATCTTTGGCTTATACTATTACAAATTCTAAAAATATATTAGTAAATTGAATTAAATATTATTGAATAACAAAATCAAAAATATGAATAACATTATTAAAAGATTATGCTTATAAATTATTATTAAATAGGAATACATCAATATATAATGATGATTTAGAACAAGATATTAATAGTTATAATTCAGAATTTTGGTTAGATAATACTTGATTATTAAATTATAATCTTTTATCTAGTATAGATAGAATATGAGGTATTAGAAATTTTTGAATAATGTATGGAAAAGATGATATGGGGCCTAAAAATTTACCATATAGTTCTGATATCCCTAAGTCTTATTATTCAAAAAAAAGAAATCAAATTGGTTATGATATAGATACATCGTGAATTGAAAGATGATGACCAGCATTTAATCCATTATGATTAAAATGGGTAGGATATCCTTTATCTGGGTCAAAAAATAATTATATTCTTTTCTCAGATTTAAAAGAATATTGAAATTATGACAAAATATGAATAATTAATAATGTATCTTCTTACACTTATTCTGGGGATAATGATTATAGATCTTTCTTATATTCTGATGGTTCTCATTATCCACGTCCATGAGATACTAATGAATCTATAGATGCTATGGCAGAAAGCCCATGAAGTAGTAATCGGTCTAAAGAAAATACTGTTTATTTACATAATAATGACAAATACTTTCATTTAACATTCCCTAATGATCGTGGATTTAAAATAGATAATAACTATATATATAATCCAACAACATCTATGATAACACAAAATGATAAAATGGGATATACTTGAAATGGGTTAAGTAGTTTTAAAAATTCATATGGTTGAGATATTTGGATGTTTAGGAATGATAATGATTGAGATCATAGTTATCTTAGAA
>Ga0256829_1003412_pt1 | contig 11036 bp, 11 predicted proteins | sample 131447metaG_FD_185979 | JGI IMG/M metagenome (GOLD analysis project Ga0256829, IMG submission 185979) | Hydrothermal vent microbial communities from Lau Basin, Pacific Ocean - 131-447 | ecosystem: Environmental > Aquatic > Marine > Hydrothermal vents | place: Pacific Ocean: Lau Basin | collected... | reverse complement strand
GATTGACAGTTTCGATCTCAGCCGGTTTTTCTTCCTCGCCTTCAGCGGCTGGCATCGGCGTACCCATCATGCGGATCGGAAAGGGAATATGATCGGCATATTTCTGGATGATGGAGCGCAGGCGGTAGGATTCGAGGAACTCATCAGCTTCTTCACGCAGATGCAGGGTTATTTCAGTGCCGCGTGTTTCTTTCTCAACGGTTTCAAGATCGTATTCGCCGTCACCGGCAGACTCCCAGCGTACGCCATGTTCCTTTTCCACACCGGCGCGGCGGGTGGTCAGCGTCACCTTGTCTGCAACCAGAAATGATGAGTAAAAACCAACGCCAAACTGGCCGATTAAATGAGCGTCATTTTCCTGATCGCCGGAGAGTTGTCCGAAGAATTCTTTGGTGCCGGAGCGGGCAATGGTGCCGATATTGTCGATCACTTCGTCCCGGTTCATGCCGATGCCGTTATCACGGATAGTAATCGTACGGTTATCCTTGTCGATATTGATGAATACATGCAAATCCGAATCACCTTCGAACAGGGCATCATCTGTAGTCGCTTCAAAACGCAACTTATCGGCAGCATCGGATGCATTGGAAATCAATTCGCGCAGGAAGATTTCCTTGTTGGAATACAGCGAGTGGATCATCAGATCCAGTAGTTGTTTTACTTCGGTTTGAAAGGCATGGGTTTCTTTTGTGCTTGTTGCAGTCATGGATTCTCCTGTCCTGAATAATTCATAGTTCTACTGAATCCGATAGATAGGGGTTGGATGCGCGCATTTCAACCCGTCAGTTCAATCGAATGACAAGCAGGCTCGCACCAAGGCGCAAAGACGCCAAGAGAACCTCGCCTAACCATTTTGGGTATGCTTTGCGTTCTTTGCGACTTTGCGTGAAATGATTTTGACTTTAAAGCCGGAGGCAATTGGGTCATTGGATGCTTCATACCATTCATCAGAATATCTGTTGATCACCTCACCGGCTGTCAGGACTCCTTCCTTTTTCGCTTTGCTCGTCGCCCCTTTCTTTAGCCCATACTGACTACACATCATACTCCTTCCATCCATTTGTAGGCTCCATCAATATCAAAGAACCTAGCGCCATAGCCAATGTCCCGAATTTCTTTTGGCAATAGATGATCGTGTTTTTCAATGATTGTATTCGCAATACCGTTCGCCAACCCTTTGGAAGTAAACTTAGGCTTTCTTAAAATGTTTTTTATAGCCAATATAAGAGATTTACGAGAACAATTTTTGATTTCAATGATACATCCGTAGCAGTTAGCAGACAGGCCTTCGGCACGAAGAATTATGGAAATAGTATTGACTGTTCGATCACCAAGCCATGGTAAAATGTGAATTGTATCCTCATGCGGGACAATTTCTGATTTATCAAGGTTCAATGCATGAAAGCAGTCAACACCCTCATAAAATAATTCCTGTGCATTTGCATTCAAATAAACAGGTAAATCTTTTTCGCGATACACACGAAACATCTCCTGCCGAATGACATCATGAATCATTTGTTCACTAAGCCCGAATATAAGAGGGCTTCCACCAGCGGCTTTTTTTAAAGTAATTAGTTTTTTTTCCACATCAACACGTAATATTTCCCATCGTTGTCCTGCAAAAACAATCAACGCACCAACTGCTAAAAGATTATTCGTAGGCATTGAGCCCAGCACCTTTCCTTCACATTCCAGGCGGAATTCTTCAGGCGCGTTAAATGCGGTATAGAAAGTATAGTGCTCAACAAGTTCCTCTCCTCGATGCCCAAGAATAATTTGGCCATCCTGAGTTTGTGAAATAAGGTGCTTCTCACCTAAAGATTTCAGAAACTTTCCGAATAGAGTTTGTCCAACCAAATGGAATGGGCCAGTATCACATAGTAACGACCAAAGTTGATTTGCTCTTACTCCTCCATACTGGCCAATTACAGATAGGGTCTGCTGTGCGAGAGTAGAGAAATGGTATTGATTTGACTCAGGTGGCTCATACCATTTTTTCAACAGCAGATTAACCATCGCTATACTTTGGATTAGATCCGTCCGAAGACGGTTCAATAATAATGTTTTTGAGGTAATCTCAAGTTCAGGAATAAACAACCTTAGAACTGCCGCTTCTCCCCGGCGTCCTGATCTGCCTAGTCGCTGTCGCAAACTGGCCACAGAATGTGGCGCGGTCACTTGTGCTATGGAGTCAACTTTCCCAATATCAATTCCCAATTCAAGCGTCATCGTACAGATGGCAGTGGTTGGTAATTTTTGCTTTTGCAACCTTGATTCCAGGCTTTCCCGAAGCTCCTTGGAAAGACTTCCGTGATGAGGGAAAAACTCGTTTGGAACGCAGTCACGTTCACAGTGATCCGACAAATAAACAGCGATTTTCTCAGTTAAATTTCGACTATTGGCGAACACCAAATGTGATTTCCCTCTAAGAACGCCATAAAGATCATCTGTAATTACATCAAGAGCAGATGCGGTTTTATCTTCCCTTGTCGCGGGGTCAATATATCCCCTCAACTGTACCTTCAAGTCAAATCTCGATGTTTTTGATTCTATGATTTTGTAAGGAAATTTCTTATGTGGTCTTAGGTAATTTGCGACATGCTGCATCTCACTGAGCGTTGCACTAAGAGCAATTCTTGGGATAGTTCGCTTCAATAAAAAGTCCATCCGATGCATAAGTGATTGCAACTGGCATCCTCGTTCTGAGCCAATGAATACGTGAAACTCATCAACAATAATATAACTTAACCCATAAAAAGCATGAATACACCAACCAGATTGATTCAGCAAAAGAGATTCAAGCGATTCAGGGGTAATTAACAGGATGCCACTTGGATTTTTCTTTTGTTTGTTTTTGACCGATTGAGCTACATCACCATGCCAAGGGGTGACAGGAAAGCCAAGCATTTCACCAAGGCTTTGTAGTCTTCGATATTGATCATTAATCAGAGCCTTAAGCGGACTTATATAGAGGATTCCTATTCCACTTGGAGGATGTTTTGCAATACGTGAACAAGCAGGAAGAAAAGCAGCCTCTGTTTTTCCTGCTGCCGTTGAAGCACTAATGATAACATCACAGTTTGCATCCAAAATGGGCTTGATAGCGCTTTCTTGAATATCTCGGAGTGAATCCCATCGTTGGTTCCAAATCCAACGCTGAACGCCTTCATGCAATTGATTAAAGGCTTGCGATTCACTCATGCCAAATGTCAGATTCGAAACGATACCAATTCATCTTTGCTATCATCATTAGCCATTACAGGCATATCAGTATTGATCTCTTCAACAAGCTTGATATTGGCAATCAATTGATCCCATTTCAGTGTGTGGTTTTGCTCAAGGATTGAGAGCATATCAACAAATGCTTTAATCGTATTGCGCGGCGTTCTGAAATAAGCACTGCCAATTTTTTTGGCGCAGTGGGCTAAAAAAGCAGTTAACGCTTCATCTGGAACAAGATATTTTTCACTATCACCAGATGCAAAGACATGCCTCAAATTGCGCAGTAAAATGAGCAAATCTTCCGGCTCCAAGTTTGTTAAATGCAAAGTAGGTGCTGAGTAATCAATAACACCTGCCGTTTTGGCAAAAACATTTTCAGCCAAGCGTGATTGCAATGCCTCATAGCTGTAAAGCCCTTTGCGTGGGTCAAGCAGGAAGTCAGGTGTTCCTCCCATCACAAAACCAAGATGCTTTGCACTGCCCTGTAAGCAATCATTCAACATTCGTAACATCTGCTCATAATTCGATACTCGAGCCTGTTTGCTATGCAGTTTATATAGGTTAACCATCTCATCAATATTGACCAATAGCCCTTTGTATCCAGCTTGCCGAACAAACAAACTCATCAATTTAAAATGATCATACACATTAGCATCATTAATAATACTTCGCACGTTTAGTGCTTTTCGTGCTTCGGTTTTGGTCGAAAATTCTCCACGCAGCCACTGAATTGCATCAGCTTGAAGCTGAGGATTATCCTCCTCATAGCCCCTCCAATACGCCGCAATCACAACTGCAAAGTCATAACCTCCAACCAGTTCCGACAGGTGTTTCAGTTCCTTTGCAATAACAGCTTCTACCGACATACCTGTTTTGTCTGATTGTTTTCTGGCCTCAGTGATAAACCGTTCAACAACACTGGATAACGCATTTCCATCGGGCTTCGTACGCGTTGAAAGATTACGCATAAGTTCTGCGTAAAGATTCCTTGCCTGGCCTCCCGTTGAATGCAGACGCCTGTCTGGTGAAAGATCGGCATGGATTGTCACCAGCCCCTTTTCAAGCGCGATTGCTCGAATCAATTGCAGAAAAAAGCTCTTACCTGAACCAAACTCTCCAATAATAAGTCTGTATGCAGACCCCCCATCGGATATACGGTCTATATCCTTCAGTAGAGCCTCAACTTCTCGAATGCGCCCAACTTGAATATGTTGCAATCCGGTTCTCGGAGTCACCCCGGCGCGAAGCGATTGAATAATGGCATCACGTTCCCTTGGCCTGAGTCTCTTATTTGACATTCATCAACTCCATTGCAACGTCTGCATTGATATAAATAGGGTCACCACCTTCTATAAGAGCTGCATCGACCTTTTCAAAAGCCCACTCATTGAGAACTTCCATTGCTCCGTCCACCATTAAGCCAAGTTTCCTGCATTTTGCAAGAAAATCGGAACGCTCCCATACTTCATGTGAAACCAATTCTCTGAAAAGAGTCCGATGTGTTTGATCCAACCTTTCAAGTAAATTTTCAGAAGGTTTTTTTACTGGTATTGGGCTGGTAGGAATTTTATCCTCATTATCCACATCAACGAAAACATTTTCCAGAAGAATTTTAACCTGTCGGGTCTCTTCTTCGCGTTTTTTGATCAGTTCTTTATTCAAAGTGAAACTGTTCGAACGAGATTCAGTATTGGGGGGGTATTGAATTTGAAAAGTTGGTTCAGCATCACGATTACTGACATTAATAGGTTCATTTATTGTGGCCACATCACTATTGGGGGCATTTTCAATTTGTTTTGGATTGATTTTTAATAGGCCATACAAATATTCTAACTGTTTGGCTCCTCTAAGATCAGCACCCGACTTTTTCTGAATGATCGAAGCTAAATCGCGATAAACAGCAACCCTATCAGTAGTGCTTAACTTCAATATATTTCTATTCAAACTTTTAGTTTGTTGAGGCGTACGCAAACACCAGTACAAGAACGCATTAAGTGACTCCTTTCCCGTATTTGAGAGTTCGGTATTATTACATATTTTTTGGTGCAGCAAGCCTTCTACCTCTAAGGTAATATGCATATCCATTTGGACAACTATCGCGCCAATTTGAATTACATACTCCATACGTTGGTAAGCACTGTCCGGATTAGCTCTTCTTTTATAAGAAAGAGGAAAGATAACCACCTCACTAAATGCTTTTAGGTCAATATTATTAACATGAATGTCCGGAGCAATACCAAAACCTAATTTTTCTAACTGAATCGTAAGCATTTCAAGCTGAATCTTTCCGAGCAAAGTGGGAGTGTATTCCCCTAAGAAACTATAAAGTTTTCTTATTGAAACGAGCTTCAAGCCACCTGCGCAAACTTCTGATAGCTGTTCTCGTATGAGGTTCATATCAGGCAAACTTTGAATGAAATCCTTTGGCATCAATATCATATTTGACCATGTACTATCACAACTATATCTAGCATATCGAAAATACGGCTCCAATTCATAAATGCACTCATCAACCAGAGCATTCAGTTTCCTCAGCGGAGCCTTTAGTCTAAAACTTTCTGTTAGACCCTGGATATCACACGGAATTGTTTTTGGTAAAGATTGCTTAACCGGTTTATACATAATTGTTAGCGGCAATTTACTCGGTCGGACTACCAATCCTGAACCGAACATTAAATGGTAGCGATTAACAAAAAGTTTTTTAAACTCTTTTGTATTATAGTAGTCAACATGGTTTATTCTGCTATCAGGGTATAGAAGAACCCACTGGAGTGCTATATCAGCAGGAAGTGCATAACCATTTGCAACGTACTGAGCCAATAATACTCGAAACCCCAAAGTGTAAGTTTCTTGGGTTGTTTTACTGCAATAAGGAATTTTCCCTGTACGATGATTCAAAATCCAATCCATCATCAGAATATTCGACGCATACTCACAATATGTTACTGATGTGTTTCTTATATGTTCAAGCTGAGACCTACTTAGGTGAGTTAGCTCCCCTTGCTCATCGACAAATAACTCTAGTTCACTCTTATATAATAAAATTAAATTCTCATTATCCATTGATCTTTCAATTAGAAGCTGAGGGGAATAAACCATTCCAGACGTACACCAAATTATTTCGTCTAGTTGAGTGAATGTTCGCAGCTTATGAGCATGAGCAAGGAATGGATCTCGTAATTTCCTCAAAGCTTTGGCTTCAATCTGGCGAATGCGTTCGCGCGAAACACCAAACTGCTTGCCGACCTCTTCCAGCGTATGGTCGGAGTTCATGCCGATGCCAAAACACATTCGTAACACCTTCTGTTCACGATCCGTAAGATACTTTAGTGCATCCAGCATGATTTCAGATAAAGCTGCGTTGACAGAAGCATCCAATGGGTTCTCTGCATTTTCATCTTCTATAGTGTCCACCATGTGAAGATATTCGTTTTCAGTGAATTCATCGAATAATATTGTTTTTTGAGCGGCTTCAAGAATTAGGTCGATTTTCGTTTCAGGTACTTCAAGATAAAGCGCCAACTCCTGTCGAGATGGTTTTTTCCCAGTTTCTTGAAAAGCACGAATTGAAACCGATTCAATATTTTCAAGTATTGTAGTAATATTAGGTGGCAATCGAATCATATCATGTTGAAAAGTCGTGGAATGCCTAATCGCATTGTTTATTCCCCGTGTAGCATATGGCATCAATCGAACGCCTCGTCGCCAGTCAAATTTATCTGTCGATGCTATCAGACCTATGGTTCCGTCTTGAATCAAATCAAGAAGACTTTCATCATCATTCGATGCTTTTTTTGCTTCTGAAATCACATGTTTTAGATTACTCATAATCAATTGATTTCTACAGTAGGTAGCTTTGTGGAGATGAATCATTAATTTACTATGCATATCTTGCAGCTCTGGAATTTTCTTTAGGGTTTCACAGAGGGAATTCAATAACGGCCAAATTGAGGTTATGTTCGATATATTTTGGAGTGATTCAAAAGAGTTTATAATTTTTCGTTCAGGTGAATTTGCATCTAAAATAGCTTGCCTGTGATAGCCAATAATATTCAATGCTTTTTTTAGGTGTTTCTCAATACCTATTGCAAAACTTACTTCCTCCTCGCGTGAAAGAGTGCAACATGAATTAACATATCTTAGATATTTTTTTTCATTTTTCTGCATTTCCCATCCAATATAAACGGCAGATATGTCTGGTTAATTGTCTTATTCTATCCAATTCTCCAGCCTAACATCGCAACTACGCACAGTTTTTATTTTCATAAATATTGCAAATTTATAACCAAGCTCTCTTTTGAATGCTCGAAGTTTGTCAAGATCGTAATTATCATCCGATTCACTTGAGGAGTCTTTTTTCATTTCAATAACAATGAAGTTTTTATCTGTTCCACGTTTATGAACTATAATATCGGGAAATACTGTTGTAGCCTCTAAATCATTTGATTGGATACTTCTGGGCTTTATTTTAAGCCTCTTAGGGTCATCGTGGTTTCGATTATATTCACAATCGACATGCCATCCAGAAAAGCATCTCTCGATATAAATTGCCAGCCTATGAGAAATAGCTCGTTCATTCGCATCCACCTTCAACAGGAAAGAATCAAAACATAAGAATTGCCTTATTGCTTCATTGAGTAAGTTTTCAACATTAGCTTTATCTGTCTCAGACATAGATATTAGCTCCTCTTCCTCTTCCAAATAATTTACCGATTCAGGTTCCTTTGGAAATACCTGTGATTTTGAATGAACGATAAAATCAAATGTATTCTTATATTTATTTTTTACGCTATCAACGAGCTCTCTAAATTTTGTGCCACATGAAAAACGAGCAAATATACTTTCACTTGAGAAATTTTCACTAATCAAACCATGGCATAGAGCAGGCCAGTTCAGACAAGGAGTAATTTCTTTGCAACAGTGCCCTTTGTTTTTTGTAAATGCTATTCCACTGCCGACCTGATGATCGCCAATTGTTTAGTCAACATTACCCTCGATCCGTTCTCTGACAAGGTTAGCTTCCTGAACTGCATAAAATCTGCAATCACTATCTGTAATTTTACGGGCGTTCGGTGGAACCATGACTGCCGCGCCACCATTCTTTGCCGTATCTGTTGGTGTCGCAACGATACAAGCTCTGAAACGCCAGATGGGCGCACAAGACGCATGCCCTGAAGGACAGGGCTTATCCTGTCGGGGATGGTCAAGCATCAGCGGCGTATCTTTACTGTCGCAGTCTGAACCCCAACAGAACCATTCAACCAGCTCAGCAACTTAATGGTCATCGCCTGTGGTGCGCCCCTTACATGCACGGAGCATACAGCGTCTCCACCATCCCACAGCACCATTACTCTGGCCTTGTCGTACCCGTTCATTAGAAGCAGGGAGGCAATGCCAGCCTGGATTCCCGTTGCGTTCATGCGACCTCCTGTTTGCATTGCTTAATCGGTCACATATTCAACATCGAAAATAGTGGTGATAGCCGCCCATTCGATTTCTTCTTTTGTAAATGCGGTTCCACTGCCGATTTGATGACCACCAATAATGTAGTAATCATCTCCTTCGACCCGGACTCTGACAAGTCCGGCTTCCTGAACTGCATAAAAATCTGCAATCGCCAACTCTAACATGATATTCCTCCTGGCTTTTACCGGAATCGAAACTTGTGATTTGTCTCCCGATTAAACGAGATTGGCCGCAAGCATAGCAGGCGAAAGGCTCAAAACGCGGGACTTAATGAATTGAGAATTACGAATTTAGAATGTTGAAAACTTCCACTTTCCACTTCTCTATTCTCACATCTCAATTCACTATTCTTAATTCTCAATTCCTTCCCTTGCCTGTTGGGATGAATATGGCCACAATATCGAAAATGTAGCTACAAAGGAGGTTGTCCATGAATGTCGCTGTGCGTGAACTCAAGAACCATTTGCCCGAATACCTCAGCAGAGCATCAGGCGGTGAGGAAATTGTTGTTACATCACATGGCAAACCCATTGCCCGTCTGACACCGACGCGAACAACGTCCGAAGATGCGGAAACCAATGTCATTGAAAGGCTTGAGGCGCAGCCCTGGATTATTCCAGCCAAAAAAAGCGGACTCTTTCCGGTGTACAAACCGGTTGCTTCAACCAGGGCAGGAGATGAACTGATGTCCGACATCGTGCTTGGCATGCGTGAATGATTGTTTATCTCATAATTCAAAAATATTGTTCTGCAGCAGTCTGCAACTGATTCGCAACTTGCTGACGTAGTTCTGGTGGTTCGATCACTTCCACATCCGGGCCGTAGCGGCAAATATCCATGATCAGTTCGGTCGGGTTGCCGTAAGGAATTTCCATTTCATAACTGCCATCTGCGAGCCAATACCCCTGTTGATCGGGGAACCATTGCTCATCCGCCGCCCAGCGTGCTGCTGTGGCCGTAAATCGCAGCCGCGCTGTCGCAGTGGCCTCACCACCAAAAATGCCGTAACTGTGCGTTAGGCGGCGATCCATCTCTTTGGCATTAACATCGGTGGCTTTCACTTCCAGCAGCCTCGTTTCCTTTATGTTTTCCAGTGCGAAGGTGCGCAGATCATCGGCCTGATGACACCAGACATCGACATACCAATTGTTTTTGTAGAGTACCAGCCGTTGCGGCGAGACTTCTCGCTGCCGCGCCTCGTTTTTGCTCCTGCTTTTATAGATGAGACGTAAACGTCTGCGCTCCAGTACAGCCGCCGCTATCAGCGGAAAATGCGGTAGCTGTCTGCTTCTGCGACCGAAATCGGGAATCCGGATTCTGTTCAGTTCGTCAATAGCGGCAGAGGAAACCTTGCCCAGACTTTTTTCCACCCTGCGCCGCAGCAGCCCCATTTCATCATTCAACAAGCCGCTGCCGATGCTGCTAACCGTTTTCTGCATCACCAGCAGCGCTTCCATTTCTCTGGTATTGAACCAGATACCGGGCAGTTCAAAGGCAATGTCGCGGTCGTAGAAATAACCCATGCCGCGCTTGTTGCACAGCGGCGCACCCAGATAATCTTTCATTTCGCTCAGCAGACGATTAATGCACGATCTGGAACATTCCAGCCTTTCACACAACGTCGGCATAGAGATCGGATGACGACGTGTCGAGAAGATGCCATGCAAGGTATAGATGCGGTCGAATTTGTCCATGGTGAAACCTCCCTTCATCACGATCGATAAAGCTGTTCTCGCGAAAGACCTGTCTGTCCCGCAATTTGTGTCATTCCTTTGGCACGGGCGACAACACCAAGAGCGTGTGCGATATAGCTGGCATCGTTTGACTCGAACGCTTCTGCCATAAAAGCCGCAATATCATCATCGGAAGTCAGGTCTTCAGCTGGATCGTAGGTGGTTAGTTTTTCAGTCATTTTCTTTACTCCATTCATCGACATTAATGGCTTTTCGCTCGCATCCGGGGATACCTATCCACGGATGCCCTGAATCAGAAGCAAGGCGAAAAAGCGCGACTGTGTTAGCAAAGCCTGGCATCGAAACGGAAAGGTTCCGGAGAGCCGATGCGAACATCACCTGCATCCGGATGCGCGGAGTTGAACAGATAGTTCCATTCGCCTGCAACAACAATAGATGGTACACGCAGTAGTACCGAAGATTGAGATTTCACCCAATCATCGCCGATCAGGCGGGTTAATTCGGGAATAATCGGACTATCCCATGCATCAGGCAGCTCGGTGTTTTTTTGAAGCTGGGCATCATCGAATTGTACCGGAATCACGACATACGGAACCGATAATAACATTCGATCAACGTGTACGATGATTTCCAGGGCGGCTAGCGCTCTTGTTT
>Ga0256829_1003411_pt1 | contig 11039 bp, 10 predicted proteins | sample 131447metaG_FD_185979 | JGI IMG/M metagenome (GOLD analysis project Ga0256829, IMG submission 185979) | Hydrothermal vent microbial communities from Lau Basin, Pacific Ocean - 131-447 | ecosystem: Environmental > Aquatic > Marine > Hydrothermal vents | place: Pacific Ocean: Lau Basin | collected... | reverse complement strand
TATCACACAAAGCCCATTAAAATTACAGTTCAAGAGCCAAAACAGACAAAAGGGGATTTTGAGCTTGATGTAAATATTTCAAAAAACACTCTTTATCTTGGTGAAAATGCAATTTTAACTATGAAATTCGTTCAGTCAAAAAATGCAGATTCTATAAATATTCAAAAACCTGTTATTAAAAACTTTATTTTAAAAGAAATTAAAAATTATTCTATAATAAAAAACAATAAAAAAATTTCCATTTTTAAATTTTTACTTATTCCCCAAAAAAGCGGAAAATATACCGTAGGACCTTTTGTAGCAAGTATAGGTTATATTGTAAACACAACTCCTCAAGGTTTTATGGGACTGAATATTTCCACTATGCGATATAAAAACATCTATTCAAATAAGCTTAATATAAAAGTCAAAGAAATTCCGGCAAACAGCGTTTTTGGAAACTTTAAACTAACCCTTAAAGCACAAAAAACAACACTTAAAGAAAATGAACCCAATAAAGTCACTATCAATTTAAGCGGATGCGGAGATTTTTATTCTGTAGGAAATTTCAAATTAAATATACCAAATGTAACAATTTATCCTTCAAAACCCATTAGAAATTTACAAATAAAAGATAATAAAATCTGTGGAACTTTTTCACAAACTTTTACAATTCTTTCACAATACAATTACACTATTCCTTCAATAAAATTCCAAGAATTTAACGGCACATTAAAAACATTATCCACTAAACCTATCAATATAAATATATTTACAACCCATATCAATTCTCAAAAACCTATAAAAAACGAACCTGTTATAAAAGTGGTTAAGAAATCTTTCCCTATTAGAAATATAATTATCATTGCTTTAATTTCACTTATAACAGGAATTTTAATCGGATATCTTTTTTATATAATTTCCAATAAAAACAAAGAGTTCATACAAATAAAAAAAGCAAATGAAAAAGAGCTTTTAAATATCCTAAAAAAATATGAAGAAAATCCGAAAATCAAAGAATATATGCAAAAATTAGAAGAAAATATCTATAAAAACGCTTCAAATCCTATAAACAAAAAAGATATAATTAAAATTATAAAAAATATTAAAAATTAATTTTTCTTTCATATCTTTTTAGCATTGTAATATTTCCTTTTAGCCCGCCTTGATGAATATACAAAATATTTTTTAAATTATAGTAAGAAATAGTATCCCAACCTATCGGGTCATAAAGCAAATCAAATTCTATTCCCCCGTTTTTTAATTCCTGCCAAAGAAAAAACAAATCTTTATAAAGTTTTCCAAAATGATATTTTTTCCTTGGATTTAAAATTGTAGGAATTTTACCGCCTCCTAGCCACTCAAACTGCTTTTTAAGATATTCACCATCTCCCACACAAGGCACTGTCAAAACTTCAACATCTAAATGTTTTGCAAGAAAATAAGCACTGGTTCCCGTTCCGCTTGGTAAAAATACTTTTAAACTGTTTTTTTTGCAATATTCATTTATTTCATCGGCTAAAATTTTAAATCCATATTCCGCTTCTTTAATTCTCCCGCCCTCTTCTATAATTAAATTCTCTTTATTTTTAAGACTTAAAACATAATTTCTAAGCTCTTCCCCGTTTAAACCGGTTTCAATAATTTTCATTCCGTTCTTAAGAGCTTCTAAATAATTACCTTCTGGATTTTCTTTTAAAAAGGCTGGAATATGATTGGTAAAATAGATAAATTCTTTGTTTTTAAGTTTACTAAGAAGTGAGAGAGAATACATAGCATTTGACTGATTAGAACCAAAAGAGATTATTCTTTTTTCGTTAAAATCATTCTTTAAAAAATAATAAAATTTCCTAGCTTTATTTCCTTCAAAAGGAGTTAATACATCATCTCTTTTTATATGATAAAAGTTATTACGAAAGAAAAAGGGGGTGATTGGAGATTTTATTTTTAATCCAAAATATTCAAAAATTTTAGGCATAAAAATTTCCTTTTTGAAATTATATAATACTCCAAGAAAAAAAGCAGTTTAATCTTTATATAATTAATTCCGAAACTTGTCTTAACCTTTAGAGTGAAATAATTCAAATAATCTTTTTTAAAAAAATATTTTCATTTTTATTAGCAAATTCAATTAATTCATCACTAAATCCACTTTTAGAAAATAGAATATATTTTTTATTAGTAGATTCAATTTTATTAGATTTTTCAATTAAATCATTTAAAACTTTCATTGTAACTTTTCTATTTTGCCATTTACATTCCCCAAAAATTACAAAATCATCTGCGATTCCCACTACATCAATTTCTGTATTTTTATCCCACCATCTACCGCATTTATTTACTTCAAAATTATTCAAAACATATTCTATTGCTAAATCTTCATAAGTTTTTGCTACAAACTCACTAAAAGTCAGTTTTAGTTTATTTAATACAAATTCAATATTTCCTATTTCAAGTTGAGATTTATAAGGAAATAGATAACTAAACCAAAATCTAATAAAATTATCTTTTATAAAATAAAGTCCTTTTTTACTTTTATGATTTTCGGTTATTGGAATATCTTTATAGATAATTTCTAAATCTATTAATTTTTTTATAAAAGAAGTTATATTTGTTACAGGCTTTTGAAGCTTTTTCGCAATATCTCCTATTTTATGATTTCCATTTGCTATAACTTCCAAAATAGAAAAATATGTAAGAGTTTCACTCACTTCATCTTGAAGTAAAAAATATGGCTCATTATATAAAAAGCTATCTTTATCTAAAATATTTTTTGCAATAGATTTATATATATCCTCTTCAAATTCAAACATTTCTAAGTATTTTGGCACTCCGCCTAAAATAGAATAAATTTCAATTTGAGTAATAATATCTTTATCAATAAATTCTTTGATATATTTAAAATTTAATTGAGAAAGCTTAATATTAGCCGTTCTTCTTCCATAAAGAGGAGATGAATATGAAAGAGTTTCTTTATACATAAGAGATATTATACTTCCGCATAAAATTAAAAAAATATTTTTATTTTTTAAATATTCATCAATAATAGTTTGAAAAATAGAGGAAATTGCAGAATTTATTTTAGATAGATATTGAAATTCATCAATTACAATTATTAATTTTTCATTTTTATTTGAAATATACTGAAAAATTTGCTCAAATGAATTTATAGGCAAACTTCTTAAAAAATTATCATCAAAATAATCAGCCACGATATTTTTAAATTTTTCTATCAAAAGTGCTTCATTTTCTATTGTAGCGAGAAAATAGATACCTTTGTGTTTTGTTAGAAAATGTTTTATAAGTGTTGTTTTTCCTACTCTTCTTCTACCATACAAAACTAAGAATCTAAATTGATTTTTATTATATTCATTTTCTAAAATTTGAAACTCTTTTTTTCTATCTACAAACATAATTTACCTTATTAGTTTTTCAATTATAATAATTAAGATTATTTTAAAGTAATTGTATCAAAATTAGCACTTTATTATAAAAAATATAATACCCCACGAAAAAAGGGGGTGATTGAAGATTTTATTTAATAGCCCTTAAATCTTTGTAAGCTTTTATTACCCTGTCTTTCATAGAAACTTCACCCTCTCTTAGCCATTTTCTAGGGTCGTAATATTTTTTATTCGGTTTGTCTTCACCTTCAGGGTTACCGATTTGAGATTGAAGATAATCGTGATATTTTTCAACATATTTTCTTACACCCTCCCAAAAAGCCCATTGTGTATCAGTATCCACATTCATTTTTACAACACCGTAATCAAGTGCTTCGTGAATTTTACCAAGTTCGCTTCCGCTTCCTCCGTGAAATACAAATCTAATAGGTTTTTTGGTATCTAAATTAAATTTTTCTCTTACATATTCTTGAGAGTTTTTAAGAATAACAGGCTCTAATTTTACATGTCCGGGTTTATAAACGCCGTGAACATTCCCAAAACTTGCCGCAATAGTAAATAAATCGCTAACTTCGCTAAGCTCCTTATAAGCATATGCCACATCTTCTGGTTGAGTATAAAGTTTAGAGTTATCAATCCCGCTGTTATCCACTCCGTCTTCCTCTCCGCCTGTAACTCCTAGTTCAATTTCAAGCATAATATCAAGCGGAGCCATTTTTTTAAGATATTCTTTACAAGTTTGAACATTTTCTTCAAGTGTTTCTTCGCTAAGGTCTAACATATGAGAAGAAAAAAGAGGTCTGCCGTGTTCTTTAAAATATTTTGCATTTTCTTCTATAAGCCCGTCAATCCAAGGAAGAAGTTTTCTAGCTGCGTGGTCTGTATGTAAAATTACAGGAATACCATAAGCTTCAGCCAATGTATGAATATGTTTAGCCCCTGCAACAGCGCCTAAAATCGCCGCTTTTTGGTCTTTATTATCAAGTCCTTTTCCAGCCCAAAAATGAGCCCCACCGTTACTAAACTGAATAATAACAGGCAAATTTGCTTCTTTTGCCGCTTCCATAACGGCATTTGCAGAATCTGTTCCGACTATATTAATAGCAGGAAAGGCAAAACCGTTTTCTTTTGCCCAGTCCATAACTTTTGCCGCTTCACTTCCGCTTAAAACTCCGGGTTTTACCAAATCCCTAAAACTCATAAATTCCTCCTTAACTGTTTGGAATAGAATATTTTACATTTTCGCTAGATTGAATTTTTTGAAGTTCATCTTTTAATTTAAGTTGTTTTAAATAATTGATAATTTGAGCTTTTACTTTTGCAAAAGGCATATAAGAATTATTTTGTTTACCTTCAACCAAAATCACATGATAACCAAATCTTGTATGAACAGGTTTTAGTGTAATTTGACCAGGTTTTAGTTTCTCAGCAGCTTTTGAGAATGCAGGAACCATTTGTTTTGGATTAAACCACCCGAGTTCTCCACCGTTAACTTTACTTGGTCCTATTGAATATTCTTTTGCTAACTTAGCAAATTTTTCTTCAAGAGCTTTTCCTTTTAGCCCTTTTAATTCGTTAATTAATTTTTGTGCTTCAGCTTCATTTTTTACTAAAATATGTCTGGCTTTAATTTTTGGAGTTGTTTTAAAGTATACATCTTTATTTTTTTCATAAAAAGCTTTTGCCTCTTTATCTGATATTTTAATATTTTGGTATCTGTTTTTAAGCCACATATCAACTGCCAATTTCATTTTTGCAGCTTTAAATTGAGGAGTTTTTTCTACTGATTTAGCTTTTTTGTAAAGCTCAAGTGTATTAACATATTGAGATACAAATTTTTTTACATGTTGAGCCGGTAATTCTTGAAGTTTTATTCTATTATCTCCTGTAATCCCCTGTAAATAAGCGTTTAATTCTCCAACTGTAATTTTTTTACCGTCAAGTGTAGCTAAAACCGTATTATTTGTAAGACCTTTTAAAGGCTTTCCTATCATTCCGCTACCTTGCATTCCTCCCATTCCCTGCATTCCCGGGAATGCAAAAAGAGCCGCCGCACTAATCATTGAACCTATTATAATTTTTTTCATATTTATCCTTTAATTTTTTTTATGCCATATTGTGAATGACATTTTGAATATCATCTATATCTTCTAAAACCTCTATTAAATGCTCCACTTTTTCTGCCGTTTCATCATCAACATCGCTTTCGTTTGTAGCAATCAGTTGAATATTGCTTTCAAGTATTTCAGCACCTTCTATTGAACTTACAGCTTCTAACACATTATTAAAATCTTCAGGGGCTGTTTCTATAACCAATACTTCATCCATATCTTTTATATCTTCGGCACCTGCGTCAATAGCTTTTTCTTCAATTTCTTCATCTTTATCGGATTTGTTCAAAACAATTATACCTTTTTTCTCAAACATCCAAGCAACACTTCCGCTTGTTCCAAGGTTTCCACCGGCTTTTTTAAAAGCGTGTCTAACTGCCGCAACCGCTCTGTTTTTATTATCCGTAAGGCACTCAACCATAACGGCAACGCCGCCTGGTCCGTATCCTTCATAAACAATCTCTTCTAAAACCATTCCATCAAGATTTCCGATAGCTTTATCAATTGCCCTTTGAATATTATTCGTAGGCATAGAATCAGCCTTTGCCCTATCAACCGCAAGTCTTAAAGCGGCATTAGTATCTGGATTTCCCCCGCCGCTTCTAGCTGCAGTCATTATAGCTCTTACATGTTTTGTAAATATTTTACTTTTTTTTGCGTCTTCTTTAGCTTTGATATGCTTTACTTTAGACCATTTATTATGTCCTGCCATATCTCTCCTTTTTGAAAATATTTGTTATTATACAATAAAAAAATGTATAAAGGATTAATTATGGTTTTAAGAACGCCTAAAGAGCTTGAAGAAATTAAAAAAAGATTCCTGGAACATTATAAAGGAAGCAAAACAGAGCTTAAATATAAAAACGATTACGAGCTTTTAATAGATATTATTTTAAGTGCCCAATGCACCGACAAAAGAGTAAATATTATAACTCCCGCCCTGTTTGAAAAATATCCGGATATTGATTCTCTTGCTAAGGCTGATTTAGACGATGTAAAAGAGATTATAAAATCATGCTCGTTTTTTAACAACAAAGCAAAAAACATAATAGAAATGGCAAAAAAAGTAAAAAACGAATATAACGGCAAGATACCAAGAGAGCATAAAGAACTTATAAAACTTCCGGGTGTTGGAAACAAAACGGCAAATGTATTTTTAATTGAGCTTGAAGGAGCTAATAAAATGGCGGTGGATACACATGTATTTAGAGTAACACACCGCTTAGGAATTACAGATGCAAAAAATGTCACGGAAACGGAAAAAGATTTGGTAGAAGCCTTTAAAACCGATTTAAACGAACTCCATCAGGCTTTTGTGTTATTTGGAAGATATATCTGCACGGCAAAAAATCCAAAATGCGACAAATGTTTTGTGACGGATTTTTGCGTCAGCAAAGAGGTTTTTAAGGCAAAATGATTATTAAAATTCTGGGATTTCAATATCCGGTCTTAAACTAATTTATTAATTCTAAACTTTTATTTATACTGTTTTTTAAAAATTTATATAAATTATGTTTATTATTTATAGCTTTTAAATATTCATCTCTGCTTTCGTTTTTAATAAGAGGAGGAACAATATTATTTTGTATAGTCTGATAAGCCATTAAAAGCCTTCCAACTCTTCCATTGCCATCAGCAAATGGATGTATCCTTTCAAATAAGATATGAAATTCTGCAATATTTTCCAAATTCATATTATTGCTTGGAAATTTATATAATAAATTTTCTATTTCGTTTGCAATTTTATGAGGTAAAGACAATTCTATATTCACGCCTTTTATATATCTTTCATCTTGCCTGTAAGCCCCAATTGGTTTAGACACATATTCAGGAGCTACATTGAGAGCATCTTCAAACATAATGGCATGAATATCTTTTATAAAATTGCTGCTCATTATATTATTTGGATTTTGTGCTTCTCGAATCACTACATCATAGGCTTTTGCAAATCCTAAAATCACAAGTTGTTCTCCAAGAGGTTTATGCCCGGCAGTATGCCCTAATTCCAATAACTCTTTTGTTTCACCAAAAGAAAGAGTTGTTCCTTCCATTGCATTTGAATGATGAGTGATAGAAATACGAAGAAGGCGAAATAACTGTTCTCTTTGTTTAAGTGATAACTTATTTAGTTGTTGCATTTTATTACCTTTTTGTATTTCTTTTAATTGAAACTATAATTTGCCATATTAATATTGAGAAAATTATATAAAATATTAAAGAAATAAATTCTAAACCTTTTTTAAGAAATTTTGAAAAAGGTAAAATATTTTTTGCAAAACTATTTAATAAGTCCGTAAAATATTCAATATAAATATTTATTGGTGGATATATCTTATATAACCAATTCTGTTCATATCCATAAATAATCAAACAATATAATAAAGCAAACCCTATAATCCATAAGATTGGCTTAAAATAATTTTGAGCAAATGATGAAATATAATCATTTATATAAAATACAATTTTTTCTTGTATATTACCCCTTAATTGTTTTGTTTTTAGTTCTTCTTTATATTTTTTCATTTCTTGGACAAAATATTTATTGGCTTCTATGTAATTATTGATTTTATCAAAAGAGTGTTTTATAATTCTAAAGGTCTCTCTATTTGTATTTTGAAATTCAATATTTATATTTAAAAAATTCGGGGCTTCTTTGATATTTATATTTTCAATATCAAGACCACTTTCAAAAGTGCTATTTCTAAAATTTATAAAATCTAAGAATGTTGCATATTTAAAGATAGCTATTTCTTCCTTTTTCTTATCTTTCGTGCCAAATTTACAATTTTCAAAAACAACAAAATCATCAAATATACTTTTATATATTTTAAATTGTTTAAATTCGGTTCCAAAAAAATCTACAAGTTTTTCAAAGTTAGAATTGTTAATTTCAAATTTATTTAAACTATTTTCTTTAAATTCAAACTTACTCTTAAAATTACTATTTAGAATTTCAAAATTTTTGATTTTATATTTGTTTAATATAAATTTTTTCTCAAAAATACAACTATCAAATCTAATATTTTCTATTTTATTATCTTTATTATAATTATATTGATTTGTATTGAAAAGCATATCTTTAAAAGAAACTCTATTAAATTCAATATTTTTATGAAATTTACAAGTATACTCAAACTGTGAATAATTATAAGTAGCTAATTTTTTTTGTTCTTCTGGTATATAATTTGATACAGTTTCGTAAAATTCACATGTTTGATAAATCACATTGTCTTCATTTTTCAAAATTCCATAATCATACAATATCCATCTATCGTGAAACTTACAATCTTGAAAAAAACATTCTACATTTTCTAAATCTAAACTTGAAAGATAAAATTCACAATAATTAAAATGTATTTGACCAAATAGATTTAAAATTTTTAGATAATCAAATGTATCTCGTCCATCTCTTTTAGGAAAGTGAATAAAACTTGGGATAAAAATGCTCTTTTTTAAAGATTCATTGTATTTATTTTTATCAAATTTACTATTTTTTAGATAAGAAGCAATTTCATCTTTTGAATATTTATCATCAAGCAATTCTCTATGCTTAAATACTTGCTCAATTATATAATTTATAAACTCATTATAAAAACTGGACAATAGCCCAGAATGACGATCTTTTTGATAATCATTTTTTATGCAATGTAATATGCATTTATCATTATTTCTATAAATATCCCTTTCACATTTATCCATATTACATATTTTCATTAATAATGGCTATTCCATTTAATATTATAAAATTTCATAATTATTTCTCAAAAACCAAAATCATTTTTTCAGCCTCTTCACTTCCGTAAAGAGAAATAGGAACCATATTTTTTAATTTCATACTGGTAAGTTTTTCAATCTCTTCTACTGAATGATAATATTGTGTTATTGATTTTTGTTTTTTTATGTAGCAGTTATTATCTTTTTTTTCAAAAAGTGTAATTTCGGTAATTAATTTATTATCTTCAAATTGACTGTAAAGTGTAGAAAATCTGTTTTCATTTTCTGCTTTTAAATTTCCAATAGCCAACTCATCCATTGCATAAAATGTATTAATATCAAATATAAAATATTTTTCCACTACTTTTTCAACACAGGAAAAAAATATTTTAAGCTCATTTTTATCCATATAATTAATTACATCAAAAATAGCTGTGGCAGCTTCAAATTTTTCTTTCATATCGCAAATATTTGTATTTTCACAATTACAGCCCTTTTTTTGTGCCTTTTTTACCTGAGAAGAGCTTAAATCAACACCTTTTATATCAATACCGGCTTTTTTTGCCATTAAGCAAAAATCTCCGCCCCCACATCCTATATCAAGAAGATTTTTAATATTTAATTCTTTTATAATATCCAAAAAACTACCCCAAAGCATATCGGCGGCTTCTTTATCTAAAAAAAGCTCTTCAATTTCAGCATATAGTTCAAGCCCCATGAACCTGTCCTATTTTTGCAATTAAATCTAAGATTTCTTTTTTATTTGTGCTAAATGAATTTTTATTAGCAATAACTCTTGCGGATGAGTGCATAATAACCTCTTTTTCTTCCATTCCGTTTTCTTTTAGTGTTCCGCCTGTTTGGACAATATCAACTATTACATCACTAAGCCCTACAAGTGGAGATAGTTCAATAGAACCGTTTAGTTTAATGATTTCTATTGGGATTCCTTTTTTTGAAAAATATTTTTTTGCAATATTTTGAAGTTTTGTAGCAACTTTAATTCTAGTTTTGCTTTTATAACTCTCATCCCCTTTTATCCCGGCGACACTGACTCTACACTCTCCAAGTCCCAAATCCATAAGTTCCAAAACATCTGAATTAAGCTCGGTAATCACATCATATCCCACAACTCCAATATCTGCCGCTTGCTTCTGGACATAAGTTGCCACATCCCAGTTTCTTACATTCAAAAATGTAAATCCAGCCTTTTTTAAAATAAGTTTTCTGTTTTCAAACTCAAAATCCTCATTAAAAATCTTCTTAAAAATCGCCAAAACATCCTCGGCAATTCTACCTTTTGGTAAAGCTATTGTCATTATTTTCCTTTATTGTTTTTTCCATTCCCCTAAAAACCAAATCTTTTATATAAATTCCATCAACAAAAGAGCTCAAAAACTCCCCGTCTCCTCCTGTAAAATAATAAGGTCCTTTAAAAGATTTTATAATCTCCAAAATCGCTCCCACACTTCCGTATAAAAGAGCTTCGTTTGTATTTTGAGGAAGTTTATCTAAATCAAACTTTTTTATTTCCATATCCAAAACTTTTGAAATTTTAACAAAAGCTTCCTTAAAAGCAAAAATTCCGGGCATTATAATCCCGCCTTTATGAACTCCGTTTTGCATAATATCAATCGTTACCGCACTTCCTGCATCTACAACGACTCCGTTTTTTATACTTTTACAAGCCATTATTCTGTCAATACCGAGATTTTTATAATCTGTTTTAAAATTTATATGATTTTTTAAATTAATTGCACTTGGATTTAATTTTAGAAGTTCTTTTTCTTTTTGTTCATTTACACTTATATAAAAAATTTTTTTGTTAAAT
>Ga0256829_1003410_pt1 | contig 11043 bp, 11 predicted proteins | sample 131447metaG_FD_185979 | JGI IMG/M metagenome (GOLD analysis project Ga0256829, IMG submission 185979) | Hydrothermal vent microbial communities from Lau Basin, Pacific Ocean - 131-447 | ecosystem: Environmental > Aquatic > Marine > Hydrothermal vents | place: Pacific Ocean: Lau Basin | collected... | reverse complement strand
GCTTCGCAACGATACAAATAGTTTTTGTGATTGGAGCAATTGTGCTATAATGTGTACACTTAATTACAAACAGAGGTGAAATTATGTCAACAACCATGACCATACGCATTGATGAACATACCAAAAACCAATTGGGTAAGCTTGCCGAGTCTTCTAGGCGTTCAAAATCTTTTTTAGCAGCAGAGGCAATCAAGACATATATTGAGTTGAATGCATGGCAAATGCAGGAAATCGAGGCCTCTCTTGTAGAAGCGGATAATGGTCAGTTTGCCAGTGATGAAGAAGTGAGCGCAGTGATTGAGAAATGGAACCCTCAATGAAAATTAAATGGTTAAAAACAGCCTTAAAAAACCTTGATCAGGAAGCGGCATACATTGCAGAAGATAACCCCGTGGCAGCAGCCAAAATGGTTGAAAAGATCATGCATGCTGTTGCGCTTCTTTCAAGCAACCCATCCATAGGTCGAACGGGAAGAATTCATGGTACAAGGGAGTTAATCATTGATCATACTCCATACATTATCCCTTATCGCATTAGAGCCAACAATGTCGAAATTTTACGTGTCTTTCATACATCAAGAAGACCCCCTGCAAAGTGGTGACGGTTTATGATGGTAACATTTGTTTCCCAATGCGAAAAGAAGTCGCTTGCTAAGACGCGCAGAGTGCTAGATGCCTTTGCGAACCGCATTGGCAGCAACACATGGCAAACCGTGATTACCGAAGAAGGCTTACAAGCGGTAAAACAACTGTTACGTGAGACTGCCAGTAAAAATACGGCTGTGAGTTGTCATTGGATTCGTTCGCGCAGTCGCAGTGATTTACTTTGGATTGTGGGCAAGAAGGATAAGTTTAATCCTGAAGGGATTGTGCCTGTGAATTATACATCGGAATCCAATACACCCAGAGAGGTATTTAGCATGAATGCAGAAGTAATTGCATTATTTTCTTCAGTGGCTGGTTTTTTTCATGACATTGGTAAAGCAATGCAATTATTTCAAAATAAACTTGCCCCAGACTATGACGGACAGGGATATGAACCATACCGTCATGAATGGGTTTCATTAAGACTCTTTCAAGCTTTTGTTAATGGCAGAACAGATATTGAATGGCTGCAAGAACTTAAAAACATCAATAATGATTCGGAAGAAAGGATACTGAAAAACCTTGAGTTACTAAAGGATGGCCTATGTAAAAATATCAAAAAACCATTTGAAGATCTTGAACCTATCGCAAAAATGGTTGCTTGGTTGATCGTTTCTCATCATCGCCTGCCACAATTCCCAAAATATCAGGATAACCCGCCATCACTTGATCAAATTGACAATTGGTTAGAGTACTTTGAAGCTAGTTGGAATTCACCGCAGTGCTTAGAGTCGAAGTGGGATGAAAAAACTATTCGTGATAATTGGACCTTTCCACATGGAACGCCTTTCAAAAGTGCTCATTGGCAGACTGAAGTTAGCATTGTTGCTGAAAAAGTAATGAAGGCAGAACGGATTTTTATTAAGGATTGGTATAATCAACGGTTTACAGCACACCTTGCTCGGCTGTCGCTTATGTTGTCAGATCATTTTTATTCATCAAAGCCTGATACCACTAAAAAGTGGCAGGATAGGAATTATCATGCTTATGCCAATACAGATATCGATCCCGAAACAGGAAAAAAATACCGTAAACAAAAGTTAGATGAACATAATATTGCTGTTGGTACCTATGCTGCCAAAATAGCCAGACGACTGCCTGAATTAAAAAAGGACTTGCCCAGTGTTAAAGGGAATAAGTTATTTTCTCAGCCTGTTGATAGAAAAAATAAAAATGACTTTGGCTGGCAGGATAATGCCTATAAAATAGCTGAATCATTGTGTGAAGATAGCCAGAGATATGGGTTCTTTGGTATTAACATGGCATCTACGGGCAAGGGTAAAACCAGAGCGAATGCACGGATCATGTATGGATTATCGGAGGCAGGACAGTGCCGTTTCAATGTTGCACTGGGTTTAAGGACATTAACCCTACAAACAGGTGATGCCCTAAAAAAACACCTAAACCTACCTTATTCGGAATTAGCCGTTTTAATCGGCTCACAAGCAGTTAAAGATTTACATCAACTAAGTGCAAATAAAGAGCAAAGCAAGCAACAAAAACAAGGCAGTGAATCAGCTGAATCATTGCTAAAAGATGAAATTCAATTATATCACAAATTGCCTGAATATGATGGTGTGTTCTCTGAATGGTTTGAACACGATGAGAAAATATTGAGGTTGATTCAATCTCCTGTGTTGGTCAGCACTATCGACTATTTAATTCCCGCAACGGATGGTCTGCGTGGAGGAAGACAAATTGCACCGATGCTAAGGCTATTAAGTTCTGATTTGGTGATTGATGAGCCGGATGATTTTGGTTTGGAAGATTTGCCTGCTTTATGCCGCCTGGTGAACTGGGCAGGCATGCTGGGATCAAAAGTACTGCTATCAACGGCAACACTGTCACCTGAATTGGCTTTGGCCTTATTCGAGGCTTACCAACAGGGAAGACAACACTACACGCAAGTAAATGGCGAATATGGACAAACAGACACAATTTGTTGTGCCTGGTTTGATGAGTTCAAAAAGCCGATGACTCATAAAGTCAGCACTACTGCAGATTTCGACAGTGCTCATCAAACATTTATTGATAAACGAATCACAAATCTAACCAAAGAGTCTAATGATACCAGGAAAGGAAAAATTGCGTCTATTGCTCCGATAGAGCATGCAAAGCCCAGTGTGGCTTTTGCGCAAAATATATTTACATCAATTGATGAACTACACAGGAAAAACCCTGTTGAACATTGCTCAGAAAAAAAAGTATCAATTGGTTTGGTTCGAATGGCAAATATTGATCCTTTAGTTGCCGTGGCAAAAAAACTGTATGCCATCCCACCCAAAGAAGATACGAGGGTTTACTATTGTACTTATCATAGCCAGTACCCATTGGCATTGCGGTCGAAAATAGAAGAAAACCTGGATAAAGCATTGACGCGGCATAATGAAGTCCAATGGTGGCAAGATAGTGGCATCCATCATTTAATTAACGATAGTGATGTACCGAACCATATCTTTGTTGTCCTAGCCACTTCAGTTGCAGAAGTGGGGCGCGACCATGATTACGATTGGGCTATCGTAGAACCAAGTTCTATGCGTTCAATGATTCAGTTGGCAGGGCGTGTACAGCGTCACCGAAAGGAAACGCCTGCATCTGAAAACATCATCATTTTGGATAAAAACTTTAAGGGCCTAAAAGGGGAGTCACCTTGTTTTTTGCGTCCAGGCTATGAAACTTTCAAAAGACGGTTCAATAGTTTGAAATTATCACAGTTACTTGCCGAGAATGAGTGCCGCACGATCAACGCCATCCCTAGAATAACGAAAGTATCACCGCCGTTTGCATTGACTGATGATAATCCTCCTAAGTTTGAAAAATTCAACGAACTGGAACATATCGTGCAACATATCCGACTGTTTGGGAATAAAAATGAAAAAAACTCAGCCAATATATGGTGGCAACGCGATGCAACCTGGTGTGGCGAAATACAACGTATTCAGCCTTTCAGAAGGTCTCAAGCAATGGAAGATTACAATCTGAATCAGACTTATCATCAAAGAATGATTTGGCAGAAGAAAAAGAAAGGAGTCTATCCAGCTAAATATGAGCCGACTCATGATATAACAATGTTAAACCCAGAGGATTTGAGGATAGCAGATGGTAATCAATCATGGTTTGAATTATCCATAGCAGACAGTGTGGAGTATCTAGTGGAGAAGTTGGGGTGGTCTGAAGACCGTGTGTATAAACGCTTTACCCATGTACAGTTACGCAAAGGCAAAGATGGTGAAATTTCTCGATGGCAATTCCATGAAAGGTTGGGTGTATTTAAAGATTTGGTAAAGGATGAGTATTGTGATGACTAATGAAAAGCATGACGTGAAACAAGCGATAAGAAGATTTATTGATTCAGTCGATGAAGCGAAGATTGAAAAATATCATAATGATGCTTTGAAATCTGCATATAGAGATTTCATTGATGATTTTTTTAAGAAAGTTAAGGCGACTCTTAAAGATGAGGTGGAGCTTAGGAAATATATTGATCCAATTAAAAAAGAAAAGAAAAAGAATGGTCAAAGTGACCTCGTTTTTTTAAATCTTAAATACCAAAAGATTATTGCTGTGATTAAAAGTAGTTCAGTATTAGGTGCGTTTATATCCTCAGTTAATCAATTTGATCTGGAGATAAACAGTTTAAAAAAACGAAATAGATATGAGAAATGGATTGATTGGGCTTTGAAGAATGGAAAGGGCATATATTTAGCTACTCATATTGCTAAATTGACTCACTCCAGTAGTAAATCATCTTCGATAGATTACAGATACTTTGAAAGGAATCATGAAATAAGACCTGACTATCTCACTAGTGTTATTGATAAAAACTTAACCATAGATTGGGCATATCCAGATAATGCGCTTTCATCCATAGCTGCTTTTTATAATATAAATGTCAACGGTTTTTTTGTCGGGGATTTATTGCGAAAGGATGCTTTTACTTTCCTGTTGGGCATTACAAAGTCAAAAGAAAAAGCCTTGCTGTGGTCTGAAATATTTCAGCTTAATATTAGGGAGGATATTAAAAAGAGTCACTTTTTATCTAAGCAAGTTTTTTTCCCCCTAGGGGAGAAAGGCTATCACTTGCTTATGCCATTAGTCTCATCATCAATGGCGCATGCGTTGCATTTGAAATTCAAAATGTTTTTTGATGATGAAAATAAATTGATTAGAGATCAAAAGAAAAACAAAAAATACCATAGCAAGTTGGTAGTTTCATACCCTAATAGAGCAATATTAAATGTTACTAGAAGTAATCACTCAAATGCTTCCTCATTGAATGGAAAACGTGGTGGACGACTAACGATTCTTTCCGCTATGCCTCCTCAATGGACGGGTAAGCAACAGCTACCAACTCATCAGAGAAACCTTTTCAATAAAAGCTTGGGTTACAAGTTGCAAGAAGGAATCAATGATCTTCAACGGCTATTGTTAGTGATAAAAGCGAAAGAAATCGGTATGAAAAAACCGGCAATGCACCGTGCAATTGTTAAGGCAATTAACGCAATTGCCAATGATTTGTTTGATGAAATCAACAAAATCAATTTGCTTAGCGATGCAAAAGGCTGGTCGGCGAACAGTGATTTTCCATTGCATCAACAACTATTGCTCGAACCAGGACGAGAAGATGAAGCTGCACTGGAAGAAAAAAACAATAAACAGTGGCAGGAAAAGGTTGCAAAGGACTTTTCAGCATGGCTAAACAAGCAACTCCACCATAAAAACTTAAACCTAACACCAGTACAGCAAAGATTTTGGAAAGATATTTTTACTGAGCAACTACGAGAGTTTATTGCCTTTCAGGAGGTGGCATCATGAGCCAATATTTAGTCTTGAGTCGTATCAAAGTGCAAAATGCTAATTGTATTGCAGGTTTTACTTGGGGCTTTCCTGCGATCACGCACTTTCTAGGGTTTACCCATGCCATGCAAAGAAAGCTATCTTCTGATTATGACATTACATTTAATGGGTGTGCTGTGGTGAGCCATAATTATCAGCTACATGTTTATAAACCCAACCCAAGAGCAAGTTATGAGTTTATACAAAGCAAAAATCCACCGGTGCTAGCTAAACATAAAAATGCTGTTTCTGCTCCTATCATTGAAGAAGGAAAGATGAATTTAACGGTTTCAATGATTATTGAAATCTCAAAAGAACTTGTAACAACTACTGAACAGATTGAAAAATTCAAACAAGCTATTTTAGATCAATGCTTAACCAGCCGACTGGCTGGAGGAAGTATATTATCAGTTGGTCAGGTCGATTTGTTATCTGCTTCAACAGAGGAGCAATTCAGCAAACTAAATAGAAGCGTAAAGCGTTTAACAATGCCGGGTTTTGTTTTACAAGATTGCTCCGCCTATCTCAAACAGCATTTTGAACAATTAAAAGAAGATAATCCAGATGCACAGGTTTTGGATGCTTGGCTGGATTTTGTTGCGATGAAATACCAAGCGAATCCTAAGCTAAAGGATGGTGAGCAGGAATGTACTTTAGAGACAGATGCTGAATGGGAGTTACTGCCTAAGCCTGCTAAAGGCTGGTTAGTGCCTATTATGACAGGCTACAAAGCAATCAGTGAAAAGTATGCTACAAGTGAAGTCGGCCATTTAAGAGTTTCAGAAGATGATCCTTCGGTAACTGGCTGTTGTTTCGTAGAAGCCGTACATAGTATTGGTGAGTGGAAAAGTGTACACCGTGTGACAAGCATCGGTGAAATGATTTGGCGATATCATTATGATAATGATTGGTATCTTTGCAGACAGGCAAGAGAGCAGCCTGATAAAGAGCATGTTATTACCGACAATGAATCCCAAAGTTTTGAAAATGCAATTGCAAATTTATAAGGAGAAATAATATGCAAAAATTACCTTCCGTACTGTCCTTTGACAGAAAACTAGAATTTTCTGATGCTGTGATGCAATCAGGGGATTGGGCTGATATCAGCCAAGACAAAAAATGGAATCCAATCAAATTGTTTGAACGTAGAAATCGTGCTGTTAAAAGTAACTTTAAGCAGGAAGTTTTGGACGATGAAGAAAAGTTGATGAAGGAAATAACAGAACCTAATATTGCATGGGGTGATGATGCAGCACTGCCTTCTGATGCGGATACTTTAAAGGTTAGTTTTAGCTTGCGCGTTCTGGGTGGAATCAACACACCTTCGGCATGTGGGGAAAAAGGGTTTCAGGATAAATTTACAGAAATAGTCGATACTTATATTCAAGATCTAGGGCTTAATGAATTAGCAAAACGCTATGCTTACAATCTGATTAATGGCCGTTTCTTATGGCGTAACCGAGTCGGTGCTCAAGAAATAACAATCCATGTTAAACACAGTAGTTTTGATAACCCGCTGGAGTTTAGTGCTTACGACTATCCGCTTAAGGAAACGACGACATCGGATGATAAGGTTTTACCATTGGTTGAACTGATTGAGAAAGGTTTAAGCGGTGAAGATAAGATATTTATTGAGGTTGATGCTTATGCAAAGCTGGGCAAGCTTCAGAGGATTTGGCCTTCTCAAGAAATGATCTTGAATAGCCCCAAGGGAGAGAAAAGCCGCCATTTGTTTTCACTCAATGATGGGGAAGCTGCCATGCATTGTGAAAAAATCGGTAATGCGATTAGAACCATTGATGACTGGCAAACAGGTTCAGAAATGCCTATCGCCATAGAAGCCTATGGTTCAGTGACACAACGTGGTGTTGCTTATCGTTCGAGTAGAAATGATTTTAAAACACTCATTAATAAATGGATGAACCCTGATAAAGAAACTTCTGAAGAAGAAAAGCATTTCGTGATTGCAATGATTATCCGAGGCGGTGTTTTCAGTGAAGGTGAGAGTTAAGGGGTAGACCATGAATTTTTACCAAGAAATTACACTACTGCCGGACACTGAAGTGAATCTAGGCCTAATTTGGCAAAAGGTTTATCAACAACTCCATCTGGCATTGGTGGAAAACAAAATATCGGAGCATGAATCTGCCATTGGTGTTTCGTTTCCGAAATATGGGGATAAGCCATTCCCGCTGGGGGATAAGCTGCGCCTGTTTGCGCAAACAGAAGCGCAGTTGCAACAGCTTGACATTGGCAGGTGGTTGAATCGTTTGACTGATTATACACATTGCACATCAATCAGGGCAGTTCCATCGCATGTTGATGGGTTTGTTTGCTTTAAGCGTAAGCAGTTTAAATCGGCAGAGAAGATTCAGGCTGATATTGAGCGGCGCGCGCTTTATCGGTCTAAAAAAGAGCAGCGACCCATAGAAGATGTTCGTACCGAACTGGCAAAGCAGACATATGATGAAAAATGTGATTTGCCTTTTGTTTATATGACGAGTTTATCCTCACAAAAAGAGAAGTTCCGCTTGTTTATTGAGAAAGAAAGTGTTGAACAAGATCAGGCTGGCGCGTTTAGTTGTTATGGTTTGAGCAGTCGCGAGCCAGATAAGCAAGCAACGGTGCCGTGGTTCTAACTGTGGTATAGGGAGATCAAAAGGAGTGTTGGATGTTAAATATACAGATAAACAACCCAGAACTAGAGGAAAGTATCAAACAAGCCTATGGTGATGATACACAATCGATTGCCAATGCTTTTGCCGAATTTATAAAGCAGCAAAGAATTAGGCAGGATATTGCTGTATCTATTCAGCAACTGGATGCAGGCGAAGGTATGACTATGGTTGAGGTGATGGAAGGTATTCGTAACGAATATAAGTGATATGCGTGTGATATTTTCACCGCGTGCTATGCACAGGTTGAAAGAGATTTCGGAGCACCTTTACGAGCAACAGTTATCAAAGGCCTTTGTTCATGAATATCTGAATCGTTTTGAGATATGGTTGAACTTGGTTTTAGGGCAATTTCCCGGTTCGGGCACGCCAAAAAAATTCTCGCTATAAAAGTGCTATATGGTTGCTCATTTGATTATTTTTCCATCACCTGACCAATAAATTTTCGCTCTTTAAAATTCATTGTAAAATCAAACGGTTACAGTCAAGCCAAAAAACATAGGTAAAATCACCTATATTGTTGTAAGTGCTTGTTGCAACTTGTTTTCTTATTGGTAATCTTGAGTTCACTGCCGCACAGGCAGCTTAGAAAATCCATGCCATCGATCGCCTGCTGCAGAATCTGTTCACTGCCGCACAGGCAGCTTAGAAACAACAAACCACCAAAGGGAATTGATAGAGCCAGTTCACTGCCGCACAGGCAGCTTAGAAATCGAACTGCTAAATTGCGCTCTGATGACCCGAGTTCACTGCCGCACAGGCAGCTTAGAAATAGAGCTGCTGCAACTGTTACAGTTAATTCATGTTCACTGCCGCACAGGCAGCTTAGAAAGAAATTTCAGTAGCTAATGCAGCACCCATGATGTTCACTGCCGCACAGGCAGCTTAGAAAATGCGGTTGAAACCAACGAGAAGCAGGTGAACGTTCACTGCCGCACAGGCAGCTTAGAAATACTTTTGTTTTTGATTTGAAAAAATACGGGAGTTCACTGCCGCACAGGCAGCTTAGAAAGTATTCAAAGAGGAAAGCAGTGCTTGCTATATGTTCACTGCCGCACAGGCAGCTTAGAAATACAGATGGCGCTTTGCTTTGGGATGCTGAAAGTTCACTGCCGCACAGGCAGCTTAGAAAATAAAAAACAGATTCAGGATAAGGCGTTGTTTGTTCACTGCCGCACAGGCAGCTTAGAAAGTAGATTATTAACACGGATGGCTGGCTGATGGGTTCACTGCCGCACAGGCAGCTTAGAAAAGCACCCACGCCGTTTGCGCCGACTGTACCGCGTTCACTGCCGCACAGGCAGCTTAGAAATGTATAGTATATTGTGCCTGTACCGCCCTTCTGTTCACTGCCGCACAGGCAGCTTAGAAACTGAGCTTGAGGCTGTGTGCGAGCATTTGCGAGTTCACTGCCGCACAGGCAGCTTAGAAATTGCGTGTTTTTCATCCACTCAAGCTTAAACTGTTCACTGCCGCACAGGCAGCTTAGAAAAAAGCGGGGAAACGGTCGACCCTACTATAAATGTTCACTGCCGCACAGGCAGCTTAGAAAAACACAGCAAGCAATACGCCACCAAAGATAAGGTTCACTGCCGCACAGGCAGCTTAGAAAATAATCAACAATAACCATCCAACCTGTATTTGGTTCACTGCCGCACAGGCAGCTTAGAAATGTGATTGCGCCGTTTCTCACGCAATTTGATAGTTCACTGCCGCACAGGCAGCTTAGAAATTATATTCAGGGCGTGTTTGTTCGCCTTGTTGGTTCACTGCCGCACAGGCAGCTTAGAAAGCAAGTCACAACTTAAGGCTGTTGTTGGAAAACCTGCTGATTATTGTATCTAACGGATGCCTAAAGCCAAGTCACAACAATGGCGCATCAAAGCCGTGAAAAAAGGGGGTAGTTTACCTATTTATGCAAACATAACACTGGTATGACCTGTGGTATGTGTACGAGGGGCTTTTTTGACTATAATTTGAATATCTCGACCGAGTAAGTTGAGGCATTCGAGCATTTTAGTCTCGCTGATGCCGCGAAAGTTGCCGCGCAGCATATTGGACACTTTTGATTGTGGCATACCGAGAATTTCAGATGCTTGCTGTTGAGTTAGATGACGATGTTTGATAATTTCACCAATTTTGCTTGCAAGCCTAGCTTTGATAAGCATTTCTTCTGCATCGGCTAGCCCAAGGTCTGCATAGATGTTACCACTTGATTTTTCGATTTCAGTCATTTTGTTCTCCTTCTGCATGGGCTTTAGCCACTTTTAATCGTTCCTTGATCATATCCAAGTTTGGCTTGGGTGTTTTAATTCCCTGTTTTGATTTCTTTTGGAAACAATGCAAGACGTAAACAGCATTTGTAAATTTAACAGTATAGACTGCCCTGTATGTATCCCTTTTAAAATCTTCAACGACCTCAAGAACGCCACCAAAACCTTTTAGGGGTTTGGCTTGGTTATGTTTTAAGCCTGATTGAGCTAAGTGCAGGGCATAACCAAACACATCAACAACCTCATCAGGCAATGTTCCAAGTTCTTTTTTGGATGAACCAACCCAATACAAATTTTTCAATTCTTTCTTCATGCTTTGCTGATTATCTCCAATTGGATATAACTGTCAAGTTCATCTGCATATCAAAAAGGGTTCAAGCCTTGTTCCACGTATTGTTATGGGGTTTGAAACAAGCATCCCGTTGCTAAATTATCTTCACCAATAGCATTTGAGCTTTTAAGCACCAAACTTGACATATTATATTCTCTATTCCAGAATTAGGAATAGGATAAGGTGATATGATGGAATTAAAACCGCAGGATATATATGTTGTACTCAAGTTGGTCGTTCTTAGAAATGAACCATGCACCATGCAGCGCATTGGGGAATCATTG
>Ga0256829_1003409_pt1 | contig 11050 bp, 9 predicted proteins | sample 131447metaG_FD_185979 | JGI IMG/M metagenome (GOLD analysis project Ga0256829, IMG submission 185979) | Hydrothermal vent microbial communities from Lau Basin, Pacific Ocean - 131-447 | ecosystem: Environmental > Aquatic > Marine > Hydrothermal vents | place: Pacific Ocean: Lau Basin | collected... | reverse complement strand
GATTGTAGATGTATCTGTATTTCCGTTTATGGCGCAAACCCAACACCCCTCAAATTCATTGTTGATAGGTGAACTACAGAACGATCAGCAAATCGCCCTAGCGGTTGCCCAACAAGAAGATTTGCAACTGCTATCCGAAACACCAATATCCCCATTTTCTGCACTTAATGGTAATAATGGCTTCAAGTTACATATGGTCGCTAATGGGCAAAATGAAGAGCCCATCTACGCAACAAGTTATGCATTTTTCGCTAAAGATAAGGTAATTAAGGTATCGACGACCTTCCCAGAGAACTTATCTGATGAGTTTGCAAACGTACTTATGGCTAGCATTGAAGTGCCTGATGAATCTAGGCTTATGTCAGAAGTTCGGCTTCTGCTATTAGAAGCCGAAAGCAATTAGATGGCTAGCTGCTACTTCTTTTTGTGATAAGACATCATGCGTTTACGCTTGCGTTGCTGTGCAAGGGTTAATTGATTCTTCTTACCTTCAAACGGGTTACTACCTTCCTTGAATTCTATTTTAATAGGCGTTCCCATCACTTGAAGTGCCTTTCTAAAATAGTTCATCAAGTAGCGCTTATAGGAATGTGGCAAATCATCAACTTGGTTACCATGTATAACGATTACCGGCGGATTATATCCCCCCGCATGGGCATACTTCATTTTAACTCGGCGGCCACGTACTAACGGAGGTTGGTGGTCATCCTGTGCCATTTCCATAATCTGGGTAAGAATTGAAGTATTAATACGCTTAGTCGCACTTGCGTATGCTTCTTGAACCGACTCAAACAAGTTACCAACACCGGTACCATGAAGAGCTGAAATAAAGTGCAAACGTGCGAAGTCAATAAAGCCAAGGCGACGGTCAAGCTCTCGCTTTATGTCTTCTTTTACATCTGTGTCTAGCCCATCCCATTTATTTACTGCGATAACCAACGAGCGGCCAGAATTCAAAATAAAACCTAGCAGACTTAAGTCTTGGTCGGTAATACCTTCACGCGCGTCAATAACAAGTAGCACAACGTTGGCTTCTTCTATGGCTTGAAGGGTTTTAACAATAGAAAACTTTTCTACCGCTTCACTAATTTTTCTGCGTTTACGTACACCCGCAGTGTCGATGAGAATATATTCTCGTTCGTCGCGTTCCATAGGAATGTACACACTATCACGGGTGGTACCCGGCAAATCATAGACGACAACACGCTCTTCACCCAGAATTCGGTTAGTGAGCGTAGACTTACCTACGTTAGGTTTACCCACAATGGCAAGCTTAATCGGTAATGCCTGCAACCGCTCTAATTGTGCTTCTGCGTCTAGCTCTTCTTGAACTTCTTGTTCAACAACACGCATTTCAGGAAAGGCTTGTTCCAGTGGAGATAGCGACTCTTGCAGCAATTGACTTACACCACGACCATGAGCTGCAGCTATTTGATGAATTTGGCCTAAACCCAAAGAGTAAAACTCTGCACTTTCACTATCGCCGTCAATACCATCTACTTTGTTTGCAACCAAGTAAACGTCTTTATCTACTTTTCGAAGGTGTTCGGCGATCGCTTGATCGGCGGGTAACAAACCTGCTCTAGCATCTACCAAAAACATAACCACATCAGCTTCTTCAATCGCGAGCAATGATTGCTGCGCCATTTCCGCATCAATGCCTTCCTCATCCCCCGTAATACCGCCTGTATCAACAACAATGAATTGACGCTGTTCAAACTTGGCTTGACCATACTTTCTATCCCGGGTTAGGCCGGGGTAATCGGCAACCAAGGCATCACGAGTATTAGTGAAGCGATTGAACAAGGTAGACTTACCCACATTGGGGCGTCCTACAAGAGCAACTACGGGTAACATTTATCAGATCCTAAAGGTCATGAAAGCAAATAAACACAAACCGCAAGAAAGCGTAACTTTCTTGCGGTTTGGATGTAGCAGGCAATTATACCTGCTTAATAAGATTTAGTCAGCCTAAAAGCCGATGCTAAACTATGGCGTAGAAATTGATGCGATTACACCGTCGCGTGTTACAGCGATAACGTTGCCGTTAACACTTAGCGGAGCAACATAAACAGACTCATCTTCGTCATCGTCGCCTAGCGCCATACGAGACACTATCTCGCCAGAGTCTTTGTTGATCCAGTGTAAAAAGCCCCAATTGTCGCCCACTATGACGTTATCCCCAGCAGGTTCTGCCGCGGTAAGTGAACGCCCTTTTAAGCCGCTTTGTGACCACAACTCTACACCATTTCTACGATCTAAAGCATAGACATGGGAGTTGTTATCTACCACATAAATTCGGTTACCTTCCACACTCAGGTTTCGGTATGCAGCATATTCCCGCTTCCACACGATACGACCACTGCGCAGTTCTATCGCTGCTAACGTACCGTTATACGCCACAGTATAAACCGTCCCACCGAATAACACGGGGGTTGTGTCGATATCAACAATACGTTCAAGTTCCGTCGCACCAGAAGGTGTAGCAACTTGAGTTTCCCAAGCTAAGACACCGGTTTCAATAAGGTTGACTTGCAACTTACCCGTTGGGGTGCCAAGTAAAGCGCCACCGTTAGAAGCAATAGGCGTTGATATACCGCGAAGGGTCAATGGTGGTGTATCACTTTCATGACGCCACACCTGCTCGCCTGAACGAGTGTCAAAACCAAATAACACCCCTGCTCCAGTATTAACAACAAGAATGCCGGAATCTGCCGCAGGTGCAGCGAGTATCTCGCCTGGCACACTAGCTTGCCAAGCCAGTTCACCCGTTGCTTCATCTAGTGCAATAACATCACCATTCTCAGTGCCGATAAATACCATACGCTCAGCGACCGCAATACCGCCTATTTTCGCACTAACACCACTTTCCCATAACCGGGATATTCCACTCCACATACTATCGTTGTTAAAGGTTGCGAAGTTTTTCTGCCAGATCACCTTTCCAGTATCAGGCTCTAGCGCAGCTACCACGCCGTGCCTATCTGCGGCAAAAAGCTTGTTGTAGGCATACACAGGACGTAAACGTGAAAAGTAGTCGTCTACGCCTTTTCCTAGATCAAGGTCCCAATTTACCCGTGGTGTGAACTGCGCGTTTATTGGATCTAGGCGACGAATTTCAATTTCTTCGTCATCAGAGAACCAATCGGTAACCGTTGAACAGCCAGATAAGGTAACTGACAAGGCCAGCGCAATCCCTATGGCGCGAGTAAAGCGGCCTTTTTGGCCTTGAGTATGGTGAAACAAATTACCTACCTCTTTTTATTGTGCTTGCTTACTGACCTGCGGCTACCGCTAGGTTGTCTAGTTTCATTTGAAGCAAACGATTATTGGCATTGTTTTCAAGCGCACTTGCGTATGCTAAACGAGCATCGTCAAATTTGCTTTGACGCACGTATACATCACCTTTTAATTCTGAGACTTCAGCATCAAACGAAGTATCGGTGATTGTGCTAAGCGTAGACAACGCATTTTCTAGCTGGTTCAGTTCGATTTGCACTCGGCTTAAGCGAAGAGCCGCCACACCTTTAAGCGGCGCACTTTGTGCGTTATTAATGACCGTTTGCAATTGCGTTGCCGCGACTTCAAGGTTACCTTCATCAACCGCTTGCTTTGCAGCAAGTAAACCTGCAATCGTGCCATAGCCAGAATCACTATTTTCTGATGCAAAAGTATCAAGTGCAGCCAACGTACCCTCGTCACCAAAGTTTTCTACAACTTGCTGGTAACCTACTGATGCAGTCTCTTTGGCTTCGTTTTGGCTATCAGAATAGGCTCGCCATCCATACAGACCGCCTAATCCCAATAATGCACCAACAATAATAGCGGTGCCGTGTTCTTTCCAGAAACGCTTAATCGCTTCTACTTGTTGTTCTTCTGTTGCGAATTGTTCCATGATGTCCTCTTATTATTATGCGTTAAGCAAGTCAGAAACAGTTTCAGCAAGTGCATCAAAAGATACGCTTGACTGCTCTTGACCGTCACGCAATGGCTTAATTACCACTTCTCGTGACTGCATTTCTTGAGAGCCTAACAGCAAGGCGATACCAGCCCCCGTCTTATCAGCTCGTTTCAATTGTTTTTTTAAGTTACCGCCACCGCAGTGCATTAACACGCGAACATTTGGCAAAGACTGTCGCAGAGATTCACTAACCTCAACGGCATAGGCCTGAGCATCATCACCCAAGGCAGTAACGTAAATGTCTGCAAAGCTACTATCCACCGCATCTTCCTGCAAGGTGGTAAGTAGTAGCACTAAGCGTTCCATCCCCATAGCAAAGCCTACTGCTGGCGTTGCTTTACCACCCAGTTGCTCTACTAGGCCATCGTAACGGCCACCCGCACATACCGTGCCTTGAGCCCCCAGACTATCGGTAACCCACTCAAATACGGTGCGGTTGTAGTAGTCTAAGCCACGTACTAAATTAGGGTTTACTTCAAACTCAATCCCTGCTGCTGTTAAACGGCTACAAAGTGCATCAAAGTGTGCCTTTGATTCTTCATCAAGATGGTCGATTAAAGCAGGGGCGTCAGTAATAGCGGCTTGTACCTGTGGGTTCTTGCTGTCTAGCACACGTAAAGGGTTCGACTCTAATCGGCGAAGACTGTCTTCATCAAGTTGATCCGCTCTTGCTTTAAGGTAGCTAACCAGGGTTTCGCGATAAGCTTGGCGTGCTTCGTTTGAGCCCAAAGAGTTAATCTGTAATTTAACGTGATTTTCGATGCCGAAAAGCTTCCAGATTCGCGCACTTAACAGAATGACTTCCAAATCAATGTCAGGGCCATCTAAACCGAAGGTCTCAACACCAAATTGATGGAACTGACGATAACGACCTTTCTGAGGGCGCTCGTGTCTGAACATTGGCCCCATATACCAAAGGCGCTGCTGTTGGTTATACAAAAGACCGTGTTCATTACCTGCACGAACACAACTTGCGGTACCTTCTGGACGCAATGTTAGGCTGTCGCCATTTCGGTCTTCGAAAGTGTACATCTCTTTTTCAACAATATCGGTGACTTCACCAATAGAGCGCTTAAAAAGGTCAGTACTTTCAACAATTGGCGTACGAATCTCTTGATAACCGTAACTCGCCACAACCTGACGAAGTACAGACTCTACCTGTTGCCATGTACCGGAAATTTCCGGCAAGCAATCATTCATGCCGCGAATTGCCTGAATAGTTTTAGCCACGTGAAATTCTCAAACTGCTATATAGTGAAAAGCCCCGCATTATAGGGGCTTTAGTGATAAACAACAATGCTCGCTTAAGCGTCTTTCAACGCTATGTCGATTTTATTCGCTGAATCCATACGCGCAGCCTTTGCACGAATTTTGGCTTCGAGACGATCAACCAGGTCGTCATTCGCTAGACGCTCTCTTTGCCTTTGGCCATCCTCGTAAAAGCCACTCATATTGCGCGCACCGGTCAAGCCTAAATCAGAAACTTCGGCTTCGCCGGGCCCATTAACAACACACCCTATAATAGAGACGTCCATGGGCGTAAGAATGTCTTCTACACGCTGCTCAAGCGCATTAACAGTGCCAATAACATCAAACTCTTGGCGAGAGCAACTGGGGCATGCAATAAAATTAATTCCCCGTGACCGAATGCGTAGCGACTTAAGAATATCAAAACCTACTTTAATTTCTTCAACAGGGTCGGCCGCTAGTGACACTCGAAGGGTATCACCAATACCTTCAGACAAAAGCATGCCTAAACCAACCGCACTTTTGACAGCTCCCGCGCGTTGACCACCTGCTTCGGTAATTCCCAAATGCAACGGCTGGTCTATCTTGCTCGCCAGCAGTCGATAAGCACCTACCGCTAAAAATACGTCAGAGGCTTTTACACTGACCTTAAACTGATCAAAGTTGAGTTTATCGAGGATGTCCACATGTCGCATTGCCGACTCTACAAGTGCTTCTGGTGTAGGCTCGCCATACTTCTCTTGTAGGTCTTTTTCTAAAGAACCACCGTTTACACCGATACGGATAGGGATGTTTTTGTCTTTTGCACAGTCAACAACCGACCTTACCCGTTCCATATTACCGATGTTTCCGGGATTAATGCGCAAACAATCCACACCGTATTCAGCAACTTTTAACGCGATGCGATAATCAAAATGAATATCTGCAACCAAAGGCACTGAAACTTGTTGTTTGATTAACTTAAAGGCTTCCGCTGCCTCCATGGTTGGAACCGACACGCGAACAATCTCACCACCCACACCCACAATGCGGTTGATCTGCTCGACAGTAGCATCAACATCGGTAGTTTGAGTGTTGGTCATAGACTGAACAGCGATAGGTGCGCCATCGCCAATAGGTACATTTCCTACGTTAATACGCGTAGATTTTCTACGCTTAATAGGGCTTTCTGAAAACATTAATTTACCTGTATAGGGAGCGTGAAGCGCGCTGTTCGGCCATTGTTATAGCCCGACATATCAACAGCGTCGCCGTTTACTGTTATAGCTACATTATCCGGTGCGCCAAGAGTAACTTCAACAGGTGGAACCCCTGAAATGGACATTACGCGACCAGATTGTTTGACACCATATGCAATATCTTCACCGGTAGCATCAGTAATATTCACCCAACAGTCTTCACCAAAAGTGAACACCATCAAAATGGGTTCAGGCAAGTTAGACTCTAAATCAACGAACTGAGCACCTTCATCTGCACCTTCAGCAAGTAACTCACCCTCATCTGCGATCTCAGCAACTGTGGGAGCTTCACTATCAATAGCTTGTTCACTGTTATCCTGAATAGCTAATTCTGGCCGCTCAGTATTTGTAGTTAGCGCTACATCAGTGTCTGCGGGCAATGACTCAGTGGCTGATTGCTGCTCAGTAGGTGGTGGCTGAATTAATATGGGTGCATCCGTTGAAATTGCCGCCACTGTGGGTTCAGTGGATTCTTCAGTTGGCTGAGATAGTGGCTCATTATCGGAAGTAGCCTGACTTTCTACCGTGGTAGGCGTAACATCACTGGGTTGCTGATACCACCACACCACTACACCAGCGACCAACAAGAGTAAAATTCCGTAAGTTACTAGCATCCAACGGTCATCGTGATTCTGCTTGGCGACTCTGCGAGAAAAACTTTGCAGTTTAGCTTCCGGCTCTTTCGCTTTATGAATCTGTTCAAATGCAGTTATCACTACACTGGTATCTAAACCCAGTAAGCGGGAATAATTTTTAACATAGCCCTTAACAAAAGTAATTGAAGAAGCACTCTCAAGTTCATCCGCCTCAATTGATGCAATCTGACTTACGTTGAGAAACAACTTAGAAGCAATCTGCTCAACGCTCATCCCTTGTTGGACACGAGCTTCTTTCAGCATGTTACCTGGGCTTGGAAGCTGCGACTCAACGGGCAACTCTTGAGGTTCTGTCGCGTGTGGTTCTGACACTGTCGGATTCCTATTACTGCTGTTGCTCAGGCGGGACTAACCAGAGCTTCATTCCGGCAACGATAGCACTCGCATTGTCTAATTGATTCCACGATTGCAGCGTTGCTAATTTAATATTGTGCATCAGTGAAATACGATATAGGTTTTCACCGGCTTTGACTATATGAAAATCGTTGCGGTACGAAGATAATACATTGTTTTCATTGCTAGAAACACTAGAGGTTTGGGGCTCAATTACGGTTAGCTGAGGAAGGCTTTCTAACAAGTTCTCATAGCGCTCCGCAAAGGGGCTTTGGGGGTAATCTCTGACTAGTGCTTCGCCAATTTGTCTCGCGGCATCCCAATTCTCTTGTCCCTTAGCAATATCGAAGCTCATCCACAACACATCTGGTGAAACAGGTGCTACCCGTTTGTACTTGGCTAACATGGTTTCTGCCATAGACCATTGTTCAGTTAATATGTAGAGTTCAGTGACTAAAAACAGAGACTTAGCTCGTGTTGGCTGATGGTTAAGCGCATTATTAAAGTAGCCAATTGCGTCTTCTATGTGGCCTTGGCTTTGTGCGCATAATCCAAGGTTTTCGTAGGTTTGTGCCGAGTTTGCGTATTGGCGAATATTAACTGCATGGAGGAAATAGGATTTAGCCTTTTCGTAATCCCCCACTTGACACATAAAAGCGCCGTAACTGTTTGCAATATCACCATTGTCTGGCGCCAGCTCTAACGCAGTGCTGTAGTAGCTATCCGCTCGTCTTTGTTCACCCACAATTTGATAATAGTAAGCCAGCGCGTAATTGACGTCCGCCGAATTAGGCGCATACTCAAATGCTTGGTCTAGATTTTTCTTAGCTTGAATATAGTTACCGTTTTTAAGGTAAGTCAGACCGAGAGACACTCGTGTTTTCGCTGCCTGAGAAGTATTAAAGTTCCCATTGAGCGATTGTGTATCGGGTGTACTCGTGCATGCAGAAAGTGATAAAACTAACAACGCGGCACATACTCTCAATCCGTTTTGCATAATCCGTAACCTGATAATTTAATGATTATTGAGCCATTTTTACCGAAATCGCTTCGCCCTTCATCTGTTTTTTCAACATTCTTTTGGTTCTGTCTACTACATCACCCACTAATTGACCACACGCTGCGTCTATATCGTCGCCACGAGTTTTGCGCACAACAGTAGTAAAGCCATATTCCATCAGTACTTTCGAGAAGCGGTCGATACGTGAATTACTAGAACAGCTATAGGGTGAGCCCGGATAAGGGTTAAATGGGATCAAATTGATCTTACTTGGCGTGTCTTTTAATACCTTAGCCAGTTGGTGAGCTTGTTCTGTGCTGTCGTTAATATGAGACAACATAACATACTCCACAGTCACTCGACCTTGATTAGCGCGGGACTTTTCTAGATAACGGCGTACACCCGCAAGAAACGTTTCGATATTGTATTTCTTATTGATAGGAACAATTTCGTTGCGCAGTTCATCAGTAGGTGCATGTAGTGATATTGCAAGAGCTACATCAATTTGGTCACCCAACATATCTAATGCTGGAACAACACCCGAAGTACTTAGGGTCACGCGACGTTTTGATAAACCAAAGCCGAAGTCGTCTAGCATAATGTCCATTGCTGGAACCACGTTTTTCAAGTTCAGCAAAGGCTCGCCCATGCCCATCATAACCACGTTAGTAATAGGGCGCTTTGATGAGTCTTTCGACAGGCCAAGGAAAGTTGCCACACGCCATACTTGACCGATAATTTCACTCACGCTCAAGTTACGGTTAAAGCCTTGTTGCGCAGTTGAACAAAAGGTACATTCAAGTGCACAGCCTACTTGCGAAGATACACACAATGTGGCGCGATCGGTTTCTGGGATCCACACCGACTCTACTTCTTGCCCACCCTCTAATGATAAGGCGAACTTAATAGTGCCATCACTGGCTTCTTGGTAATAAGCAATTTCTGGCGCTTTGATTTCACAATTTTCAATAAGCTTGGCGCGCAAATTCTTGTTCAAATTACTCATTTGCTCAAAATCACTCTCGCCGTGCTGATAGATCCACTTCATTAACTGGTCAGCACGAAACGGCTTCTCACCCATTTCCTTAAAGAAATTGCGCAAGCCCTCGCGATTTAAATTTAACAAGTTTGTCTTTGCCATAAAGCTAACGACCCTATTACCAACCCAACGCGCTACTGCACACTGGTACAACTATTCTGGACAATGCTCAACACCCTACGCAGCCCAAACTCGGGGATAAGCAAGAGTGTAAGAACAAATAAACAACGGCAAATAAATCGTATGACACTGATTTACACAGACCGTTCAAAAATTGCGCGGATTTTATCACATTCCTTTACCGTGAAGAAACGTGTTGTAGCGCCGAATGTATGGGTTTTAATACTACACATACAAAAAACGAGGCCGAAGCCTCGTTTTTAGTGATTCGGTCTCGAGCGATTAACGCGTGCGAGGACAAATCTCTTCGTCAGAGAAGAAGTACGCGATTTCACGAGCAGCTGACTCAGGAGCGTCAGAACCGTGAACAGCGTTTTCGTCGATAGACTCTGCGTAGTCAGAACGTAGTGTTCCAGCAGCAGCTTCCGCTGGGTTAGTTGCACCCATGATTTCACGGTTTTTAACTACAGCGTTCTCACCTTCTAGTACCTGAACCATTACTGGGCCAGATGTCATGAAGTCTACCAATGCGCCAAAGAAAGGACGCTCTTTGTGTTCTGCGTAGAAACCTTCAGCTTGCTCTTTGCTCATGTGAAGCATTTTAGAAGCAACGATGCGAAGACCTGCACTTTCAAAACGGTTGTAAACAGCACCGATTACGTTTTTAGCAACCGCATCAGGCTTGATAATCGAAAACGTACGCTCTAGAGCCATAGTTTCTCTCCAATAAAAAGTCTCAGTAATTTTTGGCCGCGAATTATAGGCAATTATTCGCGGGTTTGCTAGCGATGATTTCAATCATGCAAAGCGCATTACTACACGCGATAAATATTACAGTTTAATGACAGTGTTGATGTAATGGCAAAAATCACTATTCGAGGCAGAAATACACGAAGAGTGGCTTTAGGACACATACCTTCCACAGAACGGATTCGGCAAAAGTGAATGTTAGTGTATTGAGGGTTGCTCCTCAAACCTTCCACCGCATGGATGCGGTGGCAGAGCGCACATGGAAGTGTTCACAGCGAGTATTTAACCTAAAGCTACACTTTCAAGAACAGTAATACACGATGAGTGGGTGTAGGACACATACCTTCCACAGCATGGATGCTGTGGCAGAGCCTACATGGATGTATTCACGGCGAGTATGTGACCTACAGCCACTCTTCGCGCGCATCGCTGTGACTTAAGAATCATGCGTGCTGGCGCGCAAGCTCTTGAATTTTGCCTACAATGGCGCGAAGACCATTGCCTCGTGTGGGTGTGATGTGATTTTCTAAGTCTAGCGTTTGAAAATAACCATCGATATCAAAATCTAGAATAGCTTTTGGCGTTTTCTTATTGAAAGCAGCAAGCACAAGTGCCAGCAAGCCTTGAACAATAACTGCGTCGCTATCGACATCAAAAGAAATGATGTTGTTGTCGTACGATTCAACCAACCACACATTACTCTGG
>Ga0256829_1003408_pt1 | contig 11056 bp, 10 predicted proteins | sample 131447metaG_FD_185979 | JGI IMG/M metagenome (GOLD analysis project Ga0256829, IMG submission 185979) | Hydrothermal vent microbial communities from Lau Basin, Pacific Ocean - 131-447 | ecosystem: Environmental > Aquatic > Marine > Hydrothermal vents | place: Pacific Ocean: Lau Basin | collected... | reverse complement strand
ATCCTTTCCGGGGAATTCGACCTGAGGGAAATCGGGAACATGCCGGGGATTGCCGACATCCACCGCGTTTCGGACAGCTACAAAATGGTTTCGCGCAAATGGAAACTGAACAACACCGTCATCGACTTGGGCGATGGCATCACCATCGGCAACGGAGAGCTGGCCATCATGGCCGGGCCGTGTGCCATCGAAAGCGAAGAGCAAATTGTCAGCATTGTGAACCACCTGAAAAAGAACAACATCCGGATTATGCGCGGCGGGGTTTATAAACCGCGCAGTTCGCCCTACTCTTTTCGCGGGCTGGGCATTGAAGGGCTGAAACTTTTCCACAGACACTGCTCCAAAAACGGCATCAAAGTCATTACGGAGGTGATGCAGGTGTCGCAGGTAGAGCCCATGCTGGACTACGTGGACATTTTTCAGGTGGGTGCCCGCAACTCACAGAATTTCAACCTGCTGGACGTGCTGGGCAAAACCGACAAACCGGTTATGATTAAGCGGGGCATTTCGGGTACCATCGACGAGCTGTTGTACTCGGCCGAATATGTCTTCTCCAGTGGGAACGAGAAAATTCTGCTCTGTGAACGCGGCATCCGCACTTTTGAACGCGCCACCCGCAACACGCTGGATTTAAGCGCCGTTCCCATCCTGAAAGACAAAACCCATCTGCCGGTCATTGTGGATCCATCGCACGGCGTGGGCATTCGCAAATATGTCCCCACCATGGCCCTGGCTGGTGTCATCAGCGGCGCCGATGGCGTCATCATGGAAATCCACGAAACGCCGGAAAAAGCTTTCTCGGACGGGCAACAAAGCCTTTACTACCCGCAGGCAGAGAAACTGTACCGGCAATTGCGGGAAGTGAAAAAGCTGAGGGATAGTTTTTGATTTTGGCAACATAAGCTCTTTTAGGTTCCTTCCCGACTTTGTCGTTTAGGTAAAAATATTCCTAAAGTCAGCGGATGTTAGCTCATTCGGATTTGTAATTCGAATGTTATGGGGATGGGGGATTTCAAATCCCCCGCTTCAGAAACCTCCGGATTGCAAATCCGGAGGAGCTGTAAAATGTTAAATCTTAATCAAATACAGTATAAGCCGTTTCGCCATGCATGGCTTCATCCAGGCCAATAGCTTCTTCTTTGGGTGTGGCACGCAATCCGAACAGTTTGTCCACCACGAGGAACAGTACAAAAGTACCACCGCCGGAATAAAGCAAAGTGGCCAATACGGCCAGTGTCTGTACGGTAAGCTGGTGAGGATTACCATAAAAAAAGCCTTTGGCCCCGCCCTGCACCAGTGGAGAAGCCAGAAAGCCGGTCAGCAGGGCTCCCACGATGCCCCCCATTCCGTGAACGCCAAAAGCATCCAGTGTATCATCGTAGCCTAATTTTGTTTTCACATAAGCCACCATCACAAAGCATACAACAGAAACCGTCATTCCGATAATCAAAGCACCGGAAACGCCTACAAATCCGGCTGCCGGTGTAATGGCTACCAGTCCCGCCACTGCTCCTGTGGCCACCCCGACCAATGTCGGTTTTCCACCGATAAACCACTCCAGCAAAGCCCAGGTAAGGGCAGCAGTAGCAGCGGCAATCTGGGTAACAAGAAAGGCATTAGCAGCCAGGCCATCCGCCGCCAGCCCACTGCCGGCGTTGAACCCGAACCAGCCAAACCACAGCAATGCCGCCCCAATGGCGACAAATGGAATATTATGCGGGGGCACGGCATGTCCCTGGTAGTCGTGCCGTTTGCCAAGCATGACGGCCATGACCAAGGCAGCAATACCGGCATTAATGTGCACTACTGTACCTCCCGCAAAGTCCAGCGCCCCCATTCGGGCCAGCCAGCCATCGGACGACCAAACCCAGTGAGCAACAGGATTGTAAATAATTAATGCCCACAACACAGAGAAAATTAAAAACCCCCTGAATTTGATCCTTTCGGCGAAAGCTCCGATCATCAATGCCGGGGTAATCACGGCAAACATCATCTGAAAAAGAATAAATGCAATATGCGGAATGGTTCCTACCATCACTGGTGAACCGTTTATTATTTCACCGGAAGGCTGTGAATGAGAAATAAAATACGGACTTATATCCCCGATATGAATACCGTGCAGAAAAAACCAATGGGAACCTCCGATAAAAGGAGCCAGCGCCCCGGTTGAACTTCCAAAAGCAAGACTGTAACCCACTGTCACCCACTCAATACTAATGACTGCCATGAGCATAAAACTTTGCATAAAAACATTCAAAATATTCTTGCGGCGCACCAATCCGCCATAAAACAGTGCCAGTCCGGGGATGGTCATCAACATGACCAACGCCGTGGCGACCATCATCCAAGCCGTATCGCCGGTATTTAAATGCGGTGTAACGGGTGCTGCATCTGCAAAAAGCGGAAGAAGGACCAGGAGAAAAAAAACCGAAGTAAATTTGTATAAATGTTTCATAACGTTTTCTTTATAAAATCCCTGAATAATATTTATAAACCTTTTTGTCATCCTGAACATAATGAAGAATATGTTAGCGACATTTTAACTTATTGAGATTCTTCGCGTTGCTCAGAATGACTGTTATTTTTTAAAATTTTCTAACAATTATTTTGCTATACCGTTTCCGTTTTCCTTGTTGTACAAAGCTTCCGGACCGGTTTCGCCCGTACGGATGCGATAAGCTTCATCAATATCGTAAACAAAGATTTTCCCATCTCCCATTTGCCCGGTCCTCCCGGCTTTTATTATTGCATTGATAGTTGTACCCAGAAACCTGTCACGAAGCACAATGGAAAGCATGTACCTTTGAATAAAATGTGATTCGAACACCTGTCCCCGCACTACCTGTTCTTCGGTTGATTTTCCAAGGCCGGTAATCTCCCAATAGGAAAACCATTCGATACCCGCTTCGTACAAAGCTTTTTTAACATCCTCGAATTTTGATTTGCGAACAATGGCTTCAATTTTTTTCATAGCATTTCATTTTGTTTAACAAAAAAGGCCTATGATTTTTGTTCATAAGCCTTTCACAATTTATAATAAACTGATCACATTATAGGCTTTATCCGGTATAATTATGTTTTTGTTTAATGGCACACCGTAATCTCTGAACCCCGGATTTTTCATTTTTCAGAAACTGTTTCTCATAATTTGAACAACGTTCCATTTTGTTTATGCTTTTTTTATTAATTGAACACCTCAAAATTAATTACTTTTTATAATAAATCAACATTTTTATAAATTTGTTTTAAAGAATTTTTTAGTTTTTCATTCATTATATATCGTTTATTTACTGTTTATCAATAATTTATGTATGTAAATAATGAGTAATATGTTTTTCATAAGAAATTTTTTCATTCAAATCAATGGTCTGTTAAAAACGTTTGCGGAGAAAAACTTAATTATTATTGTTATATAATTAACAGATTAAATTTAAAGCCAATTCGTAATTTTTTTATCAACTTTGAATAAAAATAGATGAATAAATCCTTAAAATTGAAGATATTTTTATCTTTTTTTTGTTAATGAGATTTTTTTGCAAATTATAGAAATCTGTTATAATTTTCTAAATAATACAATCTATATATACTTTTTTTATTATTTTTATATTTTATTATATTATCTGTACTTTTATTAAGTGATATACCTTCATTTTTTTCCTTTCTGACCTGAATAGATCAATAATAACATTCTGAAAATAAATGGGGTATGCATGAATAGCATGGAATGGCTGTGGTTGAGATTTCCAGGTAAAAAGGCCATAATCTTTACGCAAAACCTGATTCTGTTATCCCGAACGCAACGAAAAGTCTGTATATAGCAGGATTTCAGCCTACGAATATCTTTACATTGCTTAAAACCGTTATTTTATAGCGTATCAATTATTATAAGGGCTATGTTTTTTGATGGTTGTTATTTTTCGTCAGGTTTAAAAATAACTTTCAATGTTGCTTTTCCGTTGGAAACGGTTTTTTCCACCTTTTCAAATTTTTTAAATTGAGCAATATCATTTTTCGTAAAGGTTATAACCTTGAAATTTATGGGAAAAGCCGGAAGGTTAGCATGGGCAAGGGTGTTGTTACAGTAAATCCTGAACTGTTCGGGATATTCCCCATCACTTCCGGCGGACAAGTCAATGCTTAACTCAAGGTGGGCAGTACCTCCGTTTGTACTTACAATATGGCAACTGTTCAGGGCATTGTGTTTTTTGTTCAGTCTGAATGCGGGAATGGCACCAAGACTTTTGATGTACAACACTTCGGGAGTTTCGTATTCATTTTCCGGATGGCCATAAAAGGTCTGTTTCCCAATCATGGGCATGGTCATAGAATACGGCAGATGCAGCTGTTTGCCATCTGTTCCTTTGGGTACTCCATGTCCGCCTGCTTTCTGGTAGGCCATAACGTCAAAAACCTGTGGCTTTTCACCTTCCCCGGGAAAGCGAATGGTTGCATTGCGCCAGACAACACCGGCTTTCACAAAACCCGGGGCGTTATAGTAAGCGTAGACGTCGTATTTGGCATCTACTTCCGAATCTTTCGGCTTAATCTTGTCCGCATGTTTTCCGGTCAGGAAGGCATCCCTGTCTTCTGCACCTTTTACCACCACAAAATATTCCCCTTCCGGAACATCCGTAAAAGAGTACTTACCATCCTGGTCTGTTACAGTCTGTTTCTCCGGCAATCCGGAGGAAGCACAAACCGGGACTATTTTTACCGGATAATTTTTTACCGGCTTTCCTGTATTTTTATACTTAACATTCCCCTCAATTTCACCGGTATGCACAGGCACCTTAAAATCCGGTTTCATATTCTGACCGGTAGGATTATAAACGAAATCCTTTTCTAAAGTAATCCATTCGCTTCCGTGGGGCCATATAAAAGACACCTTATAATCCCCGCGGTGGAGTTTATCCTGAAAATCAAACTTATCATTTTCTACTTTTGTATTTTCAATAACCCGACCGCCAAGACCAGGCCCAAGCCGTTGGAAAAGTACCTTTCCACAAAGTTTATAATCATCATCCCTTTTTATTGTTCCCTTTAAACTGGTTGGTTTTTTATGATAATAGTAAATAGAAACAGCTTCTATCCTATAATGCAATACGGTGATTTTGTTTGTTTTCGGATCTCTGAACGACCTGCTGAATGTAAAATTTTTTGACCACACATCGGAAGTAATATCTGCCGGGAATCCTTTAATTTCTTTACCTGTTACCGGGGAAATATTAATATTATTACTGGATTTCAGGCCGCAACGGGCTGCCCAAACTTTCCCATCCGGTGAAACAATTTGTTTTTTCCCGTCTTTCATGTTGTAGTAAAAATAATTCTGAAAAATCCGGTCATATCCTTCATTCAATCGATCCACAAAAGACTTAACACTTCCGTCATATTTTTTTTGACCTTGTACTGATGAAACACTTACCACTTTTACCCCACCGTGCCAGGCTACCAGGAAATCATCATTGGCTGCGCGAAACATTCCGCTAAAAAAGTCTGCAGGAATTTCAATATTGGAAGTGGTTGTATTTTTTTCCTGTTGTCCTTCAACTTTCTGAGCGGACATTACAATAATGATAAAAATGGAAAAGAGAAATGATAATTTTTTCATGACTTTTATTTTTCATCTTGAGATTAGTGTTATTGTCATTTCGACCGGAGGGAGAAATCTCCCAAGAGAGTAATTCTGCTCTCGGGGGATTTCTCCTCCCTTTGGTCGTCGAAATGACAGCCTTTTATTTTGCTTTTAATGTATCCCCTGCAACTCATACACTTTATAAAATCCGAAACTGGGGTCTTTGTTCTCCATGATGATTTTGGCATAAACGCCGGGTTTGTTATCAATCATCCACAACTTTTCCATGGTGTCAAAATCGCCGAGGGCTTCAATAACCGTACACTGAAAAGTGCCGGCCGGCGTGGTAATCTGCTCTTTGCCTGCAATTCTGAAATCCGCTTCTTTCAACGGAAACAGCTTGTTGTAGGAATCTTCATCGTAACAGTTGGGAGGAAGTGACGTGTCATCTGGCAAATGCGCTTTATCGTATCCGTTAAAAATATAATCCACGCAGACTTTTTCTCCGTTGTCTTTCGCAGTAACGCCGGCTTTGAACATTTTCGATTTAAACATATTGGCATCAGGGATATAAACAGAATATTTGTAATCCAGTTGATGAATGGTCGTCAAATAATCCAGCATGGCCTGCGGATTGTTCCACGGCACCTTGTTTTCATCATCTTCATATTTAAAATTACCGTCGGCATCATAAAAATCGCTATCTTTAAAGTTGAGATGTTCGATTTTTCCCGTTGTTTTCTCCCGGGTTGCTTTGATGGTTTTCCCATTATTCTCAAGAGTAAAACTGTCTTTCCCCAGAATAATTTTGTTCAGTCCGCGGAAATCCGTTCTGTACCCCATCATAGTTACAATCAAGGAGTTGTCGTTTTTGTTGTAAATCCACGAACCGCTGGCCTGTGAGGTGGAACCCGGCTCTTTCTCAATAAAATAGAGACTATCGGGGGCTTTAAAGACCAGAAGCTGTAAAACCGAGTGATCATCCGAAGCCAGTTTCCAGGTACCCACAAGTCCGGAGGCTTTGTTTCGAGCCATCACTTTTTCTCTGTCCAAGCGCCGGAAATACATTTTTGTTCCGGTATTCTCCAATACCATCCCGTCTTTGTTTAATTTTAGTACTTTGTTGTCACCATTAGCAACTTTAAACTGCCTGGAAGCAATCTGAACTGTTTTCCCATGGCACTTCCAGGTACCCATTTTTATACCCATGGCCAGGAAATCGCCATTTGGACGAAAAGAGACCGGTGCATAAATATTCCTTATGCCTTTCATGGTTTCCATTTTTATAAACAGCCAGTCTCCGGCAACAGGAATCTTATTATTTTGGGCCATGGCCGTTGAAAACATCAGTGCCAAAGCAAATGTGATTGCATACTTCATTTAAAAAGTTTTTTTATGTTGACATAAATTTTCTAAAATGCTTTTGGAGCATTTTCATTAACACTCAGGATATTTATGCAACTACAAGTACCTCATCGGGTTGAGGGCCAAATCGGTTTTCACCCGGAGTACCTTCCATGATCATAAGTACAAGCAACCAGATAATACCGATAAAAGGAATGAGACTTACCAGGATCATCCAACCGCTTTTATTTACATCATGCAAACGACGAACACTCACGGCCAGTCCGGGGATCAGCATAGCCAGGCCATAAATTCCTGCAAAAACATAAACAGTACCAAAAACATAATCCAGGGCATTGGCTATGAGGGAAAAAATAATGTTAAAAAGGATGAACATCCAAAATTCGGTTCTTCCTGCACGACTACCAAAGTCGGCATACTGACGTAAAACTTTTAAATACCATTTCATAATTTTAATTTTAATTTTAATTAATTTGTTTATCTACTCATAAGGCTTTTCGAATCTGCCCCCGCATGAATTTATGCGGGCAAAATTTAATTTACTATGTCCTGACAAAGGGATTATTTGATATATTTCCCCATTTGTTTCATTACATTGTAGGCCTGTTGTATTTCTTTTTCCGATAAATTCGGGTTATCTTTTTTCATTTGCTTTTTAAAGTCGGCATACGACATATTCATAAGTTTTTTCATCTGGGCTTTGTCATCATCCGACATTTGCATGCCGCCCATGCCTTGCATTCTTGGGTTTTCCATTTTCACACCGGCAGGCGGCTGGAAATCGGCATCGGCAAAAGTTAGTCCGGTGTGAACAGAAGTTGCCTCCTGTGATGTTTTTATGCCCATAATACTGGTTTCGGTTTTCAGGGTGATACCTTTCCAAATGAGCATGCTGGTCTTCCCCATGGCACCAAGTTCCCATTTTTCACAATCTTTGCCCAGAAAACTCTGGTGTCCGGTCATTCTCCCTCCCATGGATTTCAGCATTTTTTTGCCGGTGGCAACCATATTGTTACCGCCTCCGGCAGCTGCCATGCCCATGGCCATACCGGTCCTTCCAGACATATCCATTCCTGTGTTATGGAGCAGATCAACTGTATAAGCTTTGCCGTTGTTCAATAAAGTTAACTGATCTTTTACCGTTTTCCCGTTTTTTTGCACCGTTTCATGAACGGATTCGCGCCGGCCATAGTTGTCGAAAATCAGAGTTTTTGTACCTGTACCTTGCGGTGAGTTGATGTTGTAGGTAATTTTTCCTGATGCAATGTTGTAACGTTTCATGTGTTCCTGCGCCTTCGCCCCGAAAGTCATAAAAGACAACAGGCCCAGCGCCAGGGAGAAAATCATAATTTTTTTCATTTGTTTTAATTTTTTGTTAATCAATTAGTTTCTTATATTTTTTATTGAGCTGGTTGATCCTTTTTTCAATGGCCTTTTCCACAGCTTCATAAGCTTTCAAATCCATTTTACTTATTCCTTTTTTTTGTTTTTGATCAATATAGTGTTGAATTTTTTCCATTTCATTCACCAGAGAAGAGCCTGCAGACATAAATTGAACACTTAGTTTGGTCATTTTAATTTTGTCCATAACAGTCAGGTCCTGGTCTTTTTTGTTCAAAATTTCTTTCCCGTTCAGCGCCACATATTCCATTTTATCAGAGAGTTCGTTGATTACTTTTTCAGAAGACCGGATAAAATTGACGGTAGCAGTGTCTTTTTTTACCTTATCGGGAATTTGGATTTTTACAGGAGGCAGAAATCCGGTACGGTCGATATGATTTATGCAGCCCTGCATAAAAATCATTGCCATAAAAAACGAGAATATTGGAATTATTGTTTTTAACTTCTTCATATTTAATTGATTTATATTCAAATTATTTTCAATAGCAACAGCTTAAAAGACCTTCCTGGTAACTATTTCAGATTTGTCACCGGTTTGGGGAAAGGGAACGTTCAGAAACGGCACCTTTTAAAAAGGGTAATTCCCATTTAAAATTTAACAAATTCCACCCGGCGGTTGTTAGCTTTTCCTTCGGGCGTGGCATTGGTGTCGATGGGTTTGCTTTCGCCCCAGCCTTTTGATTTCAGGCGGTCAGGTGAAATGCCCATGGCGATAAGTTTATCCATGACGGCTTTGGCCCGGGCTTCGGAAAGTTTCTGATTGGTTGCCACATCACCGTCGCTGTCAGTATGGCCTTCCACGCTGAATTTCAGGTCGGGATATTTCACCATCAGTTTGTAAATCTTGTTGATGGGACCCATGCTTTCGGGTTTCAGAGTGGCTTTATTTACATCAAATTTAATCCCGTTGACGATAATTTTACCATCAGTAAGTACTTTATCATAATATTTCACGCCACCTTTAGCCACCCTGAAATTTTTGACATACATATCATTACTATTGGCACTTAGTGTTATTCCGGTAGGGTTTCCTGCCATATGCGGAACATTTATGAGGCGCTGGTCGTCCAAGTAAACTTTTAATTTTCCTTTTGTATAGGCTATTGCCATGTGTCTCCAACCGCCTGTTTCATCCCAATTGCCCCTGTCTTTTCCCTTTAGTGCGGAGGAACTAACGTCAAATTCAACATCATTTACCCCGAATTCTATTTGTTTTAGTTTGCCATCATTATGTTGATTTTTCCTATCATATAGTGTTATGTAATATTTTTCATTGTATACTTTGGGATTAAAGTATCCATCAAATTCAATGGTAAATACTTCCGGCAAATAATCTTCGGCAGGATTTTTTAAATAAGGAACGATTCCTTTTCGATACATATTCCCATCGCTGATAAAGGTGATGACAGGCGCCCCATCTACTTCTGCAATCTCTGCACCTCCTTCATACAAATCCCAACGCGAAGGAAATTCGCCGTTTTCTTCATCCTTGGATGGGCCGTCTTCAAAAATGACGGTCTGACCGGGAACAAAATCGTATTTGGACCAAACTACTTTGGGTTGTTTTGGTTGTGTCGGACTTTTGCCGTTTCCTTTGTAGGGGATAATGGCGGCCTCATTATAGCAACCGATACGGGTGTTCATATTATCTTCCCTGTCAATCTGAAAATCAGCGGCGTTGTCATCGGTTCCTTCTTCGGTGCCATTGTCTAAGTCACAGGTATAAGTACCTCGCACCGGGAAATTACTCGACTGACTGAGGATGCTACCGTCGGAAGCATAAGTAACGTATCGGAAAGTGGTTTTGTAGTTATCGTTTTTATCAATAGCAATAATCTCCATTTTTCCATAATTACCTTCCGATGTTTTGTAAACAAACACGCTGCCTGGTCCGGCCACCACACCACTATGGTTTGTTAAATAAACAACCGGACGCTTCATAATTTCATTGTTGAGACCGGTAATGGCATCCCGGTTCAATCCGGTAAACCGCGGGTTTGTACTGTTGGCCACCGAGTGACTGTTTGAAGCAGTTGCATGGCGATTTGAAGCAGATGCGGTAGATGTTGCCGTTTCTGAATGGCTGTGCCTTTTTTTCCTCTTTTTCTTTTTGAAAAGGCCGCCAATACCTTTTTCAATGGCATCAAAGCCTTTGTTCAGCCCTTTATCTACATTGTTGTTGGCACGGTTGTTAATTTGGTTTACCACCTTTTTCTTAATAGGGACTTTAATGGTTTGCGAATATGCCGTCAGGTTCCAGACAGCAAATAAAACAATGATAAGAAGATGTTTTATTTTCATGTTAGTAAAAATTTAGATGAAGAATTATGGTGTAAAAGTACTGCACCGTTTCTGTCTTCCTTTTGCTAATTTGAATTTGCAGTATGAGACTTTGAATTCGTCAGGGTTTTAACAGAAAGCGCTAAAAAATAAAGGGATGGGGTTAAAGGTTTTCGAGCATTTCGATCAATCCTTTTTTCTGGCGTGAAGATACGGGGATTTCTTTGTTGTTTTTCATTACGACAAAACCACCATCGCTTTTGTCCACTTTTTTTACATAATTTATATTGACGAGATATGACTGGTGGGGACGAAAAAAGCCGTAATCTTTCAACATCCCGGCATAATCTTTCATTCCTTTTGAAACAATAATTTCTTCGCCCGAAATAAGGAAAAAAGAAGTGTAGGCATTATCGCTACGGCAATAAACAATAT
>Ga0256829_1003407_pt1 | contig 11057 bp, 8 predicted proteins | sample 131447metaG_FD_185979 | JGI IMG/M metagenome (GOLD analysis project Ga0256829, IMG submission 185979) | Hydrothermal vent microbial communities from Lau Basin, Pacific Ocean - 131-447 | ecosystem: Environmental > Aquatic > Marine > Hydrothermal vents | place: Pacific Ocean: Lau Basin | collected... | reverse complement strand
TTGGTTTGTTTCATGGGAGAGCGGCCTGATGGAAGTCAGATGTATGGAAATACTTACATTACCATCGACGAGAAGCTTACGGATCACAAGATTGAACAAATCGGTAAAACGATCGAGTCGTCTATCGACATTAAGAATCTCGTAATTCTAAGCATGACAGTCTTGGAGTCCTGAGCTATGCTACTCAAGACTATGCACTCGCAAACGTTCATCGAAGTTTCGATCTACCCCGATGAGTCCGACCCGGTCTTTGAGTCGACCGAGCTAGAAGCTCACGAGATCGACGACACCCACATTGAAGACATCGCAGCTGAAGTTTGTGAAAGAACGGCCGTTGCGCTGGGGATCGAGCTGAAGGATGAACCTCAACTTGCCAAAGTTGTCATCCAAAAAGTTCAGTACGTCGAAGAGTACGATGCAGAAGGGAAGTTCGGAATGTCGGACGTTCTCGAAAGTGTTGAGCTGGCTCGATGGCTACCAAAGAAAGAGAATGCACAATGAGTTTTGTACACCTATCCATCCGCTCTGACATGTCGGGAACTGCCCGTAGTTCTATTCAGGACTACGTTGGTTCTGGTAAAGTCGAAGAGTTCGCGAAGAAGGCCGCCGAGCTTGGGCAACCCGCTCTTGCAATCACAGACCTCGGCACGATGCGCAACGTATATACGCTCAAAAAGGCGTGTGACAAGTATGGCGTGAAACCGATCTATGGCGTTGAGGTTTACGTGTGTTTGGATCACACGAAAAAGAACGTATCAAAAGAGCTTTCTGAAGAAATCTGTAAAAACCTGCCTCCCAGCAAGTGGCGCGAAGCTGTAGACCAGTATGCGCTTGACAACGGTCACATGCGAGGCGAACGGGACCTTGCGACCCTAACTCTTTGGGCTGGGACCGACGAGGGGCTTCGGAACCTTTTCAAGCTCACATCTAAGAGCTGGGTCGATGGCTTCTTCTACAAGCCACGAGTCGACGTCTCGATGCTTCGAGAGTTCAGCGAAGGTGTCTTCTGTGGAACGGCAGGACCGAACTCTTGGATTCACAAGCCGAACCTCGCCGGTCGGCGTCGAGAGGCCATCGAGCGGTTCAAAGAGCTTTCGAGCATCTTCGCTGACCGTCTTGTTCTTGAGATTCGTCCTCATCAAATTCTGGAGCAGCAAACCTGCAACGAGTTCTGTTTTGAGCTTGCTCAGGACTGGGTTTTGGACAAAGATACAATTAGCAGTCCAAAGTTGATTGCAACCCAAGGAGTCCACTACGTCAATCAGGGCGGACTCGCTGCGCAGAAGATGCTTTGCGCTATCGGAACTGGCAAGGGCTCCGAGCTTTCGAGCTGTGGGCTTGAAATTGATAGCTACTGGCTGAAGTCCAAAGAAGAAATGCTCGAAGCGCTCGCGACGTGCGGCTCTTTGCTGGGTGACCTGACGGCTGAAGCTCTATGCTTGCAAACAGAACAATTCGCAGCAGGCTTGCAGGCAGATTTCAAGCTTGACCCGTTCGCGATGATCATTCCAGACATCGACACCGGAGATCTTTCTCATGTAGAATACCTCGAAAAGATGTGCAACGAATCCGTTCGTTGGACAGATGGGAGCATTGAGTTCGGCCCCGAAAGAGAGCCGTATCTCGACAGAATGCACTCGGAACTTGAGGAGCTTGCCAAGCCTGTATCTCCCGACAGCGAGGCAACCTTCGCCAGCTACATCGTCTACGTGAACGAAGTCATCTCCATGTGCCGGGAGCTTGGGATCGCTCTTGGTCCTGGGCGCGGTTCTGCTGCTGGCTCGATCGTCAACTGGCTCTTGGGGATTACGGACGTCGACCCTGTAGAGCATGGCCTGATGTTCTCTCGATTCATCGCACCGAATCGTATCGGACCTCCTGACGTTGACATCGATGTCGACCCTAGCAAAAGGCCTCTTCTGTTCGAAAAGATGAAGGAGCGCTGGGGAGAAGACTGCGTAGCTCAGATTTCGACCTTCGGCAAACTCAAGGGGCGGGTCGTGATGAATGACGTCTGCCGAGAGCTGAAAGTTCCGATTCCTGAAACTTCGGCAGTCACGAAGTACATCGAGCAAAAGTCTGACTTCGAAGATGGAGCTTTCGAGACCGTCAAGGCTGCATTCGTCGGGACGGAAGATCATCCTCCAATTGGAGATTGCGTCTCTTTCGCTGCTAAGCATCCGGATGTTTTGCCTTATGCAATGCAGCTGGAGGGCAAGATGCGAAACCTTGGCGTTCACCCCGCCGGCATCGTTTGCGCTCCAAGGCCCCTGTCCGATTTCATTCCTCTGGAAACGAGAAAGGGCAAAGACGACGAGCGCGTTGTTGTTACGGCTTTCGATATGCAAGGAGTCGAGCAGTGTGGCCTTCTGAAGATCGATATGCTCGGGTTGATTACCGTCAACGTCATTGCGAATGCACTAGGCAAAATCAACGAAGGGCGCGAAGAGCCTTTGACGATGTCGAACATTCCGCTCGATGACGCTGAGACGCTCAAGGCTTTCGAAGAACGCGACTTCGTCGGTGTGTTCCAGTTCGACAGCGCGTCGGCCAAAAAGCTTTGCAAAGGAGTAACCTTCCCCAGCTTCGGAACCATCTCCGATATGACTGCCCTGAACCGTCCAGGACCTCTGGACAGCGGAATGGCTGAACAGTACATCGCTCGAAAAGCTGATCCGAGCTTGATCGAGGTCGATTACTGCGAAGGCGTCTCTCGGATCACAGAGGAAACTCTTGGAGTCATGATCTACCAGGAGCAGGTCATGCAGGTTTGTGGTGAAGTTGGCCTTCACGAAAACCCTGATACGATGCGTAAGATCATCGGCAAAAAGCTGATGGACAAAATCGAAGCCGAACGGGACGGTTTCGTTGCTGGTGCTGCTAAATCCAATCCGGAAATGGACAACGCAACAGCGAACAAGCTCTACGATGACATCGTCACTTTCGGTCGCTATGGCTTCAACAAATGCATAAGTTATGATACCGTTTTGCATCGTGCTGACGATAGCTCCGGGAAACTGACTGTTGAAGAGGCTTACGAAATTTGGAACTCTTCTCCTAGAACACCATTGGCTGGAAAGATGAGGTCAGGACGCTGGAGAGTTCTTGCCATGTCTGAGGATGGCCGAGTACGACCTCACTATGTCAAAGACATTCACTATAATGGAGTAAAACCTGTCACTCGCTTTGAGACGGAAAGCGGTCGGGTAATCGAGGTTACAGAAAATCACCGCCTCCTCCTTTCGAATGGAAGGTATCGATTTGCCTCTGATATCTCTGTTGGTGACAGTCTAGTGGCTTGTGGTGAATATGAGGAGAGTAAGAACACAAATGGACGGGGTCATGGTCATTGCAAAGGCGCTTCCTATCAAGGACGAGGTTTTCAAGATGGAGAAGCTAATCCAAGTTGGTTAGATGGAAGAACGCAAGCGCTTCAAAATGCAAAGCGAGAGTGTATTACCCGTGCAAATGGACAGTGTGAGAATTGTTTTAAAGATGAGATTGATGAGGACAGGTTCGAGTGCGCTCATCAGAAAACCTTCCAGCAATGTAACGAAGATTACTTGGAGTTCCACAATTCAGAGAACTTGAAGTATCTTTGCAACAGCTGCCATAAGTCTCTGGACTATAAAAAAGGGGAAAGAAAATCGGCGTGGTCTAAGGGTCGACCAACATTTGCAGACAAGATCGTTTCAATTGAACGAAACGTTCGAGAGGTTAAAACTTACGACCTCGAAATGGCAGACGAACCTCATAACTTTATTGCCGGAACAAACGGAGGCATTGTTTCTCACAACAGTCACTCTGTCGCTTACGCAAAGATCGGCTACCTCTGTCAGTACTTGAAAGTTCATTATCCTCTCGAATTCTTTTGGGCGATGATGCTGTCTGCCTCCGAAAACGGAAAGAACGACAAGCTCAGGCAATACGCCAAAGAAGCGAAAGCTCGTGGCTTGAAAGTTTTGCCACCGAACGTTTCAAAGTCCGGATTCGAGCTTGGAATCGACAGAGACCAGCAAGCGATCATTGGTGCTCTGAACGACGTCAAGAAGGTTGGAGACAAAGCCGCGAAGTCTATCGTTGCGAATCAGCCGTTTGAAAGTTTCGAAGACTTCATCTCTCGTGTCAACCGCCGAAGCGTCAATATGGGTTGCATTGTAGCCCTTGCTCACGCAGGTGCCCTTGACGATCTGTTGGACAACGTCAAGCAGTTCGTTGAAAACGCAGAGTTTCTGTTCAAAGAAAGCAAACTCAAACGCTTCAAGGGTTGGGCGGAGACCCTCGGCAGCTTCGAGGGTCCGGACTACTCTCTCGACGAGAAGCTCTTCTGGCGTTCTGAGGTCAACCCGATGGCTCTGGACAACCCGTACGCCTCGATGCTCGACAAGATGAACTTCGAAGTTCAAGAGTACGAAGCTAAGAACTTCATGGAGGAGTTTGATACCGAGAGCATCTGGGTTTCTGGCACCCTGCGTGGCGTCAGGATTTATCAGGACACAGGGTTCGGGGATAGAAACCTGTCCGATCTTGAAAAAGAGCACGAGAGCTACGGAAAAGAGTACGCTGTATGCTCGATCGAGTCCGACAGCGGGAAGACGCTGAAAGTCAAAGTTCCTCCTCACATCTACGAGACGTTCAAGTCTGAAGTGGAAGACGACGAACCCGTTGTCATGAACGTCCGCGTCGACAACACGTACGGAACGCTTCGTTGCAACTTCGCTTTGTCTCTGAGGAAAATGAAGATGGCCGACAAGCCGACGGTTCTTCAGAGCATTCCTTTCAAGCATCCGATTCATCAGATCCGAAGCCTCACAAGCTCGGACAAGAGTCACGCTTCGAGAGACATGAAGGCGATGAAGAAACTTCTTCGAGACGGACACATCGACACTCTGCCTGTTCTTGGGCTGGTGACTTCTATCCGAACGAAGCTTGCTGGGAAAAGACTCTCGGAAATGGCCTGGCTCGGCATTGTTACGGCAGACGGCGACTTCTCCGAGGTTACGGTCTTCTCCAGCGATTGGCTTGGCGAGTCCTGGAAGGGCAAGGCGAAGCACAAAATCAAAGGAACGTTTGGAGTTGGATCGCTGATCAGCATCGATACCGTCGGCAACGAGTTCAACGGACGATTCTCCTTGCAGTACAATGGACACGGAACGAAAGTTTTGGCATGAGAATGTCAAGTTCATCAGCGGAGTTCAGCTCGAAGCCTTCCGAGGAGACCCTTTCGATCACTTCTGTTCAGCAGACTGGAAGAACTTTTACCAAGGCATCGAGGAAGCTCTAGAAAAATGAATCAACATCATCCTAAACCCTGGTGGTTTCGACTGGCAGAGAAAATTTTTCCTTCTAGGTGTCGTGAAATTCCAGAAGCTCAAAACCCAAGTAGAATTCTTTTGCGGCAAGTTGCGATCGTACACCGGAAAGTCTACCTCCAGCAGTTTGCAAGCGGAGAAGATCCGCGCTTCATGCATCGACACGAGTTCAAGCGTTCGATTATTCTTGGTCTTTGGGGAGGATATACAGAGCGCCGATTGACTGGCCCCTCACGAAACGTTCGTGCGCCTTACTTCTACACGATGGGCCCTGATGTCATTCACCAAGTAACAGACCCAACTCCTGGTCACACCAGCATCCTGATTGGCTGGGGCCGAATCCAGGAGCGTCACTACTTCGACTCAGAGGTCGACAATTGGCACTGGAAAGAGCACGTCAAGAAAGAAGTCGAAAGAATCTGAAAAAGTTCAGAGCAAACCACCCCTCAGAAACGTATATATATCTGTGAGCAAGGCAAAGACGCAAGGGCAATCTCAGGGCTTCTTCAGCCAAAAGAAGGTGTGGCAGATCCTTCTCGGCCGCGGAGAGCATAGAGCCGCTTGTTCTCAATGCACTCAAGCTCTGAGCACTAGAACCTTCGTTCAAAGGGTTTTTGAGGTCTTGACAGAGGAGATCGTTTGTGGTACAAGGGTCCTCTTGCCAGGAATCGGCACGCTAGAAATTCGAGAGCTTCCAGCGAAGGAGCTGGAGGACTCTCACTTTCATGCCCGTTCGCGGGTTATGAAAACCGTCATCTTGAAACCGAAAAGGAGCCTCATCAAAAGGCTCAACGGTTTGAAGTGACATGCTCAAAAACCAAAACGAAGCAATACCAAAACAAACAACTCAAAAGAAAAAAGAAGAACCAAAATGATCGATTACGCAGCAATGGCCAAAAAGGCCGGACAGTCCCTCGAAAAAGACACCCTCTCCTTTCAACAAGGCCAAACGGTCATCGCGCTCGTTCCTTTCGAGCGAGGATTCCCGGCTGGTATGCCCTCGATTACGGTTGAGGTCTTTGGCTCCGGAGAAGAAGGGCTGTCTAGCTCGAAGTACTTCAAGCGTACTGTCGCAACGACAGAGCAGGCATACGCCCTCGAATCTGAGCACTTCCAAGACGCAATGCGTTCTGAAGGCAAGGAACTTTCGGGGAAGTGTCCTCTCAAAGAGTGGGCCGCTGACAACCTTGGCTCGAAAGGGACCAAGACCAGCTCGGTGACGTACTGGGTCGTTGTTCCTCTGGCTTTCCGAGTCAACAAGAAGAACGACTTCCAACCGGACTACACCAAGCCCAAAATCATGACTGCCAAGCGTGGCAAGAATGACAACCCCCACATTCAAGCTCAGATCGATGAGATGATGAATGACGGTGGCGTCGAGCTGATCCAAAAACTTCTCGGAGATCCGGGAGCGGTTCAGTGCCTTGTTGTCGAACGAAAGGGTACTGGCCAGTTCGGTACCAGCTTCGACGTTTCGCTTGCAGAAGGTGAGTACGCCGAATTCGCTCTTTCCGAAGAGATTCAGAAAGACATCGAGGAGGCTACGAAGCCTGGCGGTGCATGCGACCTGAACCAGTTCATCGCTGCAAAATTCATTCCCGATGCTGAAGAGATCGGAAAGCGCCTCCGTGGAGAAGGCGGCTCTTCGGACCCAGGCATGGGTGAAGACTAAGCCCGATCGGCTGGACGTTTCGTGAAGTCCAAATAAACACACGAAGTAACTTCGGAACCCAAGGGACGGGCTTACGGCCAGTCCCGCTATGAGGGTTCCCTGGTTATAGCCGGGAGATGGCTGGGACCCATCAGAGACTCCAAATCTCAGAACGCTAGGTTCGATTCCTAGTCCGGTTGCTACGAGTAAGGTTCGTCTAATGGCAAGACACCAGCTAGCAGACAGCTGGGAGAGACCAGCCTGGTGATGCTCAAGGGCTAGCCAGTTCACCCGTCGAACGCCGCTGGGACGGCAAGCAGACTGTAAATCTGCCGCGCTTTGGCGCATTCTGGGTTCAAATCCCTATCGACGGACCACCCTGTGTAGCGAACGTTCATTAGCACCCCAGAAAGGGGCGAATGCTGGTATGAAATCCAGTCACAGGAATAGCTTGACCGTCGCGTTGTGCATGGCAGCGAAGGTCGGTCCGGCTATGGGGATGTAGCTCAGCTGGTAGAGCAGGAAGCTGTTAACTTCTTGGTCGCAGGTTCAAGCCCTGCCATCCCCGCAGCGAAGGTTGTTGTACCCTACATCGTTCTGGGCGGGCAACGTAATGCTAGTTCGAGTCTAGCTCCTTCCCCCATTCATTCTGGCGTGGCCTAACGGTAAGGCATCCGACTTTGACTCGGAGGATTGTTGGTTCGAATCCAGCCGCCAGTGCTGTCGCAAAGCACCACTGGGGTAGAACGTTCATTGAAAAAAATCAGGTTCAAGGCCTGAGCTTTGCGTCTGCTGGGAAGGGTTCGAATCCCTGTAGGCCCCAGCATTTAGGGTTGTTAGCTCAGTTGGGAGAGCGCCTGCTTTGCAAGCAGGAAGTCATGGGTTCGAGTCCCATACGATCCACCGAAGAAAACGTAGTTGGTGTTCTAGACATGCCGACTTTGAAACTTCGCGGAGGCTTTGCCTCCGACAAAGTCTCCTTAGTACATAGCTCAACTGGTAGGGCGCCCGGCGGCAACCGGGAGGTGGGGTTCGAGTCCTCTAATCAAGGAAAAAGATTTTGTTGCTGGGAGTAGGGTTCGAATCCTTGCAAGCTAGCACAGGCCGAGTTGGAGGCCTCCCAGTATTTTGAACGTGTAGTCGTGGGGACTGGTCCGACGGGGCTAAGCCGGTTCAACTCCGGTCTAAAAAGGTTAATGTGAAGTTCGAATCTTCACCACGTTCACCTGCCACAGTAGCTCAATTGGTAGAGCTGAGCACTTGTAATGCTCAGGTTAGGGGTTCGAATCCCTTCTGTGGCTCAACGTCGAGGCAGCCCTCGGCACTGAAGAATTGGAGAGCTATGAATTTGGAAGACGTAAAAAAACATTTCCTGGAAGAACTGTCCAGAATCAATTGCCCACTCAAAGTTTCTGTGGAAGACCATCCGATCGAAAACTCATTCGAGATTGTACTCCCGATTGAGTACTCTACATCTTTTATCGATGATGATCTCAAGTTGGGACGGACGTTTGCAACCTATGCCTTGAACAGCTTTGTCGATTTGGCTTGTAACGGAGACGTAGAATCCGAAGATTCCTTTCTGTCTAAATCAGAAAACATGATGCGCTTTTGCTATACCTCTTCTCTCGGCATCGAAAGAGACTCCATTTCTTTTGTGCGATCTCCTCCGCTTAGTACAGAGCCGAATACGATTGTCATGTCTCTAAAAGCAAAGATTGGATGGGTGAACGCATGAGTTTCAGTTTCAAAAAGATTCACAATTCAGAACATCCCAAGCTCGGAGCAAACATTCGAGGAGAGTTTGGGGAGTCAGCGGTTTCGGCGCTCTTTGTTCAGCTTGGCTTTAGGGTCTCTCACGTTCAAGGTGACTGGTATCCGTACGACATGACAGTCGAACGCCATGGTCAGACATATAGAGTTCAAGTCAAGACGTCGACCACATCGCTCGGCCCAAACTCGTATCCCAGCTCTGAGTTCTCGAAAACTGGAGAGTTCGACCTTGCGGCTATCATGACTTCGGACGGAAGCATTTTCATCATTCCGAAACACGAGATGTCCTTCGAGGACAGAGCTGAAAGCGACAGGTTCAAGCTCTACCCGAAGTACCTCAAGTTCAAAGCTGCACAGTTCAAGGGCTTTGAGCTTTCGAAGTCGATCGAAGACCTCAGAAATACTCCAGAATGGCCTCGTGGCTCAGCTGGAGCGAAGTTTAAATGACGGATTACAGGTATGGCCAAATACCAAGGATAGATTCTTTGATGGAGGGTCTCTCTAAGCAGGGATGGAGACCTCCAAAGGTCATGTCTTTGGCTAGAGACCTTGAAGCTGCCAAAGAAGAAGTTGAGGTGGCGCTGGCCAAACTCAAGGCAATCAAAGAAAAGATTGCGCCCGAATGTTCGCATGCAATGCAAGATCTTGTATGTACGGAGTTCGGGGTTACAGACACGTTGGGTCATGTGGACTACACGAAGACATATGTCACGTGCAAACTGTGCGGAAAGAAGCTTTATGACTCAAACGACTGAAGAAGATTTTGAGTTCGACCCCGAAGCTGTTGAGTTTCAAGCCAAGGATATCGCAGCTGAAATGGTCGAGAACATGGATGTTCCAGAAGACAAGAAACAAAAAGCGATCGAAGCTCTAGAGTTTGGAGTTCTCGCTACTCAGATCGTTCTAGAAAATGTTGAAGAGGGCAACCCCTGGGAGCCGTTCTCTTTGACCCAAGAGTTTGCAAAATTGTACGTTCTCTTCCAAATCGCAAAAGACCAAAATGAACAATAGAACTGTCACTAAAAACTCCGGCCGCATCGAGACCTTCGACCCCACAAAGATCACGACGGCTATCGGCAATGCGCTTGTCTCTACAGAGGATTTCCAGGACTCTGATGTTCTTAGAGACATTATCGACGAGGTGTACGTCCTCGCCCTGAAACTCCTGCCTGAATCTCCCCAGCTCCATGTATCAGACGTGCATGATGCTGTTGAGCGGGCCTTCATGAGAGCGGAGCGGTTTGAGGCAGGGCGGGCGTACATCTCGCGCCGAGATTCCAAGCGACAAAACAGAGGGCGTCCTATCCCTCCAGACGTTCGAGCTGCATTCGATTCGGCTGCTGAGTTCTTCCCGACTCAACTTCAGCAGTTTCAGTTCTACAACAAATATTCCCGGTTTGACCACTCAAAGGGTCGCCGCGAAACGTGGCCAGAGACCGTCGATAGAGTTGTTTTGTATTTGGAGGAACTGGCTTTCGAAGCCGGTTGGATCGAAAAGGAAGACTTCGAGACCATCAGGGACAAGATGTTGCGACTTGAGGTTATGCCTAGCATGCGTCTGATTGCAATGGCAGGCCCGGCCGCTCGCAGAAACAACATCTCGATCTACAACTGCTCGTACCAAGGAATCGATCATCCGTATGCGTTCGTAGAGGCGCTCATCATTTCGATGTGCGGCTGTGGCGTCGGCTTCTCTGTCGAAAAGCAATTCGTAGATAGACTCCCAGCAATCAGAAAGTCTTGGGAGCCCGAAGTCGTAGATTACGAAACCATGTACGACGAAGAAGACTTTCCCATTGATGAGTACGAAGTTCTGGAATGGAACGATGATTATCTTTGGGGAGAGGACGAGGAGCCCGTTCGTTCGTTCGGTACAAGAACGGATCCGGAAATCGCAAAAGAGGTTCATGTCGTAGAAGACACCTCGGATGGCTGGGCTTGGGCAATGTGGTGTGGCCTGACTCATTGGTGGCAGGGTTCTGACTCGATTGAGTTCGATTTTAGTCAGGTTCGCCCTTCCGGAGCTATCCTCAAAACAAAGGGCGGCACTTCGAGCGGACCAGAACCCCTCAAGAGAATGCTTGACTTCATCAAGAAGAAGCTCCTGAGCAAGAGGGGTCAAAAGCTCTCGACTGTCGATGTTCACGACATCATGTGCATCATCGGAGACTGCGTTGTTCAGGGCGGAGTTCGCCGGAGCGCAATGATCTCCGGATTTGACTGGGACGACCATGAGATGCGCAATGCCAAGTCTGGAGCTTGGTGGGAGAACAACGGACAACGCTCGAACGCGAACAACTCTTGCGTTTGGCCCAACCGAA
>Ga0256829_1003406_pt1 | contig 11058 bp, 9 predicted proteins | sample 131447metaG_FD_185979 | JGI IMG/M metagenome (GOLD analysis project Ga0256829, IMG submission 185979) | Hydrothermal vent microbial communities from Lau Basin, Pacific Ocean - 131-447 | ecosystem: Environmental > Aquatic > Marine > Hydrothermal vents | place: Pacific Ocean: Lau Basin | collected... | reverse complement strand
CTGTTGGTGACGGATCGCCCATCGTAGTCACTGACCTCACCCAAAGCCAAATGCAATTAGGCCAAGATGGCGCAGGTGATTATTTCGCCAAAGTCGCAGACCCTGCCCTTGCGCAAGATCGCATGGAAATGATGGCGGGCTTAAACAACACTGCAGAGCAAGACCTTACCCTTTCTTCGGGCGCACGTTTAGGATAACTCATCCCCTCAGCCCTCCTTTGACTTGCAAAACCATCAGAATCAATGCGTAAATGCCTCTATGTCTGATGAAATAAAAACCTCTATTATCGTGGCGATGGCCGAAAATCACTGCATTGGCAAAGATAACCAAATGCCGTGGCATATCTCTGATGATTTAAAACGCTTTAAGGCGCTTACCATGGATCACCCCGTCATTATGGGGCGTAAAACATTCGAATCGATTCTGGGGTATTTGAATAAACCACTTCCCGGGCGTGAGAACATCGTCATTACGCGATCAGAATACGAACCCCCGCATGATGCCCACATCCATAATTCCCTACAGGACGCAATTTCCAAGGCTAAGGAAATCGCACAAGCACATAATCGCGATGAGATCTTTATCATTGGCGGTGCGCAGATTTACACCCAAGCCATGGATTACGCGCTGCGCCTGCATTTGACCAAAGTGCATAAATCTGTTGAGGGGGATGCTTTCTTCCCTGAATATAATGCAGATGACTGGACAGAGATTAATCGCGAAGACCATATGGAACATGATCCGCCGTTCAGCTTCATCACCCTAGAGCGTCGATAAGCGTCTTAGAAATCTCATTCAATTTTTCTGCGCTCTCGGCCGCGTCTTCCTGCAAAACAATCGGGTTCCCCTGATCGGCATGAACACGCACATCCATTGACAGTGGCAACGCGCCCAAAAACGGAATCCCCAGTTTCTTGGCTTCGGCCTTACCACCGCCATGGCCGAAAATATGTTCTTCATGGCCGCAATTGCTGCAGATATGTGTGCTCATATTCTCAACCAGCCCCAAAACGGGCACGCCTGTTTTCTCAAACATCTCTACCGCGCGCCGCGCATCAATCAATGCGATATCCTGCGGCGTTGTTACAATCACCGCGCCGCTGACCTTTACCTTTTGCGCCAAGGTCAGTTGCACATCCCCTGTACCGGGCGGAAGGTCAATGACCAAATAATCAAGCGGATCGTCTTTTGTGCCCCAATCCACATCGCGCAACATTTGATAAAATGCGGTTTGCACCATTGGCCCGCGCCATACCAACGCCTTCGTAGAGTCTGCGATAAAGCCGATCGACATAATTTTCAGACCATGTTTTTCCGCAGGGATAAGCTGTTTTTTTTCATTTAGCTGCGGTTTATAAGCCTCATCCCCCATCATCACAGGCTGTGAGGGGCCATATATATCCGCATCCAAAAGGCCGACTTTTTTACCGTACGTATTCGCCAATGATGCGGCAATATTCGCGGAAATAGTCGACTTACCGACGCCGCCCTTCCCCGATGCCACAACAATTATGTTTTTGGCAGGCACATCAACAGGCGGGTTCTTATTCATACCGTGCGGGTCGTTGGCTTGCGCGCGCGGCTTTGAGGGCGGGGGCGAATCACCTGCCGCCTTTTCTGCCGTCAAAATTGCGGTCACCTTATGGACGCCTGAAATGGATGAAACTGTCTTTTCAACATCTTGTCGTACCCCTTCCAATTCCGCACCTTTGGCCGGATCAACAAGGATCGGGATAATGACATGTCCATGCGCATCTATTTGCAGGCCTGAGACCATCTTTTTATCAACGATTCCGCGCAGAGATTTAAAAATTTTCCTCTCCAGAGCTAAGTCGGCAGTTTTACTCATGTCTTTACCTATTTTCCGATTGTTATACTTGCTTTCCGATAGAAAAGAGATATTGTTACCCAATACCAAACGTCAACAAGAAAAGTGGATATTTATGTCTCATAATAACGATTCAGGCAAAAAAAGAAGAAATCCATGGGGCAACTCCTCTGATGGTGATGACAGAAGACGTAAACGCGACAACCCTTGGGGCAATCAAGGTGGCGGCGGCAATCGCGGCGGCGGTGGTCGTGGTAATGACCCGAAAGATTTTGACGATATCATTAAAAACGCACAAGAAGGCCTGCGTGATATCTTGCCCGGAAACATGAATGGTGGATTTGCTGTTCTTTTGCTGATTGCGATTGTAATCCTATTATGGCTTGCAAGCGGTTTCCACATCGTAAACCCCGGTGAACATGGCGTTATCCAAAGATTCGGTGCGTGGTCTCGTACACAGGTTAATGAGGGGCTTGGCTATCACTTACCTGCACCGATTGAGACAATCCAAAAAGTAAACGTAAATCAACAACGAAGCATGACCATCGGTTACACCGAAAATGTTCCGTATCGTCGCGGCAATAACACAACAATAAAACAAGCCGTTCATGATGAGAGTTTAATGCTGACCTCCGACAGAAACATTGTTGACCTTCAGATGGCCCTTCAATGGGACATCAAATCGGCCGAGGATTACCTGTTTGAAATCCAAGATCAGGAAAACACAATCAAAAAAGTCGCGGAAAGCGCGATCCGTGAAGTTGTCGGGCAGACAGACATGTTCCCGATTATCACAACAGGAAGAACCCAGATTGAGGCCAAAGTTAAACAAATCATTCAAACAAACCTTGATGAATATAATTCAGGTGTGAACATCAAACAGGTCTTGATCCAGAAGGCCGAAGTCCATCCGGATGTACAGCAAGCATTCCAAGATGTGCAGTCCGCCCGTCAGGATGCTGAGGACACAGAAAACGTTGCGCAAGCACACCGCGAAAGAATTCTTCCGGAAGCGCGTGGTCAGGCAATCAAACTACTTCAGGAAGCCGAAGCCTATAAGCAGTCAAAAATTGCGCAAGCAACTGGTGACGCGGAACGTTTCCGATCAATATACGAAGCATATCTTAGCGGTAAAGACGTAACCAAAGAGCGTATCTACATTGAAACAATGGAAGAAGTTCTCGGTAACGCCGAAAAAATTATCATGGATAATGGTAACTCTGGTGTTGTGCCATATCTGCCGCTTAATGAATTAAAAACGAAAACGCAGAAATAACGGAGAAAAATAATGAATATCAAAGCTGTCTCTTTATTTATTCTTCTGGCTGCCGCCTTAATTGTTGGCTCTCAGAGCTTTTTTACAGTTGATCAGACCAAGCAAGCGCTTGTCCTTCAACTCGGTCAACCGCGCGGTGAACCGAGAGGCCCCGGTCTGCACTTTAAATTACCGTTTGTCCAAGATGTGCGCTATTTCGACAGCCGCGTCCTATCGATTGACCCGCAAGCAGAACCTGTTGTTATCTCAAGCTCTCATGTTGATGTTCCGAAAACAATCGCGCAACAAGACAAAGATGATGAAGAAGCACAAGCTGTCGATGCAGGCCCTAGTATTGAAAGCGTTAGTGGTGAACCGATCATCGTTGACACTTTCGCCAGATACAAAATTACAGAACCACTTCAATTCATGAAAACTTTGGGTACCGTTCGTAATGCAAATGCACGTATTGAAAGTATCTTGAAAGGATCAACACAAGCGGTTCTTGGTAAGACAACATTGGGTGAAATCCTGTCAGATGAGCGCACAAATATCATGTCGCTTATCCGTACACGCGTGAATGAAAAAATTCAGGACGACGAACTTGGTATTGAACTTGTTGATGTGCGTATTGTGCGTGCGGATTTAACAAATGAATTGCGTGCCTCAACTGTACGTCAGATGAAATCAGAGCTGAACGAACGTGCCACAGAACGCCGATCAAAAGGTGAAGAACGCGCACTTGAAATCAGATCAACCGCAGAAAAAGAGAAAACCATTCTTCTTGCCGAAGCGAAACGTGATGCCGAGATACTAAAAGGGGAAGGCGATAAAGAAGCCATCCGCACATATGCCAAAGCATTCAATGTTGATAAAGAGTTCTATTCATTTATCCGTTCAATGGATGCGTATAAGAAAACAATGGCAAATCCGGAAACCCGCTTAATACTCTCCCCCGACAGCGAGTTTTTCAAGCACTTTAAAGATAAGTAAAACGTGAAATAAAGGAGTATAAACCCATGCGAATTGCTCACCTAACGATGGCATTTTGCCTGACACTCACTGTGTTTGTTTCTGATGCTCACATCGCACTTGCGAAAGATGCTGACGTACAAACAAAAGTCGTCAAAATGATTCCTGCCAGTTTTGCGGACCTTGCCGAAACGCTCTCCCCGGCGGTGGTTAATATCTCATCCACGCAGAAAACAATGGTGCCGGAAGATTTTCCGGAAATGCCACAATTCCCCGAAGGCTCCCCTTTTGAAGACTTTTTTGAAGAGTTTATGCGTCGTCGTGGCGGCGGAATGCCTTCTGTGCCGGCATCTTCACTGGGGTCAGGTTTTATAATTGATGCCCAAAACGGATATATCGTAACCAACAATCATGTTGTGCGCGATGCAGAAGATATCCGTATTACATTTTCAAATGACCAAACAGTTGATGCGGAATTAATCGGAACCGATGACAAAACCGACATCGCCGTTCTAAAAGTTGATACCGCAAATTTACAGCTAACTGCTGTGCCATTGGGCGATAGTGACGTGCTGCGTGTTGGTGATTGGACATTGGCGATCGGTAACCCGTTTGGGCTTGGCGGCTCTGTTACGGCTGGTATCGTATCGGCGCGTGCCCGCGATATTAACTCCGGCCCTTATGATGATTATCTGCAAACAGATGCATCTATTAACCGTGGTAACTCAGGCGGCCCCCTCTTTAACATGAGCGGAGAAGTTATTGGCATTAACACAGCCATCTTTAGCCCGACAGGCGGATCAGTCGGAATTGGTTTTGCCATTCCTTCCGCACTGGCAAAGCCTGTGATTAATCAAATCATCAAATACGGACGCACGCGCCGCGGCTGGTTGGGTGTGCGCATTCAAACCGTTACGGATGAAATTGCCGAAAGCCTTGGCCTTGAAGAAACCTCAGGCGCACTGGTGGCAAGCGTGAACGAAAAAGGCCCATCGAAAAAGGCAGGTTTACAAGCCGGAGACATTATTCTGGAATTAGACGGTCAGGGCATTAAAGAAATGAAAATGCTTCCCCGTATCGTCGCAGAACATGACATTGGCAGCACTTCAGAGCTGACCTATTGGCGTGATGGTAAAAAACATAAAACCCAAGTCGTCATTGGTGAGCTTGAAAAAGCCGAAGAAGAAGGGCTTTTAACTGCCGCGCCGAAATCCGAAGGAACCGGTGTTGATGTTGATAGTGTTGGCTTCACACTAAAGCCGATGGAAGACGCCCTTCGTGATGAATACATGATCCCTAATACGGTTAACGGTGTTGTCATCAGTAAGGTTGACCCCATGTCAGAGGCAGGCAAAAAAGGCCTGATGGAAGGTAATGTTATTGTTGAGATTAACCAACAAACTGTGAAAGAGCCTCAGGAGATTATCGACATTATTGATAAAGCAAAAGCAAACGCACGAAAGTCTGTTTTGCTTCTGATCAATGATCAAGGCAATGTCAGGTTCGTGGCCTTGCGCCTTTCACCTTCCGAATAACGGAAATTTATTTAGAGATAATTTGAGAAGCCTTGGCCTTTGTCAGGGCTTCTTTTTTTGCCCGCTTCATATTGATGCGCTCTCTCGTAAACAAGAAGATCCCCGAGCCGATAATAATCGCGCCCCCTACTATCTTAAAAAAGTCGGGAATATCACCGAATAAAAAATAGCCAAAGCCCAGTGCAAAGATAATCTGCACATATTGATAAGGCGCCAATACAGCCGCCTGCGCAAGCGTGAAGCTATACGCGATGGTAAGCATCGCCGCGCCATATGCCGCGCCCATAAAAATCATCATCAGATAAAATGAAACAGAAAAGTCATAATTAATATGACCGCCGCTATAGATTAACAGCCCCGTCACAAGACACACAAACGGCCAGAACGCAAAAGATAACAAACCATGCACACGTCCGATATAGCGCGCAAGAACACTGGAGGTGGAAAATGTAAACACGCACACAAACGCATAGAGATGCTCTTGCTGTAGATCAACAAATCCGGGACGATAAGCAATAAACGCGCCCAAAAATCCCAGAAAAATCGACAGAATTCTATACTTCCCTATCTCTTCCTTAAATAAAACCGCACCTAAAATAGTCACGACAAACGGGACCAGAAAGAAGATTGTATAAGCATCAACAATCGGAATTTTACTAATCGCCATAAGGGAGAAGCTTGTATTTGTGGCGATTAACATTCCGCGAAGGAATTGCCATTTAACCGTGCGCGCATTCACAAGCTGCTTCACACCGCCCATAAACGGCGTGAGCGCGACAATCAGCAGCCCCCCGCAGATACCCTGCCATAACAGAATGTCCGTAATCTCATAGGTCTGAGACATATATTTTCGCAAACCATCACTGATTGAAAAGCACGCAAATGCAAAAATAGAGAGCGCGATGGCCTTGCCGGTCTGTTCTTCAGTCTGAGCCACAGCCAAATCTTTCTTCTCTTTTGATGGGCGATGTGATTATAATCCGCGCTATTATGGCGAAAAATACTGATAAAAAAACAATACACATTATTGCCGGCCCTACCGCAAGCGGAAAATCAGCCAAGGCGATAGAGCTTGCCGAAAAACTGGATGGCATCATTATCAATTGTGATTCCATGCAAATCTATGACGGCCTGCACATCCTAACGGCGCAGCCGCCCGAAGAAGACCTGTCAAAAGTCCCGCACATGCTCTATAGCCACCTACATCCAAACGAAACATGCTCTGCCGGGAATTGGCGTGAAATCGTTGAACCCCTGATCCATGAGGTTTTAAACCAAAATAAAACGCCTATTATTGTCGGCGGATCAGGTCTTTATATTAAGGCACTGACTGACGGGCTATCCCCTATTCCTGATATTCCGCAAGACGTTCGTGATGCCACGATGGAATTGCATGGAAAACTCGGCAATCCCGCCTTTCATGAAGAGCTGAAAAAACGTGACCCTATTATGGCAGAGCGCTTTCATCCCTTTCACACTGCGCGCCTTGTTCGCGCATGGGAAGTGTTAGAAGCCACAGGACAAAGCCTGTCTGAATGGCAAAAAAAGGAACGTATAGGCCCGCCGGAAAACTGGGCATTTGACATTGATATCATCATCCCTGAGCGCCCGGTGCTCCATCAGCGTTGCAATGATCGATTTTTATGGATGCTGGATAACGGCGCATTAGAGGAAACCGAGCATTTCTCCAAACGCGTGGATGATGGTGAAGTGCACTATAATGTACCGCTCTTAAAGGCACTGGGCTACAGAGAGTTGCTCTCTTATATAAAAGGTGAGGTCAGCAAAGAAGACGCCATAGACAAATCGCAGGCACGCACAAGACGTTATGCGAAACAACAAGTCACCTGGTTTAGAAATCAGATCCTACTTGCGTCAACAGGTGATGCAGGCAGTTCGAACCAATCACTTTCATAGGTGCGCATACCGTATTTAATTTTGTCACTGTAATATTTAAACAGGGTTACCTCGACGCGAAACGCAACAATATCAATTTCTTCTAACCCTTGGCGTTGCTTATATTTATTGATATTACGTTCTAAGCTAAGGAAGTACGGCTTTACATCTGCTTTTTTTGAGCGACACTCATGAGACGCAATTTTATTTTTTTCAACGACGGAGTGCCCGCCCCCCAAAGATGTAGGGTCTGCCTTTTTAACTGTATTCACCGCGCCATCAGATGTGCGATATTCAATTTTTATCAAGGAACTGTCTAAAAACGGATCATTATGACCAAATCGTAAACCGTCATAAAATACGACTTCGTTATTAGTGGGGTTACAGATCGTAATATCCAGCTTTTTGGCGTTACTAAATGTCATCGTAAAACGCGCCAAGCTGTATGTGCTTACCCATACTGCAATATAGGCAACAACCATAAAAACCAGATAGCCACTTAAAAACCAATAAAATCGTCTCATTAATATGACCCCACAGACATAATACGGATCAAACACACCCCGACATAATACATATTATATACGCCATAACAAAATATCTTGTGCGCACGTCCCATCGAAAGATTCGGATTAATTCAAAAAATCACAAAAAATAAGGCAGAATTGATTCCTTTTTTGCTTTCTTTTTACAAACGAGTCGTATAAAAGTTTGCGCAACTTTCATAAAAACATCAGTCAAACATACGCACAATAGTTACCCACACTTTGTGGATAACCACCATACCCTATTGGATTCATAAAGCTTTTCCGAAACACAGCTGTGAACAACCTAAGGCATTGAAAAATATAGAAAAAATTAAACAAAATGCTTGATAAAAAAGCAGAATCGATGCATATTTAAATCATTCAAGGATACATTCCTTAAACGGTAGGTTTACCTACCAACGGGTAACCAAACCTCGTGCATAGCGCCTTTCACTACTTAGGTTTTGAATGTTTGTTATGAAAGTGATCAGAATGGTTATTCGAGAAGGTTAAGTCTAAACGTTTCTTGGATTTTAAGTCTGCCCTTCGGGAGCGCTTAATATCTCAAGTCACGAACCAGGGTAGTAAAATATTTTGGTCTGTTTTGATAGTTGGAAGACACAACAGATAGGACGAAGGATGGAAGTTGATCACATGATTGCTTCCCTTGAGGATAGCCTCCTCACGAAGCCTCTATCCACACCTTCATCTTTGTATCTGTTAAAGGATATGAACAAAAGCTTCTCTAGGGCAACTTAGAGGAGCTTTTTTGTTATGCCGCTTTCTACACAAATTTCCTTGCACAAAAAAATTCTGTCGGTTAGGTTGCAAATATGAATAAGATTTTGAACAACATCGCTGTCGTACTTGTACTGCTAGTCGTCCTGCTAGTCGGGGGCAGAGGGGTGCATGCATAGATAACGTCACAAAAATCTTGCAAAAGCAGCGCCCCACTTGAAAAAGGGGCGTTTTTTTATGCGTAAAACACTAAACAAACACGGAAAATTAAGTTAGATTACCAACCGAAGAAATAGGAACGAAGCAATGAGCAGCACAAAAGCAAAGAAAGGCGAAACCATCATCGCCAAAATAAAACCGTCAAAGAAGACGAAAAAGAATGATATGACAGGTGCGGAAATGGTGATCGAAGCCCTGATTGAACAAGGCGTCGATACAATTTTCGGATATCCGGGTGGTGCTGTTCTGCCGATTTATGATGAAATTTTCAAAACCGATAAGATCAAACATGTTCTTGTACGCCAAGAAGGCGGCGCCGTTCATGCGGCCGAAGGCTATGCCAGATCAACAGGTAAGGTTGGCTGCGCCCTTGTGACCTCAGGCCCGGGCGCAACAAACGCAGTAACGGGTTTGGCCGATGCAATGCTCGACTCTATTCCCCTTGTTTTGATCACAGGTCAGGTTCCCACCTTCTTGATCGGAACAGATGCATTTCAGGAGGCCGACACGGTTGGTATCACGCGCCCCTGTACCAAACATAACTTCCTGGTAAAAGACCAAAATGACCTTGCCAGCGCCGTGCACGAAGCGTTCCACGTTGCACGCTCAGGCAGACCGGGCCCCGTTGTGATCGACATTCCGAAGGACATTCAATTTGCCGAAGGCGAATATGTAACGGCCGAAAAAGCCAAAATGCACACCCATTATCAACCTGACATTGACCCGGAAATGGATGCAATCGAGGAAGCGGTTGAATTGATGGCCAGTGCGAAGCGCCCTGTATTCTACACAGGTGGCGGGGTTATTAATTCAGGCCCGAATACGAGCGTTTTGTTACGTGAACTTGTTCAAAAAACAGGGTTTCCGATTACCTCAACATTGATGGGGCTTGGTGCCTATCCTGCCAGTGATAAGCAGTGGCTGGGGATGCTTGGAATGCACGGCACATACGAAGCCAACTGGACGATGCATGATTGTGATGTGATGATCTGTATCGGCGCGCGCTTTGATGACCGTGTGACAGGCCGCCTTGATAAGTTTTCACCGAATTCAAAGAAGATCCATATTGATATCGATGCAAGTTCTATTAACAAAAACGTCCCCGTTGATGTTGCGATTATCTCTGATGCGGAGCGCGCTATCCGCGCTATGCTGGATGTATGGGACAAGCGTGGCTTTAAGGCCGACCAAAGCGCCCTGAAAGATTGGTGGAGCAAGATTGAAACATGGCGCGCGAAGAACTGCCTTGCCTATAAGAAAGATGACAAAATCATCAAACCACAATACGCGCTTGAGCGTTTGCGTCACTTCATTGAAAAAGATGAGCGTGACACATACATCACGACAGAGGTCGGGCAGCATCAAATGTGGGCGGCGCAGTTCCTTGGTTTTGATCACCCCAACAGATGGATGACATCGGGCGGTCTCGGCACGATGGGCTATGGCCTGCCGGCCGCGATTGGGGCGCAGATGGCGCACAAAGATGGCCTGGTCATTGATGTTGCGGGTGAAGCATCGATTTTGATGAACATTCAAGAAATGAGCACGGCCGTACAATATCGCCTGCCTGTTAAGATTTTCATCCTGAACAATCAGTGGATGGGTATGGTACGCCAGTGGCAGGAATTGCTACATGGAGAGCGTTACTCTGAGAGTTACACCGAAAGCTTACCTGATTTTGTGGCCTTGGCTGAGGCGTATGGCGGTATCGGCCTTCGTGCACAAACAGTGGACGAACTGGATGATGTTATTCAGGAAATGATGACAACAGACCGCGTAACGATTGTTGATGTATGCGTTGATCAAAAAGAAAACTGTTTCCCGATGATCCCGTCAGGAAAGGCACATAATGAGATGATCCTCTCCCCTGATGCAGCCCAGTTTGATAAGAGCCTCGTGTAATTATGAAGCTTGTCTTTGATCCAAGAAATAGTGTGGAGGCGCATGTCGTCTCTCACCTCTTGGAGCAAGCAGGCATACCAACCAGCATAAGCGGAGATTACCTGTCTGGTGCGCGCGGCGAAATGTTGGCAGAAGATCAAACACGCGTCTGGGTTATTCATGATGAAGATGAACAGCGCGCGCGTG
>Ga0256829_1003405_pt1 | contig 11059 bp, 12 predicted proteins | sample 131447metaG_FD_185979 | JGI IMG/M metagenome (GOLD analysis project Ga0256829, IMG submission 185979) | Hydrothermal vent microbial communities from Lau Basin, Pacific Ocean - 131-447 | ecosystem: Environmental > Aquatic > Marine > Hydrothermal vents | place: Pacific Ocean: Lau Basin | collected... | reverse complement strand
CGGGCCGATACCGGAAAGACCGGTGCACGAGCCCGTGCCGGTGTACAGGGACGAGGCGTATTCAATACCCGTTTCAGCCACGAACAGGGCTTCCACGGCATTGTTTTGTACCGCGCTGTCGAGGCTGTTGCTGCCCGCCATGCGCAACAGGGAAATCGCCATCACGGACAGGACAATGACAATAAACAACGCGCCGATCAACGTGACGGCGCCACGCTGTAGCCGTCGTGAAGTCATCATGGCTGCGCCCTCAAGGCGACGCGGTTGCGCTGGCTGTAGGTTTTGCCGTTGACGACAAGTTGTATTTCAAATGTTACGTAAGCCAGGTTGTTCCCGCCTGTGGCCGCGTTGATTTCATCGCTTTGCAGGTATGTGAAGCGAAGATTTTGCAAGGCGGTGGAAAGCGGGAACGCGGCATTGCCGGCAAGTGATGCATAACGCAGGTTCAGTTGCGGGGCCGCATCTTCAATCGTGACCGTTTCGCCATCATTGCGGACAAAGCGAATGGAGTTCGGCTGGAGTGGTGTGCTGATTTCGTAGTCTGACGGAGATAGCGGGTTGCGACGCATCTCGCGCAGTTCACGGGTGATGCGCTCACTGGCGTAGCGCAGTTCCCCGAGGATTTTTGATTCCACCGCATTAGCATTGTAGGCGCGTGCAGACAGACTCAGGTAAGGGGTGACCAGCATGGCGAGTATCGACAGGGTGGCGATGGTGACAACCATTTCCAGTAGGGTAAAACCTGTTGTATTTTGATGCCTCATCAGTAGTTCACCAGCACAAAGGTGATTTCTGACAGCACGCTGCCGCCCGCGTTAACGGAAACCCGGACCTCGTCGCACAGTGCGGTGGCAGGACAGGCGGCGGGTGAGCCGGTAGCCTGTGTGACCGTCGTCAGCCGGTTGAACCCGGCGTAATTGCCGGTGAGGACTTCCGGTGGCCAGGCGCCTGTGGCGATGGCCGCAAAGCCCTGGTTGCGGCGTCGACCGAGAATCAGTTCCGCCTGTTCCTGGGCCAGTTGCGTGGCTGTCTGAACGCGCTGGTTGGTGAGCAGGTTCAGGCCGGCTTTGGTAAAGAGCCCGGAGATCGGTACAGCGGCAACCGCCAGTATGACGATCACGGCGATCAGTTCGAGCAGGGTGAACCCGGCACAGGTTTTGACATTCGTACGGCTCATGGCGTCACCGTGACATAGCCGGTGAGTGGCTGGATCTGTACGGTTTCCGTGGCGCTTTCGCCACTCAGCGTCCAGCTTTGGGCGGCAGACATCAGGCCGGCGCCACTCAGGGGACGGCCCAGTGAGTCGAAGCGCTGGTCGGCTACGCTCAGCGTGACGCCGTTGTCGAGCGTGAAGTTTTGCAATGCGCCGGCGGAATCCCGAATGGTTGCGACACCATCGGTGATGGCATAGGTGTTGGCGGTTTTGACATCCAGCAACAGGGCAACACCACGGGCCATGGCCATGGCCTGTGCGTGGCGCAGGTTGCGGGCGAACAGATCGGCCTGCGCAGAAAGGGACTGGTCACCCGGGGCCCAGCGCAGCATGATGCCACTCCCCAGAACGCCGAGGATCAACAGAACGGCGACCAGTTCAATCAGGGTGAACCCGTGACAGCGATTTTCTGTGTTGGCAACATCCATGGCAATCGATTCAAAAAAAAGGGCGGGCATCAGCCCACCCTTTCGATCCTGTTCCAGAGCGCGCTGGAATTACTGGATTGTTCCGATACATCCGACAAGATCGGTCAACGCAGCGGTTGGCGTAGTACAGGTCGTGTCTGTATAGGTCAGTACGGTGTAATTCTGTTTGTTGATTTTCACCTGGATACCGGTAGCAAGCGGAGTAATGTTGGGTCCGCCGACATAGGTGGCAAGCTGGCTTACAGTCGGCAGGGTGCGCAGATCCGCAATCGCCATGGCGTGACCTGCGCGAACGCCCGCCAACGAGCCATTTTTTGCAGCAGTCAATGCCTGGCCGGTTACGTCAACAAAGCGCGGTACCGCCATTGCGCCCAACAGCGCGAGAATAACCAGTACGGCAACCAGCTCGATTAAGGTAAAACCTGCTTCTTTCTTCATCCTTTTATCTCCTGAAGGGCGGTAGCCCGCGTGAACTGATTTAGTTATCGTCAAGTCTTTGTCAGTTCTTTAGGGGTTTTCGTCATTTTGTGACAGCGGCCCGAAGGATATGGCTGCGCATAAAAAATAACTTAATCTATTGATATTATTTATTATTCTGCGAAGGCCAGGATATGAAGGAAAAATACCCTGTAGAACGTGCCAGAAAAAAACTGGAATTTTCTGTGGTCCAGGTCACAAAAGCGGGGTTTTTACAGCGCGACCTTGTACAGATCCCACATGGGCAGGAAAACACCTGCCGCCAGCAGCGCCACCAGGCAGGCCAGCGCGATGGTGAGGGTGGGTTCGATCGAGGCGCTGAGTTTCTCGATGGCATAGTCGACCTCGTCGTCATAATAGTCAGAGATATCCTTCAGCAAATCCCCCGTGGTGCCGGAAGTTTCACCTACCTCCAGCATCTGTAGCACCAGGTGGTCAAAAATTGCGGCGTTGTGGGCGGTGCGACTGACGGATTCGCCCCGTTCGATGCCATCGCGCATACCGAGTACACGTTCCTCGATAAATTCATTGTTCAGGGCGCGGCCGACGACAGACATGGCCGTCACGATGGGTACACCCGCGTTGAGCACCAGTGCAAACAGCCGACTGAAGCGTGCCAGCGTCGCCTTGTACAGGACCGGGCCAACCAGGGGCAGGCGAAGTTGCAGTTTGTGCCACTTGTAACGCCCGGTTTCACTGTTGACATAAAACCGCACGCCGGCAAACAACAATGCACCGCCGGCCAGCAACAGCTCCCAGTGATTCACGGTCGCGTCGGACATGGCGACGAGGATACGTGTGGGCAAAGGCAGTTGTCCGCCAAGACTGGCGAACAGGTTTGCAAAAGCCGGGATGACAAAAATGTTGATGATGGTAATGGCGGCGATAATTGCGGTAATGACAAACGAAGGATAGCGCAGCGCCGATTTCACTTTCTTGCGCGTTTTGAGTTCACGATCGAGATACCCTGCCAGCTGGCGAAAGACTTCATCGAGTTGGCCACTGGTTTCACCGACCCGCACCAGGCTGACATAGAATACGGAAAACACATCGGGATAGCGGGCAAGTGAGCTGGAAAGGTCACTGCCGGCTTCGAGGTTTTCAATGACACCCGCGAGCGTATGCCCGAGTGTCCGGTTACGTGCATTGGTCGACAGCCCGTTCAGTGCGCTGAGGATGGGTACGCCGGCCTTCATCAGGCTATACATCTGTCGACTGAACTGGATAAGATCGACCAGTTCAATCTTTGGCGGAAATAAATCTTTCAGGTCACGACTAAGTCCGGTTTTGTTTTCAGCCGCACGAATATCCACCGGTGTCAGGCCACCTTCGATCAGGCGGCTTGCCGCGACGTCGGTGCTTGGGGCTTCAATGATGCCTTCTATGGCATCTCCACGGTGGCCGCGCGCCTTGTACTGGAATGACGGCATGCGTCTTTACACCGCCGCGCCGCTGAGACGCATGACTTCTGCAAGGCTGGTCAGACCCTGGCGCGCGTAGTCGAGTGCGTTGTCGATGAGTGGTCTGTAACCGGTTTGCGCACGTGCGCCGTTTTCAAATGCCGAGGGGTCATTACAGCGCAATGCGTCAGCCAGCGTGTAGTCGATATCGAGTAACTCATAGACACCGATACGACCATGATAGCCGGTGTGGTTGCACTGGTTGCACCCCGCGCCTTCGTAAAAGTCTTGCTGACTGTTCTCACCACCTGTGATTTGTTTAAGCCAGGCCTGTTCGCCCGGGTCGAGGGGTTTGACAGTACTGCAATTCGTACAGTTTTTGCGTATCAACCGCTGGGCCAGTATGGCCTGTACAGAGGATGCAATTAAATAGGGTTCGAGACCCATGTCGACCAGGCGCATGGCTGTACTGACGGCATCATTGGTATGCAAGGTCGACATCACAAGGTGACCGGTCAGGGCTGCACGTAATCCGATTTCGCCAGTGTCCCGGTCACGCATTTCACCCACCAGGATAATATCGGGGTCAAGGCGCAGCGCGGTACGCAGGACACGGGCAAAGCCAAGATCGATTTTGTGATTCACCTGCACCTGGTTGATACGCGGAAGCTGGTATTCCACCGGGTCTTCCACGGTGATAATTTTCTTTTGCGGCTTGTTGAGTTCCGTCAACGCGGCATACAGTGTGGTGGTTTTGCCGCTGCCGGTCGGGCCGGTGACCAGCACCAGGCCGTGTGGCCGGTGAACGTGTGTACGGAAACGCTGGAGAATATCATCCGGCATGCCGAGTTGGTCGAGCTTGCGAATGGCCGAACCGTGATCGAGCAGGCGCATAACCACGGCTTCGCCGGTCTGGGTCGGTATGGTGGCGAGGCGGACATCGATGTGCTTGTCGAGAACGCGCAGGGTAAAACGTCCGTCCTGTGGCAGTCGTTTTTCCGAGATATCCGCTTCCGCCATCAGTTTCAGCCGGGAAACCACGGCTGAAGCAATACGGGTATCGTCCATGGTCTGTTCGTGCAGAACCCCGTCGATACGGCGGCGAATGCGCAGGACATCCTCGTCGGGTTCAATATGAATATCCGAGGCGTTGGCGCGTACGGCATCCTCGAACACGGTTTGTATCAGGCGAACGACGGGCGCATCGCTTTGGTTACCGGATTTCGACAGGGTGCGCAGGTCAAAAGCATGATCGGTCATTTCCTGGCCGACTTCATTGGCCAGGTTGCGCAACTGGTCGGCATGCTGGTACATGCGGTCGATATTGTGCAGCAGGTCGCTTTCCTTGACGCAGGCAATGAGTACGTCGGTTTTCAGCAGACGAACCAGTTCGTCATAGGCAAAGATGTCTGTAGGATCACCCATACCAACCAGCAGGCCCGAGCCTGTATCCTTGAGGACCAGCGCCCGGTAACGTCGGGCATGGGTTTCCGGCAGGCGTGTGACCAGCTTCGGGTCGAGCTCAAAACGCGACAGGTCGACGTAGGGAATGCGGAGTTGTTCGGACAACAGGCGTAACAGCTGGTCTTCACCGATATAGCCGTTTTCGATCAGCACGCGGCCGAGTTTACGCCCGCTTTTTTTCTGTTCCTGAAGTGCCTCGGTGAGTTGAGCTTCGGAAATGATTTTCTGTTCGACCAGTAAATCACCGATACGAATACGTCGTGTAGGCTGGATTGCTGCCATGGTCCTAGTCCGTGTGTCCTGTCAGGGCGGTAATGCGCCCGGTAACGAAATGTTTCAATGCGGGGTCAAGTGCCGGAGTATTGGCCTGACGATAGGCCTCAAGCGCTCCGGTTGTTTGCCGGCTGTGTTCCAGAGAAGTACCAAGGCCCATCCACCAGACAGGCTGATCAGGCTGACGCGCCAGCGCCTTGCGATACAGGGTGGCTGCAATGGTAAATTTTTGCAGGCGGTAATTCAGACCGGCTGCAAGGGCAAGATCAGTTGCGCTGGTGGAACGCGGCCGCAGTTTAGGTTGCAGTAATTCCAGTGCCTGCTGATATTGACCCTGTTCGGCCAACAGGTGGATATAGGCCAGGGCGATCCGGTGGGCCTCCGGGTGAATCCGGTAGCCGTCTTCAAGCAGCCGTTGCGCACGTTCTTTACGGCCCTTACGAAGGTACAGTGCGGCGAGCTGCAAGCGTGCGTCGTCGAATTCCGGGTTCAGTTCAAGTGCGGCCCTCAGGTCTCTGGATGCGTCACGAAATTGCCCGCGGCCGATCAGGTTTTGTGCGCGTTTGAATCGGCGTTGTGCACTTTGGGCAGGCGTCAGGGTTTTTTTGATGACGCGTGGCGGTTTTTCTGGCCGGACGTTCGATGCATGATACTGGCCTTCGGAAACGTCATCCCGGCGCAGGCCGGGATCCGGCTTTTGCGATGCCGTGGATCCCGGCTTGTGCCGGGATGACGTTTTGGAGGGGTGTGACGCCTTATCGGAAAGCCGGAGTTTCCGGACAGGCGCCGGTTGAAGGGTTTTTACAGGCAAGGTGGAAGAAGGGACTTCAACCGGGACTTGCCTGTGGCCTGGTGCTGATTTGTCCCCGGCAAGCACAATGCTGGCCCGGTCGATATGCCTGTCTGACCAGACGCGGTAGATCTGTTGTACGAAGATCAGGGTCAGTATCAGGCCCAGTCCCCAGCCAATACGTTGTACCAGCGAGCGACGGTCGGCCGGGTGGCTGGCGGCCAGCCCCATGCCCTGGAGCGCGTCAGTTTCGACCCGGCTTGCCGGGCCGCGGCGCGCATCGAGATCACGTAACATCTGGTTGATCAGGCTCATAGTCCGTACGCGTATAGCAGTCCTGCACTGGTGAGGGCCAGGACGCCGAGCAGTGTCGTGGCCAGTTTGACCCAGCGATGAGGGCTTGTCCGGGTGTCGTCTGTGTCACGGGCGGCAAGTCGGATATGCGCCGGTGTAACTGAACGGGCGCCGGCGCCGTAAGCCGCCATCATGGCCTTGTGACTGAGCAGGTTGACCAGGCGCGGAATGCCGTGGCTGGCGCGGTGTACCTGCTTCAGCGCACGTGGTGTGAACAGGTCGCGGCGTGTACAGCCGGCCACCCCCAGTCGATGGCAGACATATTCACCCACTGTATGCCGGTCCAGTGCGTCCAGCCGGTAGGAAAATACAATACGCTGCCGGAGTTGACGCAATTTTTTCTGCGCCAGGCGCTGGTCGAGTTCCGGTTGCCCGAACAGTACGACCTGCATGAGTTTGCGCTTCTCGGTTTCGAGGTTGGTCAGCAGTCGCAGCGCCTCCAGCGTCTCATCCGGCATGGCTTGCGCTTCGTCGAGCAACAGCACGACCTGCTTGCCCTGTGCGCTGTAGTCGATGAGTTTATCTGTAATCAGCCCAAGCAAACGGTGCTGGCCGATATTACGCGCAAAGCGGATACCCAGTTCCTCGGCCAGCGCCATGCGCAGGGCTGTCGGGTTCAGGAAGGGGTTGGGAATATAGGCCGTGACATACTGTGCATCCAGAACCCCGAGCAGCTTGCGGCAGATCAGCGTTTTGCCGGTACCTACCTCCCCGGTTACCTTGATAAAGCCTTCGCCACCCTGCAGGGCCACCTGCAGGACATTGAGTGCCTCACGGTGGCTGCCATGGTCGAAGAAAAATTCCGTGTCCGGCGTCAGGGTGAAAGGGGGTTCATTCAAACCGAAGTAGTCAAGGTACATAAGGCGTTACCATGTCATGGCCGGGTGTTTTATCGCGCTGAAGCGGTCACTGGCGCGTTCGATTTCTGTCGACCAGGTTTGTTTGTTGTTGACCACTGTCGGGCGCAGCAGGATGACGAGTTCGGTCTTTCGTGACACTTTGCGAGTGTGTCGAAAAAGATTACCAACCACCGGCAGGTCGCCGAGGAAAGGTGTAGCCGCGACATCGTCCTTGACAATGTTCTGCATCAGGCCGCCGATAACAACAACCTGCCCGTCACGCGCACGCACGATCGTGTCTGATTCGCGAATCGTGCTGGTGGCAAGGGGTAATGACAGGTCAGAGTTCGAGGTAATACTGATGCGCTTGTTATCTTCAGTGACTTCGCTGATGGCCGGGTGAACGTGCATGGTAATATTGCCGTCGCTGTCAATCTGTGGTGTAACATCCAGAGCAACGCCCGAAAAGAAAGGCGTCAGTGTGACATCGGCCGTCTGGCTGGAAACACTGTTGGCGACATCGGTATTGCTGCTGAAGTCCGTAACAAAGAATTCATCGGTACCCACCTTGATAATGGCTTTCTGGTTATTCACGGTGGAAACGCGCGGGCTGGATAATACCTGGACATCACCCTGTGTCTTCAACAGTTCCAGCAGGGCATTAAAGTCACCAATATGCAGGTCAACGCTGGACACGCTGCTCAGGAGCTTGGCATTGGCGTTGGTGATATTGTTCCTTGGAGCAGCAAGACCGGTACCGAACACGCCGGCCGTCAATTCACGGCTCCTGCCCTGAATGTCGATGAACTGGCTCCAGTTAACACCGGCCTGGAAGGCGTCGTTGAGTTGCACTTCGACGATTTTTGCCTCGATGATGACCTGTCGGTTAACCGATGCCTGTAAACTCTCGAGGTAGTGTTCAACATCCATCAACTCGCGCGGCATGGCGTGTACCAGCACGGTACCCGACAGCGGGTCGGTGATAATCTTGCGCCCCGCCTTGTCGCCGATCAGTGTTTTGAGTGATTTTTTCAGGGTGTCCCAGAAATCAGAATCGGTTTGCGTGGCAACCTGTGCGCCGGAAAAACTGCTCCGGTTGCGTGCATTGGCCGGATTGCCAGAGGCCCCCGGGTTGGTGAGTCCTCCCGTTGTGGCGCCTGTTCCGGCTGCGCCGGCGGTACCCGGCGTGATGGTACTCGGTGGCGGCGCCTGGGTTACCTGCCCGGAACTGATCCGCGTGCGGGAACTGCCCTTGCGTTTCAGATCCAGGTAGTTGACCTTAAACACGCGCGAGCGCATACGTGCCGGAAAGATCTGGTAGACACCATGACTATGGCGGTATTCATAGCCGTATACGTCGCGCACAGTAGCCAGTACTTCATCCGTGGTGACGTCCTTGAGGTCCAGCGTCAACTTGCCGGAAACATCCGGGTGTACCACCATGTTGTCACTGGTGCCCTGCACCAGGCTCATGAAGAATTCACGCGCCGGTACCTCGTTGACTGAAACGTCATAGGTAGGTATGTGTGGTTTCAGTTGTCCGGGCATCGAGCCCGCAGGCGCCAGCAAGGCATCCTGAACGGCGGTCGGCGGCTCTGCCGGTGAGCTTTGTCGGGGTGACCGTGCGGCGTCCAGGGCTTGCTGGATAGCCTGCCCGGAAGTCGCTGAACGGGCCCGTACAGGCGCCTGTTGACAGGCGCTGAGTAACAGGACGGCAGCCAGAACAGGGATTAAGGGTTTGAGGTAGTTCATAGTCATGGCCTTGTCTTCATATTGTCGGGCCGCAGGCGCAGCGTCAGCGTGCGATCCCCGGTTTTGATAATGACGTGTGAATTTCGGATACGTGCGATACGTGCTGAGCCAACGCGGTCGCCTTCCTGCACTCGCTTGCCATTGATAATCGCAATCCGGCGGTTGCTGGAAACCAGAATGGACTGCAGCGTCCAGCCGTCGTTATGACTGCCACTGAAGTACAGCGCCGGATCGGTAGGCCGGGTGGGGTCACGGAGTGCGGCGGCGTTGCCCGCCATGATTAGCCCGAACAGGACAAACAGGATTCTAGCCATGTCCCGCTCCCAGCGTGTACAGCGACAGATGTGTGGTGGCGTGCGGATACCCGGTGCTCTGAAAATCAATTTTTTGCCAGAAGAATTTCCATGGCAGTGATTCGAGTTCATTGAGATAGGCCAGGACTTCAAGGTAGTTGCCATCCAGCACCATGTCGATCTGGTATCGCCCCAGCCCGGTAGCATCACCACTTTCAATATCCAGGTCGTCAAGCGAGCGTGTGTTGGCATCCATCGAAACCAGTCGCAGGCCGTGGCGTCGGCGCAGCACCTGTTCGAGGACTTCCGTGGCCTGTGCCGGTTCAACCAGGGCGCCGAGCTGATCGACGATACGTGTATCCAGTGCAGCCAGTTCATGCTTGAGTTTGTCGCGCTGCTCACGCCTAGCCTGTAACGGGTCGGCGTCACTGCGGTATTGCAGCAGTCGGGCATTCTGTCGCAGTGCGCCGAGGCGGGTTTCCAGCCGGGTAATGCGTTCGCGGGTAAGTTGCTGGGATTTCAGTACAGGTCTGAGTGCCAGCAAGTCGATACTGAAGAACAGCACAGCGACTGCGGCGCCAAGCAACAGCACTCGCTCACGCAGTTCCAGGGCGTCGATACGGTCGGCGAGTTGCCGCAGTCTATTGCGTAACGTCAGTCCCATGCTTCACCCTCGTGAAAATTACGCAGGACGAAACCGATCTGTGGGTGCTGTGTGTCCGCGCGTTTCAGCTGGACGGTTTCAAACGGCGCCCCGGACAGGCCCGGCTGGTTTCCCAACCGTTGCAGGTAGCGGGGGACCAGTCGCGCATTCAGGGTGCTGCCACGGATCTCGATGTGCGTATCACCGTCTGCGCTGACACCTTCCAGCCACAGGCCGTTGATGTGCTGTTCTGCCAGGGCGTGGAACAGGGTATGGAAACCGCTCTGGTTTTTGATCGCCAGGTCGTCGAAGCGTGTCAACAGTGCGTTGCGTTCATCGATGTGGGCCTGGAGTTGTTCAATTTCTGTGTCCAGCGCGTCGGTATCCGGGGTGCGCAGGGCTTTTTCCAGCACGCCGATCTGTTGTTGAAGGTGGTCGTATTGCTGCTGCAGGTCATTGGCGGTTTCATCCATATTCGCCAGTGTCCAGCGGGCGTGGCCAAGCAACAGCAGTAACAGCACCGCCACGGCGCCGATGATCTGGCTCAGCGTGACCGCCGAAAATACCTTTTGCTGCTTTCGAAACACAGGCTGAAAGAGGTTGATCTGCTGATGCATGCCGTTCACACGCCTCCCCTGACCGTCAGTTTGCCGCCGGAAATCCACCAGGCGTCAAAATTTCGGGTAGTCGACTGATTGGTCGAGTGATTTCCTGCCGGGGCATGAAAATGCAAGAAGGGTTTTTTTAATGCACGCCAACGCACGGCAAACCGCCGTTTATGCGGTTTTTTCTCTCCCGGCGCACAAAACTGGTGGGTGCGTGGCCAGCACAGGTTTTTGATGTCGATTGCTTTTTTGTACATAGCAACGGGGATAAAGCAAGAAACAGGCCGGATCTGAAGGGAGGTTTTAAAATGGTCGGGAGACAAAAAAGGGCCTTGCGGCCCTTTGTGTGGGTAGTACGTTGAAGTAGCCGTGGTCAGAGTGAGACGAAGACGTTCAGTCGTTTGTTCTTGTCATAAGTGGCGCCTGTGCCACGATAACGGGCGACTTCCCCCGTGGTGGCATTGCCGTCATCGATGTCATCATCGAGTCGCTGTGCGACTTCGCCAGGGATATTACGCATCAGGATCT
>Ga0256829_1003404_pt1 | contig 11061 bp, 11 predicted proteins | sample 131447metaG_FD_185979 | JGI IMG/M metagenome (GOLD analysis project Ga0256829, IMG submission 185979) | Hydrothermal vent microbial communities from Lau Basin, Pacific Ocean - 131-447 | ecosystem: Environmental > Aquatic > Marine > Hydrothermal vents | place: Pacific Ocean: Lau Basin | collected... | reverse complement strand
TTGCGTATTTCTGCAATGGTGCAATCAAAATATCTATACCTTCATCCAAAAACTCGTCAACCTCTTCTTCTTTGTTCTTGAAAATTAAAAAATCAACCGTATCAACAATCTCACAAGCATCAACATAAAAATCATGGCGCCTTGTATATCCATCTTCCAACTCAACTATTAGCCAATATTTTCTCTGGCTAAAAGATGTTATTTTTGCTTCTTCATAGTCATTTGAATCTACTGGAATTTGTAAAATCATTTATTCAAATCTTAAAAATTCTTTTGGCTCAATGCTTTCAAATTCATATCCTAGTAAAGAAATTCTTTTGGCATGAAGCATCAATCTTTTATATTCTTTTCCTCCATAAAGGCTATCTCCGATTATAGAAAATCCCTTGCTTCTTAGGTGTACTCTTATCTGATGAGTCCTTCCTGTTTCAATCAAAACTCTGATTTTTGATTTTTTACCTTCAACCATCATGGGCTCTACATGTGTTATCGCTTCTTTTCCGTGCTTGCTAATCTTGCTAAAAAAACTGTTGCCTTTTTTTATAGTCAAGATTGGCTCTGTTACACTAAAAGGTTCGACAACTTTACCACTTACTACCGCTAAGTACTCTTTTTCAACTCTTCTGTGTCTAAACTCTTCTATCGCCTTTTTTTGAAACTCTTCATCTTTGACCAGAAGAACTACACCGCTTGTACCCTTATCTAGTCTATGTAGTAACTTTGCATCAAATTTCTTTTCTACTTCGTCAGAAGTTAAAGCAGAGGGCTTATCTACTGCAATAATCTTGCTATCTTCAAAAATCACTTTTATCTTAGCAGGTCTTTCAACTCTAAACTTTGAATCAGCATCAATCTCACCACGAGCCACCATAATCTTTTTGCCTTTACTGAAAACCAACCCTCTATCAATCAAATCTTTTGCCAATCTGTTAGATATCTTTTCTTGTATTGCCACTAATTTATAAGCTTTTTCTGTCATTTTACTGTCCCCTTTATTAGAAGCAAAGCTTCTGATAAATTCCTCGCGACTAAAGCTTTGGCTTCGCCAAGAATTTACTTATTTTTTTATTGCCTTTAATAATTCTTCCATTTGTTTTGTCTGTATAACTTTTGATTCAACTAATTCATCGTAATTTATTGTTTTTAACTCTTGTGCTTCACAAATTTTAATGTTTTTGACCAAAGAAAATAGAGCTTTTTGATTAAATACAAATGGCCCACTGATTATCTTTGTATTAAAATATGCACATTCTATTGGATTATGCCCACCAATTCCATCTATAAAAGAGCCACAAAGGATAACTATATCGCTTACGGCATATAAATTTATCAACTCACCCATAACATCACAAAGTATTATATCTTTTGATATCTCTTTTTCTTCACTCAACCTTGCAAAACTAAGATTTTTTTGCTTTGAAAAACTTTGCAAACACTTGCAAACTGATGAAAATCTCTCAGGATGCCTTGGTGCCACAATCAACACATCATTTGGTTTAAGCTCTATATTCCTAAGCAACAACTCTTCTTCTTTTTCATGTGAGCTTGCCAACACAATAACTCTTTTGGGGGGCTTTATGTAAGTTTTTGACACAGTAGGCTTTGAAAAACTTTTTATATTACCGATTACCTTGATATTTTTAGCTCCAAGGCTTGAGAGTCTTTGTCTATCATTTTGACTTTGAGCAAAAATCTCATCTATATTTGAAAATACCCACTTATAAAACCAAGAAAACTTTTTATACCCATTATATGAGTTATCAGATATTCTAGCATTTATCAATATGGTTCTTATGCCCTTTAGTTTTGCAGATGCAAACAACATAGGCCACAATTCCGCTTCAGTAACCACTAGTGTTCTATGGCTACTTACCCAAAATGGCAAAAAAACTTCAAATGGAAGATATCTAACTGTGCAATTTTTTATCTCTTTTGCTCTTGCATTTCCCGTTTGCGTTGTTACGCTCACATCGACTTTATAATCTTTTAAATTTTCTATTATTGCTTCAAGTGATACAACCTCGCCAAGCGAACAGGCATGAAACCAAATACCACCTCGCTTAAAGGGTTTGTTGTTTCTAAGAAAGAATCTTGAAGGGATTGATTGTTTGTATTTTTTTTTAAAACTTAAATATAAGAGAAATGGTATCGCCAAGATATAAAAAAACGATACCAATAAATAGTAAATTATCCCCAAAATTACGCTTTTTCTTCCTGCTCTTCTTTGTATAAAATTCTTCCGCAATGTGGGCAAGTTACGATATCTTCATGCTTTATAACAGATGAATATACCTTGTCGTTAAGCCTCATAAAACAGCCATAACAAGCTTGTTTTTTTACGGGAACTACAGTAGTATTTCCAGCCCATTTTCTAATTTTTTCATAAAAAGTTAGAATTTTTTGATCCATCAAAGATATTAGTTTGTTTTTATTTGAATAAACTTCTTTTTTCTCTTTTTCTATGTCTGCAAGTTCACCTGCAATTGATTTTTTAATTTCTGCTACTTCTTTTGAAATTTCTTCAAGTTTTGCAGATTCTTCTTTGATTAAAGTGTTTTTTGATTCTACAAAATTATCTAATCTTTCTATCTCTTCATTTGCAAAGTCACATTGTTCTTTTGCAATTTCGCCTTCAAGTTGAAGCGCTTTAACTTCTTTTGCTGTTTTGACTATTGCTGATTTTTTAGATAATTCTTCTTGTTTTTCTGATAACTCAGCCAAATGCAATTCGTTTTTCTTTCTCTTTAGTTTTCCCTCTAAAATCTCCTCTTTATAAGTGTCTATCACAGAAGATACACCAGCTTCTTTTTCTAAGGAAATTCTTAAAGATTTCTCTATATTTTCAACTCTTGGGCCAAAGCCATCTATACTTTTGTCAATATCTGACAACTCAATTAACTGTTTTAAATACTTGTTCATGTGTGTTTTTATCCTTATATATATTCAAATGGATTTTTTGAATTTGACATTATAACCTTTAATGGTAAATTTTTCAAATATTGCATCAAACATTCACCAAAAAACTTCTCACTTTCATAGTGTCCTATATCTACAATGCTCAAACCATTTTCCCTTGCTTGCAACGCCTGATGGTACTTAAAATCGCCACTCAAGAAGCAATCAGCATCAATCTCCTCTATCAAATCTCCACCGCTTCCAGTCACTATAGCACAATTTTTTATATATTTATGTGCTGGTGAAATTCTTAAGTTTTTTATACCTAGTTTTTTCTTTATATTTAAACAAAGCGACTCTAATGATGAATCAACTCTAAAATAACAAATAAAATTATCTACTGAATTAACCTCATATCCTAAAATATTTTCTGTAACATATCTATTTAAATGCGTTAAATCAAAATTTGTATGCATTGAAATCAAAGATATATTTTTTTTTATCATTTTTTTGATTATATTTGATGGGTAAATTGAATAATCAATTTTTTTCAACCCTTTAAATATAAGAGGATGATGAGTGATGATGAGTGAATTTTTTTCAACTTTATCTATAAAATCACTGTCGATATCAAGGCTAAGAAATATATACTCAACATGACTATCAAGTTCACCTATCAAAAGTCCGCTATTGTCCCACTCACTTTGGAGTGAAAATGGGCTCAATTCATCTAATAAGTCATAAATTTCTCTAATTTGCATCTAAGCCTTCCTTGTATTCAACGGCACAACCTTTAGCTAGCTCTCTAATCTTTAAGATATAATTTTGCCTTTGAGTAACCGAGATAGCTTTCCTAGCATCCAATACATTGAATGTATGCGAAGCCAATAGGCAATAATCATATGCAGGCAATGGTAGTTTTTTTTCTAAACATTTTTTGCATTCAGCTTGTGCATTGTTAAATTGCTCGGTTAGCATACTAACATCTGCAACTTCAAAATTATATTTTGAAAATTCAAATTCACTTTGCTTATGAACATCTCCATAAGTTGTGACACCATATTTGTTTTCATTCCAAACCAAATCATATACAGAATCTTTTTCTTGCAAATACATAGCAAGTCTTTCTACTCCGTATGTAATTTCAACCGAAACAGGATTGCAGGGAATTCCTCCAACTTGTTGGAAATAAGTAAATTGTGTTACTTCCATACCATCAAGCCAAATCTCCCAACCAAGCCCCCAGGCTCCAAGCGTTGGTGATTCCCAATTGTCTTCTATAAATCTAATATCATGCTTGCTCAAATCCAAACCTAAAGCTTCAAGGCTTTTGAGATAGAGTTCTTGAATATGCTCAGGACTAGGCTTTATCAACACTTGAAACTGATAATACGCACCCAAACGATTTGGATTTTCACCATATCTTCCATCAGTTGGTCTTCGGCTGGGTGCCACATATGCAGTAGCCCAAGGCTTATCACCTAAACTTCTTAAAAATGTTGCATTATGAAATGTTCCCGCCCCTGCTGGCATATCATATGGTTGAACGATAGTGCAACCCCCATCTTGCCAAAATGTTTGTAATTTCAATAATATTTCACTAAAAGTTAACAATTTTTATTTCCTTAATACCTTATTTTTTATAATTTTCTACTGCTTTATTCCACATTAATTTATATTTTCTTCTTGTGAACTCCAACTCTTCTTGTGCAAATTTAAGTTGAGTTGTTAAAGTTTCTGCTGTTTTTCTGTCTTCATCATATAACTCTTGCATAGAAAAAAGAGCTTCTTTTAAAAATCTATTTTCCCCTTTTAAAGCTTCAAGGGTTTCGTCTTTTGCATCCAATACTTTCTCATGCAAACTCAAAATCGTACCTATTGTTTTTTCTATAAAATCATTGCCTAATAAAAAATCTTTTTCACTACCACCAGAAACCTCTTGTTTTGAGGTTGGAGTTAAAGAGTAAGTAGCTCTATCAACTTCTATAAACTTTTTGCCATCCTCTTCTTTGGTAACCAAATCTCCATTTTTAATCATATCTTCAATAGCTAAGATATCAAGATGAATCAATTTGCTAAATTCTTCTATCTCTAACCAAGTTTGCACACTACATCCTTACAACAAAGATTCGACAGAACTAGAATCAGTCTCTACTTTTTTTGCTTTTAAAACTCTATCTTCTTTTAGTTTGGATTTGAGTTCTTCATCTTCGAGTCCTAGTATTTGCATTGCAAGATAAGCACTGTTTATCGCCCCTGCTTTTCCGATGGCCACTGTTGCTACTGGCATGCCTGAGGGCATCTGAACAGTTGAAAGTAAAGCATCAAAACCACCTAGAACTTTGGCTTCCATAGGCACTCCAATCACTGGTTTTGTAGTCATTGAAGCCACAACACCTGCAAGATGAGCAGCCATACCAGCTGCCGCTATAAAGACTTTCGCACCTTTTTTTTCTGCTTCTTTTACATACTTATGTGTACGCTCTGGGCTTCTATGTGCAGAAGAGACTATCAGTTCGTGCATAACACCAAACTTTTCCAATATCTTAGAGCATTCGCTCATCACAGGATAATCACTCTTGCTTCCAATTATAATAGATACGAATTTCATTTTACTATCTTCCTTCTTAAAAATGTGAATGCGGGTAGTTTTTCTGGCAACATGATAGAATTTGTATTTCCGCTATGTATTGAATCATATATTTTACCATTTTTTGCTTGAAGCTTCTCGAAAATTATATACCAACTTCCATCTTTTTCATAAATTTTTCCAAATTCATTTTCGATACTTTTTATATCAAAATTTGGAAAAACTAACTCATATGATTCACTTGGTTCTAATTTGTCTTTGCATAAACATCCAATTCCATCTTCGCAAACCATAGCACAAACCTGATGAGTTCCCTCGCTAATAGAGTCCTCTAGATTTTGCGTACCCTGTTTTTCAAATGGTCTTTTTACTAGATACCCATCGTTAAAACCTCTATTTTTTGTGCTATTCAATTCAGCTTCATATTCCAAAGCATTAAATTTTTGCTCATAATAATCATCTATGGCTTTTTTGTATGTTTTAGTAGTAATTCCCACATAATATGTACTTTTTGTTCTACCCTCAATCTTCAAAGAATCAATCACTCCACTATCTAAAATGGTATCTACATGTGAGCTAAGATTTAAATCTTTCGCATTCATGATATGTGTTCCCTCTTCACTCTCTTGTATCTTAAAAAGAGTCCCACTCTCTTCATTTTTAGCATACATCGTGTATGGGAATCTACAATCATTGGCACAACTTCCACGATTTGAAACTCTTCCACTTTGTAAAGAGCTTATCAAGCATCTTCCACTATACGCAAAACACATAGAGCCGTGCACAAAAACCTCAAGTTCAAGCTTGGGCAAGTGCTCTTTTATCTTTTGTAAATCTTTTAGACTCACTTCTCGTGCGGCAATTATCCTTTTGACACCCATATCCCAGTAAACCTCAGCATCAAGATAACTCAAAACATTTGCTTGAGTAGAAAGATGAATTGGTATATCTGGCGCAATTGAGCGAACGAGTCTTACCACGCCCGGAGCTGCCACTATAAAAGCATCTGGCTTCATTAAAGCTACTTTTTCTATATGTTTTTTCAGCAAATCAATTTGTGCATTAAAAGGAAATCCATTTACTGTAACATACAGTTTCTTACCAAGCGAATGTGTATAATCAATAGCTTCTTCGAAACTTTCGTAAGTAAACTCTTTTCCACTTCTAAGCCTTAGTGAAAAGTGACTTACTCCCGCATAAACAGCGTCAGCACCATAAGCTAGCGCAATTTTTAATTTTTCAAAATTTCCAGCAGGAGATAATAATTCAACTTTACTCATCTACTTCTTTTTACCTAAACTCTCAATTATAGCTTCTATATCTTCACTTGTTACAAGATCGTCGGTACCCTCATCTCCTTCGATATGAACCGCAGAGCTAACTCTGTTTTTATCATCAACTGATCCTTCAAATAACAAACTGATGTATTTTGAAAGTGCTCGCATAACATTTATAACTCTCTCAATCTTTTGTCTATGTATATCTTGATATTGCATGATATCCATAGCCATCATAATCTCATCTTCACCCATTTGTGCATCGCTAGTTAAGGCACTTAATTTTTCTTTTATTTCCTTGTTTTCTTCAAGAGCTTTACTAAACTGTTCTATCTTTGGAAATTTATCTGTTAATTTTTCAAAAAGTGCAATGTTAGATTCAATCGTAGGGACTATGGCAGATATATCTGATTCAGCGTCCATTAAAACATTATTTACGGCTTCTAATTTATCAAAAATTTCTCCAGCTTTTACTTCTGAATCTCTTGTTACATCATCAAGTTGAGAAACCATCTTGTGATCTTCAGTTGGAGGTGGTGGTGGCCAAGCTACATTTGGATCAGCTTTGTATTCACTTGCACCTTCATATTCTTCTGTTTTTTCGCAAACAATTTCTTTTTCTATTTCTTCATCTTTTATTTCTTTAGAGACAATTTTTGTTTCTTTATCTTCTAATTTTTCATCTTTTGCTTCTGTCTCCGCATTTTCATCACCAAAATCCTGGTCATCCAAATCACCAGCCATCAATGCATCAAGTTCTTCTTGCGTCATAAGATTCTCCTAAATGTAAGTTTTATGTATATTATATAGAACTTTTCATATAATTTTACTTTAAAAGGAAAAAATATGATTGTAGATTTACATAATCACACTATTTTATGCAACCATGCCGTTGGAAGTATAGATGAATTTGTCCAAAACGCAATAGAAAAAAAGATCGACATCTTTGGATTTTCTGACCATGCTCCCATGTATTTTGATGAAATATACAGAATGGGCTTTAAAGATATGAAGAGTTATGAATCTGATATCTTACATGTAAAGAAAAAATATGAAAAAGATATAGAGATTCTTTTAGGATACGAAGTTGATTATCTTCCAAATATGGTTGACCAAAGAGTCTTGGATGCCAAGGTTGATTATCTTATCGGTTCAGTTCATTTTTTAAATAAATGGGGATTTGACAACCCTGAATTTATAGGCAAATATAAAGATAAAAATATTGATAAGATTTGGGAAGACTATTTTGCTGCTATAGAAAATATGGCAAAAAGTGAATTTTTTGACATAGTTGGTCATATTGATTTAATCAAAGTATTTAAATTTATGCCAACAAAAGATATAAAGTTGATTGCCAAAAAAGCTATAAAACAGATAAAAAAGTCTAATATGGTGATAGAGCTAAACAATGCTGGATTAAGAAAACCTATAAACGAAATATATCCTGGCACTTGCATCATGGAGTTGATGAGCGAGTATGACATACCTATAACATTTAGCTCAGATGCTCATAAAACAGAAGATATAAATTATAAAAAAAGTGAAGCATTAGAATATGCAAAATCTTTTGGGTATAAAAAATGTGCAGTTTTCAGAGATAAAGAGAAAGAAATGGTTAATTTTTAATCATATTAAAAGCATCATATACTAATAATTTAGATAAAATAACTAAAATAAAATTTATAAGGAGTTCGTATGGGCAAGTTTGTCAATAGTGTGGAAGAATTTTTTGAGTATTGTAAAGAAAATGAAGTAGAATTTGTAGATTTTCGTTTTTCAGATATAAAAGGTACTTGGCATCATCTGACTTATAGAATGTCAGCGATTGAAGCTGATTCTTTTAAAGATGGTATCCCATTTGATGGCTCAAGCATAGACGCGTGGCAACCTATCAATGAATCAGATATGATTCTTATGCCAGAAGCGGGGAGTGCTTTTTTAGATCCATTTACTGCTGATTCAACTATCGTTGTTTTTTGTGATGTGTTTGATATATATAAAAATGAATTGTATGAAAAGTGTCCAAGAAGTATCGCAAAAAAAGCGTTGAAACATTTAAGTGAAACTGGTTTGGGTGATGTTGCTTATTTTGGACCTGAGAATGAATTTTTTGTCTTTGATGATGTTAAAATCAGAGACGATATAAACTGTGCTTACTATGAAGTTGACTCTGAAGAAGGAGGATGGAGTAGCGATAAAACTTATCCTGATGGCTTTAATTCTGGTCATCGTCCTGGAACAAAAGGTGGATATTTTCCTTGCCAACCAACCGATTCTATGGTTGACTTAAGAGCTGAAATGGTTCAGGTATTGGAGCAAGTTGGGTTAGAAACTTTTGTGGTTCATCACGAAGTTGCACAAGCACAAGGTGAAATAGGTGTAAAATTTGGAACACTTGTAGAAGCCGCTGATAATGTACAAATATACAAGTATGTTGTAAAAATGGTAGCTCACCTAAATGGAAAAACTGCAACATTTATGCCAAAACCACTTTATGGTGACAATGGAAACGGAATGCATGTCCACCAATCAATCTGGAAAGATGGCAAGAACTTGTTTTATAAAGCTGGAGAATATGCAAATCTAAGTGATATGGCTAGACATTATATAGGTGGTGTTTTAAAACATGCTCAAAGTGTAGCTGCTTTTACAAACCCATCAACTAACTCTTATAAAAGATTAATTCCTGGTTTTGAAGCTCCTTCAATCTTGACCTATTCTTCCCAAAATAGAAGTGCAAGTTGCCGTATCCCTTATGGAGCTAACGAAAAAGCTGTAAGAGCTGAGATGAGATTTCCAGATTCTACTGCTTGCCCTTATCTTGCATTTACGGCACTTCTTTTAGCTGGACTTGATGGTATCAAAAACAAAACTGAACCAGTTGGTCCTATGAATGAAGATTTATTTGAATTAAGTCTTGATGAAATCAGAGAAAAAGGGATAGAGCAAATGCCTCACACTTTAAGAGAAGCATTAGAATCTCTTTTGAAAGACCAAGATTACTTAAAATCTGTTATGAGCGACGAATTTATCAGCACATACAAGCAGTATAAATTTGAAACACAAGTTTGGCCTGACGAAGGAAGACCAACTGCATTTGAATTTAAATCAACTTACTCTTGCTAAATTGATGCACGAGAAGGGCTTATCCCTTCTCGTGCATATCCCCCATATAAAATAGTTACATTTTTATACTAAGCTTAAACATATAATATTTACATAACATTGACGATAAAACTATCAAAATTTTGACTTAAAACAACAATTTTTACTAGATAAAATAATTAGATTAAATCATAATCTTTATATAATTTTTATAAGCATACTCTAGCGTTACAAAACGAAACACATAGCAATAAAACATCAAATAAAATATAGTTTTTTGAGCAATTTGGTAAACTTTTAGATAGTATTTTCCTGAAGTTAAGAAATGAGGATATGACATGGAAGATAAAAATAGACTTTTTACTGATGTTTTGGTAGTTGGTGCTGGCCCTTCAGGTTTAAGTTGTGCGATACACTTAGCAAACAAATTAAACAGTGGTGGTGAAAAAAAGCGTATCATGGTCATAGATAAAGGAAGCGAAGTTGGTGCCCATATACTCTCAGGCGCACTTATAAAAGAAGAAGCCTTTAAAGAGTTATTAAACGAAGAGGAATTTGATAACTTACCAACGCAGGGTAAAGTTATAATAGACAAAACACTAAAGCTATCACCAAATAGCTCATATGCTCTTCCTTTTAATCCACCATATATGAATAACTTAAATCGTACAATTATTTCTCTTTCTCAAGTATGCAGATACTTAGCAAAATTAGCTGAGGAAAAAGGCGTAGAAATTTACTCTGGTTTTGCCGTTGATAATTTTATATATGATGAAGGAAACATAATAGGCATAAAATGCAAAGATACGGGGGTTAACTACAATGGAGAAAAACAAAAGAATTTCCAAGAGGGCACAAAAGTAGAAGCAAAGTTGATTATTCTAGCAGAGGGCACTAGAGGAAGTTTAGCAAAAAAAGTGAAAGACAAATTTAATCTTAGAGCTAAATCAAATCCTCAATCCTACTCTTTAGGCATCAAAGAATTGTGGAATGTAAAAGAAGGAAGCATCAAAGAAGGAGAAGCGTATCATACATTTGGCTATCCACTCAACACAAAAGAAGAATTTGGTGGTGGATTTTTATATGGGCTAAAAGACAATAAAGTCGCTTTAGGTTTTGCCGTTGGATTAGATTATGAAGACCCAACACTAGACCCAAATGCATTGATGCAAATCTGGAAACAACATCCTTTTA
>Ga0256829_1003403_pt1 | contig 11063 bp, 9 predicted proteins | sample 131447metaG_FD_185979 | JGI IMG/M metagenome (GOLD analysis project Ga0256829, IMG submission 185979) | Hydrothermal vent microbial communities from Lau Basin, Pacific Ocean - 131-447 | ecosystem: Environmental > Aquatic > Marine > Hydrothermal vents | place: Pacific Ocean: Lau Basin | collected... | reverse complement strand
TCACAAAAATCTCTGAAATACAAAATGTTGTCAAGGATAATAAAAACTTTCTACAGATTATCGCTGTACTCAGTGCTTATACTCAAAAAGAGTTAGGGTTTATGTGCGAAAGTTGAGTAAAATATATAATAGCCCATCATCAAGATCCAGATGTATGTGCAAATATTCCAGCATTTGAAAAAGCAATCAAAAGAGATGATCTGTTGATTGTTACGCATCCAAGAAATATTACACTTATTAAACATTATGGAATAAAATCATCATATTATGATATTGAGAAACATGACTATAAACTTTATACAAAAAATTATTCATTAAAGTTTTTAACTACTCCTTATGCACATGCTCCCGGTGCATTTGTTACATACAATCAAGAAAATAAAATACTATTTAGCAGCGATATATTTGGAGGGCTTGAAGAAAGTTGGCATTTTTGGGCTAATGATGACTATTTTAAAGAGATTAAACTTTTTCATGAAGACTATATGCCCTCACAGGATATTTTGTCTTACTCATTAGAGAAATTTAAAAAATTAGATTTAGAGATGATTGCTCCTCAACATGGCTCACTAATAAAAAAGAGATGTATACCCTCTCTCATAGAAAATCTACAAAATTTAAAATGTGGTTTGTACATAGAGGAGAGTTATAAAAACTCCATGGTATATAAAAATAAACTTTTACATGAAGCTGTTGTGAAAGAAAAAAAACTTCTTCAAGCGATACAAAAATCTCAATCTGCTTTAGCAAAAAGCAAGCAGAGATATAAAGAGTTAGCTACAAAAGATATGTTGACAGGCATACTCAACAGATTTGCTTTTGAAGATGAATTAGATAGAGTTATATCCAACTCACAAAGAACCGGTGCCAAGTTTGCACTGCTCTTTTTGGACTTAGACCACTTCAAAGAGGTGAATGATACATATGGGCATGATATTGGGGATAAACTTCTTCAAGAAGTCGCTCAAAGAGTATTACCAAATATAAGAATAGAAGATGCTTTTGCACGGCTTGGTGGAGATGAATTTATCCTGCTTTTTACAAATATCAAAAAAGACGTACTTGAAAAACTGGTCGAAAAGGCTATCAGCCTTTTTAGAAAACCATGGATTATCGACGGCATCAATTTACATGTAACGACAAGTATGGGTGTTGTTGTATATCCAGATGATGCAGATAATGAGACTGAACTTATGAAAAAAGCTGATACTGCTATGTATAAATCCAAAAAGTTGGGGCGTAATCAGGTGGTTTATTTTGAGAAATCTTTGTTAAATTCACAATAATAACAATTTAAATTTAGTTACCTTGAAAGTTTTTTAGGTTAAAAGGTATATCATTACGGCATATAATAGTATGTGAATATTTTAGTAGGGGCGCATTATGAAAAAAGAGGAATTAAAACTATTGGTAACTCATATTTATAAAGAGTTGTTAGAAAATATAGATACAGAACAAGATCCCTCTAAAGAACAAGTCGCAACATATCTTGAAGATGCTGCTGAAACGATTAAGAAGATAGAAGAAGAAAGAGTTGATTCTACTCAACTCGTAAAACAAACTTTTACAAACAAATATAAAGATATTGCTAAAAAAACATTATCATCATATAAAACTACTAACAGCAAATTTGACAACATAGCTCAAACACAGGCAGAAATAATTAATGATTATGAGAATCTACTTATTGATGCGCCATTAATAAAAGAACAATATATAAAAACCCAAATGCATATATCACAAGAAGTAGAACGTGCAAATCAAATTATTAAAGATTTATCCCAACAAATAAAAAAACTTGAGAACAGTTCAAAACTAGACTCCCTGACTCAAATATTTAACAGACGTGCACTCGATGAATACCTTACTGATATATGTAATAAAAAGCCTTTAAAACATGAATTATATATTTTACTTTTAGATATTGATGACTTTAAAAAGATCAATGATAGTTATGGACATGTAGCCGGAGATAAAGTCTTAATATTGGTTGCTAACATCTTAAGAAAAACTTTGCGAGACGGAGATAAAGTATTTAGATATGGCGGAGAAGAGTTTCTTGTTGTACTCAACAGAATAGATATAACTACATGTAAAGATATCGGAAATAGAATATTAAAGCTTGTAAGTTCAAATCAGCTGTTTTATAAAGGAAATACTCTTAATGCGACAATAAGTATAGGTGCCACACTCTCTCATAAAGATGATACACCTGAAACGCTTATTGAAAGAGTAGATAAGGCTTTATATACTTCAAAACGTCATGGAAAAAATCAAATGAGTATTGTATCCAATTGACGTAAAAGCTCTTGACAATGTAATATAATGAGTTTCGCATTCGCTTCATAATCATCTTTGCTCCATTGATTTATTTCATGCTCAAATTTCATACTTAAATTATAAATATTTTCGAGTCGTAAGTTTCCTGTAACACCTTTTAATTTATGTAAATTATTTTCATCCAGTCCATTCTTCTGTATATCTGCAATACTCTCTTGAAGTGTTCCTTTAAAGCTGGCAAGTAATTTTTTTATGATATCTTCATTATTAATTTGCAAACTTTGGGCTATTTTCTTTATTGATAAAGTATCATAAATAATATCTTTGTCTTTTGCATCTATTTCTTTGACAAGATATTTTTGCAGTACTTTTTCAAGCTCTTTTGGAATAATGGGTTTGTTTAAAGTATCGTCTACCCCCGCTTCTAAAAATGTTTTTTTATCAGACTCTATAACATTTGCAGACAATGAAACTATAGGTTTTGTATAGCCATTTTCTCTTAAAATTTTTGTTGCACCTATACCATCTAAAACAGGCATATTAATATCCATAAATATGATATCAAAATTATTTTTTTCTGCTGCTTCTACAGCTTCCTGCCCATTATTTACAATCATAAATTTCAGTTTTCTCTCTTCAAGCATTATAGATATAAGCATTTGATTTGTTTCATTGTCTTCAGCAACAAGGATATTGCCTTGATATGTAGGTGTTTTTGCAGGTACAACATCATTTTCTTTCAAAAGTTTTGTATTTGAATTTGTAAGTGCAACAAGCTTATCAAAAAGTGCAGAGCCTGTCATTGGTTGTTCTATGAAATGAAATTTTTCATGTTTGCAGTTAAAATATTCGTCTATCCCCTCTATGTAAATTAATTGAAGTTTTTTGTGTTGATTAAGTGCATTCTCACAAGCTTGCACGTCAAATAATTTGGCACATACTATTAATACATCTGTATTTTCGTCAATAGAATCCAAAGAATCAATTTCTCGATAGGAATATTGCCATGCTTGTAAATAGGAAAAAATAATTTTATTTACGGCACAACTTAATTCATTTTTTGAATTTAATACACATATACCGACTTTTTTATCCTGTTTTTCCAAAGAACTGCTTTCATCAATAATTGGTAATTCAAGATCAAAAAAGAACTTGCTTCCTTTGCCCTCTTGGGATTCTACTTCAATTTTTGAGTGCATCATCTGTATATATTGACTGCTTATAGCTAGTCCTAAACCTGTTCCTCCAAATTTTCTACTGATGGAATCATCCGCCTGGGAAAAAGCTTCAAAAACTGTCTTTATTTTGTCTTTTGCTATACCGATACCACTGTCTTTGACACTAAAATGTATTTTTGCAACTTTATTCATAATAGATTTAAGTTGTACGCTAACTGACACATCTCCATTTGCAGGTGTGAATTTTACTGCATTGCTTACAAGGTTATTAAGAACCTGTTTAATTCTTTGTGCATCACAAAGTAATATTTTTGGCAGAGAGGGGTCTATATAAGTATAGTAATAGACTTGTTTTTGTTTGAAAACTGATGAAAAAGTAGAAACAGTCGCTTCTATCTCTTGAAATAAATTTGTTTCGGTAGGAGACAATCGAAGCTCGCCACTCTCGATTTTTGAAAAATCCAATATATCATTGACTACATTTAAAAGTGTTTGGCCACTTTTATGAATAATATCTATATATCGTTTAGAATCTTGATCTAAATCCCGTTTTTTTAAAACATCCGTAAACCCGAGAATTCCGTTTAATGGTGTTCTAATTTCATGGGACATATTTGCTAAAAAGACAGATTTTGCATGTTCTGAAGCATGTGCTTTAAATATTGCTTTTTCTAAATCATTAATATCATGGAGATTAATAATATACTCATCATTAATTTTTTTAATCATAAGATTGAATGTATGTGCAGTATTGTCGCGTGTAATCATTTTAACTTTTGCTTGTGTTTCAAATTTATTTTGGGCTATATCATCCAACCAATTTGGATATCGTCTGGGGTAAATATAGCCTTCTTCTTCTATAAACAAATCACATATACATGAATTTTTACGTTTAAATTCTTCAAACGAGTTATATTCAAATGTGTCAAACAGTTTTTTATTCACATTCAACATACCTACCGTTTTTGAAGCATATATTACAATACTATCCTGATTATCAAAGATAGCCTTTATCAGCTTTTCTTTCTCTTGAATACGTTTTTTTGCTTCTATTTGTTTGGTAATGTTTTGGCGAATAGCAATAAACTCTTTTATTTTATGTTTTTCATCAAAAATTGGCATTATGGTGGCATCTACATAGTAAATTGTTCCGTCTTTGGCACGATTAGATAAAATTCCTCTCCATACTTTACCGACTAAGATTGTTGCCCATAATTTTTTAAACATAAATGAAGACATATTTTCATCTCTGATTAGATTATGGTCCTGCCCTAACAACTCATCTTTTGAATACTGACTCACTTTAGTAAAATTTTCATTTACATATGTAATCTTTCCATGTATATCTGTTTTGGAAACTAAAGCTGTATAATCAACTGCAGTTTTATACTCTTCTAAAAGTTGAGTATTTTCTTCCAGCTCTCTTGCAGTCTGTTTTATAAAGTGTGTTAAAGCAGTAAAAGTGATATTATCAAGATTGTTTTGTTCAGTTGGTATAAATTTGTTCTTTTTACTCTTTTTTTTATTTTCAGAAAGTACTAAAATTGTTGTTGTGCAGTTTAAAAGTGCATTGTTTTTGTTGGTAGAATAAAATTCCCCATAAGTAAAAAAACCAGCTGTAGGCGCTATGTTTTCGAGTGGTTTAAACTCTGATTCCAAAGCTTTTCCCAGAAGAGTTTTTCTTGCGATACAGGAGTATATATAAATAGCTTCAGCCGGATTTTTGGCTAGATTCGCACTGATTGTATCTGCGCCGGCAACAATACTTGAGGCATTAGAAAACCCAAATTGAAATACTTGTCCCTTCTTTATAGGTGCTGCAAGTACAATTGCTTCATTTTCAATAGTCATGGGTGTTCTTGATACAACTGTATTTCCCTCTTTGTAAAGAAGCTGAAAATCCGGTAAAGCAGCAGAACTATTTTGAAATATCTCACTGCCTAGATACTTTTGAAAGATTTCTATTGCATTTTGATTGTCAATTTCTTTTAATATATTTCCTTCTACGGAAGTGACTTTGAACTCTTTGCCTATTGGTCTCCAGTTTAAATTATAGTGGTTACTTGCAAAAAGTTTATCTCCTGAAAATGAAACACCCAGTGCACCTTTTGTATATATTTTAGTACCAATAAAGACAAATGTCTCTTTTAGCTTAAAATTGTCACCGGCTAAACCACCGGCTATAATAACATCTGGATGTTCTTTTTTTATTCCTTTTATAAAACCTTCATAATCAGAACCCTTGAGCCCTTCGCTTAGTATAATCAATACTTTAGTATTTTTTGTGCATAATTTGGCAGATAATTTCATACCTGAAGAATTATCTATATTTTTAGTTCTTTTAATTTTAATTGTAATTTTTTTAAAGAGAGACAAACTGATTATAGTCTCATTGTCATACATGTTTGCATGAGATATTTCACCTGCTGTTGTTGTTCCTACTACCATACACTCAGGAAAATCTTTTGCTAGTTGATTTAAAATTTTTTGAATCTTTTTTTTATCAGTAAGAGAAGTAAAGAGTTGAATCAATTGTGTTTTGTAAATACTCTTTTTCGCTTCTTTTTTAGCTTTTTTATACTCTTCATCTTGCATATATTTGAATGTTAAATGCTTCATTTTAATCCTTGTATAATGCTTTTATTTCTAAAAATTTATCTATATTATCTAAAAAAATATCTATAAGTTTTGGATCAAAATGAGTCCCTGCATCTTTTTTCATAATTGATAAAACTTTTTCAAGCGGCATTGCTTCTTTGTAGCAACGGCGTGAACTTAATGCATCAAAAACATCTGCAATCGCTACTATTCTAGCAAAAAGTGAAATCTCTTTGCCTTTTTTACCGTTTGGGTAGCCGCTGCCATCATATTTTTCATGATGCTCCAGTGCAATCTGATAGCCTGCTTTAAGTACCGGATACTCTTTATCACACGCAAGCATATCTGCACCAAGTTGCGCATGTGTTTTCATTATTTCAAATTCATTCTGCTCAAAACGACCTGGTTTTAACAAAATATTATCAGATATTGCAATTTTTCCAATATCATGTAAAGGCGCGGCATAAAGAATAAGCTCACACTCCTCTTCATTTAAACCGTAAAGCTCTGCCAAAAGTTTTGAGTAGTAACTCATTCTTCTTATATGACCACCTGTTTCAGGGTCACGAGCCTCACTTGCTCGCCCCAATCTTGTAGAAATCTCAAATTCTGTCTCTTTTGATAGCTTGAGAGCATTTTGTAACTCTTTTGTCCTTTCTTGAACTTTTTCCTCAAGTATGAGATTTTGTTTTTCAATTTGTTTTGCCATAAAACTTGATTTTGCATAATTAATAGTCCGACTGCAAAGAATATCTAGATTATAAGGTTTTGTAACAAAATCACTTGCCCCTAATCCCAATGACTCATACTCTTTTTCTACATTTGCAGTTACCATTAAAACAGGAAGAAATTGAAAGCGTTTTTGAGATTTTATTTTTTTAAGTACTTCTATACCATTTAACACCGGCATACTTATATCTAATAACACAACATCAAATTCCATCTCATCCAATAATTTTAAAGCAGTCTCTCCAGACAGTGCATTTGTAATATTTATATCTGAAAAATCAAAAAATGCAGCTTCTATCAAATCAAGATTAAACCGTTCATCATCTACGGCTAAAATAGAGTATTTTTGCATTATATATTCCTAATTATAATTTTGATCATATTCATCTTTTGAGTTTTTAAGCGAATTTTGTAAATTTTTATAAATGTTGTCTAAAGTTGTAGGGTTCTTTACATGTAAGATAGCCACTGAATAATTAAATACATTGTATAACTCTTTTGATGCTCGATAGTTTTTAAAGAGTTGACTTTTGATATTTGCGATTGTTTTTTCATCATAATCTTTAGTTATCATAGCAAAATTAACGCCATATAGTCTAGCTAAAATTGATTTTGCTACACAGGCATCTGCTAATAGTTTTGAAAATTTTTGAATGATTTTGTTGGAAGTATTAAAACCATATAAATCATTCACTTTGTCAAAATTATATATTTTGACATATATAATCCAAAAAGGTTTTTCATTTTTTAATTTAGTTTTAATTTGAGATTCAAAAAAAAGAGTATTATGCAGTTTTGTTAAGGGGTCGGTAATACTCAGCTGCGCCAACTTAGATTGTTTATTTTTTATATCTTCAAGATAAGTTTTATTTTGCAAATGCGTTTTTACTCTTGCCAAAAGTTCTGTGGAGTTGAAAGGTTTGTTTATATAATCAACACCACCCAATTCAAATGCACGACTAATATAATCTACATCATTATGCGCCGTTAAAAATATAATAGGAATATCTTTTGTTTTAGATTCTGATTTTAGCATAGTACAGATTTGAAATCCGTCAACATCGGGCATATTAATATCTAAAAGAATTAAATCAATACTCTTTTTGCTCACAGTTTGCATAACAGCCTGCGCATTCAGAGCAAAAGACAACTTGTAATGCACTTCTTTTAAATAAGCAGCAACTATTTCAATGTTGAATTTTTCATCATCAACTATCAATATATTAAAATTGCTATTTGATTTCATATTTTTTACTGCCGATTGAAATATAATTTCTTTTTTATAAGTTTAACATTATATTTATTAACTAAAGTAGAATACAAATCCACTGACTCTAAACTCTAAATTGCTTAATATCAGAGTCTAATATAGACACAATGCTAGAAACATTTGATGAAATTTCCAAGAGAGTTTTTGCTATATCACTATTTTTATGTGCTGAGTCTTCCACTTTATTAGATGTATCTACCAATTCTCTCATTTTCGTGTTGATATTGATGATCTCATCTTTCATCTCTTGTGAATTTTGTCGGATAAGGAGACAGCCTCACAGCCATCCCCTCTCCTTAGAACTGCCCGTGCCACTTTCACGGCAAGCAGCTCAAGCATTAATAACTAAATTTATTGCGAAGTTTTGAAGTAGTGTATCGTTTGGTAAAATATAAATCATCATCTCTATTAAATGGATTAGCAGTAGCTACTATCTTAATATGTTCAATCAAAGGTATAACCGATAATCTAAACACATTTTTAGTTCCATTTGATAGAGTTTCAGAGTCATATTTGTTAGAAAAAGGTCTAAAATACTTTTTATAGTATTTCATTATTTGTCTTCTTTGATGAAGTCTTTTGACCCAATTTAAAGATTTATACCAAATATATTGGTCAAGTTTTCCAAAGATAACTTTAGAATTTACAAATCTATAATAGTATCCCCAACCCCTTATGACAGGGTTCAGTTTATCTATTAACAACTCTAAAGATGAAGACCTATACTGTTTAAATATCTCTTTGATTTTAGATTTAAAAGACTTTATACCATCAGAAGTAGGAGTAACTATAACTTTATTGTTGTTGTGTTTCCTAAAATTAAAACCTAAAAAATCAAACCCATCTCGTATATGAGTAATATGAGTCTTCTCTTTTGAGAGTTCTAAACCTCTTGAAGATAAAAATCTAGCTATATCTCTTTGAAGTATTTTAAGCCGTTTAGGACTATTTCCAATAATTACAAAGTCATCAGCATATCTAATGAAGTTAAAATGTATCTTTTGGCGATATAAGATAACACCATTTTCCATTTTCTGATGCCTTGTGGTGTGTTTTGAATTAGTGCTTCAATCCCATCAAGTACCATATTTGCCAGTATAGGTGATATTATTCCCCCTTGTGGAGTTCCACTTTCAGTTGGAAATAGTGTATCATCTTTTATAAAGCCTGATTTTAACCACTGTTTTAAAAGCTTATTTGGCAAAGGTATATTGTCATATATCCATTGATGGGATATATTGTCAAAGCAACCTTTTATATCGGCTTCTAAAATCCATTCCCCTGATGTTTTTCTTGAAGTTCTCAGCCATATACCTTTCATCGCATCTTGTGTTGAGCGTTTAGCTCTAAAGCCGTAAGAGTTTTTATCTGCTACAACTTCAGCTATTGGCTCTAATGCTAGTTTATATAGGGCTTGCATACTTCTATCAAACATTGTAGGAATGCCTAAAGGTCTTGTTTTTCCATTTTTCTTTGGAATTTCAATTCGTTTAAGTGGCATAGCTTTATAGTCATTCAGATTTACACTTAAATCATTAACACATCGGCTTTTCTTTAAATCAGTATCTAATAATTCTCCATCAACACCAGCGGTATTTTTCCCTCTATTTTCGCTCACTCTTTTTACTGCAAGTATTTTTGCATTAAGTGATTTCACAAGTAGTTTTTGAAGCTTATTCACTGCTCTAGTTCTACCTGCTAGTTTAGCCTTTACAATTCTATTCTGTAACATCTTTACTGAGTGTGCTATGACTTTTATATCTACGACTTCCCAGTTTATGTGGGTGATAACCTTTTTATAAGTCTCTATCACTTTATACCTTTCTAAATTAAAAATTAATTACTTAAAATGTCATTGACATTAGCACCATAGGAAGTCAGCCATCTTTCAATGTAAGGCAAATTTAGAACCTCTATACACTCCATTACATAATGCCATTCGCTTTTTCCATCATCCCATACCCACTTAATTATCGCTTTACCTCACGGCAAAGTTTGTTATAATGTCAAATATCAAAAACACAAGTGCTCTTTTAATTTAAAAATATAACAACTAATTGGGCTTACCAAGTTCCACTCAATTCGTTTAGCATTAGACTTAGGTTCTGTCTATACTCCGGAGACTATTCGTCTGTTGTACGATGGATAGCCAACCACCGTATCCTAATCTCATACCTTTTTTTGGTCACAGTGTAACGATACACTTTCACTGCCTTGCAATAACGGAGCTTCAAACAACAGTTCAATCATTAACCTTATCTAATTTTCCTAACCTATACTCTAAGTGTGTATTAGTAGAGTATCAAGTATTGTCCCCTCTGCTTAGCACAAAGCCGTTACCAGCAATGCACCAGAAGGTAGGAAGAAGACCAACAGAAGGTCTTATCGATGCTTAACCGACATCAAATTGAGCGACTTCTTGTCGCACGACTATTTCCGCATAAATGGGTTAAAAGCGAAATGAACATTATTTGAAACTTAAACTGACTTCAGCTCTTTAGTAGTTGATATAAAATATCTAAGTGAAGTCAAGGATATTTTCTTCTCCAACTGTGAATTAATGATTTTTAGAATATTTGTCTGCATCAACCCCATCTCAAGATATTTTTTAATATCATCTTTAAAAGGATCAAGAACCCTATTTTTATTTTTAACACCTTTAGGACGTCCAAGTTTTTTGCCACTTGCTCGTGCAGCAGCAAGTCCTTGTTTTGTTCGTTGGCTTATTATCTCACGCTCCGTTTGTGCAAAGTAGCCATAGATAGCTAAAAGTAAGGATGACAAAGCTTCATTCTTATTGGTTGAGAGTTCAGGTTGATTTGTAAAGATGAGTTTAATACCTGCTTTATTAAATCTTTCAATCAGATTTAAAATTTCTAACGAGACCGTTCATAATTCCGTGTCAGCTTGATTGAATTATATCATAAGTTTAAAGCTTCATCCAATCTTCCCTCAAAGAAAATTGCTAATTGAGATAATGTTAAATTCCAATTTTTAATTGGCATAGT
>Ga0256829_1003402_pt1 | contig 11068 bp, 13 predicted proteins | sample 131447metaG_FD_185979 | JGI IMG/M metagenome (GOLD analysis project Ga0256829, IMG submission 185979) | Hydrothermal vent microbial communities from Lau Basin, Pacific Ocean - 131-447 | ecosystem: Environmental > Aquatic > Marine > Hydrothermal vents | place: Pacific Ocean: Lau Basin | collected... | reverse complement strand
CCCGTTCCTCATCAAATCGTAATCCGCCAGGATCACGCGCCTGCATTAAATCCCGAGCCACTTGCTCGGCATCGTAATCCTCAGTCAGTTCAGCCAGCGCAGCCTGCACAGCATCGGATCGTGCCCCTTTCTGTTCAGCCCGTTTAGCCGCCAACCACGGCGCTTCACCCTTTTTTAAGCGTGAGCGCAAATAGCTTTCAGCAAAACGTAGCTCACTGAGGTAGCCATCTTTCTGGAGCTGGTTGATGGCCCATGCAACAACCTCCTCATCAAACTCACGCCGGGCCAGTCGTTGGCGCATTTCAAACTGACAGAACTCACGGTTGGTAAGCAGGCGCACAGCATAGCGATAGGCCGCCAGTTGCTCTTTACCCGGCTTATTCATGTATAAGCCAGATTCAGAGTTTTCCATGTAACTTTTTATTCAGCCGTCTCAGGCTCATCAGCGCCCATACCCAGTTCAGCCCGCACCTTAGCTTCCACTTCAGCCAGCATATCGGGATGTTCCTTCAAAAATTTAATGGCATTATCCCTGCCCTGTCCGATTTTCTCGTTATCCTTGGCATACCATGCGCCGCTCTTGTTTACAAAACCGTACTTCACGCCCATATCGAGCACTTCACCGGCATGCGACACGCCCTCGCCATACATAATCGAAAAATTCGCCTGCTTAAATGGCGGTGCCATTTTATTCTTCACTACTTTCACCCGGGTATCGTTACCCAGCACTTCATCACCCTTCTTGATCGCACCGATACGGCGTATATCGAGCCGTACAGAAGCGTAAAATTTAAGCGCATTGCCGCCAGTCGTGGTTTCAGGATTACCAAACATGACGCCGATTTTCATGCGAATCTGATTGATAAACACAACTGTTGTTTTGGAGCGTGATATCGAACCGGTCAGTTTGCGCAGCGCCTGGCTCATCAGACGCGCATGCAGCCCCATATGCGAGTCGCCCATATCGCCGTCAAGCTCGGCTTTCGGCGTTAACGCAGCCACCGAATCGACCACAATGATATCAATCGCCCCGGATCGGGTCAGCATATCCACGACTTCCAGCGCCTGCTCACCCGAATCGGGCTGGGATACCAACAGGTTTTCAATATCCACACCGAGATGACCGGCATAGATCGGATCGAGCGCATGCTCGGCATCCACAAAGGCAGCCTGTCCGCCCAGTTTCTGGGCTTCTGCGATAGCATGCAGCGCCAGCGTTGTCTTACCGGAAGATTCCGGCCCGTAAATTTCGATAACGCGCCCACGCGGATAACCGCCTACGCCAAGCGCCGCATCTAACGCCAGCGAGCCGCTCGGAATCACATCCACAACCACCTTGGCCTGATCGCCAAGCCGCATCACCGTACCCTTGCCGAACTGCCGTTCAATCTGGCTCAATGCTGTTTCCAGTGCTTTGGATTTATCTGACATAATGTCCCCTCGTTCGTTTTACGAACATTTCAATGTATATGTTTCCAGTCGCCGATACTGCGGCCCTTGCTGCCTGAGAATAGACTGAAACAGACTGAAGCGATCAGCGCCCCAATACAGTTCCGGCACTGATGGCAGCATAGATTCAACATCCAGCGGTTTCACATTTTTTCCGGCTCTGGCCAGCGTGATATGCCCACGAAAAGCCGTCTCTTTGGCGCTGCGTATGCGAACGGTAGCATGGCCTGCCCGCCTGCAACAATGGGTAAGTCGTTTTAAGGATTTGTCATGGCCGGCATCATCAACGCCAGCCCAGAAAACGCGCGGACGCATCGGGTGCGGAAACAGCCCGAAATGACCTGTCTGCAAACGCAGTGATGGCGACTGCACTGCGCATTCAGCCAGTTGTTCGGATAAAGCATCGGCATCATTCGCCCCGACCTCGCCATAAAAAGCCAGCGTCAAATGCCAGAGATATGGCGGCAGCGGCCGCCAGCCGAGCGGCGACAGAATAACATTTGCCTCCAGACACCAGTCCTGCAGACAATCACTGACATGATCCGGCAACGCCATGCCCGCAAATAATCGCATGCAGTTATGCTAGATGATCACAACAAAAAAGGAACGCTGTAAACAGCGTTCCTTTTAACCCAATCTCGCATATTCGTGTCATTCGTGGCCAAGTTTGCTTTGCTAAAATAAACACTTACCCTGTTGATTACCAACATACAATTCAATTCATGTTAAATATCCGGGCTGAGCCACTCTGGAATATCATAGGTCACACCGTTGATCGATGTCTGTACCACCGCGTCCCTGTCATCAAACATGTCATCCATCTTATTCAATTTACGCATACCTGTCTCCTTGTGGTCATATCTCTAACGTGTTTGGATTGATTGATGCAAACGCATCTATTTCATATACGGATTCAGCAGTCTGCAGACATCTGTTTATTCAAATATCGGGCGCAGAATCAAATGCTCACCTGGAATGATGCGTAAAAACACTGACTGGCTGTATCTTCGCACGAATATGATCCGATAAATTCGTTACCGGAAATCTGGCAGTTGGAAGCCAGGGCCAGCATATCTTTTTCATGCTTCAGCTTATTGATCGCAATTTTGTTCAACATAGTATCCAGCATGCTCATAATACTCTCCTTGATGAGGCAATATCACATCTTGTGATAACTCATGGAGCGAATATTAAAGGGGAAAAATAAACCGTATGTGAGTCTCATCACAAACTGAAATGTGCTTCCGAAACCTGCTACCCGATCAACTCATGACGATTCAGATGCCGCAGCTGCGACTTCCCGATCCATTTCTCCGCTGCGTAAACGGCCCAGATACTCTTTCAGTGCCGTTGCCACCTTGCCCTGTAACAGATACAGGGCCAGGAAATTGGGGAAAGCCATGGACAACAGCAACAGATCGGAAAAATCCAGGATATTGCCAGCGCTGACCAGCGAAGCCAGCACCACGAACATCAGGAAAATAATACGATACACCATCGAATAACGTTCACCGAACACATAGGTCCAGCAACGCTCGCCGTAATAGGACCAGGAAATCATGGTGGAGTAGGCAAACAACACCACCGACACAGACAGGATAATCGGAAACCATGAAATCACCGTACCAAACGCAGCGGCAGTCAGCGCCGCGCCTTTGCTGGCTTCGACCAGTGCGTGATACTCCGGCGCGTTATAAACACCAGTCAATACAATCACCAATGCTGTCATGGTGCAGATGATAATGGTATCAATAAACGGCTCATACAGCGCCACAAAGCCCTGCCGAATCGGGTATTTCACCGATGCCGTCGAGTGCGCTATGGCTGCCGATCCGATGCCGGCTTCGCTGGAAAAGGCAGCGCGTTTAAATCCCTGCACTAGCACGCCGACCATGCCGCCAGCCACCGCCGTCGGCGAAAATGCTTCACTGATAATCAGGGAAAATGCTGATGGAATATCAGCCGCATGAGAGAGGATAATCCACAGGCAGGCGGACAGATAGATAAATACCATGGTTGGGACAATCGCTTCGGCGGCGTGCGCGATGCGTTTGATGCCGCCGATAATCACCAGCCCTACAGCACCAGCCATGAAGACACCGAACACCCATGGGAATTCCTTGAAGAAAGAGATCTCGCCCTGCACCGCCCCAAGCGCCTGCGACACCTGAAACGCATTACCGCCGCCCAGGGATGCGCCCACACACAGTACGGCAAACAGCATCGCCAGTGTTTTGCCAACGCCCGCCATACCCTTCTCGGCAAAGCCCTTCGACAGATATTCCATTGCCCCGCCCATGATGCGACCATCAGGGCGGATTTCGCGATAAGTCTGTGCCAGAGTTACTTCGGTGAACTTGGAGGTCATGCCGAAAAAACCGGCCATGATCATCCAGAATGTTGCGCCGGGTCCGCCGATACTCACGGCAATCGCCACGCCGGCAATATTACCTAAGCCCACCGTCGCAGATAATGCCGTCGTCAGCGCCTGAAATGGCGACACCTCTCCCCTATCGTCGGAGGACTGATACTTGCCGCGAATAACTTGCAGGGCATGCCCCATCATACGCACATTGATAAAGCCGAATCGGCAGGTAAGATACACTGCGCCAATCACCAACCAGCCGACAATAAACGGCATGTTGGCATCACCCGGCATCACATCGAAAAACAGGACTGATGCGAGATAGCCATTCAACGAACCAAAAAATGCATCAATGCCGGCCGCGCCTTCAGATTGCGCATAGGCTGCTTGCACCGCCAACAACTGCGTCGGTAACAACAGCGCCGCCCAGACCATGACCTTAACAAGGTATTTCATCAGTTCGATTTCTTCACAAACTGGGTTAGTATCACAATCTGCTGACCACTCACTCGTCCCTCGATATGTTCGGCGTTATCAGCCACCAGCCGGATGCCGCGCACTGCCGTACCACGTTTGGCGGTAAAGCCGCCGCCCTTGACATTCAGATCCTTGATCAGGGTAACTGTATCGCCTGCTTCCAGCACCGCGCCGTTGCTATCACGATGCACAATGGCATCTGCAGCAAGACCGGCCGCTCCCGCCTCAGCCCACGCCCGCACATCATCTTCCAGATACATCATATCCAGCAGATCCTGCGGCCAGCCTTCGCCTTTTAAACGATCCAGCATCCGCCATGCCATCACCTGCACCGCCGGCGTCTGACTCCACATCGAATCATTCAGGCAGCGCCAGTGATTCGCATCCACCTTATCCGGATCTTCAATTTGCGTACGACAGGTCTCGCAAGCCAGCACACATGCTTCGGCACCTTCGCCCGGGCTTGCCGGAATTTCATATACGCCAGGATTTTCCGTTGCGCCACAGAGTTCACATCTGGATTCGCTGCGCGCCTGTAATTCAGTTTCAATGCTCATATTATCCTTTCCTGTAAGTAGTATGGAGGATGGTCATTGCCGTCATAAGAACTGCGTTAGAAGCGCCTTCAGCATCCCGTTTCAAACCCTTTTTTTCGAGCCGGATGATTAAACTCACACATCATAAAGTCAATGACTCGCCCTCCTCATGCAGGGTAATAACGCGTTCACATCTTGATTCAGTTTTTCTTTGCATTCTCTGTGGCTTTGCGAGAGTCGCTTTTAATTTTCAACGTACATAAACACGCCCTCATGCCGGATGGCACTACGCTTTTTAGGCCAACACGTTCCTCAGCCTTATTCTGATTCGTCGACGCGATATAGAATAACCCCGCCGGCTACAAACAGCACGACGATAACCAGAATAGAGAAACGCGCACTACCGGATGCCATACTCGCCACCCCCATCAGCGCCGGCCCCATGACTGCAGCAAATTTCCCCAGCATATTGAAAAAACCGAAAAACTCTCCAGCCTGATCCTTTGGAACCATACGCGCATACATGGAGCGGGAGAGCGCCTGCACGCCGCCCATAACCAGACCAATTGCTGCGGCCAGCCAGTAAAAATCGGATGCATGCTGCATGGTGGCGCTCCATATGCAGACGGCGGAATAGACCGCCAGACTCACCAGAATCGTTCCTTTGACACTCCAGCGTTCGCCTATCCACCCCATCGCCAGAGCCGAAGGGAACGCAATAAACTGGGTCATCAGCAGTGCGGTAATCAGTACCGATGAATCAAACCCCAGCGCCAGCCCATAATCCACTGCCATGCGCGCCACCGTATTCACCCCGTCGATATAGAGAAAATAGGCCAACAGAAACAACCAAATGCGTTTCAGTCCACGCAGATGATGAAACGTAGCGCGAAACTGACTGAAGCCGCTGTTGGCCGCCTGCAACCAGTATACGCTTTCCGCTTCGCCCTGTTCGTGGACAAAACTGACTAGCGGCAACGTGAACAGCGCCCACCACAAAGCCACAGAAATAAATGACCAGCGCACGGCTTCAGCCTTGTCGGCCAGCAGAAACCAGTCCGGGTGCAGGGTGGCCAGCACATTGACAGCAAACAGAATGCCGCCGCCAATATACCCTACGGCATAACCGAGCGCCGACACCCAATCCAGCTTTTCGTGCTCTGCCACATCGACAATCAGGGCATCGTAAAACACATTGGCGCCGGAAAAACCGATAGCGCCAAAGGCATAAATAAAAATGGCCAGCAACCACTGCCCGCCGCTCACCAGAAACAGGGCGGCAGTCATCAGCACGCCCAATATCGTAAAACTGAGCAGCATGCGCTTTTTCAGGCCGGCCTGATCGGCAATCGCACCCAGCACTGGCGCCAACAGAGCGATCAACAATCCGGCGCCGGCATTAGACAGCCCCAGCCAGAACGTGGATTCGCTGGCGCTTAAATTTACTGCCCAGTATTGTTTGAAGAATACCGGAAAGAATCCGGCCATGACGGTGGTGGCATACGCTGAGTTGGCCCAGTCATACAGGGCCCACGACCACACCGCTCTACGTTTATTTCTGTTCATCGCGGTAAAGGTAGGTCTCGGACGGGATTTTGGCGAGGACTTGAAGAAGGATTGGCATTGGACAGCGGAAAAGGATCATGAAATAATTATTTTTTTCTGATGGGAGAGGCCTTATGCCTGATAGTTCTGACAACATACATCAACAGACCGAACCGGCACAACTTCAGGACAAACAGCAATCGCCTTATTTATTGATAAGCGTCATCATGGTGATACTGGTTGCAGGCATCGGATATTATCTGTCAGTAGCGGACAACGAACCATCAGACAGAGCAGCACAAGTCGATAACACCGGACAGGAATCTAACGCCGATTCACATGTTCTGAAGCCCATACCTATTCCTGCCATGGCAAACGGAGAAACTGAGAACAATGCTGTTGCATCTAACCCGCAAAGAAGTTCCGCCCCAGCAGTCTCATCCAAACGGGAAACTCCCCAAAATGCCCCAACTCCTGCCTCCGCGCAAACCCCTGCAGCTCAAGTATCGTCCAGGCCGGAAAAACCGAAAGCGACTGTCCGGCAGAACACCCCCACTGACAGGGATTCCATTCCACCACAGGCCGCGTCAACCCGTTCAGCATGGGCCGTCAATCTAATGGCGCTATTGAATCATGACTCCGCCCTAAAAGAGCTCCAGCACCTGCGTGCCAAGGGTTTCAATCCCGAGCTGGCACGGGTCAAAACAGGTGGTCGGATGTTCTACCGTGTTCGTATTGCCAACCTGTCCAGCAGAAAGGCTGCCGAAAAGACCAGAGCCCTGTTTCGAGCCATGCCCGAATATAGCCATGCATGGATCAATCATTACAAAAAATAGGCATTCCCATGGTCATCATCGGACTCGGCGTACTATTTGCTGTGCTCGGGCCGGGACTGGCGCGCCTGCAGTGGAAACAGTCCGATGGCAGCGAGCTGAAGCAGTCGTTGCTTGAACTGGGTCGAATGCGTTTTGATGAAAAAGCTGCCGGTGGCCACTCCGCCCAATGCCATCATTTTCGGTTCAGGTCACGTCCCCATACATCGCATGGTCAAAACAGGCCTGCGGCTTAACCTGATCATGATTTTCGTGGTTACCGCTGTGGTTTATCTAATCAGACCGCTGTTGCCCGCATAAAATCTTGACATCAATGAAAGTATGACTTATATTCATACTTTATCGTCGGAGACACTGCCATGGGACAAGCAAAAGTAGCCATTAGCATTGATGACACCCTGCTAGTAAAATTAGATACATTGGTTTCGGAGCGCATATTTCCCAACCGTAGCAAAGCCATTCAGCAGGCCGTTCAGGAAAAGCTGGAACGACTGGACAGAAACAGGCTAGCTAGGGCATGCGCCCTGCTTGAGCCTGAGTCAGAAAAAGCACTGGCCGAAGAAGGTATGTTAAACGAACTGGATCAATGGCCAACATATTAAGAGGGGAAATCCGCTGGGCCGACTTAAACCCGGTTCGTGGTCATGAACAGGCAGGCGTCAGACCTGTGCTTATCGTTAGCCATAATGTATTCAACGCCCGCTCAGGCACTGTCATTGCAATTGATTTAACCAGCCAACCACAACGCGCCGGCTTCCCGCTAACGCTGAAGTTGAAATCTACGCAGCTACCCAAATCATCATGGGTGAAGATCAGCCAGATACGCACGCTATCAGTTGATAGAGTCGGCAAATCAATCGGTACAATTTCACCCGAAGAAATCATTCAGGTCATCGAAGGCTTGAATGAAATCATAGCAACATAAGCGTGCATTGTAATCGCATTATTCCTCATGATGACGGCGCAGTTCTGCATCAATGGCATGCATCTTGATAATGCTCTGATGAGTCTCTCGCCATGGCTCATAGAAACATTTGTGTCACCGGGGTGAAAAACTTGGAATATATTCAGTGTTCGCATTGCCGGAACAAATACGGCGTCAACGACAAGTTAAAATATGCGGCAGGCAAACAGATTCGCTGCAAGAATTGCCACGAGACCTTTGAGATTGTGATCCATGACGATAGCCACACATCCGAGTCACAGATCAACAGCGAACCCGCTGTGATCGAACAGCCTGCAAAGAAAAAAGTGGACGCCCAAGCGCTGACCAGCATGGTACTTGGCGTCATTCTGATCTGCGTATCTGTCGGCGGATATCTGTTCCTGAACAAGCCTGAACTATTCAGCACAGCGAAACAGGCTGCACCGAAACCTATTATTCCCCATAACCTGGTCAATCCGATGGCCGCCGGCCCGGCAATATCCGAACAGGCGAAACCATCCTCGACAAAACGCAAGAACGTCGCAGCCCAAAGCGCGCAAGCGTTAAAAATTTGCAAGGGTCTGTCGGCAGACTACTGGGTCAGAACCCGCCTGCTCGCCACCGCCAAACTGGATACCAACACCTACATGGCGTTGCTGAACATGAATCTTGAGCAGGCGCAGGAGATCAGAAAATTATGCAAAGAAAAATTACTGGTAGCCAAACTCGTCGAGGCCGCCCGCACAAACAAAAAACCGCAATGGATCAAATCCGAAATCGGCGCCCGGCTCCAACAAGACGCCCGGAGCCATGCGAAGGATAGTCAAAACCTTTCACCGTAATCCATGATAAATGGATTGATAATCTCCAACACCCCAAAGCATTGACCATGCTGCATATCTTCACTTCTAAGACAGAGGTTGAACACGGGTTGGTGAAAACAGGTATTGTCTAGCGCACAGGCTGATTCATGTTACCCTGCGCGCCGCTTCAAACCATGCACCCCAAATAACAGCATGGCTAATCTGTTGTCGCACGGAATACTCCATTGATCTCTACATCCGGCATTACCATGCAATTCGGGGATAAACCCCTGTTTGAAAATATCTCGGTTAGATTTGGCGATAGCAACCGCTATGGCCTGATTGGTGCCAACGGCTGCGGCAAATCCACGCTGATGAAAATTCTGGGTGGCGATCTGGAACCCACAGCCGGTCATGTCAGCATCGGACAACATCAGCGCATCGGTAAATTGCGTCAGGATCATTTCGCCTTTGAAGATCACAGCCTGCTGGATACCGTCATGATGGGCTATGAAAAGCTCTGGCGCATCAAAGAAGAGCGCGACCTCATCTATGCGCAAGCCGAATTGAGCGACGCGGACGGCATGCGCGCTGGCGAACTCGAAGGCCAATTTTCTGAACTGGATGGCTATAGCGCCGAATCCAGTGCGAGCGAGTTGCTACTGAGTATGGATATTCCACTGTCCTGCCATGACGGCCTGATGCGAAGCATTGCACCAGGCTGGAAATTGCGCGTATTACTGGCTCAGGCGTTATTCGGAAACCCTAAAATTGTGCTGCTGGATGAACCTACCAATAATCTGGATATCAATGCGATTCGCTGGCTCGAAGATGTGATCAAACAGCGTGATTGCACCATGATCATTATTTCGCATGATCGCCACTTCCTCAACAGTGTGTGTACCCATATGGCCGATCTGGATTATGGTGAATTGCGCATCTATCCTGGCAATTATGATACATATATGACGGCAGCATCACTGGTACAACAGCAGTTGCTGGCCAACAATGCCAAAAAATCGGCTCAGATTGCCGAACTGCAAGCCTTTGTCAGCCGCTTTTCGGCCAATGCCTCCAAATCCAGTCAGGCCACCTCGCGCGCCAAACAGATCGAAAAAATCAAGCTGGATGAAGTCAAGCCATCGAGCCGGGTGAATCCGTTTATTCGTTTCACGCAGGATAAGAAACTCTACCGTATTGCGCTGGAGTTAAAGGGAGTCAGCAAGGGTTTTGGCGACCAACCGCTGTTTGAAAATTTTGATCTGATGGTGCCGGTGGGCGAACGCGTCGCGGTGATCGGCCCCAATGGTATTGGCAAAACAACCCTGCTGCGCTGCCTGGCCGGTGATCTGGAAGTCGATGCAGGCGAAATCAAATGGTCGGAAAATGTCAACCTGGGTTATTACGCCCAGGATCATTCATCTGATTTTGATGAAGACATCAACCTGTTTGACTGGATGGCGCAGTGGAAGAAAGAAGAGCATGGTGAGCAGGAAATTCGCGGCAATCTCGGCCGCATGCTGTTCTCCCGCAACGATAGCCTGAAATCGGTGAAAGCACTGTCCGGCGGCGAACAGGGGCGCATGCTGTTTGGCAAGTTTATGTTCAAAAACCCCAATGTGTTGCTGCTGGATGAACCGACCAATCACATGGATATGGAGTTCATCGAATCACTCAATACCGCGCTGGAACATTATCCGGGTACGCTGATTTTTGTCAGCCATGACCGCGAGTTTGTCTCATCACTGGCCACGCGCATTATCGAGCTGACGCCCGAAGGCATTGTCGATTATCACGGCAGCTATGAAGAATACCTTACTCGGCAAAGTCGGAACCAGAAAGAATGAACCACAGAGTACACAGAGAGCACAGAGGAAAAACAGAGAAAACCAAAACATAAAGATTTTGACCTCCTCTGTGCTCTCTGTGTACTCTGTGGTGGGAGTCTTTTGATTTTATAATTTTAATTCTTGTGCATTTTGCACGAGATATTTTTCGTAAGAGACTAAGTGGATATCTGACCAGAAAATTTACTTAGAAAACGGTCCATGTCGTAAATTGCCTCTTGGTAGTCTCACAATGGCAGACCCTCCCCTTTTTCCAAGCGCCAAGGCTGCTTCTTGACAATGTGTAAT
>Ga0256829_1003401_pt1 | contig 11068 bp, 9 predicted proteins | sample 131447metaG_FD_185979 | JGI IMG/M metagenome (GOLD analysis project Ga0256829, IMG submission 185979) | Hydrothermal vent microbial communities from Lau Basin, Pacific Ocean - 131-447 | ecosystem: Environmental > Aquatic > Marine > Hydrothermal vents | place: Pacific Ocean: Lau Basin | collected... | reverse complement strand
CTGATTGACTGGCTGGCTGCCGGCGTAGACCCGGACAAGACGGTCCTTTTCATCCAGTCGGAAGTGCCCGAACACGCCGAATTACATCTGCTGTTTTCATTTATGACGCCGTTGTCATGGCTAGAACGGGTGCCTACCTACAAGGATCAGATCGCACAGTTGCGCGAAAAGGATCTCGGCACTTATGGTTTTCTCGGTTATCCACTGTTGCAGTCTGCCGATATTCTGATCTATCGCGCTGATGCCGTACCTGTCGGCGAAGATCAGGTGCCGCATGTCGAGCTGACGCGCGAGGTGGCCCGCCGCTTCAATCATCTGTATCGTCAGGGGCTCCCGCCCCTGTTCCGGGAACCGGAAGTACTGCTGATGCCCGCTGCCAAACTTCCCGGTCTGGATGGGCGCAAGATGAGCAAGTCCTACGGCAACACCATCGAACTGGGCGAAGTATGGACAGTTACCGAGAAAAAAGTGCGCCAGATGCCGACGGACCCCGCTCGCGTGCGCCGTAATGATCCCGGTACGCCGGAGAAATGCCCAGTATGGGATTTTCACAAGATCTATTCCACTGAGCAAGAGCGCGCCTGGGTACGTGAAGGCTGCACCACCGCCGGCATCGGCTGTATTGATTGCAAGATGTGCATGCTTAAACATCTGGAAGCAGAGTTGCAACCCATCCGTGCGCGACGAGCGGACATTGCCTCGCGACCGGATGATCTGCGCGATATCATCAAGGCCGGTAACGAGAGAGCCCGCCATGAAGCTTCGCGCACGATGGAAAAAGTACGCAAGTCACTGAAGATGGGCTACCGCGTGTGATGCAGTCGACGCAGGCCCACCTGTTTCCTGTCGCTGGCGACATCCGGTCTGGCATGCCGCCCGTGCATCTGGAGCAGTTCGAGGGGCCACTGGATGTGCTGCTGCATCTGATCCACAGTCAGCAGATGGACATCTTCGATATCCCGATCGCTCTGCTTACCCGCCAGTATCTGGAATTGCTGGAGCAGCAGGATGATCCGCGGCATCAAACGCAACCATCTTGCGAACAGAAAATACGTCTCGATCTGGATATTGCCGGCGATTACCTGGTCATGGCCAGTACGCTGGCACAGTTAAAATCGCGTATGCTTCTGCCTCGACCACAACTGGATGATGAGGGCAATACCATCGACCCGCGCGCCGAACTGGCTGCCCAGCTGATTACCTATGAGCAATATCGCCTGCTGGCCGAGCAACTCAATGAACGGCCCCGGTTGGACCGTGATGTCTTCGCCCGCAGCATATTTCCAGAAGCAGCCAACGTGGAACGTCCCTTACCCGAAGGAAATCTCGATGCGTTGCTGTTAGCCTTCCGCCGCGTGCTCAAACGTGTTGGCGGCGAGGCCCGTCATCAAATTTTTGTCGAAACGATGAACGTACGCGAACAAATGCGTATGCTACTGGCGCGATTGACTTTCGGCGGCCTGCAACTGGACGAATTCTTACAGGATACGCCCGGCCGTGAAGCACTGGTTACAACAATGCTGGCAATTCTTGAGCTATGGCGGCAACAAAATATTACCGTGATCCAGAGCAGTTGCTATGGCCCGGTCACGCTGTTAGCTAAACAGGGTATGCAGTGAGCGGCACAGACCCGCTGACCTCCCGCATCGAGGCAATGCTACTGGCCAGCGATGAACCGTTGACGGCCAGGCGACTGTCGGCTGTGCTGGGTGAACATATTGCCAGTGGTGATATCCGCGCATCGTTATTGGAACTGGAAGCGCATTACAGTAGCCGCGGCATCCGGCTGGCGCAGGTCGCAGACGGATGGCAGTTTCGTACAGCCGCGGAACATGCTGAATATATACAGCGGCTGTGGCAGGCCAGATCGCCCCGCTTGTCGCGCTCGGCGCTGGAAACGCTGGCCATCATCGCCTACCGCCAGCCGACCACGCGCGCTGAGATCGAAGCGCTGCGCGGCGTTAAAACATCCGGTAGCGTCATCGTCACATTACAGGAGCGCGGCTGGATCAAGGTATCCGGGCGCAAGGATGTGCCTGGGCGACCGCACCTGTATGGAACCGGTCGCCAGTTCCTGATCGATTTTAACCTGAATTCACTGGCAGATCTGCCAGAATCCAATCAATTGCTGGATGACAGTGACATCCGGCAGATGGCCAACAGCACCAACGAGGCGAACAGCAATGAGCAGCAAACCACAATATAAGCCGCTAAAACAGAAAACACATCAAGCGCAGAAGCCTCAACGGCGCAAGACACAGACGGGTGGACGTAAACCGTCGGACGAACGAGCTCCGGCACCCGCTCTTGAAAGCCCCGAGCGCATTAATCACTTTTTGGCTCACTGCGGTCTGTGTTCGCGACGTGAAGCTGATCGCTGGATTGAAGCCGGTCGTGTCAGTATTAACGGGCAGCTGCTTGAAACACCCGGCCTAAGCGTGCAACCCGGCGATCAGGTGATGGTGGATGGCAAATTGGTTAAGCCGCAACAGGGACATGTTTATATCCTGTATAACAAGCCCAAGGGACAACTATGCTCACGCAAAGACAAGCGCGGGCGACTTCTGATTTATGATTTTCTCGAAGTGGCGGCGAATGTGCAATCCATCGGGCGACTGGATATGGATACTGAAGGCCTGTTAATGCTAACCGACGATGGCGCGCTGACTCGCGCGCTTACCCACCCCGCCGCTAAAGTGCCACGTGAATATCGCGCCCGCGTGGCCGGTATTGTGACCATGGAAACGTTGGCCCGGTTGCGCTGCGGCGGCATGGATATCGGCCGCGGAGATACCAGCGATGCATGGGAAGTAACTGTGGATTCGGAAAGCACCGGCCATACCTGGCTGAATATTGTCATCCTGCGCGGTCGCTGGCGCGAAGTCCGGCGCACGCTGGAGGAATGCGGTCATCCGGTTCGCCGGCTGATACGCACCCGCTTCGGTCCGATCAAACTGGATGAAGCCATGCCTAAAGGCAGCTGGCGCGCGCTCAATCGAGGTGAAATCCGAACACTAAGGGATCGCGTCGAAGATCCAGATGCAAAAACTAACGCTGCCTGAAGTCTATGAGCGGCTCTTCACCGCTTACGGGGAGCAGCACTGGTGGCCTGCGGATAGCCCGTTTGAGGTCATGCTCGGCGCGATTCTGACCCAAAACACCAGTTGGCAGAATGTGGAAAAAGCCATCGCCAACCTGAAGCAGCATGAAATACTCCACTGCGAGTCTGTCGCTAACAGTAACCTGTCTGAACTGGCGGAGATCATTCGGCCATCCGGTTCCTACAAGCAGAAAGCCCGCTATCTGCAACATTTCTCCTGGTTCTATCTTCATCATGGCAAGCATGCCGGATTGATAAAGCTACCGCCTGGCATACTGCGCAAGCAGTTACTGGCGCTGTATGGCATCGGTCCGGAAACGGCCGACTCGATCCTGCTTTATGCGCTGGATAAACCGGTATTCGTTATTGATGCCTATACCAAACGGCTGTTTACCCGGCTGCAACATGTTGAGCATCAACCGACCTATGACAGTATGCAGCGTTATTTCCACCAGCGTTTGCCGGAAGACCTGCTCTTATTTCAGGAATTCCATGCCCTGATAGTCGAGCATGCCAAACGTTATTGCCGGAGCAAACCCCTGTGCACTCAGTGTCCCCTGCTTGATCATTGCCCAGCACCGACACAGGCCATACCGCTTGCGCGACTCGCATAACCATTCAACCCAGCGATTCCTGTCTCGCGCAAAGCGCAGTAGAAATGATCGTCGATGTTCAATGACCTGACTTGGTTCGGCCCCGTTCCCTACTTCATTCTGTTATAAAAAAAATTGGTGGCGGCAACAAAGCCGTCAATACTGCCGCAATCGAAACGTTGGCCATGGAAACGGTAAGCAATAACGTTGCCCTGCGTGGCTTGTGTTTGCAGGGCATCGGTAATTTGCACCTCGCCTCCGGCTCCTGACGGCGTATTGCGTAAAACATCGAAAATATCGGGTGTAAGAATATAACGACCGATAATCGCCAGGTTCGATGGAGCCTTGTCCGGATCCGGCTTCTCTACCATGGCCTCGACCCGTGTATGACGCTTATCCAGCTGTTGGCCACTGACAATGCCATATTTATTCACGTCGGCTATTGGCACCTCTTCCACTGCCACAACACTGCACTGAAACTGTTCATACACCTTCAACATCTGCGTCATGATGCCCGGATCACCAACACAGAGATCATCGGCCAGAATCACACCAAAGGGTTCATCACCGATAATGGCTTGACCCGTGAGGATGGCATCACCAAGTCCGCGCATATGAACCTGACGCGTATAGGAATAGGTGCACTCGTTGATCAGACCGCGAATAGAGTCCAGCCGCCCTTCCCGACTGGTACCCCTGATCTGGTCTTCCAGCTCATAGGTGATATCGAAATGATCCTCAATGGCTCGCTTGTTACGACCCGTCACCATAGCGATATTCAGCATGCCGGCTTTGGCCGCCTCCTCCACGCCATATTGAATCAACGGCTTGGTCAGTATCGGCAACATCTCTTTCGGCTGCGCCTTGGTTGCAGGCAAGAATCGGGTGCCGTATCCGGCCACGGGGAAAAGACATTTCTTAATCATTATGATCACTCCTCAAGTTATCTATTCACTCAGCCAGTAGAAGCCGTAAGCCGGGATTGCCAGCTGACCGTTAAAAACAGGCGGACTTTCGCCTGTGCAAAGATCTGTGATGAGACCAAGCTTGAAGAAGCCCATCCGCTGCAGCATATCCAGATCCAAATGCTGCGGTGTAGCATCAAAGTTACCGACAACCACCACCCGTGAGGAGCTGTTACAATGATCAGACTGGGCATAAGCCAGCAGATGCGGATTCTCCACTTCAAGCAGTTCGCGACCATTAAAGTCGGCAAAAGCGGGGATCTCCTTACGCACGGTAATCAGTTTCTTCAGCGCTGTAAATATGCGGAACTCAACACTGCCGGGGCTGTTTCTCAATTCAGCCTTGTTCCAGTCAATCGACGGGCGATGGATCCAGCGGCTGTCCTGTTGTTTACTATCATCATCCTGATAGCCGTAGTCATTGAACGTGCCTATCTCATCGCCATAGTAGAGCAGTGGGATGCCGCCAAAGGAGAGGATCATGCTGTTGAGCAGCAGAATGATATGGATAGCAACATCAATGGCATACTCATCTCCCAACTCCAGAGCACGCTCCAGACCGACGAGCGAGGCCAGCGTCCCGGAGATACGCGTATCGCCCGTCTTGTCATTCTGTCCGAACGGACGCCCTCGAGCTGGACAATCGGCGTAGTTGCCAGTATAGTAATCAATGAGGAAACGGCGGTGGGCAGTCGGCTCGTAACCAGCAAGCGTGATATCATTATCGTCAAAGCCAAAGCCAATATCATCATGACAGCGGATATAGTTCAGCCATGTCGCCCGTTCCAATTTATTCGGCAGGCTCTTGATACCACGGTAGAGCAATTCGGCTTTTTTGGTGGCAACGGCATCCCAGAGCAAGGCCATGAATGTGGCGTTGTAGGCGATCTCGCACTCCTTGGCATTGATGGCATCTTCGCCGAAATATGTTGTCACCGCGACCGGAGCAACGATAGCCTCGGCAATAAAGAGTACGCCCGGAGCTGTGACCTGACAACAATCCTTGAGCAATTGCAGAATCAGGTGCGCCTCCCGCTCATTCTGGCAGGTGCTACCGATTTTTTTCCACAGAAAGGCGACCGCATCGAGACGCAGAATGTCGGTGCCGTGGTTGGCCCAGTATAGAATGACATCAAGCATCTCAATCAGTACAGAGGGGTTACTGTAGTTCAGATCCCACTGATAACTATTGAAGGATGTCATCACCCATTTACCCATCGCTTCATCCCGGGTAAAGCTGCCTGGCGATATCTCCGGAAAGATTTCCGGCATGGTCTCCTCAAACATGTCGGGTATATCCCGGTTGTCGAAGACATAATAGTAGTCCTGATATTCCTGCTCGCCGTTACGGGCGCGCTGCGCCCATTCATGCTCGTCAGAGGTGTGGTTGAGCACCACATCAAGAGTTAGCAGCATATCCCGCTTACGCATTGTTTCGGAAAGTGCATCGATATCTTCAAGCGAGCCAATGCGCTCATCAATACGACGAAAATCACGCACGGCATAGCCACCATCACTTCTGCCCGGCGGGCAATCAAGCACAGGCATCACATGCACCATATTAATGCCAAGCTCCTGCAGATAGTGAAGCTTTGATTTCAAGCCTTGCAGGTTACCTGCAAAGCCGTCGCTGTAGAGCGCCATACCCACCCACTGCTGGCTCAAAAACCAGTTATGGTCTCTCTCGCGCTCAAGGTCTGTCGCCCTCAGCTCATCGGAGCGCTCAATATATTGCAGGGCCATTGTCTCGACCAACTTCTGTATCTGCGCGGTGAAATCTGGCCTGCTGCCATAAAGACGTTCGAATAGTGAATGGATGGCGTAGAAGTTAGCGCCCAAACGGGTGTAGAAGTAACGCATCTTCGGCTGCTTGATGATCTCCGGGTCCAGTCTGGCCAGAATATCATTAAGCAAAGAGTGTGAAACCTGTTCATACATTGTGATGATCCTTTATGCCCCATTGGCGGATAAACCGTTGATAAAACGCTTTGTCACCGGACGTTGCACCCCGGATGCCGACCACGGCGCTGGCAAAGGCCTGTGCCCGCTGCATGGAAAGACTGAGAGGCCAGCCGAGCAGCCTGCCAGCCACAAACACACTGCAGAAGGCATCGCCTGCACCCACTGTGTCAACAACCAATGAGACTCGCTCCGGCACCACCGAATGCCTGCTGCCATCGCCGGTTGAGATTGCTGTCGCTCCGTGCTCACCACCGGTCAGGACTATCTGCTGCGATATCATGGCAGAAATCTGATTGAGCCTCTTTGAGCTACTCTCTACCCCCGGATAGATTGCAGCCAGTTCATCCTCATTTAGCTTCAACCAATCTGCACCGTTCAACAGTGATATCACAGTATCACGCTGCCACCAGGGAGAACGCAGGTTGATATCGACAAAACGACAACTGGTGAACTGTTCTGTGAGCTTGGCCAGTGCTGCTGCCGAACATGGATTGCGCAACGCCAGTGAACCGTGATAAAGCAACCACGCACTATCATCAGGCTGCGGTAAAAGTGAAGCATCAATAAAGTCGTAGGCTGCACCTTGCGCAATATCATAAGAGGGCTCACCGTCAATGAAGGTCACCTCAACTGTTCCTGTCGGATGTATGCTATCTGTTTGCATGCCGCTGCAATCCATGCCCCAACCATGCATGGCCGCTTCCACCTGACGTCCTAGTGCATCATGGCCGATGCGGGAAATCATGAATGGTTTCAGACCGAAGGCATGCAGATGCCAGGCTACATTGAAGGGCGCGCCGCCAAGCACGGCTGTGCCATCGGGAAAGCGGTCAAACAGTACCTCGCCGAAAATAAGCGGCCGCATCATCTTACTCATCAAGATTCCCTTTCCATTAAATGCAACAGGTCCGAACGATAATGAGCTACGCCTTCAAGAATACCGGCGCTGTAATTACCGTTCATATTAAGAAAGTCTCCGCATGCCAGATAGAGCCTGTCAGGTGAGGCTGCTTTGACGGCGCGACGCACTTCATCGTCGGCATTAGCGACCAGCACCGACTGAATGGAGCTAAGCAACACATCCAGATCGTTACCACTGTCGCCGGCAAAGATGGTCTCGCTTTCATCAAAGCCTCTTTGTTGCATCAGGAACTGGATGGCATGCAGCTTGTTGGCGCTGGCGGGCAGGATATCGAGCAGCCCCGTGCCCTTGAGCTCATCTACACTCCAGATCACATTGGCTTTCACCTGCCGGGCAGACAAACGGCCCTGAATCCTGTCGATGATGCTCTGTTGATCCTGCGTAAGTGGCAGATAGTAACTCAGTTTATGAATATTCTGTTTCTCCATTTCCTGCAGCTCAAGTGCATCGATACCTGACAACAGGGCGTGAATCTTATCCTGGCTCATACCCTGCCAGTCACCGGCTATCTCATCGCTCCATGCCTGCCAGGGATGCCACTTATCCTGCCCGATCCGGTAAATGGTTGAGCCAACATCAGCAATGGCAAAGTCCGGCTGTGGTAGCTGATACTCCTCTATCGCCTGTTCGATGAGTTGCCTGTGCCGGCCTGAAACGTAGGTCAGGGTAACATCCTCTCTACTGACGAATGTTGAAAAGCGCTGGCGCGCTCCCGTGGATTCGGGCTGGCTGCCGTTTGGAATCAGGGTTCGATCCAGATCGGTACAGAGCAGCAGCCTGTTCATATCCGTTTCACTGTATTGAAAAAATCAAAATGCTCGATGGCTTCCATGATACCGGCCGCATAGCGACCCTCGGCAAAGTAGATCTGGTCGGTCTCGGCCAGCCCAGATAGTTCCTCATCATGGCGATTGCCCACTACCACCGCTCGCATATTGCCACGCATCATATCTTCATCGGCACCGGAGCCACCTGCCACCAGCAGGTTCTCCAAAGGGATATCCAGCTGTGCAGCCGCCCAGCGCAACGCAAAACCTTTGGATGCACGATAGGGAAGAATGTCAAGGAACTGACCATGTGAAAATATCACATGCACGGTTTGCTCCTGTTGCAGCAAGAGGCGATTGATCTGCTGAACATCGGGAGCTACAGCGGGATCGATATAATAGCTGAGCTTGAATGGTGTCTGACAGTTTTTAGGCTGCATCTGCAGACCGGGCATGTCTGCAAGCAGTTCTACAAGATCTCGGCGATGCCATCGATGGTTAATGTGTCTGCTCCAGACAGAGTCCCGGGTCAGATTGGGTGCATAGTAGATTTCGGTGCCCAGGCTGGTAATAAGCAGATCCGGCTGCGCAATACGGTATTTACGCAACACACTAAGCGCACTCTCCAGACTACGCCCGGTAGCAACACCAAAGTTCACCTGCTTGCGATGTTCATGCATCAGAGCCGTAAATGCCGGCAGCGCATCAGGATCGCCGAGCAGGTTCTGATCCAGATCGGTGATAATGGCCATGTCACGATAGTGCAAGGGTACGGGGCTGAGATGCATGCGCCTGACCGGTTCGGCATGCTCAATCAACGGACGTATCATATCCAGATACTTTTCCACATGTGCCGGCCATGAGTAGTGATGGGCCACCCCTTGAATGCCGTTGCGGGCATAGGTTTCCCATCTTTCCCCATCTTCGAGAATCTCAATTAATACCCCGGCGATCGCTTCACGATCGAGCGGGTCGACAAGGCATCCATTTTCACAGTTGCCGATAATGTCAATCGGACCACCATCCTCGGTTGCAACAATCGGAACACCGCAGGCAGCCGCCTCAATCAGCGTGAGTCCGAATGGTTCGGTAAGTGCCGGGTTGATAAAGATACCCTTTGACAACGCTGCGAGCCTGTAGATTTGCGATACCTCATCTGCCTTGTGGTGCTTGGGAAAGGCCACTTTGCCGTAGAGGTCATAGCGGTCAATCATCAGCAGGATGCCGGTCAGCACCGCCTGCGCCCCGTCATCCATATCGACAATGTCATCCCTGTTGCCGGCAATGATCACCAGATTGGCCAGTTGCTGCAATCTGGATGATTGACCATATGCCTCGACCAGCGTGGTAATGTTTTTCCGCGGATCAGGTCTGGATATGGCGAGGATAACCGGTTTATCCGGATTGACCAGAAAGCGCTCCAGCTCTGTGGCGATGGCAGTGCCGCGTTCGTTTCCAAGCGGCGGATAGAACTTGTCCAGGTCGGTTCCGGGGGGGACGACGCGCATCTGATCCGGTTGGTAGTAGTTGTAAACGGCGTATTGCTCCTCAATCTCCTGATTGGTACTGACCACAACTCTGGAGGCGGTCCCCAGCGTCCTCTCTTCTGCATCAATGCGCCGCCCCATATTGTATGTGGTTTCGATCTCTTCACGTGTTGCACCACTGGCCAGCAGGCGTTTTCGCTTGCTGCGTCCGAGCGAGTGCCCGGTATGCACCAACGGTATGCCAAGCAGGCTGGATATCTGAGTACCGATATATCCGGCATCCGCATAATGGCTATGAATAATATGGGGTAAGCGTGGTTGTTCATGCAGATAGGCGAGCGCATTATCTGCAAAGGTTTCAAGTCTCTCCCAAAGCAGCTCCTTGGAGATGTAGCCCGGCTCACCGCACTCGATACGCACGATACCCACCTTCTCCGAAAGCTTCTCCACAGGTTCGGCATAATCACTGCTCAGATGCGCATCCACCACCATTCTCGTCATCAGATCAACACGGCCGACCTCCGGCCGCTCCCCCAGAGCCCGGGCAAGCTCCACGACATATTTACTCTGGCCGCCCGTATCTGCATCGCGCCCCAGTTCAAGATTCTCTCCGCGTATCAGTCCGTGCGGGCTGATCAATACAATATAGAGGTTGTTGAACAGCGTCTTCATTAACAGCACCTTTCAGTCAGATTTTCAGTCGTCGGCTCAAACACCGCTCCAACGCGGACAAAAGTAATCGGTAGCGTTGCAATCACATAAGTCAAAAAAAGCAGATTCCTCAAGGAATTAGCTAAAAGATTTAGCATCTCAATCAAAAAACAGAGGCATCACCTTTCAGTCAGTAAAGCTACAGCGAACAGAGCACGCAAGTCCATGCAAAAAGCTACAATTGCAGGTGGGGTTAACGTACAGCATAGACATGGCGGTTGGCAGCATGTGATGGCATGGCAACGTGACCTTTCGTTATCAGGACAGCACTACACAGAAGACCGGGCATACAACTACCACAGGCGAAGCACTCTTATGGCAGCTTTTACAGCATCTATTGCCGAAAGAACCCAGACGAGCACGGAACTTCGGATTTGTGGATGTAGCAAAGCAAGCGCTGACATTTCTAAGCTGCCTGTGCGGCAGTGAACTTCTTACGCTCACCGTTACTTCTACTTTGTCACATTCCCCATATTCTTGCATCACAGGGTAAGTTCTTGTTTTTTATTGGCATAATCGATACTAGCCTGCCGTTTCTTATGTCTTACTTGCATTTGCCTC
>Ga0256829_1003399_pt1 | contig 11074 bp, 8 predicted proteins | sample 131447metaG_FD_185979 | JGI IMG/M metagenome (GOLD analysis project Ga0256829, IMG submission 185979) | Hydrothermal vent microbial communities from Lau Basin, Pacific Ocean - 131-447 | ecosystem: Environmental > Aquatic > Marine > Hydrothermal vents | place: Pacific Ocean: Lau Basin | collected... | reverse complement strand
CCCGGCTGGCGGATTCAGGAAAGCGCCGATTAATTCATTCTCCGTCATTGCGAGCAACTCACCCCGCTGCGCGGTGACGAATCGGGGAAGAACTGTCGGCTGCGATAGTTTAGGCTGTGGCTAACCGTGAGGGAAGGCCGACGCTTCATTGGTGCGAGAGTGCCCGTTTGCGAGCATGGTCTGGGGCTGAGCGACCCAATCACTAGTGGCGCGTAAGCGACCCTGTTCAAGAGAGTGCCTGTTTATCCCAGCCCTACTCACGGCCTGTTAAGCTATGGAGGATGCGTTGTGAGTAAGAAGAGAAAGCAGAGGACGAAGAAGGCGCAACAGGCGCAGCGGGTTCGCGCGCATCTCAAGCAGGTCAACCTGTTCGCTGCGGGTATCGATATTGGCTCGCGTAGCCATTTTGTCGCGGTTCCGGGGGAATTGGACAAGGAGCCGGTTCGGGAATTTGCAGGATTTACCGGCGATTTACATCAACTGGCGGACTGGCTAGTGAAAATCGGTATTCAAACGGTGGCGATGGAATCGACCGGGGTGTACTGGATACCGGTTTATGAGATTCTGGAGGCGCGCGGGCTTGAGGTGTTGCTGGTCGATGCCCGTCACGTCAAGAATGTCCCAGGGCGTAAAACGGATGTGTTGGACTGTCAGTGGCTACAACAGCTGCACACCTATGGTTTATTGCGCGGTGCGTTCCGGCCGCAGAATGACATGGTGGCGCTGCGCGCCTATCTGCGCCAGCGAGAAGGGCTGATCGCGAGTGCGTCGGATAGTATTCGTCATATGCAGAAAGCCCTTCGCCAGATGAATCTGCTGCTCGATAATGTGGTGAGTGATATCACGGGCCTGACTGGATTGGCCATCATACGCGCCATTCTGGCGGGTGAGCGCGACGCCCAACAACTGGCCAAGCTACGGGACAGGCGCTGCCGCAGCGATGAAAGGACGATTGCGGGTTCGCTGGAAGGCCACTACCGGGAAGAGCATCTTTTTGCACTCGCGCAAGCGGTGGAGCGCTATGATTTTTACCAACAACAGGTCGAGGCGTGTGAGAAGGCAATTGAACGGCATTTGAGGCAAATCGAAGGCGATGATGACAATGACCCGGATGTACCACCCGCCTCGAAGCCGAAGGGCCATAGTAAAAACGGTTTCGACTTCGACGTGCGTAGCGAGTTATACCGGCTGACCGGCGTAGACTTGACCGAGATTAACGGCATGAGTGAAAACAATGTTCTGACGATTCTCTCGGAGACGGGTACTGACATGAACGCCTGGCCCAGCGAGAAGCACTTCGCGTCCTGGCTGAGTTTGAGTCCGGGGAACAAGGTCACGGGAGGAAAGCGGCTGAGCGGTAAGACCAAGGCTTCGGCCAATCGCGCCGCTGCGGCGTTCCGCCTGGCGGCCTATTCACTCGCCAATTCCAAAACGGCGCTGGGCGCCTTCTACCGGCGATTGCGTAACCGGCTGGGCGCCCCCAAAGCGATCACGGCGACGGCACACAAGCTGGCGCGCATCTTCTATCAGATGCTCAAGACAAAAAGGCCTTTTGTCGAAGCCGGGCAGGATTATTATGAACAACAGTACCGGGAACGTGCGACCCGGAACCTGAAAAAAAGGGCGGCTGCACTCGGCTTCCAACTCATTCCAGAGCCGACGAATGACCTCCAACAATCAATGTGTTAGGTTTAAGTTCTTCAAGAGGAGCGTAGCGACGCTCCTCGCAATGACGCAGTTATCTGTCGTCCTGGGGCAGCGCCTTGCCGGGGTTCAGTATGCCTTTGGGATCAAACTGCCGTTTGATGGCATGCATAAGCTGAAGACTGTCGGCGCCGATTTCCCGCGCGACCCAGTCGCGTTTGACCAGGCCGATGCCATGCTCGCCGGATAGTGTGCCACCCAGTTCGAGCACCCGGCTGAATACATCCTCAAGACAGGCTTCGGCGTTTTTCTGCTGGCCGGCATCATCCGGGTCATAGAGCAGGTTGACGTGCAGGTTGCCGTTACCGGCGTGACCGAAGTTCACGATATGGATGTGGTGTTTTTTTGAGAGCGCAGACAAGGTATCGACCAGTGCCGGGATGCGTGATACCGGTACCACGACATCCTCATTGATCTTTTTTGGCGCTACCCGTCGTAGCGCGGGCGACAGGGCCTTGCGTACCTGCCACAGTGCACTGACCTCGGCCGCGCTGTTCGCCTGGTGTATGGCAAGGCAAGCTGCTGTACGTGCGCAGTCAGAGACCTGTTGGGCGAGTTCATCGATTTGCGAGGCCAGTCCGTCCACTTCGATGATCAGCAGCGCGCCGCTACCTTCGGTCAATGCGTCCCCGAGTTCATCACGCACCATGTCGATGGCATTGCCGTCCATGAATTCCAGTGCGCAGGGCGTGACCGGACTGGCCATGATGTTGGCCACGGCTTCAGCCGCGCCCTGCATATCCCGGTATTCGGCACGCAGGGTGCGCCTGGCCGGTTGCAGCGGGGTGAGTTTCAGCGTGGCCTCGGTAATGATCCCGAGCGTGCCTTCGGAACCGATCAACAGCCGCGTCAGGTCATAGCCCACCACGCCTTTGGTCGTGCGCACGCCGGTACGCAGTGTGCGGCCGTCACCGGTCACCACGCGCAGCCCCAGGGTATTGTCACGCGGGGTGCCATACTTGACGGCGCGCGGACCGGCGGAGTTATAGGCAAGGTTGCCTCCGATCGTACAGACAGCGGCGCTGGTCGGGTCGGGTGGCCAGAAGAAACCCTGTTCAGCCGCAGCCTGTTGTACCTGCTCGTTGGTCATGCCGGGTTCGACTACCATGAGCCGGTTGTCCCGGTCCAGTTCGATCAGCCGGTTCATGTCGGTCAGTGAAATGACCACCGTGTGTGTATCAAGCGGTACTGTGGCGCCGGTTGTCCCCGTGCCCTGGCCGCGTGCGATAAGCGGTGTCCCCAGTTCATGGCAGGCGCGTACCACACTGACCACCTGCTCGTGGGTGGTAGGCAGTGCCACGGCCACAGGTTGTCCCTGGAGCTTGCTGTTGTCGTAGCCGTAGGCGTGACAGTCAGCCGGGTCGGTGAGCAGGCGGTCGCCCAGTGAGGCGCGCAACAACTTGATAATAGCGTCTGGCATACGGCCTCACATTGGCGCGTGGCGGGCTAGTCGATATATTCGAACAGTTTTACGATGCGCTGCACGCCCTTGACCTGGCGAGCCTTTTCGGTGGCTGCATCGGCTTCGCTGTGCCTGACCATACCCAGCAGGAAAACCGTACCGTTCTCGGTGACGACCTTGACACGGGTCGGGTCAAAGCCTTTCTGTTTGACAGTGAGCATGGCCGATTTGACCTTGGTGGTGATCCACGCATCACTGGAGCGCGTCATCATTGAGCTGGGCGCCGCCACCTGGATTTCATTGTGTACGCGCCGCACTTTCCTGGCCCGGCGCGCGATCTCGCCGGCGCGTTCGCGCATGGCGCGGGTTGGCGCCTCACCGGAGAGCAGGACGATACCGTCAAAACTGCTGATGTCGATATGCGCCTGTTTGCTGAGTTCCGCATCCTTGTTCAGCGCCGAACGGATACGCAGTTTGATGGACTGGTCCTCGACCACGGCGCCGGCCGTACGGCGATCGTGGGCCACCGAGGCGGTTGTTGCCGCACCGCCGACGACCAGTGCCGCGCAGGCATTGAGCAGCAGTGTGGCAGTGATGATGGCGACAAGGGTCAGCCAGCGACTTTTGAGCATAGTGTTCTCCCGTTATTGTTCGGTCAGGTCAGGCGTCAGGTCGAAATGCGTCCTTCAGCCAGTTGATAGCCGGATCATCGGGCTCGCCTTCGATGGAGACGACATCGAAGCGGGCAGCGTTGTTCCAGGCGTGGCGGCAGTGCATATAATACTGCGCACAATGGATGATGCGCACCTGTTTGCTTCTGGCGACAGTTTCTGCCGCGCGCCCGTAACGGGTTTGTCGTCGATAGCGGACTTCCACGAAGACCAGCGCATCGTGGTCGCGCATAATCAGGTCAATTTCGCCCCGCCGGCAATGGAAATTCCGTGTGATCAGCGCCAGTCCCTGCTGTTGAAGGAAGTGACAGGCCAGCGCCTCGGCCTGGTCCCCGATTTGTTTGTGATTCATAGCGTCCCTCCATGGACACAGGTGTACCCCGGTGGAATTGCGCCCACTCCAGGGTGCGATGCAGGCGTTTCTGCGCATCCAGCGTGAGAATGCCGGTTGCGCCCGGGTAGCTGGAAAAGCCGGGCATGTTCAGCGTGCCCAGCCAGGGGGTGATCTGCCAGGCATCATAACCCAGCGCAAACAGGCGTTGGAAACGCTTACTGCGTACCGGCCACAGCTTCGCCAGCATTCGGCGTTTGTCCGCCCAGCGCCCGGTTTTATCCAGTACCCAGGGAATATCACAAAACATCAGGCCATCCATGTCGCGGTCGAGTCCCGGGTCGGATGTCGCGCTGAATACATGCGAGGTGCTGTACACCGGCAGATCACCGGCATGGTGAAAACGCAGTTGTGGCCTGATCTGTCGCGCCTGGCGTGGAAAGCCCAGGATGAAAATGGCCTGGACATCCTTGCGCCGGCGCGGTTCATAGTTGAGTTTTTCCCCGAGTAAACGCACCAGCGCACGGTAGCGGTGCTTGCTGTCATCGATATTCAGGGTGCGTTCGATCGGCTGTTTGAAGTCAGCCGTTTTCGGCGGGTAACGGCCGGTTTCCAGCACTTCGCCACCGTATTCCGCAAAGGCTTTGGTAAAGGCGTTAAAGACACGGTCGCCCCACGGGTTGTCAGGGATCAGCGCCGTGATGTACGCGTGGCCATCGGAAAAGATGCGCTGTGCCGCCTGCCGCGCTTCATCTTCCGGCGCCAGTCCGAACTGGTAAAGCGGCAGCGAGCTGTCGGTTTCGCCACTGATCTGGTTCAGTGCCATAACCGGCACCGGTAACAGGCCGGATTGCGCCAGCTGGCTGATGGCATCTTTCATCAGTGGGCCGATCACGAATTCCGCGCCGTCCTGTACCGCCTGCTGGTACACCGACCACAGCAGCATGGGGTCGCCGCCCGTGTCGTAGAACTTCAGGGTGATGCCGGCGGGCTTTTCTTCGTACCAGGCGGCCAGCATCCCGTCGCGCAGTGCGGCGGCGGACTCACTGGCGCGACCGCTGAAGGGCAGTAATACAGCAATGTGTTGCGGACGGGTGGTAAGCTGCTGCACCTGACCGAGCAGGTCGGGCAGCAGGGCATCTTCGGCGGCGTGGCCCGGGTAGCGTTGACGCCAGCGCGTTAAGCGTTCCATCCAGGCGCGCCGGTCACCGTGTGACTGGCGGGTGATCTGCAAGAGTTCCATCCAGCCGCTCAACGGGTCAGGTGGCGGGTTCACGCGCAGTTGTTCCAGGGCCTGGTTGGTCAGAGTGGAGAGTTGTTTCCAGATCTTGTACTGGTTATCCAGTTTCTGTTGCGGGTCATCGATCAGGCCGTCCAGCCAGATCAGCTGGCGCGCGGCTTCCAGGGCGTTGCCGCGCATGGCGTAGGCCATGGCGCGCAGCTGGTAGTAGCGGTAACCGTGATCCGCCAGCAACTCGGGGTTGCGGATGGGTTCCAGTTTCTGCAGTGCCGCTTCGCTATGGCCCCGGGCAATATCCAGCCGGGCACTCAGTAGCAGGTGCTGGATACGCAGGGGTTCGGGCAGCGAGCGGGTATTGATGCTGGCCAGTACCGGTTCCAGCTGATCCCATAACTCACCCTGCTCCAGCAGGGTGGCAGCCTTGAGACGCAGCGCGGGTCGTTGTTCAACCGGTGCGCTTCGGGAGGCATCGAGATACAGCTGCGCGGCAGCAAGGAAGTCCCCCTGGTCGACCAGGGCCTGCACGCTGGACGCCATGCTCTGGACAACCGGTGCGGCAGTCTTTACCGGTGCGTTGCCGCAACCGGCGAGTCCCAGCAGCACCAGCGGCAGAAGCACGTATAATCTGGACACAAACACGAAGGGCATTACCTGTTTTTGGTGAGCGCCTATTGTAAAGAGGTGGAAGCGGATGTGCATGTTCTTTTATCGACCCGGATTGCGTTGGGACAGGCGGCAATGAGCGAACCGGACCAGTCCTCCGGGGGCGGAACCCTGTACGTGGTTGCGACGCCGATCGGTCACCTTGGCGATATCAGCACACGTGCTATCGAAGTGCTCAGGCAGGTCGACCGGATTGCCGTCGAGGATACCCGCCACAGCGGCCGGCTGATGCAGCACTTTGCCATATCCACCCCGATGCTGGCCCTGCACGAACATAATGAACGCCATCTCGCGCCGGCGCTGGTCGAGCAGTTACAGGCCGGCCAGTCCATTGCACTGATTTCCGATGCCGGCACGCCGCTGATCAGTGATCCCGGTTTCAACCTGGTGCGTCTGGCGCGTCAGTCCGGTGTGCGAGTGGTGCCGGTGCCGGGGCCAAGTGCATTGATCTGTGCCCTCTCGGCCGCCGGTCTGGCCACAGACCGGTTCGTGTTCGAGGGTTTCTTACCGGCAAAGTCCGTGGCACGGCGCACACGCCTTGAACAGCTGGTGCGCGAACCACGCACCCTGGTGTTTTACGAGTCCAGTCACCGCATTGTCGAGAGCCTTGCCAATATGGCGCAGGTGTTTGGTGAATCACGCCAGGCCGTGCTGGCGCGTGAACTGACCAAACAGTTCGAAACCATTCACCAGGATGAACTGGGCGCATTACAGCACTGGGTACAGGCGGACAGCTACCAGCAGAAAGGTGAGATGGTTGTGCTGGTGGAAGGCTGGACACAACCCGACGATGACTCGCTGAATGCCGAAGCCGAACGGATACTGAATATCCTCATGGAAGAACTGCCGGTCAAAACAGCCGCCAAACTGACAGCACGGCTTACCGGTCTGAACAAGCGCGAGCTATACGAACGGGGCGTGGCGCTCAGGAAGACGGACTAATGCCCACTGCACATGCTCACGCACCAGTTCTGAAGGATGGCTGCTGCGCGCTTGCAAGGCACGGGTTACTGCTTCACTGGCCGGGCTGTTGCCCAGCGCCACGGCAATATTCCGCAGCCAGCTGATATGCCCGATACGACGAATTGCCGTACCCTCGGTATAACGTAAAAAGGCCGCTTCATCCCAGGCAAACAGGTCGATCAGCGTACGGCTGTCGAGCCGGTGACGCGGGGTGAAATCCTTTTCGTCACTTGGCCGGGCGAAACGGTTCCAGGGGCAGATCAGTTGGCAGTCGTCGCAACCGTAAATGCGGTTGCCGATGCCCTGGCGCAGTTCCACGGGGATAGCGCCGTGCAGTTCGATGGTCAGGTAGGAAATGCAGCGCCGCGCATCGAGCCGGTAGGGGGCAATGATGGCCTGTGTCGGGCAGATATCGATACACGCCTGGCAGCTGCCGCAATGGTTATCCGCGGGCGTGTCAATCGGCAGGGGCAGGTCGGTAAACAGTTCGCCGAGAAAAAACCATGAGCCTTCGCGGCGATTGATCAGGTTGGTGTGCTTGCCGATCCAGCCCAGCCCGGCTTTTTGCGCAATGGCCTTTTCCAGTACCGGTGCGCTGTCGGTAAAGGCGCGGAACCCGAAGGGCCCGACCTGTTCAGCGATGCGGCCCGCGAGTTTCTGCAGGCGTTTGCGCAATACCTTGTGGTAATCCCGGCCGAGCGCATAGCGCGACACATAGGCGCGCGCCGGGTCTTCCAGCACATTCCCGGCCGGGTCCGCCTGTTCCGGCCAGTAATCCATGCGCACGGAAATAATACGTTGGGTACCCGGCACCAGTGCCCGTGGACGGCTGCGCTTGCCGTCATGCGCGGCCATATAGCGCATTTCGCCGTGGTGCTGGTTGCCGAGCCAGTTCAGCAGGTGCGCCTCGTCTTCATCGAGGCGGGTATCGGTGATGCCGACCTGCTGGAAGCCCAGCTCAGATCCCCAGGTTTTTATATCCTGCGCAAGTTGTGCAAAGTCGATATTGTCACGGCTGGCGGGCGTGCCGGATTTGGGGGATAGCGTCACGGTGCGGTATGGTTTGCCAATGGCTCTCGGGAGTGGACATTGTATGCCGGAATCCAGCGCTTTGCCGCTTTATACCGCAGCAGGCGTGCGTGAACTGGATCGCCTCGCCGTGGAAACACAGGGGATTTCCGGTTATCAGCTGATCTGCCGCGCCGGGCAGGCGCTGCGTGCGTGTATTGCCGCACACTGGCCGTCCTGCCGGCGCGTCAACCTGTTGTGCGGGGGAGGTAACAACGGCGCTGACGGTTATGTGCTGGCGCGGTTGCTACGCGAAGCCGGGGTTGAGGTCAGCGTGCAGTATCTCAGTGATCCCGAGCGGTTGAGCGGTGATGCGGCAACGGCCTTTGCGGATTTCAGCCAGGGCAGTGGTGAAGCGACGAGGTTCGACGGCGCACTGATCGAGGCGCCGTTACAGGTGGATGCCCTGCTCGGTACCGGTCTGACACGCGTGGTGGAGGGCCGCTGGCGGGAGGCCATCGACAGGCTCAACGCTCAGTCGGCGCCGGTGCTGGCGGTCGATATCCCCAGCGGCCTGTCGGCCGATAGCGGGGTGATTTGCGGTACTGCCGTGACTGCGCAACGTACGTTGACGTTCGTGGGCCGCAAACGCGGCCTGTATACCGCGCAGGGCGTGGATTGCGCCGGTCGTGTTGAATTCTCCGACCTGGATATTCCGGCGGCGATATACGACAGGCAGCCGGCAACGGCCTGCCTGCTGGAACAGCCGGCACTGGGTGCGCTGGCCGCGCCGCGGCTGCGCAGTAGCCACAAGGGGGATTTCGGTCATGTACTGGTGGTGGGTGGCGATGCCGGTATGCCGGGGGCGCCACGGCTGGCCGCCGAAGCGGCGGCGCGCTGTGGTGCCGGGCTGGTGTCCGTTGCGACCTGTGCCGCCAATGTGTCCGGCCTGAATAGCGGCCGTCCGGAATTGATGGTGCACGCTGTGCAGCAGGCGCGTGAGTTGCAGCCGTTGCTGCGTCGGGCCAGCGTTATCGTTGTCGGCCCCGGTCTTGGCCGGTCGCACTGGTCACGACAGTTGTTTGAGCGGGTGCTCGATACCACCCTGCCACTGGTGGTGGATGCCGATGCGCTCAATCTGCTCGCGCAGGAGCCCCGGGTTCGTCACAACTGGATACTGACGCCGCATCCCGGCGAAGCCGCGCGCCTGCTTGGTACCGATACGGCTACCGTTCAGCAGGACCGTTTTGCCGCGCTGGAGTCGCTGCGTGAACAGTATGGCGGCGTCGTGGTTCTGAAAGGTGCGGGTACCTTGATCGGGGACGGCCGACTGCCTGCGGTTTGTGCGGCGGGTAATCCCGGGATGGCCAGCGGTGGCATGGGCGATGTGCTGAGTGGCGTCGTCGGGGCCTTGCTGGCGCAGGGACTGGAGCCGGGCGCCGGCGCCCGCGCCGGTGTTTGCCTGCACGCCCGTGCCGCCGACCGGGCTGCTGAGGCCGGTGGCGAACGCGGCCTGCTCGCCGGTGACCTCATGCCATGGCTTCGCGAGGGTGTGAATGGCCGCCATTGACATCCGCCTGGACGATGCCGATGCCACTGAAACCTTTGGCCGCCGTCTATCGGTCTGTCATCAGGCGGGCGCCGTCCTGTTCCTGCACGGCGACCTCGGCGCCGGCAAGACCACGCTGGTGCGCGGTTACCTGCGCGGACTGGGTCACCAGGGGCCGGTGAAGAGCCCGACCTATACCCTGATCGAACCCTACCAGACTGCTCGTGGGAATCTGTATCACCTTGATCTCTATCGATTATCAGACCCGGAGGAACTGGAGTGGATCGGTATACGCGACCTGTTCGACGGCGAGAGTGTCTGCCTGATCGAGTGGCCGCAACGGGGTGAAGGTCTGTTGCCGGAGCCGGATGTACACATCCACATAACGGTTGAAGGGCGCGGAAGGCGACTGACACTGGAGGCGTGTACGGCCAGGGGGGAGCAGATTGCTTCCTCGTTGCAAGCATCTCACCCGGAAAAACCGGGGTCAGAACTCAATACTTTCTAATATTAGAGAAAACCGGGTTCTGACCCCGATTTTTCGTGCCTTCACTTGAATTACGAGGTATTGGGGCTATCTCGGTGAGATTTAAGGAAATTTGTTGAATTTCCTGCCGGGATGCGCTATATCTTCACGCTAATACCGCCAAATAACCGGAAGGAACACGATTTTGAAGCGCTTCGGCCTGTTGCTGTTTCTGCTGCTGACCTCGATAGCCCATGCCGGTGCGTTGCAGATCAATGGCGTGCGACTGTGGGCGGCGCCTGACAGCACCCGTGTCGTTTTCGATGTCACCGGCCCGGTCGAACACAAATTATTTACCCTGAAAGGTCCCGATCGGCTGGTGGTGGACCTGAAACACGCCAGCATCAAAAAATCACTGGTGAAGCAGCTCAAGCGCAGCGGGGTGGTCAGGGGCCTGCGCAGCGGTAAACGCAACAAGGACGATCTGCGCCTGGTGCTGGATCTTTCTGGTCCGGTCAAACCCAAAAGTTTTGTCCTCAAGCCAAACGATCAGTATGGACATCGTCTGGTGATCGATCTGTTCAGCGCCGGCAAGGCAAAGCAACACACGCCGAAGACGGTCAAGCAGGTCAAACCCGCGGTGCTGCGCGACCTGGTTATCGCCGTCGATGCAGGGCACGGTGGTGAAGACCCGGGTGCGCATGGTCGAAAGGGCGTACGCGAAAAGGATGTGGTGCTGGAGATTGCGCGCAAGCTGAAGGCGCTGATCGACAGGGAACCGGGGATGAAAGCGGTGATGATACGTAACGGCGACTATTATGTCGGCCTGCGCAAACGTATCGACAAGGCGCGCAAATATCGCGCCGACCTGTTTATTTCTATTCATGCCGACGCCTTCCGGGATCGTCGTGTCCGCGGTTCGTCCGTCTACGTGTTGTCACGGCGGGGCGCTTCGTCGGAAATGGCGCGCTGGTTGGCGGCACGGGAAAATGCCGCGGATCTGGTTGGCGGCGTCAGCCTGGATGACAAGGATGACCTACTCGCCGAGGTGTTGCTGGACCTGGCGCAAACGGCCAC
>Ga0256829_1003398_pt1 | contig 11076 bp, 10 predicted proteins | sample 131447metaG_FD_185979 | JGI IMG/M metagenome (GOLD analysis project Ga0256829, IMG submission 185979) | Hydrothermal vent microbial communities from Lau Basin, Pacific Ocean - 131-447 | ecosystem: Environmental > Aquatic > Marine > Hydrothermal vents | place: Pacific Ocean: Lau Basin | collected... | reverse complement strand
ATAGCTCTAAAACATCGATTTTAAAGAACTTAAGAGCCGATGGAGGGACTCGAACCCACGACCTGCTGATTACAAATCAGCTGCTCTAGCCAGCTGAGCTACATCGGCGCTTTTAAACTTCCTTTTGATCAAAAAAAAGTCCGCTATTTCTAACGGACTGCAAATGTATAATAAATTTCTTTTTTAAAAAACTTTTTGCAAAAAATTAGCCTAAAGATGGGCACGTTGTTTTTGCTTTCGTTTTTTGAGTTGGCGTTCTAAGGAATGAGCGCACTCATCTACACCCTCTTCGAACTTCCTACACTCCTTTTTTACAATAACATCATCGCCAGGAATACTCAAAAGAACTTCAACGATTTTGTTCTCTTTTTGACTGGTGTTTTGCACTTTCAGAAAAACATCGGCAAAAATAATACGGTCGTAGAATGTTTCTAACTTCGACAAACGTTTTTTAATGAATTCAATTAGTTTGATGTCCGCATCAAAATTTGGAGTCTGCACATTAACTTTCATACGCGGGTAATTTAAGTTAGACAAAAGATCGCCCTCTACGATTTGTTCCTCGGATGCGCCTTGCTGTGAATCTTTTTAAGTTCGGCTACACTGTTGTGGGTGTACACCTGAGTGGAAGCCAAACTCGCATGACCTAAAAGCTCTTTGACCGCATTGAGGTCCGCACCTTCATTGAGCAAGTGCGTTGCAAAGGAATGCCGCAAAATATGCGGGCTTTTCTTAACCTTTGAGGACGTCATACTAAAATACGAATTTATAATTCGGTAAACAAGCCTTTCGTACATTTTAGCACCCTTAGCGGTAACAAATAACCAGGGGGTCTCTGCGCCGTTTAACAGCTCCGCTCTTTCGTGATCTATATAACTGCGGAGTTCTATCAGCAACGAAGACAAAAGTGGCACTATCCGCTCTTTATTGCGCTTTCCTAACACTTTTATAGAAGCCTGTCCAAAGTCCACATCAGACAGCTTTAAATTGATCAGCTCAGCGCGACGCATGCCGGTAGCGTAAAAAAGGCTTACTACTAATCTATCGCGAACGGGTTCAAATCCGCCTTGAGCTTCTAACTCGACCAAGGTCTGTTCTATCTCCGCCTGCGAAAAAGGCACTTGTAGTTTCTTCGGAGTCTTGAGGGCTTTGTGTTGCGCCAAGGGTGAAGCAGATATGGAACCGATCTTTAAAAGGAATTTGTAATACGCCTTTAGGGAGGCTACTTTTCTATTGATAGACCTATTGCTTATTTGCTGATCTACCAGAGATACGATCCAAGAACGGATCTGCGCGTAGTTCACCGACGCCAACTCACTTTGCCCGTATTCCGACTCAATAAATGCACTGAAGGCCTCTAGGTCTCTTGAGTATGCAGCTAGGGTATGATGAGAATAATTCTTCTCCAGGTTCAGATACGCAATGAATTCGGTTAGGGCCATAAAAAAATCCGCTGGTCGTGTAAAGTTACACTTTCCAGCGGATTGTTTATACTGTTGTCCTAACGACCTAGATCTCTTCCTGATCTCTAAGATGTTGGATGTATTGTGCTTTTTGGATCTGCGCTCTGCGCTTTACAGAAGGCTTAGTAAACTGCTGACGTGAACGTAGTGCACGCATAGTTCCTGTTCTGTCAAACTTACGTTTGAAACGCTTTAGCGCTCTGTCGATATTTTCTCCGTCTTTAACTGGTATAATTAACATAGTGTCATCACCTCCTCTCTTTAGCGGATGCAAAGATAGAAAGTTAATTTTTATATCTGCAACTTCTTTTCGAAAATTATTCTTTGAACAAGGAAGCTCTTGTACTCAGATCGCGAATTAGTTTTTCTTCCTCCTCACTTTCTAGCAGCACATTGTAGCTTTTCCAAAACTCTTTGTTATAAGGTCTAGGAATAAAGATATCGTCTGTCCAATCTTGGCTCAGGGCATCGGTTATCACCTCATTGTCACGAATGATCTCTGTGAACACGATCTCTTGAACCGTATAATAGAATTGTTCTTCACGTTCTCTTTTGATCTGTTCGGCTGTTTTTTCTTGCTGATCCGAACTGCGATTTCCAATATTGACCAGTTTAGGGGTCTCGTAATAGATATAGTTCGGATACCATTTGTCTTCAAACTCCTTGTAGGTAATTACCAGCTTGTGATTGAGCGTAGTACCGAACAAACTCTTAGAGCGTCTGCGTTGGGCGTCTGAGGCCGCGATGAGTTCGTATTCGATTCGTTTTATAGCGTAGGTCTTCCAGTCGATATAGATCCAACCTTTAGGTTCGAATCCTTCATTGTAGATCCCAGGTGTATTAAGTCCGACGTAATCAGAACCCTTCTCAATTCTGATCTTATAGACCTTGCGGCCGTCGTCCACCAAAACAGTGTCTAAGCTAAACTGATGCCGCCCTAACATCTTATCACCTAGGATAGCAAACCTATCGCCAGCATTGCGAACCATATTGAGTTTACCTTTAAAAAGGTTACCCAAACCATTAACGCGGTTGTCGTTCCATTTTATAGCTTCTACCAACGATGCGGTTGCTATAGTATCTCTTCTGAGGTTATCGGCTTTGATGCGCATGCCTTTGGCGTCGCGCAAATAAGAATAATAGGTGAATAAGCTGTCCACATCTCGCAGGTCATAACTCTTGCGATTCTCGTCCACATTCACTTTCAAATAATCTGAACCCCCTTTGGCGTAGCTGGAATCGTATAGCGAGATCGCGCTCTCAATAAGCCATTTATATTCGATCTGATTACGCTCTTTGTGACGCAAAAATCCTTTTTGAATATAAGAACTGTCTGGTAAGTTCCGCGGCAATCGCTCCAAGGCTCTTATCACAATATCATTTCCGGTTGTGGGTCTTGGGTCTGCAACCACAATAACCTCATCCAAAGAGGCAATGTCTTCTTCTAAGAAAATGTCTTCTGAAGGGTCGTAATCTGCAATGGCAGTTTTAAAACTCTTAAAACCAATAGAAGAGATAACCAGGGTGTCGTTCACATGTTTGGGCGGCACCACCAAAGAGAACTTTCCGTCGATATTACTTACGGTACCGATATAGGAATCCTTGACATAGACACTGGCGCTTTCAATGGGCATAAAAGTGGCGAAATCTACGATCTTTCCGTTAAGTACTTTCTCTTGTTGTCCGTAAGTGAATCCGCAGGCTAAGAAAACACCTGCAAAGAGTAATTTTTTAAATAGATTGAGCTGCATGCATGTAGGTTTAAATCTCCCATTGTTTTACTGGGAGATTCATTCATGCTCAAAGTTACACAAATCGACTAATTATGTGGCAGGCTTGTAGACTTTCCCGTCTATGACCATTTTAGCGATGCCATTGGGCATCTTCGCAAAAATGCATGCCCTCTATGTTGCGGGTTTATATTGCTTCCCGTCAATCACCATTTTTGCGATGCCATTGGGCATCTTCGCAAAAATGTTTGTCGCTTATGTTGCCGGCTTGTACTCTTTACCGTCAATGACCATTTTTGCGATGATCTCGCGTAAGATCTCAGAAGTACCTCCTCCGATAGGTCCTAGCCTACTATCGCGAAGTAATCGCGCCATAGGATATTCTTCCATATAGCCGTAACCCCCTAGCATCTGCAGGCAGTCATAGGCAACTTCGTCTGCAATTTTTGTAGAGATCAGTTTAGACATGCTGGCCTCTTTAACCACATACTCCCCGTCTCCCAATCGTTTTGCAACGGTATAGTTAAAGGTTTTGCAAACTTCTACTTCGGAGGCTAACTGTGCGATCTTATGACGTAGAGCCTGGAATTCAGAAATGGACTTCCCAAAGGCCTTGCGGTCTTTCATGTATTGAATGGTGTACTCCAAGGCCCATTCCGAGCGCGCGTGGGCATTGATCCCCATAATAAGACGCTCACTAGCAAAATGCTGCATGATGTATTGGAATCCTTTGTTCTCTTCTCCCAACATATTGCTCACAGGAACTTTTACATCGGTAAAGGATATCTCTCCTGTATCGCTTGCACGCCAACCCAATTTGTCAAGTTTGGTCGCTGCAACACCCTCCATGCTTCTATCTACAATGAATAAACTTATACCCTTGTTGCCCAAAGAGGGATCCGTTTTAGCTGCTACCACCAAATAGTCGCTGTAGACACCGTTGGTGATAAAGGTTTTGGAACCATTAAGAATATAGTGATCGCCTTGCTTTACTGCTGTAGATCGCATTCCAGATACATCAGAACCTCCAAAGGGCTCTGTCACACAAAGACAACCTATCATTTCGCCGCTAATACTCTTGGCCAAGTAATGTTGCCTTTGTTCTTCATTGCCTTCTGCGTTCAAGTGGGTCATTGCCAAATAGGCATGCGCCCACATTGCAGCCGCAAACCCACCGGATTGCACGCGCTGTAACTCCTCTAGAAAGATCACCGTATAGAAGAAATCTAAGCCCATACCGCCGTAGGCTTCCGGATATGCAATCCCAAAGAATCCCATCTCACCCATTTTTGTCCAGATCTCCGGATCAATGGTACCACTGGCTTCCCAGTCTTCAATATGCGGCACCACTTCCTTTTGCAAGAAGTCGCGCAAACTGGCTCTGAAAAGATCGTGTTCTTCGGTAAAATAAGTAGTATTCATAGGTTGCAGAATGCTTTCGTTTTTACTGAACTCAAACGTTTGAGTTCCTCATTAAAAAAAAGGCGAATAGGGCTATTATTCGAATTGCAAATATACGGCAATTCCCGCTAACCAATCCGCAGTAATACCCTCTAACATAAGCAAGTCTTCTGGGGCAGAAATCCCATCTCGTAACCGTCTGAATATCACCAACTCCTTAGCCAATTCGAAATTAATTCCAGGCAAAGTTGCCAAGTCAGAAGCAGCTGCTGTATTGAAATCGATCTTACTAATGGAGTCCTTAGTGGCAATGGTGAAATGTTTAATTAGTTCTGCCCGCACTTCAGGTTTTAGTCCATAGATCAGCCGCAATTGCAAACTGTCGGAATATGGACCATAGCGCTGCTTAAAACGGAGAATACGCCCTGCCAAAACTGGCCCTATTCCGTAAACTGCCTCTAACTCCTCTTGGCTCGCAGCGTTCAGCTCTTTAACTTTTTCAGGGCGATCCCGAAAGATGTTGGTCCGACTTTGCTGCGTCCATGCAGGGAATCTAAAGTAGCTTTTCATTTCCGCCAGCAAGGAATCTGAGACACCAGTGACTCGCTGAAAATCCGCAGCAGATCGCAACCACTTGTCTTGAGCGCGAAAACTTTCTAAAGCAATCAAAGCACTATCGCTAATACCCCACAGATAAGCATTGTACGGACTCATAAAATTAGGGTTGAATTTATAGCGTCTCGGCTTGGCCTTGTCCAGCTTTAAGGAATCCAATGAGGCTCGCTCTTTCTGAGATACGGATGCATTGAGATCAACTGGTATATGCTCTGGTCTTTCACCACCGTGAATCAGCCATAAAAGACCTGTAAATGCAATTAGGAATAAGGCAACACTTAGCTGGTCGCGCTTGTAGAATAGCAGTTGTTTTTTGAGTAAAAAAAATACCCCCATGTCAAATCGTTTTGCATAGGGGTATTAGTAAAAAAGTTAGTCTGGTCGTCTAGTTGGACGATTTAAGTCCTTTAATGGCAGCCAGGTATTTCTTCATTTCCTCGCGCACCTTAGGGAACAGGAAGAATAGTCCTATCATGTTCGGGAACACCAAGGCAAGGATCATCGCATCGGAGAATTTGATCACCGCATCCAAAGTGGCAGCAGCACCAATCACCACGAACAATAGGAACATGATTTTATAGATAAGGTCGGCAGTTTTTCCTTTACCGAACAGATATTTCCAAGACTGTAGGCCGTAGTAAGACCAAGAGATCATGGTCGAGAAGGCGAACAAAACAATCGCGATTGTCAATACATAAGAGAAGCCTGGGATAACCGAGTCGAATGCGCGGGAGGTCAAGTCCACTCCTCCGAGCTGCTCTCCGGTTCCGTTTAAGATCACGTTAGAACCTTCTACTGCTCCGTATTCAAATACACTTTGCAAATTGGTTCCGTCGATATTAAAGAAGATGATCACCAAGGCAGTCATAGTACAAATTACTACCGTATCAATGAATGGCTCCAAAAGGGCAACTACACCCTCACTAGCCGGATATTTTGTTTTTACTGCGGAGTGAGCAATTGCTGCGGACCCTGCTCCAGCCTCGTTAGAGAAAGCCGCGCGTTGGAATCCAACAATAAGCACTCCGACAAAACCACCTAAACCAGCCATAGGCGTGAAGGCTCCTTTAAAGATCAGCCCAAAAGCATCTCCGATATAAGAGATATTGGCAAAGATGATGATCAAGGCTGCTAGTACATAGATACCCGCCATAAATGGAACGATCTTCTCTGTAATTTTAGCGATACGCTTGATACCCCCAATAATTACAATTCCTACTAGAACTGCAAGAATAACTCCAATGATGAATCCGGTAGCTCCGCCCTCTAATCCCATAAGCGAAGAAAGCTGCACTGTGGCCTGGTTAGACTGAAATGCGTTTCCTCCTCCAAAGGAAGCTCCGACACAAAGAATGGCGAACAATCCGGCAAGCACTTTACCAAGACCGCCCATGTTCTGCTCCTTAAGTCCTTTAGACAAATAGTACATCGGACCACCGTAAACGGTTCCATCAGGACCAACATCACGATACTTAACACCCAAGGTACATTCCACAAATTTGGTAGCCATACCAATAAGACCACAAACGATCATCCAGAAAGTTGCTCCAGGACCACCCAAGGCGATCGCTACAGCAACCCCAGCAATGTTTCCTAAACCTACGGTACCAGAAACAGCTGTGGCCAAAGCCTGAAAGTGAGATACCTCTCCTTCTTGACTTTCGTCACGAATGGTATCTGGCAAATCGCCATCTACAATATTTACGTCTGATTTTTCAACTCCGTGTCCGTCCGCACCTTCAATGTCGTCGTATTTCCCGCGCACCGTATTAATGGCCAACGGAAATCTTCGGATGCTTGGCACTTTGAAATAAACTGTAAAGAAAGTTGCTCCTAAAACCAATAGAATTACTACTACAGGAACATTGTATTCGCCTAAGGGAACCGTGGTTAGAATAAGATTCTCCCACCAAACGGCAGCGGGCATAACCGCATCGTTTATCTTTTCGTCGATGCCGGCTTCTTGGGCCTCTTGAGCGAAAGAAAATAAAGGTGATAATAAAGCGAATGCTAACAGAAGTACTCTTTTGTACATAGTAATTGATTTAGTTTGCGTTTTTCAGGCTCACAAGATGCTAAAAAAAACTGCGAATTCAAATTTTTGGCCGTTAAAAAGTGGGCTGTTAAACCTTGTAAACTTCCTTTAAACGCTCGATTTGCGGCGGCCTTCCAATAAGGATGAGTTTGGACTCTTTTTTAAGGATCATTTCTGGCTCCGGATTCACAACATACTCACCGCTAGGAGATTTATATCCAATAATAGAGCAGCCTGTCCGCTTGCGTAGATCCAGATCGCGAATGGCCATTTCTTTGCCATCGGGGCAAATGTTCTCAAAAGAAACCTGTTCTACATTTATGCTATCCTCTTCACCCGAAACAGTAAGGTTATTTAGAAATTCAAGCAAATCAGGAACGACTACCAAAGAAGCCATATGTTCTCCCCCTATCTTATCGGGCATGATCACATTGTCAGCGCCAGCCAATTTAAGTTTGTTATAACTGGTTTCTTCGGTTGCACGGCTTATGATCCGCAACGCCGGGTTAATCTGCCGGGCAGACAAAACAATAAAGAGATTGTCTGCATCGCTTGGCAAGGCACAGATCACTGTAGATGCCCTGTCGATACCAGCCTGATAAAGCACTTCGTCTTCATCTGCATTGCCGAGCACCATGAGTATGTCATCGTCAATTACGGCTCGAGAAACGATCTCTTCGTCAATTTCCACTACAACAAAAGGTTTGTTATAGGCTCGTAATTTCTGCACGGCCTGGCGTCCGTTTCTACCATAACCACAGACAATTACATGTCCACTTAAAGATTCAATTTGCTTTTTCACTCTTTTCTGGGTAAGGTTTCCAATATTGCTTTTACCGAGCAAATACTCGGAGATCACCGTAATGGCATATCCCACAATAAAGATACTGGATATGATCAATACAGAGGTAAATATCTTTTCGCTGGGTCCTAGCGGCTCCACCTCTTGGAATCCAACGGTGGTAATAGTAATAATGGTCATGTAGACCGCATCTATCCAACTGTAGTCCGCATAGAATTTAAACCCGAAAACTCCTGCAATAAAAACCACAAGCAACAAGCCAAGGGCAATGTTGATCTTAGATCTAAAATATCGTGTCAGCAGGGTAACTTTAGGCATAAAGTATTCGGTTGGCACAACTGCAAAACCTACTAGAGGTCAAAAACAGAAGTTCGTTTGGTGTAAATTAAGTCTTTTAGTTTAAGCCAAAAAGCCAAGGTGAGATAAATTGCAAATCCGGCTCCCAAAGTGGCAAAGCTCACGTAGATAAAAAACAGGCGAACACTTTTAGCGCGCATGCCCAAGCGTTCGGCCAAGCGAGAGGACACATAAAACCCTCGTCGTTCTAGATAATGCCTTAAATCGTAAACCCAATTCATAGCTATTGGCCTTTAGTGCAAGATAAGAAAACCCCCGATTTTCATCGAGGGTTTTTAAGGTTTTCAAGGGTAAATCTATTCGATATAACCCATTTTTCGCATCCAATCGTCGTTGAACATTTTACCCACATAACGACTGCCGTGATCGTGAAATAGTACCACCACCACATCGTCTTCATTAAAGTGTTCTTTGAGTTGCAGCAGGCCTTTCATAGCTGCTCCTGCCGAGTTTCCTAAGAACATCCCTTCTGTTTTAGCCAATAATTGGGTATAGATGGCAGCATCCTTATCGGTTACTTTGGTAAAGCCATCTATGATGCTAAAATCGACGTTTTCTGGTAAAATGTCTTCGCCTATTCCCTCGGTGACATATGGGTAGATCTCCTTTTCGTCAAAGATTCCGGTCTCGTGGTATTTTTTAAACACGCTTCCGTAGGTATCAATTCCCCAAACTTTAATATTCGGATTCTGCTCTTTCAAATATTTCCCAACTCCAGAAATAGTTCCTCCTGTTCCAACGCCAACAACAAAGTGGGTTACCTTACCGTCTGTCTGCTTCCAGATCTCCGGCCCGGTACTTTCGTAATGTGCTACAGCATTACTCGGATTGTCGTACTGATTCACATACCAACTGTTTGGAGTTTCTTCTCCTAGGCGTTTAGAAACCGAATAATAAGACCGTGGATCGTCTGGAGCCACATCTGTAGGACATACAATCACTTCTGCCCCCATGGCTTTTAACACATCTACTTTTTCTTTAGACTGCTTATCTGTAGTAACAAAGATGCTTTTGTAGCCTTTAACCACGGCAGCAAGGGCCAAGCCCATTCCAGTATTTCCGGAAGTTCCTTCAATGATGGTACCTCCTGGTTGCAAGCGGCCATCGGCCTCGGCGTCTTCTACCATCTTTAGGGCCATGCGGTCTTTTACCGAATTCCCAGGGTTGAATGTTTCGTATTTTGCCAACACCAAGCAAGGTAGATCCTTAGCCAAGTGATTGATCTTTACCAAAGGAGTATTTCCTATAGTGCCTAATATATTTTCTGCGTATTCCATTTGTGTTTTTAAGACCTGGCAAAGGTACAAAACCCCTCGGTCTTTCCTTAGATAGCTATTCTTTAATTGCTGCGGATTTATTCGAAGCGGATCGCCTTGATAGGATCAATTCTCGAGACCGTAAAACTAGCGCCCCACAGCATCAGAAGACAAAGAGCTAATGTCCCAGCATTCAAGGCCAAAACATAAAAGGCGTTCAGGTATACTGGAGCTTCTTTCATATAGTATACCTCTGGGTCAGGATACTCAAACAGCCCAAACTGCGCCTGGATAAATATGAGGCCGAGCCCTATCAGATTTCCCCAAAACAAACCGCGCAAAATAATATAACCCGCATTGTACAAAAAGACCTTTTGTATACTCCAGTCTGAGCTACCTAGAGCCTTTAAGGTCCCTATCATTTGGGTGCGTTCTAAAATAAGCACCCACAAGGCCGTTATCATATTGATCCCGGCAATAACGATCATGATCCCAATAATGAGGTAGATATTAAAATCGAACAGATCCAACCACTCAAAAATAGAGAGGTATTTCTCCCTTATGCTGATGGCGTTGAGTTCCGAATCGATATTCTCATAAACTGCTGCACTGGTCTCAGCGAGCTTGTCAAAATCGGCCACAAAAAGCTCAAAACTGCCTATCTGATCTGGCTCCCATTTGTTCAAGCGCTGAATGTGACGAATATCGGCCACCAAGAATTGCTGGTCAAACTCTTGGAACCCGCTGTTGTATATACCCACCAGATCAAAACCCCGTGTTCTAGTTGGGCGTTCGCTATCGTTATTGACAAAATAGGTCGCAACCTTATCTCCCAACTTTAAATTTAGTCGTTTGGCTAAATATTCAGAAATGAGGATCTCCGCGTTTAAGTTCCCGCTATAGTCTGGCAATCGGCCTGCTGTGAGATACTCCTCAAAATGCGAGAAGTCGTAATCGGCATTTACTCCTTTAACAACTACACCTTCAAAGGTCTCTTCGGTGCGGATTATCCCACCTTTTAAAGCGGTGACCTGTATATGCTTTATCCCTGGGACCAGATTAAACTCCGGATAGAATTCTTGGTTTATGCTGATGGGGATCTGAGAATCAAAAGAAAAGTTGGTATCATAATTGGAGATGATGATATCGCCGTGAAAAGCAGAAACCTTTTCTTTGATCTTGCGTTGCAGTCCAATCCCCGTAGCAATGGCAATAAGCATCACTATGGTGCCAATGGCAATAGCCGCTATGGCTATTTTTATAATTGGACCCGATACGCTACTTTTATGATCCTTGGAACGCGCAATGCGGCGGGCTATAAAATATTCGAAATTCACTCCAGATCTATGACTGTTCTAAGTCTCAAAAATACGTTTTTATTCCTTCTGATTGTTATGTGTTCCTGCGGATCCAAATC
>Ga0256829_1003396_pt1 | contig 11078 bp, 10 predicted proteins | sample 131447metaG_FD_185979 | JGI IMG/M metagenome (GOLD analysis project Ga0256829, IMG submission 185979) | Hydrothermal vent microbial communities from Lau Basin, Pacific Ocean - 131-447 | ecosystem: Environmental > Aquatic > Marine > Hydrothermal vents | place: Pacific Ocean: Lau Basin | collected... | reverse complement strand
AAATATTTCCGATTCAGAATGGGGATACCTTTGGCCCACCGCTTTGCCGGCGTAAAGCCTGCATCCATCAGTTCACTCAAAAACCTGGTGTCATGATGCAATAGTGCATACTCAAACAGGTAGAGTTTGGCTTTTTTATTGCCCTCAACAATGGCCTGATCATGCAAGGCTTGTAACGGCTCGCCGGTCAGCGGCTGCCAACAAATCTCTTTCTGTTTCAGGATGTGGTTGCGAATTTCATTGGCCTGATCCTGCTTGCCCTGCAGTTCCAGTTTGCGCGCCTCTTCACGCCACTCCTCAAAACAGGACTCCTGCTCGGCCATCTGCAGTGAACCCTGCGCATCATGCAAGCCCATCAGCTGCAATAGCTGGTGATCGGGTCTGCGTTCAATCAGGTAGATATTTTTTATGGCGCGCGTAATGGCGACATAAAAAGCATTGATGTGAAATTTATAAATCTCCAGTGATTTATCACTTTTATCCTTGACCCGCGCATAAGTGAGCTCTTCAACATGCAGATCTTCCGCGCTCACCCCTTCCGCTATGGCGCTAAAACGCTGCACATCAGAGGATACGAAGTTATAGAGGATAATATTCTCATATTCCAGCCCCTTGGCCTCTCGCACCGAGAAGATGAGCGGTGTGCTGAAATATTGACGTACTTCCTTTTTTTGATCCTCATGCATCACCACCACAGCGAAATGGGTGGAGTGGCGCGTCTTCTGTTCCAGTTCCTGTTTGATGCCTGGCTGATCCAGCAAAAAAGAGATGTTGCCCTGATTGTGCGCATTGCTTTTGACCAGATAATTGCTCTCTTTGTCGATGGAACCGAAACGTGCATTTTTGACTTTGAGCAGCCGGTTGGCGACTTCCGTCACTTCCGGAGAGTTGCGATAATTGGTATTCAGAATGGTGACTAATTCATGCGCTTGCGCTGTTTTGCGAGCATGCTGTTGGTAGAAAAAGCTCTTGATCCTCGACCATGAGAAGAAATTGGGATGTACTATCTGGTTGGCATCACCACAGATCATAAAATCTCCGGCCTGATGCAGTGACTGCAGGATCAATGAAAGCTGTACGCTGGTAATATCCTGCACCTCGTCCACCACGATAAAATCATATCGAGGCTCAATCAGACTGGCATATTCATGGCTGATGATATTGCTGTCATACAGATTTTCTCTGCCCAGAAAGCGTAAATAGCTGTCAAACAGGTCATAAACCTGCTGCCGTTCCCGCTGATCAAAAATGGACTGTTTGATGCCGAGCGCTATATAGGCATCGCGACTCAAATATGCATCTTCACTCATTGTGCCGGTCAATACACCTTTGAACTCCTCCATCATCTTGTACGGATCATTCAATGCACGGCTCATTTTCACCTGCGTAAACCAACGCTTGAAATCACGAAAATGCACTTCACGCCCGGATGGCACATGAATGGATTCAAGAAACTCCTGATAAGAGAAGAAATCAACCTGCTGATCTTCATTTTCATAATTGAGACTGAAGTAGATATCTCTGGAGTTCTTGACCAGGTAGGGCGAATGGGTCACATACAACACGTCGCCAATGGCATGTTTCATTTTTTCCAGCGTTAGCGCCGTCTTGCCACTGCCTGCAGAACCGATAATGATAACCGGAGGGTTAAGTTCATAGACCGATGCCTGGGCGCTATCCAGAGAAATCACCTTATCGAGAATATTGAAGGTTGAACTCTGTCTGTTGAGATAGACCAGTGACTCAGTTTCTGCAGGAGGATGGATCACGGCTGGTATTTTGCTCTCATCAATCGTTGAGTTGTGGTTCAGAAAACGTGACTTTTCATAAGCATGATTGGCAATGTATTCCAACACCAGAATATAACATTCATCGGCATAACGGTAGATGGAAAAGAGCAGTCGATTGCGAATATCGAGACGACTGCGGTAGAGGTTCGGGCCGACTTTCCTGACATCCGCCGACTGGAAATCCCCGGCTTCAAGCAGCGACTTCATCTTGGCGAATCCCGGTATCTTTTTCGGATCAAGTTCATTGTATAGCAGGACTTTCATGAGATCTTCAAACGCTCAACCATATAAAATACATACTATTTTGGTGTTTGCGAGATGTAGAATGCATCTGCGAAGCATGGTATATGAATGCAACCCAGTAAAGATAAACTATCGATTCGTCAGCATGGCTCTGACGTGGATATAGCCCGGTTTATCAGTTGCCTGTATTTTCAGGCTTTTGAGCCCCGCATGGGCTTTGGCCAAGGCATCAACCCAGCGCAGGGTGGCGTCATAAGGCACATCTTTCATGCGGATCATCAAGCGTTGCGAAGCCCCGTCAGGTGAATTTTGCGGCTTGAGCCGGGTCATGTATTGCCTGACTCCGGTCTTTCGGGCCAGCTGCTCAACCGTGGTCAGCAGATGCCCCGAGTTTGCGGCATTCTGTTTATGGGCGGGATGCTTGATCAAATAATGTGCCAGCTGTTCGGCCTCCACAGCCTGCTTCTCCACGCGGCTCAAGTCGGCGCGCAACGCCTGTTGGCTATCTTGCATGGGTAGTATCAGTCCGAACACGACAATCAATATCGGCAGCAACACGGCGGCACCCAACAACAATCGCTGTTCCCGACGATCCAGTTGCTGGTAACGTGGCAGCCACTCCGCTTCGATACGTTGCTGCACAGGCAATATGAGCGTCATCATTTTTTCTCTCATGACCATGCCATCCTGAATGTCACCTGATTGCCACTTAAATCGGTATCTTTCAATGTCACCTGCTTACCTGATTCTTTTTGCAAAGCGGCGCGAATTCGATTCAACGTTTGCAAATCGCTGGCCACACCAGACATCGACATGACACCATCCTGAAATGATAGCGTTTTTATTTTCCATTTCATCTGCTGATGCACCTTGCTGATAACATCCATCTGGCGCAACCAGATCGCTGCATCATGGCTGCCTTTACCGCCCTGACCGCCGGCAGCTTTGCGCAACTGGGCCAATGGATCAATCATCACACGTTCAAGGGGTAAACCTTTGTGAAATGCAGCTACAATGCGCTGCTGCGACGCAGCCAGTTGTCCGGCAAGGCGGTGATTCTGCCACATCATACCGCCCACCCATATGACAGCTAACAGCGCCGCCAGCGCCGCCGCACGCCGCCACGGCTTGAAATTACCCAGCGATGACCCGGCCCGCCAGCTTGTATGCCGAAAATTCAGTCCCGGTTCGGTGTTGATGGCCAGATTCGCTTCATTCCGACCGGGCAGATCAGCCCACTCGACAATCTCCCCCTGCCACGATGCAAATTTCAGCGCGGCCAGCAAATCCGCCGGCAATCGCCCGAGCGCTGTGCCATTCTCAGGGTTCCACCCCATAGCCTGCAAGGAGCGCCGGATATTTTCGGTCAATTGACTGTCAATCGATTCATTTTCCGGTTGCACAACGTCCGTAGATGAGCGGTTTAAACGGCGCATACCCAGCCAGAAACCATCACCGGTATCATCATCAGCTGGCGACCAGACGCCAAAACAGACGCCCTGAGCGTCCGCATCCAATACGGCGAGCGTCCCTGCGTCCGCTAACGCAGGTGTGTTGGCTGACAACAGCGCTTGCAATCGTTCCCGAACATCAACCCCGACATGACGCACCTGCCGCCAGCCTTCATGCGTTTCAATCTGCATGCGGATCGCCTCCGGCAGACCAAACATCAGTCCGGCCACGCCCTGCTCAGTCCGCCCGGCCTGCCAGGCCAGCCACCACGCATCCGGGGTTTCGGCGCTATGCTCTTCCAGTTCCTGGGCAAGTATTTCCCGATCGATCAGGCGGGTCTGCTGAAGCGGCAGCGCGAACGACCTGCACAGCAACTGTTCGGCTGGCAGCAACAGACGGGACACTGCTGCACCATCGGGCAGTTCAGGCAGCATCGCTGCATCTTCCGCCATCAACGGCATCACATTGCCCTGTTCATCCATGGCCCGCCAGCTATGACCATCATAACTGACGTGCAGCACACGGCCCTCTATATCACTCATCACGGTGCAACCTTAGCCTGTGTATTGGACACAGATGAACCGGATGCACGCAAATTGGCACCAACATCACGAGCGGCGCGCGCAACGGATAACAGAATGATCTTTCCGGGTTGACTTCCACCCAACTGTCCTCCACCCGACTGCCGCTGCACCATAAATTTCTCCCGTAAGACCACACGTCCGAAATGCGCCTCTGTTCGCACCATAAAGATATCACTGGCAACGCTCAAGTAGCTCTGATTCACGCCCACCGCCCACGGTTTTTTTTGCAAGGCCTGCGCCACGCTGGCAAAGGGGCGTTCGGAGGTGAACGCCTCGGCATCGGCTGCTGTCATTTTCGGCATCATCGCCATCAACACCCTGGCGCTGGCCGTATTGATATTCACAGTGGAAAAACCATTGGCCGGGACATCGCGCACCACCGCCACCGAAGCCAGTCGATTAACAATTTTCGCATCAAAACCGCGAACCAGACGTAGCTCCTGCCATCTATCCAGCCTGGCATTTTTGACGTGATAATCCTGATCAAAATACGCCGAATCTTCAGCGCCACCCGAGCCATGCGCACGATCATCGGCATCCATCCAGTCGATCAGCGCATCCACCAATCCCGTATCCAGATCCAGCAGCGAGAATAGCGACTTGACCTGTTTTTCTATTGCCACCACCACCTTCCCATGTCGATCGACCAGTGTATTCAGATTGATAAACCTGTTTGTATCAACGATTCGCCCGAATACGCTACCCTCGTCAATAGTGAACGGCGGTGTATCCTGAGCCCAGCTTTCATCCAGATCATCGGTTCGGGAGTTCCTGCTGTCATCCCGCAGAATTTTGGCTGCCAGCACCAGCGCTGACTGACTGGCTTGTTCAGCCCGAACCTCATTCAGCCTGTTCTCAGCCCGGCGCAGAGAGAGCATATCTTCATAAGCCGCAGTCACAGCCCATGTACTGATCAATGCAACCAGCCCCAGCACAATAATCAGTGCCGCACCACGCTCCTTATGATCCGCCCTATCAACCACAAGCGGCCTTAACATAAAACCAACAACGCATTTGCACGGTTTTTTCCAGACCATCACAGTTCGCTACCCACCAGCACTGGCATCCACCACTGCCGCTGATCTGTTACATGATCATTGCCACCGGTCTTGAGGGTCACACGCACCGCTTTAGGCCATACAAATGACGCCGCACTAAAATTCCAGTCCTGTCGCCAGTTACCCTGACGATCCCATACCTCCACGGACCACGAACTGATCTTGCCAAAGTCCCAGCGCATCGGTTCCACCTGCTGGCGCGACAGTAGTGAACGGGACTCACGCATCAGATGGCCATTATCCTCATTAATAAAGTAATGCACCTGGCTGATCGTCGGCTGTCCCGGCTCCCGCACCAGCAACCAGAGCTGATCAAACTCGACATCACCCCTGTTATCGTTCTGAATTTTGATCGGCACAATACTATCGGCATTCAACTGTTGCCCCTGTTTCACCGCTTGACGATGAGGGACAGCCGTCAGGTAGCGCAGATCCGAACGCAATTGCCTGGCCACCCAGCCGGATTTCTCCTGCGTCAGGCGCACCTTGCCGAGCATCTCAAAACCATTGCCCGCCGTATCCAGTGCGCTATAGGAAAGCCCTGCAATCAATGCAAACACAGTCAGCGCCATCAACACCTCAATCAGCGTAAAGCCGCGCTCCTGCTCCGCCTCCGCTGTGAAGAAAAGTCCCGGCTTATTCATCGCACTGCCCGATACAGAAATACCGTCACCTTTGGTTCATCCGGCGCTTTGACGCTGACATTCAATCGCATAAATCCATCCAGCATCGTTTTCTCGCTCCAGCTACGCCATTCCAGTTGCATATCACCCGCTTCAATGACGCCCTGCTGGTCATCGAGGCTGGTCGAGGTGATGGTCAGCTCCGTCAGTTTATTGAGCGCACTATCCAACGCCAACTCTTGCATGGACAAAGTATGCTGGATATTGGCCGATGAACCGAGGCGCCCCATCAGCGCCACCAATGCAGTTGATGCAATGATCAGCGCCACCAGCGCTTCAATCAGCATGAAGCCCGCTTCGTTGGTTTTTATATGCATGAATTATGATACATTAATCTTTTTTGACCGCAATACCACCCGGCCCCGGACGCAATTGCACCGTCAGCCGGCGACCGTCTTCCGGCTCCGGAGCCAGCACAATATTGGCGATCTGCCGGATACCCTCAGCCGGCAGCAGCAGATCCGCCAGCACCGCTTCTGCGCCTTTCTCGCCAGCCCCTGCATCTTCTTTCAAGGGGATCGAAGGCTTAACCTCAACAATCTGAATCCCTTCCGGCAGATCATATGGCTGATATGGCGGCTGCTGGCGCGTCTGCCATGCGCCTTCTGCATCAGCACTCTGGAACTGATAGCTATGCCGGCGAAAGCGTACCCGATAGGCGTCGCCCGATAATGTGGCCTCTTCACTGGCCAGCCTCAAGACTTGCGCCAGCCGCTTTCCTTCATCATCCACCGATGCAGACAGGGCCGTGAAATAAGACGGTGCCACCATCATCGACGTCACCGCCATGATCACAATCACCAGCATGATCTCCAGCAACGTAAATCCGGATTCCACACTTTCGCCATAAACCACTCCACGATTCACTGCCATACAGAAAAACCTCGAACCACGAATACACACGAATGAAAAACATGAAATCAAAGCATTCGATATCCGCCCAATCCTTTACTGCCAACTGCCAATATCGGCATCGAAGCCACTACCGCCGGCATGTCCGTCTGCACCATAAGAGAGAATATCAAAATCGCCATGCACGCCGGGCGACAGATAGACAAAATCATTGCCCCACGGATCTTTGGGCAGTGAATCCATATAACGCTTGCCATCCTTACCGGCTGTCGCCAACGCCTGCAAACCACCGGAGGCAGGGTACTTGCCATGCTGCAGCCGATAGAGTTTCAGAGCCTGACCGATATTCTTCATCTGCACCTTGCAGGCATCCACCTTGGCCTCATCAGCCCGCTCCAGAAAACGCGGCGCCACCAGCGCCGCCAGAACACCGATAATGACCAGCACCACCATAATCTCCAGCAGCGTAAAACCTTTTTCATCACTACGGCAGTTCAATCCATTTGTTTGACAATCCATCATCATTCCTCTCATTCCACTATTTTCACACACTCAATTCAAAAACCTTTCACCACAGAGTAAAACCAGTGTTAAAGTATTGCAGTTTTTATTTTCATCCGCTTTTATCTGCGTAAATCTGTGTCGAAAAGGTTTTGATGCTATTCCTTCCGGCGCAACCAGAAATCATTCCGACTCAGCGGATCAAATAAGCGTTCTTCGCCATTGATATTCAACCAGTGGCCATGCTCAATATCATCATGCTCATGGATCAAACGATCCATCGCCAACCACGAGCCCACCAGCAGACCGTGTTTTTGCACCGCCTGCGTAGCATATAGAGAACAGACCGGATAGGAAGGGCATGCTCGTCCATCCAACTGCCCGATGCCGTTACGATAAAAGTGCATCAGAAAATGTTCCGGACTACCCATGGCCGGCAAGATCGACTGCCATAGCAGAGCAGCGCCAAAGCTGCCTGCCGCCAATAATCCGTAGAGTCTGAGCACTGGAAACATCACCACGGTCTGCCGGGCAGAGCTGATGCCTGCCAAACACCCTGCCACCACGCCATATATGTTTCCGCATTAGCGCGTTCCGCCAGTGACATGGAAGAAAATACCGTACCAGACCACAACCAGAGCGTAATCAGCGCAAAAAACACCGTCACCGGCCCCATGCGCCGTTTGGCTGCCCACACGGTTAAAATCAGCATCGGCCAGACCATCATCGCTGCCATGCCGGCATCTCTCCAGCGCTCCTGCCATGCATGCCCCGCCCCCGGCAGCATCACGGCCAGTAACGTGGCCGGCCAGCGCCTGGCCTCCGGCAACATTGGGTGCGCAGATGCATAAGCCGATGCCAGCGCCAAATATGGGTTCGAGCCTGAGCCATTCAGACCTGAGCGGGCTGGAAACAGTGTTTGTTGTGTCTCGCGCATAGCGATCAATTGATCGGCGGCAGTGACACGTTGCCGCCAGGTATCCCCGGCTGGCAATGCATCGGCCAATGCGTGCAATGTCTTCTGCGCAACCTTGTCATCCCCCTGCGCGGCTCGATGCAATGCCTGGCGATAAGAGCCCGCCGGATCTGCACAACCAGCCGGTGCATAGATCAGCAGCGCAAGCAGTGCAAAAGCACAGCGTTTCATCATACGAAAACTTTATCCATATTATTTTACCAACTGATTCATTTCAACAATCGGCAACAAAATCGCCATAGCCAGCGCTCCCACCCCAACTGCCATAAACATCACCAGCAACGGCTCGGCAATGGTTAACATTCGGCTTAAATTGCGCGACACCTCTTTTTCGTAGTGGTCGGCAATGCGCAACAACATCGTATCGAGTTGCCCGCTCTGCTCGCCCACGGCCAGCAATTGCGTCGCCATGGATGGAATATAGCCACCACGTTGCAGAGCTGCGGCCAGTGATTCGCCCTCGCGCAAGCCTTCTCTGGCCTGTTCGCCAATCGCCTTCAATGGCAGCAGCGACCAGCTCTGGTTGGCAATCAGCATCGCAGCCAGAGCGGGTACGCCGCCACTGAGCAACATCCCCAGCGTACGTGAAAAGCGGGCGGTTTCAATGGTCACCAACAGCGTCGAAATGCCCGGCAAACGCAGCAGCAACTCATCCCTGCGCTGACGCGCCGATGGCTTACGCATCAGCAGTTTATAACCCAGGATCAGGGCGGCCAGCGCCACAATCAACCAGCCGCCATGGGCGCGTAAAAAATCGGACAGCGCAATCACCACCTTGGTCAGGGTGGGCAGATCGCCGCCAGCGCGCTCGAATACAGCCACCATTTTAGGGATCACCACCGTCGTCAAAAACAGCATCACCAGCACACCGAATCCCATGATAATGGCCGGATAGAGGGTGGCCGATAGCAGATCCTGATTCAGTTGTTGACGATGCTCCAGCAGTTGCGCCAGGCGCGAAGCCACCGCCTCCAACTGGCCTGTTTCCTCGCCTGCAGCAACCATATTGCAGATCACCTCATCAAAATGCTGCACCCGCAACGCCTCGGCCAACGAGCCACCTTCCAGCACTTTCTTGCGAATACTGAATACGGCTCGACGCGACGCCTGCTTGCTCATGCCATCAGCAATCGAACCCAGCGCGTCAATCAACGGCATCCCCGCTTCGCTCAATGTCGAGAGCTGTTGCAGAAACAACACGGTTTCGGACGCATTCAGATGCGGCTGCCCCCCATCTTTGCCGCGCTGCTGTTTTTCAATGGTTGATAATTTACGCACCACCAACTGGCGCGCCTTTAATTTCTGACGCGCACCGCGTTCAGAGTCAGCTTCGATTTCCCCCTTCTGACGACGGCCGCGTCCATCCAGCGCCTCATAGGCAAAAACACTCATGTTTGCGTGACAACCACGCCTTCCATGGTGACCCGTAACACTTCTTCAATGCTGGTCACACCGGCGGCGACATGGCGCGCCACATCCTGACGCAGGGTGATCATCTGCTCTTTTTTGGCGATGCGGCGCATGGCAGGCAAGCCCTTGCCCTCATGGATAGCGTTGCGCATGGCCTCCGAAACATGGGCCATCTCATAAATAGCAATACGTCCGATATAGCCGGTACCCATGCACTGATCGCAGCCATTGGCATCATAGATATGCGTCACGTCCGGATACGCATCCGGGCTTACTTCCAGCATGGTCCAGTCTTCTGCTGTCACCTGACGTTGCTGGCGGCAGTGCGGGCAGAGGCGACGTACCAGACGCTGGGCCTGCACCATATTCAGTGAGGAAGCGACCAGATACGGCTCCAGCCCCATATCCTGCAAACGTAAAATCGCCGACAAGGCGTCATTGGTATGCAGCGTGGCAAACACCAGATGGCCGGTTAAAGACGCCTGAATGGCAATCTCGGCCGTTTCCAGATCGCGGATTTCACCGATCATGACGATATCGGGATCCTGACGCAGAATCGAGCGCAGGCCGGCTGCGAAGGTGACGCCGATTTTCGGCTGCACCTGCATCTGTGCCACCCCTTCAATCTGGTATTCAATCGGGTCTTCAATGGTCATGACATTGCGATTTTTGCGATCCACTTCCATCAGCGCGGCGTATAACGTGGTGCTTTTACCGGAACCGGTCGGGCCGGTGACCAGCACAATGCCATGCGGCGCGGTGATCACTGCTTTCATCAAGCTAAGCTGCGGCGGACTCATACCCAGCTCCGGCAACGTCAACATGGCCGAACCGCGATCGAGCAGGCGCATCACCACCCGTTCGCCATGCGCCGTCGGCAGCAGGGAGACGCGCACATCGACTTCGCGCCCGGCAATCTTGACCCGGAATCGGCCATCCTGAGGATGCCGTTTTTCCGCAATATCCAGCCCCGCCATCACCTTGATACGGCTGGTAATGGCTGCCTGCACGCCCTTGGGCGGATGCACGATAGTATGCAGCACGCCGTCAATGCGGAAACGAACCAGCACACGTGTTTCAAACGGTTCGATATGAATATCACTGGCACGTTCCTTCAGCGCCTGCGAAATCAGCGTATTGACCAGCCGAATGACCGGCGCATCGTCTTCGGATTCAAGCAGATCGCCAACCTCTTCGAGTTCGCGCGACAGATCATCGCCGCCCATATCCTCCAGCATCTGCTCAGCCGAGGCGGAAGCCATATCGAACACCTGATTCAAGACAGTCAAAATCGCTTCGCGCGGCACCAGCACCGGCTGCACTTCGGCCCCGAACAACCGTCGGCAATCATCCAACAATTCCCACGGCCATTCGCCGTCGGCGCTGACAGCTACCGGGTTATCTGCATCAGCCATCGACTTAAGCGGCAAGATTGGTCCGGAACGCAACACCGGCAACGAAAAACGTAGCACGCGCTCCGCATCAACAAGCTCGTCACCCAGTCTGCTTAGCTGCTTCATTGCGTTGGC
>Ga0256829_1003395_pt1 | contig 11078 bp, 8 predicted proteins | sample 131447metaG_FD_185979 | JGI IMG/M metagenome (GOLD analysis project Ga0256829, IMG submission 185979) | Hydrothermal vent microbial communities from Lau Basin, Pacific Ocean - 131-447 | ecosystem: Environmental > Aquatic > Marine > Hydrothermal vents | place: Pacific Ocean: Lau Basin | collected... | reverse complement strand
AGTCGGGCATAAATGGGCAGGTGCGTTCGCTGCAAGCCTGTCAGCCATAATCAGCGGAATAACCATTCTGGTGTTGAGCGACTCCAAAAGTTCACTTTGGACATCAACAAAAAAGGGGTAAATATCCTTGCTTTCTCCGTTGTTTTGATAGCGTTTAAACCGGGCCATCAAAATACCCTGTATGCATCAGAGAACATACCGCTCTTTTCAACCAGATCGTTGCATGCCTGGATCGAGGATTGGTTTTCCTGCAGCCATTGCTGCTCTTTTTTCAAGCGCACCTCTTCCGCCAAAGCTTTCTCCATTGTGGCAGAAAGATTGATTTGAAAGTGTTTTGCTTCAGCCAGCAGTTCACTGTTCAAGCTAAGGTTGGTCGCTTTCTTTTTCACACTGGTTTGTAACTGATGCCGCATACACACCTCCTGCGCATACATTAAACACATAGAATATGCGCATGATAATAAGATGTCAAAATTTCAGCTATTGTTTATCCGCAACAGCAGCGCATCGACAATCTTTACCATCGCCAGCGTATCGAGTTTGCAATAGGCCAGCAGCTGATCGGCAATCGTAAAAAATGATCCACCCCTCTTGATATTTTATTTTTTGCTCAAGCATTTGACCCATCGCATCTCCTCATTTATTTCCCCTCCAGAAAATGCGGTATCTTCCCCGCGTCATAGATTGGCCAGACCAAATGTGCTGTATCTTCCGTACCGCCGGTGGAACCAACCAGCTTTACTGTCCTTTTTGGCTTAAAATGTTGGATGTAGGATTTCAGGCTTTTAGCCTGCGTGCGCTTCTATAAAGATGGAGACGGCCACTATGATCCACTGCCTTTACATTCATGGCGTAAATGGGTTGGACAGGACTTATAAGAAGACTATGATTTCTGCCCGAAAGTTGCCGGAAAGCCATATGACCCAAGGATTTATCCCTTAACACCATTTTACACCAACGACCGTTTATGAGCTTCATCATCCGAAGGCCGTTGGTTATTCGCAGCAAGCTGCTCACCCTTCGGGCCGCCTGGCCTCCAAAAGCAATATCAGCCCACACGTTTGAAGCTAATGGCGTTTGGGATAATCGAAGTCGATTAACTCCGCCGGGCTACCGGCATGCGCCCATCGGTTGACCGAAAATCCAAGCGTGATAACACCGCAGGTCGGGATATTGCCGAAATATCGTCCAGTCAGCGTTTCTGCCAGTTCGGTGATGCCGGGGTTGTGCGCCAGCAGGGCTGCGGTGGTGATTTCATCCGGTATGGAGCAAATTGCATCCAGCATGGCTGCAGGGCTGGCCAGATAGAGCTCATCGCGTCGGCTCACGGCATGGACGGGGAATTCCAGTTCATTGAGCAACAGGGTCGCCGTTTGCGTCGCCCGGCGGGCGGCACTGCATAGAAAAGCATCCAGCTTCAGGTCGCCGGCATGCAGTCGATCGGCCAGCCTTTTACCCATTGCTGGCGCATCAGCCAAACCGCGATGGTTCAGGCTACGCTCAAAATCAGTGCGCCCGGATTCATTCCAGCTGGATTTGGCATGCCGAATCAAAATTAGTGTTTTCATCTCACTCCGGCTATGCCGGCGGCTGCAAGCAGTTGTTGCGCGGTTCGCGCGGAATCAGTGGCTGTAAACAAGGCGCTGATGACAGCTAGGCGTCGTCCATGGAGCGCCGTACAATGATCAGAATCAATACCGCCAAGGGCAACGACCGGTAGCGGCGAAGCTGCTGCCAGCGCGTTAAATTGATCAACGCCCAGACAGGCTGAGCCGGGGTGGCAAGTGGTTGCGAACACAGGCGAAAGCATGGCAAAGTCGGCTCCGTTATCGCAGGCTTGCTGTAGTTCAACGGCGCTATGGCATGAGACAGAGACCGTTTTTTCAGGGGCTGCCAGCCATCGCCGAACCGTATCAACGGATGCAATATCGTCGCTGGAGAGATGCACACCATCGGCGTCGATTGCCAGTGCAACATCCACTTGAGTATGGATGATTAAGCGGGCTTGAGCATCATGCGTCATCTGCCTGAGCCGGGAAGCCAGCGCCAGCAACCGGGCTGAGGTCAGTTGCTTCTCCCGGATCAGGATCGCATCCACGCCCCCTGACAGGGCCTGACGCGCGGTGTCAAACAGTGCTGCTTCGGGATACCTGCTCGTATCGGTGATCAGGGTAAGTCGTGGCGCTATGGTAGGCTCAGCAGTCAGAATTTTTTCAGAATCCAGCTGGGCGGCGTTATCATCGGTTGACCACCGGGACGCCGACGTTCCAAATGACCGGCTTTGTTGCGGTAGAGATAGTAGGCTGGCAGTCCTCCTGCTGGCTGTACCTTGATTTGATAGATTTGGCCGTTCAGGGAATATTCAGTCACCTGCGCGCCATCTTTGCGCTGGTAGGAACGGATATCCACGTTGCTGTTTTTATCCGGAGATTTCAGCTCCTTGTTCAGATCGGGTGCACGTTCACCCACGGTCGAACTACTGTCATCGGAGCCCGCTGCCGACTCACTCACCGTTGGAGGTGGCAATACGGCATTTTCAGCCTTCGCTGACGCAGGTGCAAAGAACAGCATGCCAACAAATGCAAGCATGGCTGCGATGGCAATGACGCCACATATAATCATAAGGAAGAGTCGCATGCAGGCATGCTAACGTGTCATTTCTGCTTTGGTAAGTGCCAAATATGATGACTTAATAAGAAGTCACCAGGGCGCGCATGGATGGGTGCGCAAACTAACGGATGACAACGCAAGCTGTTGATTGGTAAGGGAAGTAAAAATCACACATTGGATGTGCGGCATCCCGACTTGGGGCGCGGCGCATCCCATTCCGCTATCTTGCGGAATGGTCCCTTTCCGTGGAGTAAAAAAACATGGAAGTTTTTTTACGACCTTTTCAAATAACACGCTCGTTGCCGCCATCCACAGGCAGCTGGGTGCCTGTGGTGCAGGCAAACAGTTTGCCTGCCATGGCGCAGGCCAGTTCAGCCACATGTTGTGATCGCACTTCACATTTCAATACATTATTGGTTTTATATGCCTGTACGCTAAGGCCATAGATGGCGGCGCGTTTCGATAACACCTCATCTGTCCAGATAGTCGTATCGAACACAGCGTTGGGGTGCAACACGTTGACGCGAATGCCATCGCCGCCGAGCTCCAGAGCCGCCACGCGGGCCAGCTGCGTCAATCCCGCCTTGGCTACGGAGTAGGCGGCAGCGCCCGGGCCGGGAGCGGGCACATTTTTCGAGGCGACAACTACGATGGACGGATCCAGGCCGAGCTTGAGATAAGGGATCGTTTCCTGCATCAAACGCTGGTGACTGCCGAGATTCAGTTCCATGCTCTGCTGCCAGATGTTGGCATCCATCGTTTCAATACGGCTGCTGGCAGGAAACACGCCAGCATTGCTGATCACCATATCTAGCCCGCCGAAACGACGTATAGTCGCCGATACGGCATCGCATACGGCAACCGGATCATTCATATCACAGACGATGCCCTGCACGGATGTTGCAGGAAAACGTGACAGGACGCTGGTATTGATATCAAGCGCCGCCACAACCGTGCCACGCGCCAGCAGCGCCTCCACGCAGGCTGCTCCGATGCCGCTGGCAGCACCCGTGACCAGCGCTACCTTGCCACGGAATTCGGGTGCATCCCCCCCTTTTTTGAGCTTAGCCTGTTCCAGTTCCCAGTATTCGAGTTCAAAAATATCCTGTTGGGGCAATGCCTGCCAGCCGCCCATCACCTCGGCCCTGGCAATGGCTTGCATGGTATGGCGGCTGATGTCGGTAATGATTTGACACTCTCCCGGCGTCGTTCCGAAAGCCAGTGCGCCGCGTCTTGGCCACAGCGCCCAGCGCGGCGCTGTATCCAGGCAGGTCAGTGCATCATTGCCATCGTCATGACGATGGCGGTTAAAATAGGCTAGATAGTGTTCGCCAAATGACGCCACCGACGCCTGAGCATCATCGCCAAGAATCATGGCGGTGCGCTTGGTACGTATCACATGATCGGGGGTCAACGGGCCTTGCGCGGCGATCTCCGCCACATCAGGCCGGGCGGAAAAATCAATCGCTTCGGCATCATCGCTTAATTGCGCCAGCATAGGTGCGCCGCGCCTTTTTGATACCGCGCGACGCACGGTCGCCAGTTGCAGCAGATCAACTGTGGCGCTGAGCGATGTGGCGGTGTGCAGCGGTGCTTGTGCGGCCAGGTAGTATTCTGCCTGCGTGACCAGATCAATCATATGCTCGTAACTTTCGCGCGCCTCATCGGCGAAGGTGAAGATGCCGTGATGTAGTAGTACAATGGCTGTTAGCTTCGACCAGTCAATTGCGGTAGTCATCTCATAAACCTGTTTGGCCAGCACAAAGCCCGGCATGATATAGGGCAGGATCAATACATCATCGCCATAGATTTCCCTGAGCCGTGTGTCACCATCAGTCGTATTGCTGATGGTCACCACCGCATCGGCATGGGTATGATCGACAAAGGAGAACGGAATAATGGCATGCAGGATGGCCTCAACCGACGGGTTGGGAGCATGTGGATCGGTCATGGCAGCGCGCTGCGCCTTGACCATATCGGCATCACTCAGGGTATCCAGCCGCGCCATTTTTTGTAACACATCCAGTCGTACCGGTGCAAAACCGGGTTTTTCAATGCTGGCCAGATCCCAGCCGCTACCCTTTACATAGAGTAAGCGCTCACTCTCTCCGAACAGATTAATGGCGTCAGCCTTGACCGACGTATTGCCGCCGCCATGCAGCACCAGCGATGGTTCCCGCCCCAGCAATCTTGAACTATACACCCTGAGCGCCAGCGGATCATCAGCCAAAGCCTGTGCATCGCTTTCATCCCATAAACTGTACATATTTTCATATCCCTTGAGCGGAAATATCCCGACCGATTCGCTACATCGCAACAGTACGCAAACCTATGCCAACAGAGCATGGAATGTTCAACAGTATCATGCATGATTGTCTGTCCGTATGCGCTATTTGTACTTACAATCAGACAGCAGTCTAGCACGATCACAATAAAAAAGGGAGGCCGAAGCCTCCCTGGGTGTTGCTGCGTTGAGAAACGGTTATTTTAGAATCGGCGCTCGCGGATACGCGCTGCCTTACCACGTAACTCGCGCAGATAGTAGAGCTTGGCGCGACGTACGCGGCCATGGCGAATCACCTTGATACTCTCCAGCATCGGAGAGTGCAGCGGGAAGACGCGCTCAACGCCAACATTGCTGGAAATCTTGCGTACGGTAAAGGTGCTGGAGATGCCATTGTTGTGACGCGCAATCACCACACCCTCATAGGCCTGCAAACGCTCGGTTTTGACCACGCCTTTTTTAGTGTCCTTGAAATCGATAATACGGACGTTCACACGTACGGTATCGCCTTCACGGAATGACGGAATATCGTCACGCAACTGATCTTTGGTTACATCATCCAGTACACGCATTGTTTTTTTGCCTCCGAAACCTGGTTGGCCAATTGTTATTTTCTCGAGCAATCCAAATGAATCACCAAGGCGGCCCTGACCGAAAGGTCGCGCACTTTACCGATACCTTCTGCGGGTGACAACCATCCATTTTTTTCACACGATTTACTGCGCTGAATTTACACAGTGATTCGGAAATGCACTTAGCTCCGATGCCGAGGGGGCATGTTTTTATAAGGGCCGCGATATTGCGGATTCTTGCCCTGCCGGGTCATATGAATCTGGTGGAGTCCGTTAAAAAAGGCCAGTATCGAAATATTGTGTGGTGAAAGGTGCCAGACTACCCAACACATCGCCGCAAACAGAATGCCCGTCATGACGCAATCGTACGTCGCGCTGGCAGTGGCGCCAAGATAATTTCACTGCCGTCGCGCTATAAATTGGCAGAGATGAGAATGCTTTGCGTGCCGGCTGACATGGGATGTGATGACTTTTTACGCATTTTTTACCTATAATTCGTGCGGACTGATGAGGTGATGATGATTGAGACGGGACGATTAAACAGACTGACAGTAGTCAAGCAGGTGAACTTTGGCATTTATCTCGATGGTGGCGAAGCCGGTGAGATTTTAATGCCGAGCCGTTATGTCCCGGAGCCATGCCCGGTCGGTGCTACGGCGGAGGTGTTTATCTACCGTGATTCTGATGATCGCCTGATAGCGACCACAGAACGCCCTTATGGCATGGTCGGTGAGTTTGCGCTGCTAAAAGTGGTGGATGTGACAGCTGCCGGCGCATTTCTGGACTGGGGGTTGCCGAAAGATCTACTGGTGCCTTTCGCCGAACAGAAACCGCGTATGGAGATAGGGAAATCCTATATTGTGCGCATTTACCTGGATGACGCCAGCGACCGCATTGTGGGCTCGGCCCGTCTGGATGATTTCCTCTATCGGGAGTCTGACAGTGAATTTTCTGCCAGTGAAGCTGTATCGTTGCTGATTGCCAACAAAAGTGAGCTGGGTTATCAGGCCATCATCGATAACACGCATTGGGGGTTGTTGCATCACAGTGAAGTTGCACGACCGCTACGGCGCGGGCAACGCCTGACAGGTTATGTGAAGCACATCCGGGAGGATCACCGCATCGATCTCTGCCTTCACTTGCAAGCAAGCGGAAAGACCGACGATATCGCCCGTATGATCATGGAGACATTGAAAAAGAATAACGGTTTTCTTCCCGTTACCGATCACAGTACGCCTGATAATATTCACAATCAATTTGGCATTAGCAAGAAGATGTATAAAAAAGCCATTGGCGCATTATATAAAAAGCGGATAATTGTTATTACAAAAGAGGGTATCCATCTTTCGGATAGCCAATCTTCCCGAAATTAACGTGTGTTGTTTGTTTTCATATTAAATAAAAAGGCTCCGGTATTCCGGAGCCTTTTTACACACGTTCCTCAAGAGGAGGAGAAACTGTGTCCGGAGTGAATCAGGAGGGAGGGGAGGGGAGACCACTCCGGACAACGCGAATGATAAAGTACGCTAATGAGTAACCCGTGAACCAATCATGAAAAGATATTCATGCCCGACTCGTAAGTTAGCGCGCGCCGCCTTCGATCTGGATCGCTGCATCGGGGGAATCGGCAAATGTTTTCAGCTTCTGCGCGCGCGATGGGTGACGCAGTTTGCGCAGCGCTTTGGCTTCAATCTGGCGAATTCGCTCGCGCGTGACGCCAAACTGTTTGCCCACCTCTTCCAGCGTATGGTCAGTGTTCATGCCGATGCCGAAACGCATGCGTAACACCTTCTGTTCACGATCCGTCAGATTCTTCAGTACATCCAGTGTCGCTTCGGACAAGGCTGCGCTGACGGTGGCGTCAAGCGGGTTCTCGGCTTTTTCATCTTCCACGAAATCACCCAGTTGTGAATCCTCATCGTCGCCAATCGGAGTTTCCAACGAAACCGGCTCCTTGGCCACTTCGAGAATCTGTTCCACCTTTTCAACCGGCAGCTCCAGATGCTCGGCCAGTTCTTCCGGCGTCGGTTCACGGCCAATTTCCTGTGCGATCTGGCGGGATACGCGCATCATTTTATTGATGGTTTCAATCATATGCACCGGAATACGAATAGTGCGAGCTTGATCTGCAATGGAACGGGTAATGGCTTGGCGAATCCACCAGGTAGCATAGGTGGAGAATTTGTAGCCCCGACGCCACTCGAATTTCTCCACAGCCTTCATCAAACCGATATTACCCTCCTGGATCAGATCGAGAAATCCGAGGCCGCGATTGGTGTATTTCTTGGCGATGGAAATGACCAGACGCAGATTGGCTTCAATCATTTCGCGCTTGGCCTGCCGCATTTTTGCTTCACCCATGGTCAGTTTGCGAGCGACTTCCTTGAGCTCGACAATATCCATTTCGGTTTCCTGCTCGACGCGTTTGAGTCGGCGCTGGTTCTCTTTGATCTTGCTGGTGACATCTTCAATCTTCTCTACCCAGGGTGCTTCCCTGTTCTGTCTGATGACATCATCAATCCAGCGCTCATTGGTTTCATTGGGCGGGAATGTTTCCAGGAACAGGCGGCGCGGCATTCTGGCTTTGAGCGCATAATCGCGGATGGTGCGCTCAAAACGACGCACGCGTTCGACTGCATTCTTGAAGCGCTGCACCAACTGGTCAAGTTGACGCGGCGAAAACGGAATACTGACCAGTTCCATCAGCATGCCATCGAGTACCTCGCGTCTTTTTGCCTGTAATTTGGCATCATTCGGTTTTTTGGACAGCCGCTTCTTCACCGCGATAAACTCGTCATGAAACGCCTTGGCGTTGGAGAAATGACCCAGCGCCTCTTCGAGTTGCTCTTCCTTGGTGATCACGGTTTCCAGCATCGGCGTGCCATCGGGCGTGGCCGTGCGCGCCTTGATGGCAGCAGTCAACTGTTCGCCATCAAGCTTGGTTTCCGTTTCGTCCGGCTCATCCATTTCATCTTCGCTGCGGCTCATGCGATTTTCATACTCTTTGATCGCAGCGGCATTGATGACCTTTTCGTCCACATCAATGATGTCGCGAAAATTCGGTTCTTCTTCATTTTCCAGCGCTTCATCGCGAATTTCAATAATACGTTCGCCCAGCAACATGATTTCACGGAATGTGGAGGGGCAGAGGCAGATGGATTCATGCACCTGCATGCGCCCTTCTTCAATACGACGGGCAATCTCGATCTCGCCTTCGCGGGTCAGTAGTTCGACCGTGCCCATTTCACGCAGATACATACGGACAGGGTCATCAATGCGCACCACCGTACCCAGTTGGGATGTATCGGCGCGCAGGGCGGAATCTTCCTTGCGCAGACGATCCTTGCGCATGGCATAGGCGCCGGTCGGGGCGCGCTCGGGATCCACCACCTCAACACCCATTTCGGTAAAGACATTGATCAGCTGCTCGACGCGATCGGCTGATACCAGCCCGCCGGGCAGATGCTTGTTGAGCTCTTCATAGGTAATAAAACCGGCCTGTTTTCCCTTGGCCATCAAGGTGCCCAGTTCGCGGATAGTGATCTGTTCCTGACTATTCTTCGACATGCGGTTATGCTCCTGTTTCGTGCAACTGTTCAGTGAGTCGGCGCTGCTCTTGTTGTATTTCTCGCAAACGATGTTGCATCGGAATGGCTTCAACCAGACTCAGCCCGCGCTTGATGCGCAGACGGATATCATTGGCTTCCATATCCAATAACAAACTTTTGAATTCAATATCCTGAACGGTTGCCTGATTCACCCAGCGAGAAATCATGGTTTGGCTGTCAGGGTATTCCTGTGCCAATTGTCTCGCGATGTCGGTATTGTCGTCTTCGGCTTCCGCTATGATCGAAAAAGCGCGCGAGTATAGTGGCGAAATGATTTCATTGTCAACAAAGAAGCTTATCGCCTCATCCGGAAGATCTCGAAAACGGGCTGATTGTTGCATCAATGCCGCCAGAAAACGCTCTTCCACGGCATTAAGACGGGCTTGCGCCGATGGTTGTGCCGGAGTCGGAGATGGCTGTGATGAGGCTCTGGCTTGCGGACGCCGCCGAGCCTGCTGCAAGACGATGCCGGTGGCCTGCTCCACTTCCTGCCGCCATGCCTGGCTGAGATAGGTATCCGTCATCGTGGCCAGCATGGCGTCGGCTTTTTTGGCCATGCGGGCGCGACCATCGGCACCGTGACCGGCCAGCAATTGCAACCCCATCAACCATGTTTCCAGCACCGGTTTGCTCTCTTTATCGAGCCGATGCTGGAAGGCATCCTTGCCTTCGCGCCTGAGTAGGGAGTCGGGATCCTCTCCCTCCGGCAGGTAGAGAAAACGGGGTCTTAGCTCAGATTTCAGCAGCGGCATCATGCGTTCCAGCGCCCGCCAAGCCGCCTGGCGGCCGGCACGGTCACCATCGAAAGAGAATACGGGAGAGTCGCACAGACGAAGTATTTCACGAATCTGTCGCTCTCCAATGGCGGTACCCAGTGGTGCCAGAGCGATTTTCAGGCCGTGAACCGCCATGCCCAGCACATCCATATAACCCTCAACCACCACCAGTTGTTTGCTTTTGCGTATGCTGTCGCGATGTTCGGAAAAACCGTATAACAGATCGGATTTATGGAACCAGTCGGTTTCCGGCGAATTGAGGTATTTGGGCTCACCCTGACCCAGTACCCGCCCACCAAAGCCGACAATGCGCCCGCGTCGGTCGCGAATAGAGAACATCAAACGGTCTCGAAAGCGGTCGCCATAACCGTGTTCGCCTTTGAACAGCAGACCGACCGCCTCAAGCTGGCTATTGCTGCGGGCATCGTTGCCGAACACCTTTTGCATAAAACCGTAACCGGCGGGCGCATAGCCGAGTCCGTAATCACGAATAATATCGGTAGGCATGCCGCGCTGTTGCAAATAGGCGCGGGCAGCACTGCCCTCTTCGCTCCGCAGCGCACGTCCCATGGCATCGGCAGCTTGGGCAAGCATGGCGTATGCCTGCTTTTGTTTTGCCTCCGCCACTGGGGAACGATCTCTATCCTGCGGCACTTCCATGCCGGCTTTTTCGGCCAGGTATTCGACGGCTTCAGGAAACGAATAGCCGTCATGCTGTATCAAAAACTGGAAAGCGCCGCCGCCCTGACCGCAACCAAAGCAATAGTACAGTTGCTTATCCGGCGACACAGAAAACGAAGGCGATTTCTCATGATGGAAGGGGCATAACCCCATCATATTGGAGCCGGACTTTTTCAGATCGACATGGCGGGAGATAATCTCAACGAGATCGGAGCGAGCTACGACTTCATCGAGGAATGCGGGTGAAAAGTTGGCCATATATGATTATTTAGCGCATAAACTGCGCATTTGCAAGTGCGCAGTCAGCAATCAACCTAACCGGGCTTTCACAAGAGCGGAAATTTTCCCCATATCGGCACGGCCTTCAGCCTTACTTTTCACCATGCCCATCACCTTACCCATATCGCGCATGCTGGCAGCACCGGTAGCGCTGATAGCCTGATCGACAATGGCTGCCAGTTCGTCATCACCCAATGGTTCCGGCAGATAAGTCTGGATAATGGCCATTTCAGCCAGTTCGTTCTGCTTCAAATCGTCGCGTCCGGCA
>Ga0256829_1003394_pt1 | contig 11089 bp, 11 predicted proteins | sample 131447metaG_FD_185979 | JGI IMG/M metagenome (GOLD analysis project Ga0256829, IMG submission 185979) | Hydrothermal vent microbial communities from Lau Basin, Pacific Ocean - 131-447 | ecosystem: Environmental > Aquatic > Marine > Hydrothermal vents | place: Pacific Ocean: Lau Basin | collected... | reverse complement strand
TACGCCAAATATTAAGCCGCAGTGGGTTATAAAACGCGTAGGTGAATTACTTGGTGATAATGCAAATATTTCAACAGATGTTGGACAACACCAAATGTGGACTGCACAATTTTACCCATTTACAAGACCTCGTCAGTTTATAAGTTCTGGTGGTCTTGGAACAATGGGATTTGGTTTTCCTGCTGCTATGGGTGTCAAAGCCGCAACGCCTGATAAAACAAGTATTAACTTTACAGGAGATGGTTCTATTTTAATGAATTGTCAGGAACTCATGACTGCAGTTGAAAAAAAGCTTCCTGTTATTAACATTATTTTAAATAATAATTTTCTTGGCATGGTGCGTCAATGGCAGACACTTTTTTATAATAAACGTTATAGTGAAACAGATTTATCGGTACAACCGGATTTTGTAAAACTTGCTGAGGCTTTTGGTGGGATAGGTTACAGAGTTACAACAAAAGAGGAGTTTGATGCCGCTTTAAAAGATGCAATACAAAAAAATATAGTTGCATTCATTGAAGTGAAAGTTGAAAGGCTTGAAAATGTTATGCCGATGGTTCCATCGGGTGGAAGCTTGTTTAATATGATGCTATTAGAGAAAAAGGAGAGTAAATAATGAATGATAATAATGAAAGAAGAGTAGTTTCAGTTATCGTTGTAAATGAAGCGAGTGTTTTATCTCGCATTACAGACCTTTTCTCTGGACGTGGATACAACATCACTTCTCTAACAGTGGCTCCAATTCCAGAGAGTAAATATTCTCGTTTAACAATTGTAACATCTGGTTCTGTGCGTGTAATTGAGCAGATTACAAAACAGCTTCATAAGCTCATTCCAGTACTTCGTGTGTATGAACACGATGATTTAGTTGAAAAAGAGATGGCATTAGTAAAATTTCCTATTACAGAAAACATAAGTGATATCAGTGCTATATGTAATGCGTACAATGGAAAAATAGTGAATGTTGGACATGATGTTATTATTACTATGGTTGCAGATGAGCCAAGAAGAGTTGATCATTATCTTGAAGCTGTTAGAAAATACAATCCAAAAGAGATTGTTAGAAGCGGCGCTGTTGCCTTAGAGAGATAAGAAAATGAAATTAAGTGAAGTAGCTTCAATTTTACAATGTGAGTTTCATGGTAAAGATATAGAAATTATTGGAATGAATACACTAAAAGATGCAAAGGAAAATGAAGTTTCTTTTGTGTCAAATTCAAAATATGTCAAAGATCTCAAAGATACAAATGCAGCAGCCGTTATTCTCTCAGAAAATTTAGCATCCGAGTTATCTGTTAAATCTAGCCCTTTGGTAACTGAAAATCCTTATTGGTCAATGGCTATACTTTCAAAATACTTTGCTCCTCCAATAGAAGATACAAAATTGCCTCAACCAAAAATAGGTAAAAATTGTAATATTTCCCAGCAGGCTACAATAGCTAATGGTGCTGTTATAGGAGATAATTGTACAATACTCGCACATGTTTATATTGGTGCAGAAGTTACAATAGGAAATAATACGGTGATATACCCAAGTGTTACAGTCTATAGAGATTGTAAAATTGGCAATGACTGTATGATTCATGCAAACACCGTTATTGGTTCAGATGGTTTTGGATTTGCTACAAATAATTTGGGTGAACATAAAAAGATTTATCAAAATGGTAATGTAGTTATTGAAGATGATGTGGAAATCGGGAGCAATACAAGTATTGACAGAGCAGTTTTTGGTTCTACCTTAATTAAAAAGGGTGTTCGCATTGATAACCTTGTTCAGATTGGCCACAACTGTGAAATAGGTGAGTATTGTGTGATGGTTTCGCAAGTTGGACTTGCCGGTTCTTCTAAATTTGGCAGAAATGTGGTAATGGGCGGCCAGGCGGCAGCATCCGGACATCTTGAAGTCGCAGCATTTTCTACCTTTGCAGCACGAAGCGGCATAACAAACAGTATTAAAGAACCTGGTAAAACTTATGCAGGTTTTCCGCTTATGGGTCATAGACAATGGTTGAAACTTCAGGCAAAACTTGCTAGACTTATCAAGTAAAAAAAATTAAGGAGTTAGTATGTCAAAAATAATCCCACTAAGCGGAACAAAAAATGGTGTTATATCTGTAAAAAAGATTGAGGAACCATATGGTACTGGAAGTGGTACAGTTGCAAGTATCGGTATTTCACTCTCAGGAGATGCAGAAAGTCCGGAATGGAAAGTTCATATTCCATTTGGGAATGTAGATGATGTCATTAAGGCTTTATCTGAGATTAAGTAGGTGTAAAACCTACTTTGTTTTGAGCTCTTGTACAAACTCATCTATTCTTTTGATGCCTTCTCTTATACTGGTAATTCCCGTGGCAAAGCTAAATCTAAAATAACCTTCACTCCCAAAACCAACACCCGGAACAACGGCAACACCTTTAGAAGCTAAAAGCTCTTTTGCAAATCTTAAAGAATCATGACTTACTTCTTGAATATTGACAAAAAGGTAAAAGGCACCATCAGGTTTTAAAACGCTTAATCCGTCAATTTCATTAAATAGTTTTACTGCTTCATCACGGCGTTTTTCAAATTCTTTACGCATCATTTCGATGTCATCATCAGCACTTCCGTCAAGTCCGGCAATAGCTGCATATTGCGTCATTGTATTTATATTTGAAGTACTTTGAGATTGTAGTTTTTTTGCAGCTTTGATGATTTTTGTATGGTATGATGCCATATAACCGAATCTCCAACCCGTCATAGCGACAGATTTACTTAATCCATTTATAGTGATGGTTCTTTTAAACATATCTTCATTGACTGCGGCAGCTGAAGTAAAGGTACCATCATATATGAGTTTTTCGTACATTTCATCACTTGCAACCAAAACATTAGTTCCTTCAAGCACCTTAGCTAAGGCAGTGAGTTCTTCTTTAGAATAAACAGCACCGGTTGGATTAGAAGGTGTCGTTAAAATTAACATTTTTGTTTTTGGTGTTAATGCATTTTTTAACTGCTCAGGTGTGATTTTAAATGCTGTGGTATCACTTGTTGGAAGTTCAATAACTGTTCCGTCAAAATATTTAACAAGTTCAGGGTATGTAACCCAGTATGGCGTAGGAATAACCACTTCATCACCTTTTTTGATTATAACCGAAAAAAGATTAAACAAAGAGTGCTTTGCTCCATTGTTTACAATAATTTGATTAGGCTTATATGTAAGGCCGTTATCTCTTTGTAATTTATGTATTATTGCCTCTTTAATGGCTGGAATCCCATCTACAGCAGTATATTTTGTAAATCCATTGTTTATTGCATCTATTGCAGCATCTTTGATAACTCTGGGCGTGTCAAAATCTGGTTCACCGGCTGAAAAGCTAAGAATATCTTTTCCTTCAGCCTTTAGTTCTTGTGCAAGAGCGGTGATTGCCATTGTTATGGATTCTGATAGTTTGTCTATGCGTTTTGCTAGCATTGAAACCCTTTAAATAAAATATTGGAAGAATTATACTAAAAAATTTATGTATATTCGTTGAGAATGGAATGAAAAATTAATTTTTCATTGATTTTATAAAAGATTCATAAATATGTTCAAGTTTTAAATCTTGATCAAGAACATCTTTGTTTTCTTTGACTAAAATATGTTCAAGTATCGCAACTCTTTTAAGAAGGTACTCAAACATTTCTTTGTTAATATCCGGAAGCATATTATGCATAAATGGATCTTTACATCTTCCTTTTTCAATAATATGTGCAGGAATACCAATAGCAGTTGAACAGTCAGGAACTTCTTTCACAACAACAGAATTTGCTCCAATCTTTGCATGTTCTCCAATAGTAATATTACCAAGTACTTTTGCTCCTGCACCGATTACAGCACCTTGTTTGACTGTTGGATGACGTTTACCTTGTGTCAGGGAGACACCACCTAGTGTGACCCCTTGATATATCAGCACATCATCTTCAATAATTGCTGTTTCACCGATGACAACACCAAAACCATGATCTATAAAAACACGCTTTCCAATTGTTGCTGCTGGATGAATATCAATATTTGTAAGAAGCTGATTTAAACCCATAATTATCCGGGCAGTTTTTTTAAAATTTGATTTATAGAGTCTATGTGCTAGCCTATACCATGCAACTGCCCAAACACCGGGGTAATTAAATAAAAAATCAATTTTTGAGTTTAATGCAGGGTCATTTTTATATGCATTTGAAAAATCTTCTCTTATTTCTGCAAATATTCCCATAAAAATCCTTAATTTGTTGTTCTTAAATAGCCATTTTGCTGTAAAAATCTTTCAAGCTTTGCAAGTGTATCATCTTTTTCTTTTTCTGTAATAAATTCACTATTTTTCAGATTATTTTTAAGTTGATTTAATATTTTCTTTGAATCATATCCCAGTGAATCAAGAATATTTAATATATTTTTAGATTCAATTGCATTAGTGATTTCGTAACTCGTATCATTAATTACAATAGTGTATTCATTTGGATGTGTAAAGAGATTATGATTCATTCCAAGAGTTTCTTGATAAGCACCTACATTGAAAAAAGCTAAAAAATAGTCTTCTTCTTCAATATTTACATCATGCAAGTATAATGGTTTTTCAGGATTAAATCCAATCTCTCCATCACTGTCACAGGTAATATCCCAGAGTGATGCTGCCCGAAGAGGGGGTGTATTTAAATGGTGAATCGGCATAACAGGAAAGTGTTGCCCTAATCCCCAATAATCAGGTAAACTTTGAAATATAGAGGCATTAATTAAATAGCGTTCTTGCAATTTTATTTGAAGTTGTTCAAGCTCATTTGTTGGATTTGCTGATTTTAAATAGAGTGCTTTTTTTATAATGTTGTGTACTAAGATTTCTGCATTGGAACGATCTTGTAAATCAATATACCCTAAATCAAAAAGTGTAAAGAGAGATTCCATATGATCGAGTGCATCATGTAAATATTCTATACAGTTTGCATTATTTAAAAGATGGTTTAGTTCTATCAACTCTTCTATAAGAGGAGGATTTTCTTCTTTGAAATTTAAAAGTTTTTCTTGGTAATCTTGTGTGAAAAGTTCTAGTACCGGCGTAATCAGTACAGCATGTGATGCCGCTACAAATCTTCCTGATTCAGTAAAAATATCAGGATGGGTGACATTTTTTGCATTCATAATTTCACTCAGTAAAAAAACAACAGAACTTGTAAATTCATCTATTGAGTAGTTTCGGGCATTTGATTTTATATGTTGGTCATATTCAACTGCTAAGCCTCCACCAATGTTAATGATTGAAAGGGATTCTGCACCCATTTTTCTGAGTTCAGCGTAAATATTCCCGGCTTCTCGAAGGGCTTTTTTAAGAGGTGCAATATCTGACATTTGTGAACCTATATGAAAATGAATCATTGTTAATTGTTGTATCAAATTTGCATTTTTTAGTAGTTTAACAGCCTCAATGATTTCTGTTGATGTGAGCCCGAATTTTGCATCCATACCACCACTTTTTGCCCAAATACCACTGCCTACACTATGCAAGCGAACACGTATCCCTATATTTGGAATTTTTAAATTAGATTTTGAGGCTACGGCAATAATCATTTCAAGCTCATTAAGCCCTTCAATGGTTATTGTAATTTTATGACCGCTTTGTGCTGCTATGAAAGCAAGTGTGAGCATCTCCTCATCTTTAAAGCCATTCACTGTAATATTGGCACCTTGAAGTGTTTTGCTCATTGCAAGAATGAGTTCAGCTTTGCTTCCTGCTTCCAAACCATAATTGTATTTTTGCCCTTGTGAAGTAATAGCTTCAATGACTGAGGGAAATTGATTGACTTTTAAAGGGAAAACAGCATTGAAATTTCCCTTGTAATTATTTTCGATAATAGCCTTTTCAAAATAAGTATAAAGTGTTTTAATTTGTTTTTTAATTAAATGAGGAAACCTTAAAAGTAGTGGCCCTTTTACATGGTTGGCACGTATATTATTGACTATTTCAAGTAAGGATGGCATAGATTTATAATTAAGTTTTATTTCATCATCTTCTATAATAAAATTTTTGTTTGACCAAATATCAAGACCAAAGTTATTCAAAATTTTTCCTATACCTTGAGTTTTTGATGAAAATATTTGTCAACATCAAAATATATTTCACCACTTCTGTTTTTAAAAGTCAATAAACTTTTATTTAAATCTTTAATGCTTTTAAGACCCATAACAGCAAGAATAGTTTTCATACTTTTAATAAGATTTCTGTGATAATTTCCTATTTCTATACCTTCCTTGACGACAAGATAAGAAGCTCTTCTTTTTGGATCTTGTGTAGCCATTCCTACCGGGCATATATGTGTTCCAAATCCTGAACACATTCGTGCACGTATACATCCTCCACTCATCATAAATCCACGTGCAATTCCGACAGCATCCGCACCCATGCACATAGTGATTATAACATCATCAGGTGTAAGAATCTTACCGCTTGCTATGATTTTAATATCTTCTCGTAGTGTATACTTCTTGAGTGTTGTATCTAAAATATATAGAGCATTTGGTGTTGTGAGCCCAACTGATTCCATAAGTTCAAGAGGTGCTGTTGCACTACCGCCTTCACCACTGTCAACAGTAATAAAATCAGGAATACTTTTATTTTCGCGTTTTCTTTTTGCAATTTTTGAAGCTAAGTCATCAATAGAATTTGCATCTGAGATAACAATTTTAAAACCGACTGGCTTTTGTGATAATGTTTGCAATTTTCCAACAAAATCTAGTAAATTTTCTGTTGTATCGGCATATGGAAATCTATTTGGAGAAAAAATATCTTTCCCCTCTTCTACACCTCTGTAATATGCTATGTCAGCAGTTACTTTGGCACCTGCGAGTTTTCCACCGGTTTGTTTTGCCCCTTGTGCTATTTTTATCTCTGTCATACGACAAAATCTCATGACTTTTTGATATTTTTCTTCATCAAATTGTCCATTTTTATCTCTTACCCCATAAAGTCCGGAACTCATTTGGAAAATTATATTTGGGATGCTATCAGGAACAGTTTTTGGAAAGCTCTCAATAGGTGCATTCCAATTTACTCTAAATAGAGCATGTGAAGCTGTATCATATATATAAGTGTTTTGTGTTTTTTTATTTAAAAGCATAGTTCTATACCATTTAATTGCTACAGCATGATTAAAAAAGAAAGTTCCAATTTTAAATACAAGCTCTGCTAAAGGTTTGCTTTTAACAATTTCCAAATATTGTGCATTCTTAAAATCTGGTTTGAGTGTAAAAAGATGATTTGATGTTAACGAACCTTCTCCTGTATTTATTGTAAGCTTCGAGTTCATTCCTGCGAGACTAAAAGCACGTATAGCTTCAGGACTGAGCGAGCCATCACTCATGGCTGAACGAACTATAGGTGTTGTGCTAATAAAAGGGTGTTTTCTTTCTTTTCCAAATACAACACTTGTATCATCATCTACTTCATCATCATTTAATACACTTGATGCATGTTTAATGACAAATCTGGAACCGGAAAATGGCTGCAGTACAGAAAAAGATTTATAGTTAGGTTTATTTTTGGCTGCAGTGTATACCCAGTCTACTTTATCTTTAGATTCATAAAATGTTTCATCAGCAAAGTATTGTCGTAAAGGTTCTCTAAGTGTTTCAAAAAGGTAACGCATTCTTCCTATAACAGGGTAGTTAACAAGAAGAGCATGTTGCCTTTGAACAAATTTATCATATATATACAGCATAAAAGTACCAATCACAGCAGCTAGTAAAAAAAATTCTATAAAATGGACAAAAAAATTCCATATGTCCATAAGAAAATTCATTAAAATTCATCCATTTTTATAATTGATTCTGTTTTGTTTTGTAAATCTTTGACCCAAATTGTATTGTCAGCCATTTCATTTGTACCAATAATACAACAATATTTTGCATGCATTTTATCAGCACCTTTGAGATGATTTTTTAAATTTTTTGCTTTATAATCACAAATTGCTTTGTTTGTAGCTCTTTTTTTATGTGTAAGTGACACAATAATATCTACAGCTTCATCGTCCATAGCACCAAAGTAATACCCTTCTCTTGATTCTTGAGGCATGTTTATAAGTTCTAAAAGTCTTTCAATCCCCATGGCAAAACCAACAGCAGGAGTAGGGCGTCCATCAAGAAATTCTACAAGTCTGTCATATCGTCCTCCACCGGCAATGGCACTTTGACTTCCGATATTATCACTTACAAATTCAAAAGCAGTTTTAGAATAGTAATCAAGTCCCCGAACAAGGTTTGTATCTATTTCATAACTGATATTATTGTTATTGAGGATTTTTTTCAGCTTGTCAAAATCACTTTGGCATCCTGCACACAAAGCATTGATGAGTTTTGGTGCAGTTGCATATAAAGATTGACATTTTTCATTTTTACAATCAAGTACACGAATAGGATTTGTCTCTTTTCGTCGTTTACAATCTTCACATATATCTTCTTCGACACTTTGTATAAAAGAGACAAGACTTTCACGATATTGAGGCATACAGTTACTGTCTCCTAAAGAATTTAGTTGGAGTCTGTAGCCGATTCCAAGCTCTTTTAAAATATCACTTACCATCATAATCATTGCTGCATCTTCATACACACTTGCAAGTCCAAAACTTTCAACACCAAATTGATGAAATTCTCTGAGACGTCCTTTTTGCGGTCTTTCATATCGAAACATTGGACCAGCATAAAAAAATCTATGAATTCCTCCAGCTTTGTCCAGTTTTTTTTGTATAAAAGCACGCACAACACCGGCAGTTCCTTCAGGACGAAGACAAACATCATTTTCGCCTTTGTCTATAAATTGATACATCTCTTTACCGACAATATCACTGCTTTCTCCAACACTTCTCTTAAAAAGAGCAGTCTCTTCTAATAGAGGTGTTTCTATATAATGAAAACCATATTTTTTTGCTGTATTAGTTGCTACATGTAAAAAATAAGTAAATCGTTTGTATTCATTTTCATCCAGTATATCATTCATTCCTCGGAGTGATTTTATCATATTGGGTATCCTTTTTTCTGTTCTTTATATATTAATATTGTTTAATATTTCTTTTGTTATACTTGCTATATCTTTTGTCGCATCGATGATTACAAGTTCTAACCCAAGAAGTTTACTTGCTTGAACAATAGCTTCTTGGATTTGTAATAAGTAGGCACTGCCACGTAGTTCTATACCGTCGAGTTCTTTTTGAGACAGTCTAAATTCTAGTTCTTCTTTTGTTAGACGAAGTAAAAAAACTTTTTTTGGATATATTTTTTTTGTTGCAAAATCATTTAAAGCAAGTAAATCTTTTGTTTGTATATCCCCTTGAATTAAAGCATAGGCAACACCGCTTACGGCACTTCTGTCTGATATTATCATTTTGCCAATATTTGGCTCAATAACCTCTTTTATATGTTCAGCACGATCAGCTAAAAAAAGAAGAAATTCTGCCCTTTTACTTTTTGTTTTAGCACTTAAAACCATTTCACGAATTTCTTTTCCTATGGTAGTCCCACCAGGCTCTTTAGTAATAACTGCATCTGGAAAATGGTTTTTTAAGGCAGAAATCTGAGTACTTTTTCCTGCCGTATCTATGCCTTCAATCGCAATATACATCAGCGTAAACTCCTGATAATGGATTGTACCTCTTTAGGAAGTAAATGCTCTGTTTTTCCATTGAATTTTAATAAGTTTCTAACAATCGATGAACTGATAAAAGCATGTTTAAGCTTTGGCATAAGATAAACAGTTTCTATGGTCTCATCAAGAGAATTATTTAAATATCCGAGTTGGAGTTCATACTCAAAATCACTTACAGCACGTAGCCCCCGTATTAGTACACCAGCATCATGTTCATGAGCGAGTTCTATTGTCAGGTTATTAAATCCGACTACACGAACCCCATCTAGATCTTTTACAGCACTTTGTGCCATGGTAATTCTTTGCTCAAGTGTAAACATTGGATTTTTGTCTTTTGAGAGAGCAACTGCCACAATGACTTCATCAAATAAATTTCTGGCACGTTCTATAATGTCAAAATGTCCATTTGTTATTGGATCAAAAGTCCCAGGATATAAAGCAATTTTACGATTCTTCACTTTGCCACCTTTTATATAATTCATTTTCAATACCAAGTAAATCAAACCATTTACCGACAATGAAATTTTCCATATCATCTAATGTCTGCTGCTGGGAATAGTATGCCATAACGGGTGGTGCTATAATGACACCAAGCATTGAGAGTTTATGCATATTTTCTAAAGCTATAGTAGAAAAGGGTAGTTCTCTTGGTGCAATAATGAGTTTTTTTCGTTCTTTGAGCATAACTGCAGCACATCTAGTAATTAAAGTATCTGATATGCCACAGGCAATTTTTGCCAAAGTATTCATAGAACAAGGGGCAATAATCATAGCATCTACACCAAAAGAACCTGATGCAACGGATGCTGAGATGTCTTTATTACTGTGTGTCATTACATCATTCATTTCTTGAGAAAGTACAATTTTTGAGTTTTGTGACATGATAAAATGCTTTTCAATTGTGTCTGGAAGAAGCTGAAGCATTTTTATACCAAGATTAACACCACTGGCTCCACTCGTTGCAACGACTATTTTTGTTTTTTTCATTTCATTTCTGCTTTATTTCTACCAGTTACACTGACTTTTATTTTTTTACCGTTTTTTTCAACAACATGTATTGTATCTCCAATTCTGCCATTTTGAAGTGCTTTTGCTGAAAAAAAAATGCTTATTCCTGCATTGTTTAGTCTTACGTTTACAAAAGAGTTACGTTTGACTAAATATAAGCCTGTAACTTCTCTGTTTGTAATTATTTTATCTTTTTTTAGATTATATTTACTTTGATATTTTCTTACATGTAAAACTTGTATAGGCATTGCCCTAAATTTAGTCAGTATTATACTGTCTTTTTTTGTATTTATATTACTGAGCTCACTTCCTTTTTTTATATTGTTCCTTGTAAGTAGAACAGTAACAGTTGCAAAAATTTGATAATTAAAAAATATTTTTTTGTTTTCTTGTGTTTTGATAGAAAGAATGCCTTGATGGGAAAGAAAAGCATTCTTGT
>Ga0256829_1003393_pt1 | contig 11092 bp, 8 predicted proteins | sample 131447metaG_FD_185979 | JGI IMG/M metagenome (GOLD analysis project Ga0256829, IMG submission 185979) | Hydrothermal vent microbial communities from Lau Basin, Pacific Ocean - 131-447 | ecosystem: Environmental > Aquatic > Marine > Hydrothermal vents | place: Pacific Ocean: Lau Basin | collected... | reverse complement strand
CCCGCCATACGCTTTCGGAATGATCATGCCAAAGAAGCGTTGTTGCTTGAGGAAGTCCCACACCGGTTGCGGAAGATCATGCAGGTCTTCGGTAATTTTCCAGTCATCGATCATGCGGCAGAGTTCGTTCACCGGGCCGTCGATGAAGGCCTGTTCCTCGGCCGAGAGTGCAGGCTTGTCCAAAGACAATAATTTGCGCCAGTCCGGGTTGCCACTGAACAGGTCGGCTTCCCACCAGGTGCTGCCCGCTTCCAGCGCCTCACGCTCGGTGTCGGACACGGTTGGCATCAATTTCCTGAACAGTTGCAGAACGGGTTGGCTGATCACATTGCGCCGCAGCCCGGGCAGACCAAGGAGGGCGGCTAGCGGGATAAACACCAGCCAGGCCGGGGCCAGCACCCATCCGCTTACCCCGTGCAGGGAAGGCCAGATCAGCAGCCAGGCGGCGATCACACCGCTCCACAACCAGGCCGGCGCCTGTCGTGCGGCCAGCGTCCAGGCCACGGCGACAACAAGGATTACTTCCAGCAGTGTCATCATGATTATGCTCCCGAACGGTCAGCTGGTTTTTTCAACATCTGAAGGTTTAATGGCGTCCGGTGTCTCCTCATTCGAACCGGTTTCGCGGCTGTCCTGAACTTCCGGCGCGGCCTTCTCGGGCAGCACGCTATCCCGTGCCTCCGCCACTTCCGGCTGCATCGTGGGGACAAAACACTCACCATCATCATTACAGATACGTCCCTTTTTGTCCCAGGGCAGTTCCCGGTAGGAAGGGCGTTTGCCAAAATCCAGGTGAGGACATTTGATGATGTCGAAGTAGGGTGAGTAATCGAAATCGCGCGGCGTGAACATGCGCGAATTCCGCGGGATCATGCGCAAGGAACCGTCCTGCTTTTCTTCCAGTACCGGTAATACCGGGAATTTTACCGAGGCAAAAGCGGCGGCAATCATCGAGGAACACACGGAACGTGTCGGTGTCCCGGCATTGTGTTCGAACAGGCTGGAGCGCCAGCGGCGCGGGATCACGCTGTAGGGAAACAGGAACCGGGCAAGATCGAGCAACTGGCGGAGATCATATTCAAAACCAAGGTGCTGCAGGGTAAATTTCATTACCTGTTGCGCATCCTGACGGGTCAGTCCGGTCGGGCGGCATACGCGCAGCGTATCGCCCCGGTATTTTTCCAGGGGGTTGACCACGGTGCCTTCACCGAGCCAGGCCTCGATCACCAGTTGTTCATTGGGATCGCCATTGTAGAAGCTCAGCACCTTTTCACGGAGCTCGGGATCGTCGATATCATGGATACGGCCGATGTACAGGGCCGAGTGCGACCAGGGACTTTGCGTGACGGTACGAATAATTTCAGCCACACGGCTGCGCCCCTCCACGAGAATCACGTCGCAGGGACGAACTTCGTAGCGAATGCGCTCGAAATCGCAAAGTGGCGGGTTGGCCTGCGGGTGTTCATACGTCAGCCAACGGACGATTTTTCTACCCAGCCAGGCTGCTGGATTAAAAGCCATACAACCTCTGCTCCCTGTTCATGGTTAAACCCTTAGACACCCCCACGGGTGATCCGTTTGAGCATACCGTCTGAGTGCCATATAACAAGGATAGCGGCAATTTCATGGATTGATTGAAAAAATACTGTGTGCTCATGGGCATGGAACTCTGTCAGCGTCGCTCACAAGCCAGTTTCAGGGCCCGGTCCAGCACGTCCTGCGGGGTATAGAAGTGCGGGGAAAAGCGGATGCCACCGCCACGCAGTGCACAAATAACCCCCTGTTCCTGCAGGAATTTGTAGCGGGCCTCGGTATCTTCGCCAGGAAACCGGAACGTGACAATGCCGGCGCGCCGCCCATGACGCGTTTCCGAGCAAATTTCTGCCGAATATTTTACCAGATAATCAGTAAGATAGCTTACCTTTGAAGAAATTAACTCAGCTATCTGCGAAATCCCGGTTTCCAGCAGCAAACCCACGCTGGCGTGCAGCGCATGTATGCCGAGCATATTCGGACTGCCACACTCGAAACGTCGCGCCGAGCAAGCGGGCGTCCAGTCGCGACGATCAAAGTCGCCCATTGCCTCGACCATGTGCCAGCCGAACTGGCGCAGTGTCAGTCGCTCGATCCATTCGCGTCGACAGTAAAACAGTGCGATACCCTCGGGACCCAGCATCCATTTATGCCCGTCGGCCATGACGAAATCGGCCTGGCACGCCTGCACGTCGAACGGCAGGGCACCGATACTCTGGATCGCATCCACGCAGAAAACCATATCCCGTGCGCGGCAGGCCTGGCCCAGGGGCACAAGATCCAGCGCCAGCCCGCTGGCATACTGAACGGAACTGACCGACAACAGGCGGGTACGCGGGGTCATGGCCTCGATCAGACGCTGTTCCGGGTTATCGCTGCCGCCGAGTTCAACCTGCCTGACGATTACGCCCAGTGGCTGCAGCGATTCCCAGACAATGCGGTTCGAAGGGAATTCCTGGTCGCTGATAATAATCTCGTCACCCGGTTGCCAGTCCAGCCCCCAGGCCACGACCGAAAGGGCTTCCGAGGTATTTTTGAGCAGGGCAATTTCATCGCTGCCACGCGCATTGATCAATTGCGCCAGCCGTTCACGCAGCTGTTGTTCAACGTCCAGCCAGCGGGCGTAGTGTTGTGAGCCGATGGTGGCATTCTCTTCACTGAAAGCCTGTACGGCGCGTACTGTGCGTTGCGGCCAGGGTGCGACGGCAGCGTGGTTGAGGTGGCAGATTCCGGGTGCAAGATTAAATTCCATATTTCACGCTTCCACAATTCCGTCCGGCCTATGCTAATGAAATAAAAGTAAAATAGCCATGTCTCCAGGGACTTGCGATCAGCTTTCGCGCCACTTCAGTATGCGCTGATTTCGCTTTTTGTATGTTTTGATACATACAGGCCAAACGTCCCGAATTATGGTTACTCCACCAGGTGTGTGGAGAGGGGGCGACGCTGATCACTGGTCGGCATCGGATTAAGGAAATGTCAGTGGGGAACGACATGAACAGTATGGCAACGCATTCACTATCAGAAAAAACGGGGATTCGGGGATTTTCGGAAAAACTTCGCGAACTTGACGCCTGTTACTCCGGCTTCGTCAACCATTGTGACGCCAGAGCACTGAACCTGCTGGAACAGACCGATCGTGTCCAGCTTCCGGCCGGTACGGTCATGTTCCGGGAAAGTGACGCCTGCCAGAACTTTCTCTGGGTGCTGGAGGGCAGTGTTCGCGTGTACAAGCATTCTGCAGACGGGCGCGAGGTTACACTTTACCGTGTAGAACCGGGTGATATGTGTGTGTTGAGCCTGAACGCCCTGCTCGGCAGTCGCCCCTATCCCGCGGAAGCGACGGCAGAAACCGATGTGACCGGCTTGATGATTTCAGGCAACAGCCTGCTCACGGCCATTAACGAATCAGACAGTCTGCGCAGTTACGTGATGAAAATGCTTACCGACCGTCTGTATGAAATGATGGTACTGGTTTCCGATATCGCCTTTCACCGCCTCGACCTGCGCCTGGCCTGCCTGCTGGGGCAGCGCTTCGAACGTTCCAATGGGGAACCCCTCAACGTCACCCACGCGCAACTGGCACGCGAGCTGGGCACCACACGCGAGGTGATCAGCCGGATACTCAAGGAGTTCGAACACCAGGACTGCGTCAAACTGGCGCGTGGACGTATTTACCTGGTTTCCCGCCAGGGCCTGAACTGGTTCACCCGGGAGGCGTAAGCGGTCGTTCTTTGATCGGCACATAATCCCGCTGTGTCGGCCCGACGTACAGTTGCCGGGGACGGCCGATACGCTGGTTGTCTTCGCTGATCATTTCCATCCATTGCGCAACCCAGCCGACGGTTCTGGCAATGGCGAACATGACGGTAAACATATTGGTCGGTATACCCAGTGCGCTGTAGATCAGCCCGGAATAGAAGTCCACGTTGGGATACAGCTTGCGCTCGATAAAGTAGTCATCACTGAGTGCAATCTCCTCCAGTCGCAAGGCCAGCTCAAAACGCGGATCATTGGCATCACCAAGCTGTGCCAGCACCTCGTGGCACATACTGCGGATAATGCGCGCGCGCGGGTCGTAGTTTTTGTAAACCCGGTGACCGAAACCCATGAGCCTGAACGGGTCATGCTTGTCCTTGGCGCGCGCCAGGAATTTCGGCACGTTAGCCACATCAGCGATTTCGTCGAGCATGTTCAGCACTGCTTCATTGGCGCCGCCGTGTGCCGGGCCCCACAGGGCGGCAATACCGGAAGCCACACAGGCGAACGGATTGGCGCCGGAACTGCCGGCCAGTCGCACAGTCGACGTGCTGGCGTTCTGTTCGTGAGCGATGTGCAGGATAAAGATCAGGTCGAGGGCTTTCTCGGCCACCGGGTTAAGCACGAAAGGTTCGCAGGGTACCGAGAACATCATGTTCAACAGGTTACCCGTGTAGCTGAGGCTGTTATCCGGGTATACCTGCGGTTCACCCACCGAGTGTTTATAACTGGCGGCCGCGATACTGGGCATCTTGGCGATCATCCGGTGCGCGGCGATTTCACGGTGGCGGGGGTTATTGATGTCCGTGGAATCGTGGTAGAAGGCCGACAGGGAGCCCACGACACCCACCATGATCGCCATCGGGTGCGCATCGTGGTAAAAACCACGGAAGAAACTCTTCAGCGATTCATTGAGCATGGTGTGGTGCATAATGATGTTGCGGAAGTCATCCAGCTCCTGCTGCTGTGGCAGTTCGCCGTACAACATCAGGTAGGCCACCTCGATAAAATGGCTCTTCTCGGCCAACTGGTCGATCGGGTACCCCCGGTACATCAACATACCCTTTTGACCATCCAGGTAGGTCAACTGGCTGTGGCAACTGGCCGTGGACAGGAAGCCGGGGTCGTAGGTGAAATAGCCGGTTTCCCGGTAGAACTTGCCGATATCGACGGCATCCGGCCCCTGTGTCGCCTTGCGTATCGGCAGCTCGACACGCTTTCCTGTGCGGTTGTCAATTACGGTTACGGTATCTTCAGCCATCGGTGCGACTCCCTTTGCAGCGCCATTCAAGTTATGGAAGCAATTTTATGTCTTCCCGAACCATGTCGGCGGATCGCTCAAAATCTTTTCGTTCACGCGCATTCAGTTTCAACTCGATGATTTCCACCAGGCCGTTTTCATCGAGGACCGCGGGTACGCCCATCGCAATACCGGTCTGGCCGTATTCACCTTCCAGGATACCGACACAGGGCAGTATACGCCGGCGATTATGGCGGATCGCGTCAACCATGGAGGCAATGGCGGCGGCCGGCGAGTCGTAGGCGCTACTGTGTTTTTTCAGGGCCAGGATCTCGCCGCCGCCCTGGCGCGTGCGTTCGGCGATCTGTTCGATGGTCGCCTCATCGATAAAGTGCTCGATCGGAATACCGGAGATATCGGTAAAGCGGGGCAGGGGCACCATGGCGTCACCGTGGCCACCCAGCACCAACGCGGAGATATCCTTGATCGAGTAACCGGTTTCCGTGGCGATAAAACTGGTCATGCGCGCCGTGTCCAGTGCGCCGGACTGGCCGAATACCCGGTGGCGCGGCCAGCCGGTCCGTTGCCAGGCGCGCCAGGTCAATACATCAACAGGGTTGGTAACCATCATCAGCATGGCGTCAGGCGCATACTGCATGACGTGATCAACGAGCCCATCAATAATGGCGAGGTTGGATTCCAGCACGTCGGAGCGCGACATGCCGGGCTTGCGCGGGAAGCCGGCAGTAATAATGACCAGGTCGGAATCACGCATGATCGCGGGGTCGATATCACCGCTGACGCGCGTATCAAAACGCAACAGTGAAGCGGATTGCTGGATATCCAGCGCAATGCCCTGTGGAACGCCGTCGTGAATATCAAGCAGCGCCACTTCACGGCACAACTCTTCCTTGGCGAGGATCTGGGCGGTCGATTCTCCCACCCGTCCGGCGCCGACAATACAGATTTTATGCATAGTCACCTCCCGCACAGACCTGTATTAACTATAGCCAACATTGCGTCAGCCTGCAGCTCAGCGTTTGAAGTGAAGAATCTCGGCGTTATGCTGCCGGCTTTCGGCAAACTCATCCATCGGGACCGGTCGGCCGATGTGGAAGCCCTGCACATAATCCACACCGCTTTCACGCAGAATCTGCAGTGCTTCCTCCGACTCGACATATTCTGCCGTGGTTTTCATCTTCATCATACGGGCGATTTCACAGATCGACCTGACCATCATGCGGTCAACATCGCTGTCGGCAATATTACGGATGAATGCGCCATCGATCTTGACGATATCGACAGGCAGGTTCTTGAGATACGCCAGGGATGACAAACCACTGCCAAAATCATCCAGCGCAAAATGACAGCCCTTGTCGCGTAGCGCGTGCATGAACTGTGTCGCCAGCGCCAGGTTGGATATGGCCGCGGTTTCCGTTACCTCGAAGCACAGTTTCGTGGCGGGGAAGTCCGAGCTGCAGACACGCTCGAGCGCATAGTTCCTGAACGTCTCGTCGCACAATGACAGGGCGGACAGATTCACCGAGCATAGTTCCAGTTCGGCAAGCGCCTCCGGGCGCTGTTCAAACCATTTCATGGTGTTGTCGAGCACCCAGTGGTCAATTTTCCCGGACAGGTTGTAACGCTCGGCAACCGGCATGAACGCGCCCGGCGCAATGGTGACATCTTCATCGCGCAAGCGCAGCAGGATCTCCATACGCTGCCCGGCGCCTTTACCTGAACAGGGTGCAATTTCCTGCGCAAACAGGCTGAACGCATGCTTGTCCAGCGCTTCGCTGATACGGCTTGCCCAGCGGCTGTCGCCAATTTTCCCCACAAAGGCCCGGTCGCCGGGACGGAATACATGGACGCGGTTACGCCCTCGTTGCTTGGCTTCATAGCAGGCCGAATCGGCAAGACTGAGAACGTCCTCGACCGAACCCGAACGCTGTACCGGCACCACGCCGACACTCACTCCGATGCTGAAACGCCTCGATTTCCACTGGAAACGGAAGTCCTCGATTTTTTCGCGAATGCGGTTGGCAAGGACCTCGGCCTGGTCCAGCGGACAATGTTCCATCAGGATGGCGAACTCATCTCCGCCAAGCCGTGCGAGGGTATCGCGCGAGCGAATTTTCTGGCTCAATATCGCGGCGACCTGGCGCAACAGTTCATCGCCTGCAATGTGCCCACAGGTATCGTTAATGATCTTGAACTGATCCAGGTCGAGGTAGCAGAGCACATGATGATCGTCCGAACTTGCGCAGGCCATGAGCAGGCGCCGCAAGCGGCTATCAAATTCACGGCGGTTCAGCAGCTTGGTCAGGTCATCATGGGTTGCCTGGTAGGACAGTTGTTTCTGCAGTTCGCGTTGCTCGGTAATATCACGGCACAGGATCAGTAAACGGGGTTGACTGGTATCGGGGTCCAGGCTGACCCGCTGGTTGACCCACAGGATGGAACCGTCTTTTCTCACCTTGCGGTATTCAATGCCGGCCGTTTCAGCCGGATCGGTAAACCGCTCAGTGATATAGGCAACGACACGTTCACGATCTTCCGGATGAATAACCAGGGTGGCCGGTTGCCCGATCAACTCTTCGACTTCATAACCCAGCATGCGCGCGCCGGTACGGTTAATGGATTCGAATACACCCTGCCTGTTGATAATCGAATAGAGGTCGGGGGCATTTTCATACAGGCTCTGGTAGCGCGCCTCACTCGTCCTGCGCGCTTTCTCGGCATTCACCGTGGCGGTGATATTCCTGAAAATGCCTCGGGTCGATACGGCCTCACCATCCCTTATTACGGAACCACAGTCACCTTCGAGGTGGACCGTGTCGCCGCTTTTGGTGACGAATTTGAAATCGATGCGCTTAAATACCTCGCCGGATTTCAGGCGCAAGAATCGTTCCTGGCAACACTGCATACTGTCCGGGTGCAATACATCGGGCAACGTCAGGTGGTTGACCTCATCCACGCTGTAACCCATGGTTTCACGCCAGGCCCGGTTGGTGTACAGGAAACTGCCGTCTTTCGCGAGGCACTGGATCAGGTCACTGGTGTTATCAAAAACATCGAGGTAGCGGTCCTTGCTCTCCTGGAGTTCTTTTGCCAGTCGTAGCTGCCCGTCCCGCTCCCTTGCCTGTCGTATGACAAACGGGATCAGGGCGCATAGCCTGTCGAGCGTAGCTGGTGTATTGATGATGAGTTGATCGAAGCCTTGCTCAAGGCAGCGCAGGGCGATGCTTTCATGACCTGTCCCGGCGAGAAGAATGACGGGAAGGCCGGCACGCTGATATTTTTGCAACAAGGGCTTCAGATCCAGTGCCGACCCATCGGCCAGTTCCAGTTCGCTGACGATGATATCCACCCCGGATTCACCGGCCAGCCAGTCTTCGAGCGCCTGATATCGATCAACGCTGGAAACCTGCCCGAAGCCCGCGTCTTCGAGCGTGTGCCTGACCGCATGACAGGTCGTTTCACGCCCGACAAGCAGTATTTTGAAATCGTGCTGTTTCATGCCGCCAACCACAACATTATTAAAACCCAGTCTAATAGATTATAGTGGCGCGTGTCGCCTGTTCCCTTGCCTGCTTATTTGGCCAAGAATATGCGCAAATATTTTCTTATTGTATCATAGTGATATAGCATATTTACAGATTTCGGTTTAATTCAGGATGGCAAATAATCCAGTCCTATGAAACTCAGCATTGTCATTCCTGCTGTAAACGAAGCCGGAAATATCGAAACATTGCTCACCTCACTCCAGGGGCTACGCCGGCGGGGACATGAAATTATTGTCGTTGACGGGGGAAGCGTAGACGGCACGACCGTAGCGGCCCGGCCCTGGTGTGATCAATGCCTGGTATCGGCGCGCGGGCGCGCCGTCCAGATGCAGGCCGGCGCACATGCCGCACGTGGCGACATCCTGTGGTTTCTCCACGCTGACTCAAGCGTACCGCCCCGGGCCGATGCACTGATTGCGCAGGCACTGGCCAATACGACAGGCTGGGGTGGATTCCCGGTGCGCCTGTCGGGCCGGCAACGGTTGCTGCGGGTCGTCGAGCGACTGATGAATGTCCGTTCACGCCTGTCCGGTATCCTGACCGGCGACCAGGGCATTTTCGTCACCCGCGACCTGTTTGAGCAGGTCGGTGGATTCCGCAATCTCTCCCTGATGGAAGATATTGATCTGTCCACCCGTCTGAAGAAGGTGGCGCGCCCGGTGTTTCCGGTCGGTGTGCTCGGAACGTCGAGCCGGCGATGGGAAAGTGGCGGGATCGTGAGGACCATCGTGCGTATGTGGCTACTGCGGGCAGCCTATTATTTCGGTGTGCCGGCGCATTATCTGGCGGCTTGCTATGGAATGGCCATGGATTCCGGCATGCGCCGGAATGACGGGGTCAATAATGACGAGGGCAATGGTGACAACTCTGCTGACTTTCGCTATCCGACGGCCCGTATTATTGTTTTTGCCAAGGCGCCGGAACACGGCAAGGTAAAAACACGTCTTGCTGCAGGCATCGGCGCTGACGCCGCACTTGCGGTATACCGGCAACTGCTGGAACAGACCGTCACGACTGTCGCCGCCAGCCGGCTCGCGCCTGTTGAACTGCATATTGCCGGGGACCCGCAACACCCGTTCGTGCAACTGCTCGCAAGGCGCGCAGGCGCGACTGTCGTTGCGCAGCGGGGGAATGACCTTGGTGAGCGTATGTACTACGCCCTCGATACGGTATTACAACAGGGTGAAAGCGCACTGCTTATCGGCACAGACTGCCCGGTTATGGATGAGACATATCTTGAACACGCACTACAACACCTTGCCGGCGAAACCGAGATGGTAATCGGCCCCAGTGAAGATGGCGGTTACGTGCTGATTGGCGCAACCCGCGCCGAGGCACAGATATTTGACAACATTCACTGGAGTAGTGACAGGGTGATGCAGCAGACACGGGATGCCTTGCATCATACCGGCATACGTTACAGTGAACTTGAAGTCCTGTGGGATGTCGATCATCCTGATGACTACCGGCGCTGGCAGCAAGCCAGTTGCACTCCGGCAACACCTTGACAGTCAATACGGGGAAAAGTATGAGCAAGACACAATCCGACAAGATTCGTCAGAACGTCCGTGAGGCGTACAGCGGGGTTGCCGAAGCCAGCAATACCGGCGATTGCTGCGGTGAAGCATCATCCTGCTGCGGCGTATCGGAAGACGAACAGATCAACGCACTGATTTCAACGCGCCTGGGCTACTCACAGGACGATCTTGACAGCGTGCCGGACGGCGCCGATATGGGGCTGGGTTGTGGAAATCCGCGCGCCATCGCCAGCCTCAAGCCTGGAGAAGTGGTGCTCGATCTTGGCAGCGGCGGTGGCTTTGACGCATTTCTTGCCGCCCGGGAAGTCGGTGACAGCGGACACGTCATTGGTATCGACATGACGCCGGCGATGCTCAGTAAAGCGCGCGCCAATGCCGAGAAGGGCGGCTTCAGCCAGGTTGAGTTTCGCCTGGGTGAAATCGAGCACCTGCCGGTCGCCGATGCCACGGTCGACGTCATTATCTCGAACTGTGTCATCAATCTTTCACCGGATAAACCCCAGGTATTCCGTGAGACCTGGCGTGTACTGAAGCCCGGTGGACGGCTGGCGATTTCCGATGTCGTCGCCAGCACCGAGCTACCGGAGTCCATGCGTAACGATCCTTACCTGCATTCCGCCTGTGTGGCCGGCGCATCACTGATCAGCGACCTGGAAAGCTGGCTGGAAGCAGCCGGGTTCACGCAGATTGCGATTCAGCCGAAAGATGCGTCGCGGGAATTCATCAAGGACTGGGCGCCGGGCCGCGGCATTGAAGACTATGTCATCTCCGCAACGATCGAAGCGGTAAAACCACCGTCAGCCTGAAGCCTCCGGCTTGTTGTCGGTCAGCGATTCGATCAGTGCGCAGCTTCCACCTTCCGCCTCACTTTTCAGGCAGGCATCAATCATGGCGCCAAGTGTTGCGTGTATACGACGCAGGTCCTCCAGGCGGGTGGACACCAGGTCGCGTTTTTG
>Ga0256829_1003392_pt1 | contig 11095 bp, 10 predicted proteins | sample 131447metaG_FD_185979 | JGI IMG/M metagenome (GOLD analysis project Ga0256829, IMG submission 185979) | Hydrothermal vent microbial communities from Lau Basin, Pacific Ocean - 131-447 | ecosystem: Environmental > Aquatic > Marine > Hydrothermal vents | place: Pacific Ocean: Lau Basin | collected... | reverse complement strand
ATCTTTTGGTATCCACTTATCAAATTTTTCTATATGCTTCTTAAGAGCGATGTTTCCACTATCTCTTATCTCATCAATAATCTTTTTGACTACAAGTGAAACATTGTCTATATCCATCTTGCCACGATTTAAGAGCTTTGCAAACTCACTTTTAAAATTTTTATCTACTGTTTTTATCTGTAGCATGTATCTCTTCCTTTAGATTTCTTAAAATCAGAAAATTTTACCATATTTGCGCTCATATCTTGCTTTCATCGATTCATTTCCTTTGAGACCACCTTGATGGATATATATCGGAGTGCCTTCTATGGTATCAATATTTTCTAAAAATTTTATCCACCCGATAGGGTCATATAAAAGGTCAAATTCCACACCCATATCGGTTTTTAACTCTTTGTATATGCTAAGAGCCTGTGGGTATAGTTTTCCATAATGATACTTTTTCTCACTATTTAAAATCAAGGGGAAATTTTTCTCTTCATCTAACATGCCCCACTGCTCTTTTAGATACTCATCACTTCCTACGGTGCTACATGTATAGACTTGAAACGGCAAATGCTTTTGTAAGTAAAGAGCGGTAGTACCCGTTCCAGAAGGTAAAAATATATATGGATTTTTTATATTTTTTGTTTTTATATCAATGATAAGTTCAAACGCCAACTTTTTTATGCCAATCTCTGCCTCTGTTTGCCTTCCACCCTCTTGAATCACAAGTGTTTGCGTATCTTTAAGAGAGTTTGTATCAAATCCTCTATCTTTGCTTGTTGTGATTTTCATGCCATTTTTTAGAGCATACTTATAGTTGCCGACTGGATTTTCTCTTAGAAATGACGGAATATGGTCACAAAAATATATAAATTCCCAATTTTTCATCTTTGCCAAAACTGAAAGTGAATACATAGCATTTGATTGGTTTGAGCCATAGCTTACGACTCTTTTGATTTGAGGGAAGTTACCAAGTAAAAAATACTCAAATTTTCGAGCTTTATTCCCAGAAAAATCGATATGTAACAAATCATCTCTTTTAAGAAAAATTAGCTCATCTCTAAAGTAGTGTTTCTCTAAAGGTGTTGGCGTAAGTAGCATAAAATTAAAGAGCCTTTTTAAAAGACTCTTTAATTTCTATCTTTGCAGTTAAGGTCATCAAAGGCAACTTCAAGTCTTTTCACTATGCTCTCTTCCCCAGCTCTTAGCCATTTTCTTGGGTCGTAGTATCCTTTGTTTGGTTTATCTTCGCCGTCAGGATTGCCTATTTGAGATTGTAGGTATGGACTGTATTTATCTATGTAAGTTTTTGTCCCCTCCCAAAAAGCCCATTGGGTGTCTGTATCTATATTCATCTTGACAACACCATAAGATATAGCCTCTTTTATGTCAGCCTCCTCACTTCCACTTCCCCCATGAAATACAAAACTGACTGGTTTTTCTGCTGTGTCAAATTTTTCTTGTATATATTTTTGTGAATTATCCAAGATTTTTGGTGTAAGCTTTACATTTCCTGGTTTATAGACCCCATGAACATTTCCAAAAGAGGCAGCTATGGTAAATTTATCACTTATCTCACTTAACTCTTTGTAAGCATATGCCACATCTTCAGGTTGCGTATAAAGAGCTGAATTATCCAAATGAGAGTTATCTATGCCATCCTCTTCTCCACCAGTACATCCTAGCTCTATCTCTAAAATCATACCAATTTTACTCATTCTCTTTAGGTACTCTTTGCAAGTTGAGACATTCTCTTCCAAACTCTCTGTTGAGAGGTCTATCATGTGAGAGCTAAACAGAGGTTTTCCATGATTTTGAAAATACTTCTCACCCGCATCTAAAAGTTTGTCTATCCAAGGCAGAAGCTTTCTGTTTGCATGGTCAGTATGCAACACAACAGGAATCCCGTATGCACTCGATAGAGTGTGAACATGAAGTGCACCACTAATAGCGCCCAATACTCCTGCAGTTTGGGAACTTATACCTTTGCCAGCATAGAAAACTGCTCCACCATTGGAAAACTGAACTATGATAGGAGAGTTCACTTTTTTAGCTGCCTCCATGACAGCATTGACACTATCTGTGCCAACAACATTTACAGCAGGCAAGGCAAACGAATTTGCCTTTGCTATGCCAAAAATCTTTTGTAAATCATCACCAAACGCAACCCCAGGTTTGACGACATCAAGAATCTTTTTTCCTTGCATCAAAACAACCTTTTTATTTTATAGTTACTTTTGCACCTTTTTTAAGCTCTTTTGCTTTTGCAGCAACTTTTTTTCTAAATTTTTCCATCTTTAAAGAGTTCTCTATTTGAGGTTTTACTTCAGCTAAAGTTGCTTTTTTGCCTATCTCTTTATCTTCTAAATAGATCACATGATAGCCAAACTGAGTCTTCACAGGAGACATAGTCATTGTGCCTTTTTTTAGAGCAAATGCAGCATCACTAAAAGGTTTTACCATCTGTCTTTTATTAAACCATCCTAGCTCTCCGCCACTTTTACCACTAGGTCCTGTTGATTTTGTCTTTGCTAACTCTATGAATTTTTTAGAGAGTGCATCACCCTTTAAGTTTTTTAACTCATTTATGATAGCTTTTGCCTCTTTTTCTGTTTTTACAAGTATATGTCTTGCTTTTGCACGAGATGGTTTTACAAATTTATCAGCATTTTTATTGAAAAAAGTTTTTATCTCTTTTTCTGTAACGCTCATGTCAGCGAAAATTTTCTTCATCCACAACTCTAACGCCAAATCACTCTTGATAGACTCTATAGCTTTTTTAAACTCTGGCTTACTTTCGATGCCACTTTTTACAGCATTTTGAGCCAATAGTTTTCTCTCGATTGCTTGTTCAAGCACTTTTTTCTGAGTTGCTGGAGGAAGTTGCTCATACTTAGCACCTGGCATTGATCTTAACAATACTCTCATATCCTTGTCTGTAACATCTTGTCCATTGACCGTTGCATAAATAGCAGCATTTAAGTTGACTCCCAAAATCGCAGCGACTACACTAGCAAATAATACTTTCTTCATCTTTTTCCTTTATTCTAAAATTATGGCGTATTATACTCTATTTGTTTAAATAATTAATAAATCTTTTGATATTATACCGCTATGAAAAAATCAACTAAAAAAGAGATGCAGGCTATAAAAGAGATTTTTGTGCAAAACTATAGCGATGCTGTGACGGAACTAAAATATAAAAACTTATATGAACTACTTATATCTGTGATGCTTTCGGCTCAATGCACAGACAAGAGAGTCAACATAATCACACCTGCCCTTTTTCAAAAATACCCTAACACAAAAAGCCTAAGTGTTGCCCTACTTGAAGATATAAAGGAGTTGATAAAATCCTGCTCTTTTTTTAACAACAAAGCAAAAAACCTCATCAAAATGGCTCAAAAAGTTGAAAATGATTTTGGAGGTACAATTCCTTTAGATGAAAAAAAACTTATCTCACTAGCTGGAGTCGGACAAAAAACAGCTCATGTTGTCCTCATAGAGTACAATCAAGAAAACTTGATGGCAGTCGATACCCATGTCTTTAGAGTCGCTCACAGATTAGGACTAAGCAAATCAGAAACAGCCATAAAAACCGAAGCTGACCTAACAAAGATATTTAAAGACAACCTGCACATACTTCATCAAGCCATGGTGCTTTTTGGCAGATACATCTGCACCGCCAAAAAACCAAAATGCGACAAATGCTTTTTGACTGAGTATTGCAAAAGCAAAGAGAGTTTTAAAGCTAGGTAATCACTACATCAAAAATTGAGTTAGTTACTTGGTGGAGTAATAAAGTCTATTTATGGCGTATCCTTATACTGCAACAAGTCTTTTGTCTATATATTCCATCTGTGTAAAACCTTGAATATGTTAGATATTTGATATTTTGTCAAATATCTATTTTTTGGATTTACACAGTTGGTTTTATCGTGCCTATTTTTTAGACTATCTCAAAAATCAATTCATCATTGAAAGATTTTATATTTACACTTGAACCATCTTTTATCTCGTCTTTTAATATCATATCTGCCAACCTGTCTTCTACTAGCTCATATATTGCTCTTTTAAGTGGTCTTGCGCCAAATACTGGGTCAAATCCTGCTTGGGCAAGAAGCTCAACTGAACTCTCATCTAATTCAACTTTTATACCTCGCTCAGCTACTCTCTTTTGTAAATCTTTAAACATGATATGAACTATCTCTTTGATATCTTCAAAACTAAGAGGGTTAAATATCACTATATCATCAAGTCTATTTAAAAACTCTGGCTTAAAGTATCTTTTGATTTCGTTCATTACTTTGTCTTCGCAATTTTGTGGGTCTTGCATTATCTGGTCGCTGGCGATATTTGATGTTAAAATAATAATAGTATTTTTAAAATCTATAGTTACACCTTTATTGTCAGTCAACCTTCCATCATCCAAAACTTGAAGCAATATATTAAACACATCAGGGTGAGCTTTTTCCACCTCATCGAAAAGCAGCACACTATATGGCTTCCTTCTTACCGCCTCAGTGAGCTGTCCACCCTCATCATATCCGACATATCCTGGAGCTGCACCTATGAGTCTGCTGACTGCATGTTTTTCCATATACTCACTCATATCAAAGCGTATCAATGCCTTTTTACTGTCAAATAAAAACTTAGCCAAAGCTTTTGCACTCTGTGTTTTTCCAACACCTGTTGGTCCTAAGAACATAAAACTTCCTATCGGCTTTGATTCACTGCTTAGTCCAGCTTTATTTCTTTTGATAGCTCGTCCAATCGCGTGTAAAGCCTTATCTTGCCCTACTACTTCGGCTCTTAGTTTATCCTCTATATCCAAGACTTTTTGTTTGTCACTTTGAAGCATTTTATTGACAGGTATTCCCGTCCACTTGCTGACTATAGAAGCTATCATCTCTTCGTCAACACTATTTTTAAGCAAAGTTCCACCCTCTTGCATCTCTTCCCACTTGGCATTTAGCTCTTCCTCTTTGAGATTTAGCTCTGGAATCTTTCCATACTCTATCTCGGCTGCTTTGTTGAAATCACTATTTTTCTTTGCCATCTCAGCTTCTCTTTTGAGTGCTTCAGCTTCACTTTTCATATTGGCGATTTGTTCAAATACTTCTTTTTCGGTGTCAAATTGCATTTGCAGTTTTTGCTTATGCTCTTTGGCATCGCTCAACTCTTTCTCTATCTCTTCGAGTCTTTGTCTATTTTTCTTCTTTCCCTCCATCAAAAGTGCCTCTTTTTCGACCATCAGCCTTCCAATCTCAATCTTGACTCGACTAAGCTCTATCGGCTCGCTCTCTATCTGCATCTTGAGTTCACTTGCACCTTCATCTATAAGATCTATCGCTTTATCTGGCAAAAATCTATCTGTTATGTACCTATCACTCAGTTTTGCAGCAGCTACCAAAGCACCATCAGTTATCCTCACACTATGGAATGCTTCTAAAGACTCTTTGAGCCCTCTTAATATCTGCAGAGCCTCATTTATGCTAGGCTCATCAACCTTTACGGGTTGAAATCTCCTTTGAAGCGCTGTATCTTTTTCAAAATATTTCCTATACTCTTTTAGTGTTGTGGCTCCTATCGTATGAAGCTCTCCTCTCGCAAGTGCAGGCTTGAGTATATTTGCAGCGTCCATGCTACCCTCACTAGCTCCTGCTCCTACAATCGTGTGTATCTCATCTATGAAGAGTATGATATTTCCCGCTTTTTTTACTTCATCTATCACGGCTTTTAATCTATCTTCAAATTCACCTCTATATTTTGCTCCAGCGATTAATGCACTTAAATCAAGTGCCACCACTCTTTTGTTTTGCAAGCTCAAAGGCACATTGTTATTTGCTATCCTTATCGCCAAACCCTCTGCAATCGCAGTCTTGCCAGTTCCTGGCTCACCTATAAGTATAGGATTATTTTTAGTTTTTCTTATCAAGATTTGCATAATCCTATGTATCTCTTCATCTCTTCCGATAACAGGGTCAAGCTCACCATCCAATGCCTTTTTAGTTAAATCTATGCCAAATTTATCCAAAGATTCTAGAGTCTCATCTGCGGTTTGTTTATCTATCTTTTTATTTCCTCTTAGTGCCTCTAGTGTTTTTTTAATCTCTTGGATATCTATATATTTTGAGAAAATTTCCTTTAAGGTTTTATCTTTTAGATTTTCTAACAGCCATGTATCGACAGAGAGATAACTATCTCCATTTTTGCTCATGAGCCCCTCAGCATTATGCAAAGATTCTACTAAAGAGCGAGACAATTTTATACTCTCTTTACTTATATGTGAAGCGGATGGCAAAGAGTCAACTTTGCTTTTGACCTCTAGCTCAAGCGCTGATTTATCGACACTCATTTTGTTTAGAACTTGATTTAAAATCGAAGATGAATTTGTGAGTAGTGCCCACACTACATGTAGAGGTGTTACCTCTGGATTTTTAGCATGAAGTGCAAGTGATAAAGCACTCTCTATGGTTTGGGTCATTTGGTGTGTCAGTTTCTCAAATATTTTGTTCATTTTATTTCTCCTTTAACTTGGGCAGAGCCCAAGTTAAATTCCTCTTTAGTATTGCTTTGGCTTCACCAAGAAGAATTTTATTTTTATTGTAATTATACAACTTTAGTCTATTGATGTCAAGTTTATTTAGTTATAAAATATATAAATCCTTAATAAAATTATTGATATACTATATTCTTATCGTTAATTTATACTTATTTTAGGCAACTTTCGATAAAATCTACAATCACATTAAATACATGGAGAATTATTTTGAAACATACAAAAATAGCAACATTTGGTTTTATAGTTACGCTTATTGGTGCAACTGTTTTAATGAGCACAACTGTTTTTGCAAAGTCTAAAGAGAGCGAATCAAGCAGATTAGCAGCACTTGCAAAATACACAAGAGTTGTGGGAACTATCGAAAAATACTATGTTGATGATATAAATATAAGCGATATCATTAACAAATCAATAGACGGGCTTATGTCAAATCTTGATGCACACTCTTCATTTCTTGATAAAAAAGGCTTTAAAAACTTAAAAATTCAAACTGATGGTGAGTTTGGAGGACTTGGGATCACCGTTGGCATGAGAAAAGGTGCACTTACTATCATATCTCCGATAGAGGGAACTCCAGCAGATAGAGCAGGTGTAAAAGCGGGTGATATCATACTAAAAATTGATGATTTATCTACACTAAATATGACTATTGATGAAGCTGTCAACCACATGAGAGGAAAACCAAAAACTAAAATCGTCTTGACTATCGTCAGAAAAGATGAAGCAAAACCGATAAAGATAAAAATTATAAGAGATATTATCAAGATAACCTCTGTATATACTAAAATAATCAAAAAAGAGAATATCTTATATCTTAGAGTTACAAGCTTCGATAAAAAAGTGGTAGAAAAAACAAAAGAGGCTCTTTTGAAACACAAAGATATAAAAGGAATCATACTAGACCTTAGAAATAATCCAGGAGGGCTTCTAAATCAAGCTGTTGGTCTGGTGGATCTTTTTGTTGATAAGGGCACAATAGTCTCTCAAAAAGGCAGAGAGAAAAAAGAGGATGTAAAATACGATGCAACATCATCAGCCACTCTGTCAAAAGTTCCTATGGCAGTCTTAGTAAATGGAGGAAGTGCGAGTGCGAGTGAAATAGTCAGCGGCTCACTTCAAGACCATAAAAGAGCAATCATAGTTGGAACAAGAACTTTTGGAAAAGGGAGTGTGCAGGTGATACTGCCTATAAACAATACCGAAGCACTTAGACTCACGATAGCACGGTACTATCTTCCTAGTGGCAGAACCATACAAGCTGTTGGAGTTAAGCCCGATGTTGTAGTAAATGCGGGTGCAGTTCCACACAAAGTAGATGAATTTTTAATCAAAGAGAAAGAGTTGAAAAAACATCTAAAGGGTGAATTAGACAAGATAGAGAAGAAAAAAGTAAAAACGCAGAAGAGAGATAAAAATATAATAACACCAGAAGATGCTCTAAAAGATATACAACTGAAAACTGCGATAGACACAATAAAGATTCTTTCCATCGCAAAAGAAAACTAGGAGAAAAAAGTGGAGAAAAAAGAGTTGCTCTATGAGGGAAAAGGTAAAAGACTATATAAAACAGAAGATGATGAGCAATTGATTTCTGTTTTTAAAGATGATTTGACAGCTTTTAATGCCCAAAAAATTGGAAATGAAGAGGGAAAAGGTGCACTAAACTGCAAAATAAGTACGCAACTTTTTCATCTTTTGGAGAGTTATGGCATAAAAACTCATCTTATAAAAACGATAGATGACTCCTCACAGCTCGTAAAACGAGTAGATATAATTCCGCTTGAAGTTGTCGTCAGAAACATAGCAACAGGCTCCTTGACAAAAAGGTTGGGTATAAAAGAGGGTACAAAACTTCCTTTTTCTTTGGTTGAATTTTACTATAAAGATGACTCACTAAATGATCCACTAGTCAATGATGAACACTGCTTGATGATGGGCTTGGTAAAGAGTGAATCTGATTTAGAGGAGCTTAAGCGACTTGGACGCGAAATCAACAGTATCTTAAAAAAGTTTTTTGAGCAAAGAGGTTTAAACCTAGTTGACTTCAAAATCGAATTTGGAGTGGACAAAGAGGGCAATATACTACTCAGTGATGAGATTAGTCCTGATAGCTGTAGATTTTGGGATATAAAAACAAACGAAAAGCTAGATAAAGACAGATTTAGACAAGGTCTTGGTGGAGTAAAAATGGCGTATGAAGAAGTCTTAAAAAGAATTTTGGAGAAATAAAATGAAAATAATAGTCAATATACAGTTAAAAGAGGGTGTTTTGGATCCACAAGGAAAAGCAGTACACCATGCGCTTTTAGCATTGCAATTCAACGAAGTTCAAAATGTAAGAATCGGCAAGCAAATCATCTTAGATGTAGAAGATAATGAAAAAGAAAAAGCACTAAAAAGAGTAGAAAAAATGTGTGAAGACTTGCTCGCAAATACAGTTATTGAAACTTATACTATAGATACAGAGAGTTAGTATGAAAGTTGTAGTTGCTGTATTTCCTGGAACAAACTGTGAAATCGATACAAAGTATGCCTTTGAAAAAATTGGATGTGATGTTGAGCTCGTTTTTCATAAGACTTGCACTTTACCAAGTGATACTGATCTAGTTGTATTGCCTGGTGGTTTTAGTTATGGTGACTATCTAAGAAGTGCTGCTATAGCTAAATTTTCACCTATCATGCAAGCTGTGATTGACTTTGCAAACAGAGGTGGCTTAGTTCTTGGAATTTGCAATGGTTTTCAGATGTTACTTGAAGCGAAGCTTTTACCAGGAGCCATGAAGAGAAATCAAAACACACACTTTATATCAAAATATCAACACTTAAAAGTCATAAACAATAATAATATTTTTTTACAAAAACTGGAAATTGGAGATATCTTAAATATTCCTATAGCTCATGGAGAAGGAAACTATTTTATAGACAAAGAGAAGATACAAGACTTGTACGATAGTGAGCAGGTAATCTTAGAGTATTGTGACAAAAATGGTGAAAAGAACAATCCCAATGGCTCGCTTAGCCAAATCGCTGGAGTTTGCAATAAAAACAAAAATGTTTTTGGGCTTATGCCTCATCCTGAAAGAGCCATGGAAGAGCTACTTGGCTCAGATGATGGAGTCAAGATGCTAGAGGGGTTTTTGAAATAACTCAATGAGATTTTTTATCAGTTTTATATTTTGCTACTCGCTTCTGTTTGGTGCCTTGCAAGATGCAAACAAGACAACTGATATAAATAGTACGATTCAGAAGAAACAGACCATTTTTCTATCATATGAAAAAGTACCAGATAAAGTATTTGTCAACCAAGTATTTTCCATAAAAGTAAAGGCAATTATCACAGTAAATAACTTTGATAAGATAAAAAACCGTATTGCAGATGCAAGCAGTATGCAGGTCATAAATGCTGATGAAAATTGGAAGTGGTACAATGATGAGATATTTTATAAAACATTCTATCTAAAAGCGACCGATAAAAATGCCACCATGCCTGATATCTATTTTGATCTATATAGAGATGGTGATGTTATAAATTCTCAAAAATTTCCAGAGTTAAAGCTAAATATTATAAACTTAAATGCAGACAAGTACTTCTCGCATGTTATAGCAAATTCGCTAACTGTCCTTAAAAGCAAAACAACAAATTTTGATGAAAAAAACCTCATAATAGTGTTAGAAATTGAAGCTAAAAACTCAAATCTAAAAGACTTCAAGCTATCTTGGGTAAAAAGGGACGGTATAGATTCGCAATTTGACAATACTCCGATATATAAAATTTATTACTATGCTATCATTCCAAAGTATACTCAAAAATTTATCTTTACATACTTTAATACCAAAACAAACAGTTTCATAAAAAAGCAGATAGATATAGTTGTCAATAGTGATGTTGTTAGTACACAAAGCGATTTAAATCCAAAAGATGGTACTTTTGAAATATATAAAAATATCTCATTTGGTTTGATATTTTTGCTCTTACTATACATCTTAATCAAAAGAAGAAGATTTATATATCTGCTATTTCTTATCTTGCTTGTCGTTTACTATTTTATAGACACAAATCCACTAAACAGCATCAAGATACCAGCAGATACAAAAGTACAAATACTCCCAACAAAAAACTCTACGGTTTTTTATGTAACTCCTAGAGTGCTCTATGTCCAAACAATTATGACTAGAGAAAACTATACAAAAATAATCCTGCCAAATGGTAAAATTGGCTGGATAAAGGATAAAAATGCTAGCAACAATTAAGTCTTTGATAATAATGGTACAGTTTGTCATCACCGTTCTTATCACTATAGTTCTTATGTATATTTTTAAAAACCATACATATGCTATACGACAAGGATGGGCAAAGATGCAAACCTTTTTGATAAACTTTAAAATCATACAAAAAGGAAAAATAGATAAAAGAGCAAAAATCATCCTTGTAAATCACCAAAGCTTGCTAGATATCACTTCACTTGAAGCCATATACCCCAAAGATTTGTGCTGGGTAGCCAAAAAAGAGATAAGAGATATCCCTCTTTTTGGATATATTTTGGA
>Ga0256829_1003391_pt1 | contig 11101 bp, 7 predicted proteins | sample 131447metaG_FD_185979 | JGI IMG/M metagenome (GOLD analysis project Ga0256829, IMG submission 185979) | Hydrothermal vent microbial communities from Lau Basin, Pacific Ocean - 131-447 | ecosystem: Environmental > Aquatic > Marine > Hydrothermal vents | place: Pacific Ocean: Lau Basin | collected... | reverse complement strand
TTAGTTGATTCTGTTTCTTCTAATCCAGCTGTAAAGAGTGCAACTGCTAAGGTTAAGGAACTAACAGACCAGGCATTAGTACTCAAGGATCAGGCATTATCTAAAGGATCATCTTTAGTTGATTCTGTTTCTTCTAATCCAGCTGTAAAGAGTGCAACTGCTAAGGTTAAGGAACTAACAGACCAGGCATTAGTACTCAAGGATCAGGCATTATCTAAAGGATCATCTTTAGTTGATTCTGTTTCTTCTAATCCAGCGGTAATGAGTGCAACCGCAGCTGCTAAAGGATTATCTGATACAGTATCCTCGTTTTTCGGATCAAGTAAATCGGAAACTACAAGTATCAATACTTCAACTCCTTCCGATTTTGTAAGTTCTGTTATTTCTAAAGGAACGAATATTATCGATTCTATAGATATCAGTGCGACCATGTCTAAATTAAAGACTTCGACCACTAACTTTTTTTCAGCAACATTAACTAAAGGTTCAAACATTATCAAATCATTGTTCGGTCCGTCTGAAGAAAAGGTAGTACCAACCAAAGGTATGATTTTAAGCCTTAAAGATAGTGTTATGTCCAAAAGCGCAGATATCATTAATTCGATATCCCCTGGCACGATAAATACTAAAGATAAACCGACTGGATTTATTGCATCGATTATGTCCAAAGGCTCGGACGTCGTAGATTCGATTAAAAATCAAAATGGTATAACTCCATCCTCCGCTTCTGGTTTTATTACGGGTGCACTGGCGACTGGGTCAGGTCTGGTTTCATCTGCGTATAACCATGGCATGGATTACATAAATGGTGAACAGACGAATACCCCATCGACAAACGCTCAAAATGTAGACACCACTCCTGGATTATTTAGTCAGGCCAGTACTGGTTTAAGACACATGCTGTTTGGGTATAAAGGTAAAGAACGATTTGTTCGTATGGATGAACTCCGTTCTACTATTCGTGATTTAAAAAACTCTGGAGATCAGCGTGGGGCTTCGGATGCACAGCAGGAATTACTGAAACTCCGTAAGCAAGGTATTAAAACTGGGGAAGGTTCATCTTTATCTGGTATTAATATTAATGATCTGGAGTTAGCTAAACATATGGCGAATTCTAAAGATACTAAACAAAGTATATTTGAAAAAGTATTAAACTTTTTAGGATTGAGTACGACTGATAGTAAAGCTGGTAAGACGTTTATCTCAAGATATAACAACATGTTCGGTTCTAGTGTTGCGAGTCGCTTATCCGATTCCAAAAAATCAGAATCCGTAATTGGGACATTAATCGGTGAGTTTAAAAAGAATGTAAGTGATCCGTTATCTAAGAGTTTGAAAGCATTTGTTAAAGCTGGAAAAGGTACCCACCCATTAACAGCCTCTCAAATTCAAGCGTCAAGTGTTAACAACCCAACTTCGGCGAATGCAATAGACTACTCACATTTAAAACGTGCCACACATAATTATGAAATAAAAGACAACAAGCCTGGGTTTTTTAGTCGAGGTGCTACTGGATTAAAACATTTATTCCTCGGTTATCATGGTAAAGAACGTTTTACTCGAATAGACGACCTTCGAAACAGTATCCGAAGTATGAAACAATCCGGTGACCAGAAAGGTGCAGCCGAGGCTGAGAAAGAATTATTAAAGCTCAGTAAACAAGGCATTAAACACGGATTCGGGTCATCCTTATCTGGAACAAATATTAACGATCTTGAATTAGCTAAGAAAATGGCTAATACTAAATCTGACCGTGGTTGGTTTAAGAATGCCTTACACAGTTTAAACATTATTGGTCCAACCGATAGTGAAGCTGGTAAGAAATTTATATCTAGATATAATAAGAGATTTGGATCATCCCTTAAGAGTCATAGACAACAGCTTAAAGATATGGCAGCAGCTAAGAAATCGGAACATTTAAAGAAGTTCAACAAAACCAGCTTTGGTAAAGTTGCAAATTTTTTACCAAGTAAAGGTCATGAATTGACTAATTATTTAGGTTTGACTCATCCGAAGGAATTAACGGCGGAAGCTAAAGCTAAACAGGATCGAATAGATAATCCATTTGGGCATAGTAATGTTGGTGATAAACTGTACCTCCAGCGTACCAATGATCGAAATCTTGCCAATTTACCGACCAATAAAATAATGGATGGTACGAGTCGATCTAGTACGAAATCAACAATGTCTAAGATTGGGGATTTTTTCATCCCAGATGTTGGTGCGGCTGTAATGCCAATTAACCCGGGGTCTATTTCTACACCAAGTATTAATATACAAAATATTAAGCCGAACATGAGTTCCATATCTGGTGGAACGAAAGATATTGGAAAATTAATCCATTCAACCTCCAATAAATATGGTGTACCGGAACCTCTTATTAATGCAATAGTTAAAACCGAAAGTGACTTTAATCCGAATGCTAGATCCGGTGTTGGTGCACAAGGTTTGATGCAATTAATGCCTGCGACAGCTAAGGATTTAGGTATATCTGATCCATTTGACCCGGCGCAGAATCTCGATGGTGGCGTGCGATATATTGGAACATTATTAAAGAGATACAATGGTAATGTACCGAGAGCGTTAGCTGCATATAACTGGGGTATGGGTAATGTTGATCGTAAAGGATTGGGTCAAATGCCGGCCGAAACGAGAAATTATGTTTCTAAAATAACCGGTTTATTATCGAGTGGTAATAATGTGGCTTTTAATAACGATACCGGCTCAAATATTGCAATGCCGTCTCCAACGAATCAACCACAGAAAATACAACTTAGTAGTGTCGATTCTTCGAGTTCGGTTCCTACATCCAACACTTCGAAAGATTCGAATACTAGTACTCCGAGTACAACTGTAGCCCAAACTGCTTCACAAGACTCTTCATCTTCGATTCTTTCCATGTTGGATAGTAAATTATCTTCAGTTGTAACAGCTATATCACAATTGGTTCAACCCCAAATACCTCAAGCGGATGCCAGTCCATCTGAAGTATTAACGGAACACAATTCATTGCAATCGATTGTTGATAATTTGTTCTCAGCTGCTCCAAATTCAGTATCAAATCAAGCCGTATCATTTTCGGGCCTAATATAATTCAAGGGAGATCCTTATGCCAAATTCATCTGAAGACAAGACATATAGAATCCAGGATATAGGCAATACCCTTAAATTACGCCAGACAATTGATCCTGGGTTTAAAGTAACAAATTGGTTTAGACAAGGTTTGAATATTGTGGATTTATTCCCGGCTGCGTATAAAATAGATTTAACCTCGAAACATCCAAGTTTTAGAGTTTATAATCGAGGGCAGGATCTCAGTCTCGGGTTTAAAGATCCAACTGAGAAATTTCGAAATAGATGTATAGCATATGGTTTGGATAAAACAAATACTGGTCAACCAGCACCCACAGCTTTGCGGCTGTGGGTTACTGGTGAATCAACATTCCAGGAAGAATTCGGCACATCATACAGTACCAATTTAATTGAATCTGGACTTAATGGTCTTGTCAGTAAAATATCACCACTAATCAGAACAGCCCAAAAAGGTTCGGCTGCTGTCGGATCTAAACTTGGTCAAGCCGTAGTGGGAAAATTAACATCTGTTATTGATCAGGCTGCAGGTGCCCTTACTTCGGTTGGAACAAAAGATAAGCCTTTGACGTCTGCTGAAAAGGCCGGTAATAATATAGTAACAGGACTCGGCGGTGTGGCCAAACTGTTATTGAATAATGCTGCCCAATTCAGTTACATATCTATGCCCAAAACATATTCTGGTTCAAGTTATTCCCCTGCCTTAAATTTCAATGTCAGATTAATCAGCCCATATGGGCACCCGGATGCTATTCAGAAATTTATTGTTGAACCATTAACATATATGTTATTGTTAACATCCCCAACTACTACAGATGGAATAACATATGGTGGGGCATCATATGTTACGGTCAAAGCCTACGGTATAACAGATATGATCCTAGCCACTATTGACAATATTAGTATCCGTCGAGGTGGTAATGACACAGCTTATAATAAATTTAGACAACCGCTATCTGTCGACATCAATGTTTCCATTAAACCTGCATCCGAAGGATTTGCAGCATTCATGCATGACAATACAGATTCCAGTTTATTAATGAATACCCGTGAATTTAGATATCCAGATGGCGTTAAAAACGTAGCAAGTCTTCCCAATCCGGATTTTAGATATAATAAGGATGGTACGCTATCCCCAAATGCAGCAGTCGATATTAATGGCAATGGGGTGCATAGTGCTATGACAACTGTTGGTAGTATACTTGAATCATTTCGACCACAATCTCTCGCCGATTCAAAAAATGCTCAAGCTGCAGCTAATTTAACAACATCTCCACCATCTTATGCGAAAGTTCCGAATACTAATCAGCAAATACATAAGCAACTCAACCCATATAATGAAAATAGATGGAAAGCTAAAAAACATGCTAATCTTTTAATGACGAAAAAGAAATAGGCGGGATATATGCAATTACCTACTTTGACACAAACGATGTTAGACTTTTCAACTATGCGAATATTAGATCAATTGAATCCAATTACGCAAATCAATATATTGAAAAGTTCGATAAGTACTATGCACTCGGACCTATTAACTGGAACGATATTACCTATATTTTTAGATTCAAAATCTGTTATTTTGAGGTTTAACAGGCATGTCGTTTCTGGAACACAGTATTTGGATGTAACTAATACAACCAAAGGATATTCGAATATTGCAATCATATCCGATATCGCAGAAAGTAGATTACACCCAAACAATAATAACAAGTTTTTCAATTCTCCAAAATACGATTTACTTAATCTCCAGTTTGAATTAATTGAGGCCGATAGTTTATCCGCAGCATTGTATCCATATGATTATATTATTAATTATAGCACTTTATCAATGTCTAACGCTATTAAAATTGCACTGACTAGTTCTATTGAAGATATGCCACCATCCACACAATCCTCAACCTCCACTCTTTTTATCCACGATTACATGGTTAGCTATCTTAGTTCCGTATTTTCATCCTCTATTTGGACCGGTTATCCTTATAACAGCTACATACAATCCAAGTTCACCGACCCTGGCTCTAATGTCAGTTCTGCTGTTATTGATGCCGATATTGCTAAATATTTTGGATCAAATTATGGATTGCTTAGTAGATTAACAACGTATTATTTTAATTCTATTACAGGTACTAGTAATTTATCTCCGGTAGTAATTACTAAAGTTAAAACCGCTATATCTTCTGCTCTCGCTTCATCCATATACCCCAAATTAAAGGCTTATTTCGATTCGAATATGGGGATATTTATCCAGAACTTTTCAACTAGATATATTGAACTCCTCAAAGGATACCATGTTGATGCATTAACATCGTTATCGTTATCATCCGGATTGACTGCCCCAACTACTATAGATGACAATGCATTGGTCACGTTTTTTGAAAATGATTATTTTGCAAACTATAGTGATTTATTAGAAGATTTAGATTTTGTGTCCTTAGAACTATCTGAAAATGCCGTGGATTTTCTAAACTTTAAAATGTATCTTTATAAATATTTTATTGAAAGTTTAGATCCAGATATAGACAAATATAATTCGGCCGTAACACTTCCTACCAATATTATGATCGGCGGAGTTAACAATCCAACGAATCTTGCCGTTTTCCTGGACAACTATATACAATCCATCACATTTGCTAGTTCAGACCCAATAAATAAAAGTCTTTTAGAGACCGCAATTGGGATAGAGTTCACAAGTGTTGTTAAGATGATATTGGATGGTATATTTAACTCTTCTGTTGATTTTTCTAATATGTTCGATTCTGTTGATGTTGCTTTTAGTTTATCTCTGGATACGAATACCAGTGTTGCTGACCGTGGCTCTAAATTTATGACGCTGTTGACCGCTGCTATTAATTATGATTCTATTTTGGACATTAATGTTATACTTCCCACCTTCGTATCCAATGTTTTGGCTGCAGCTAACTATGGATCAGTTATATCATATAATACCCCAAACTATATCAATAATTATGTCGTGCCAAGTGATATTCCTTCAATTACTAGATTATCATTAGCTTCGTATTATACGTATAGAATGTGTGCAACATTGGATATTTATTCAATTAATCAAATAAAAGTCTAGGGGGATTTCTCCCCCTTATTCTTAGTTCCTCAGAATATGTGCAACATACTCTGTCGTATATTTTGGTGGTAGATTGGTACATGTGTAATGCGCATCATCACTTTGGATGACCTTCACACATTTATGTGTTACTGTATCCAGTTGCACAATTGGTGTCGGATGACTAACCATCCACGCCAATACGCATCCCCATAATGTTATACACGCCACTATGGCAATTGCAATTCTTGTGTTCATAATTAATCTCCCAAGGCTAATACGCCTATACTTCTATTATCTTTTTAGATTGCGTCGAATAATAAATAAAAAAGAGTGCTTAAAGGTGCACTCTCGAAACCTATTAGATTTTGTCACTTTCGATGACATGTATGGCAGCATCCAACATAATTACTTGTGGAATTGCCATAAACAATACTACTGCTGAACAAATTAACCAGAACGATGGGTCGATATACGCCCAAACTGATATTGCTATTGCTACTAGTGAATAAATTGTTGAAAAGCTCATAATAAATCTCCCTGAGGCTAATATGCCTATATATCCATTATCTTTTTAGATTGTATCGAATAGTAAATACTTAAAGGGGTTATAACCCATATCAAAAATAAAACCAAAAGTAAATAGATAATATTAATACGTAGGGCGAGAGCCCACCAAACTAATGTTAGGAGTATCTATGCCCGCAACAGATATTAATCAAGCGGTTCCAACTATACCAACCATACCGTCCATCCCACACATACCTGCTATGCAATACAACCAAGTTGACTCCAAAGTAGGACTACGGGATGCCGTATTTTTCAAAATGGCGAGTGTTCCGTTTTTCCATAAACTTCTGCGTATAGCTCTTTATCAATCCGATTTTGGTTCAGCTTCTATCGTAGGATTTGGTAAAGACTCAGATATTACAGCATTGTTTAGAACGTTTATGGAATCGATTGCTAAGGAAGTAAGAAATCGCAATAATCTTGCCGTTTCCAAAAAACAAATACTATCCTTAATCGATCTCAGTAAACAAATACTTAATTTAAAAGTTGATATTGTCTCCCGTCTTATAACCTACGACAATGTCTTCGAACAGTTTTCAAATATCGATCCTTTTTCAATGTCCCTTCTTAAGAAGGTTTCTGCCGATAGAATTTCTACCGTCGAAGTGTTTCAAAAAGAAATTGATGATTTAATTTATACTGTACAGATTTACAATGAAATGTTAACTCTTGACAACGTTTTGATTTCAATTGATCATCTTCGTAATATAGCAACTTCCGAGGATTTTTCCATTTTAAATGTCGCTCAAGAGTATAAAGCCACTGTATTGGATGCATATGACACATTGTCTACTTTGAAGACCGTTGCTACAGAGGATATGCTATCCGATTATTTGGTATTTAAAGATAATGATAGTGTTCGTAAAGCTGTAGAAGATATTACTCAATTTCTGACAACATCATATAATCATTATGATACCGGATATACACTCTTCGATGAGAATGTTGATGGTTTAGAAACCTCTTCCGTTCATATTATTGCTGGGCCTTCAAATCATGCTAAAAGTATTTTCATGTTGAACATTACTAAGGGTTTGATAATGAAGAACCTGAATACTTTTACTAACAATGACGCTATCATTTTTATTACTCTAGAGGATGATATTCATAAACTTCTTCGTCGTATTATTTCTGTGTTCGGAAATTATGATACAAGAATTGTTAAAAGATTATTTCAAGTTTTAAGTACGTATTTCCAAAACCAAAACGAAAGAGATAAAATTAATATGAATAGCACGGGGCTCGGCATAGATTTGTTGAACCAAATCATCTCTGACGCAATTGTAACCATTACCGGATCGAAGGTATCCTTTATTATTAAACATTGCAATGAAAACAGTTTTAGTATGCGAGACGGTACAAGATTTCTAGATAAATTAAAGTTGCAAGGATTATCCCCTAAAGCTTTATTCATTGACTATCTTGATGTTATGAAAAGTTCATCATCCAAATATGATTCTTACAAAGATGACTACAATTTACATGGTGAAATATTGCAAGAGATGAGAACCGCTGCGAGAAATTATGCAATACCAATCGTTACCATTACACAGAATTCAAGAATTTCTGAAAACGTTCAACAAGAACTTAGTAATAATGTGATTGGTGACTCGTATAAGAAAGTCCGATATGCAGATTATATTTACATGATCCGTCAAAGACCGGATATTGATATAATTTCAGATCAAATCAAGGGGGATATTGGTGGGGATTCGACTTTATTGAATCTCTCATCCGACTTAAGTCGTTTAGTTCCCTTTGAAGTAAAGATAACAAAAGCTAAAGATGGTAATCGCGATGCCAAAAAAATTCATATATTCAGTAAACAGACACTTGGTATTTATGATACGTATGAGCGATTAGTTAAGGAAGCATCCGAGTCACAAACTAAAACAGCCAGTCTTCAAACGAGCTTAGGCGCGTTAGAGGGTGGTATGGGTATTGAAATAGATACCGAATTTTTAGTTGAAGCAAGTACACCTGCTTTGGAATTGGATAGTTTAATCCTATAAAAATAAAATTATTTGTATCTACTTAATAGGTACTGTGGAGTTATATTATGTCTACACCGACAACTTCTGAATTTGTACGAAGTGCTACTTCAGACGCTATTGCCAGTGCATGTTGTGCATTGCTTGAAGAACTTGATGACGAATTGCGTGGTCGAGTTTTGAATGAAAATTCAGCCGCTGCTACAACTGTTCTCGAAAACATGATTGTTGAAAATGCTAAAGTAAGCGAAGATTAATAAACCAAAAAATGGTGGGCTGAAACACGCCCACTTATTTTTCTAATAGGAATCAATATTGCAATATAACGATGACATGCAGGCTTTAACGGACTCAATTCGTGTTGTTTTTCATTTAAAGAAAAATGAGTTTAAAGCCTTAGTAGTGACTTTCCAGGAAGACTTTTTAGGCAAACCTGGTCAAATTAAGTTTGAAGAACTATTGGCATCAAACATATCCGAAGTCAACGGTATGCTTTCTAAACAATATCGGCGTAAAATACTATATAAGTATTATTCCGAGTATGGGATTATATCAACCATACATGATGCACTAAAGCAATTATATCTGAACATGTACGACGATTTATCACGCGATTTTAATTGAGGAGGGTAAGTTTTGGCACTATTTGATACATTTAAACCCTCGGATGATTTCGATAAATCCTTAGATAGATTTAATTCCGTGGTCGCATCCATACCTTTCGACAATGCATCTGCAAATCAAAATTCAGATCAATCAACTGTCGATACAATTTTGTCTGCGGCTCAAGAGGGTAAACAAGAATTACCAGAAGACGAATTATCTAAACTGTTTACGGATTTGGAACAACCGAAAAATAGATTAGCAAGGTTCAAAATGTACGATGCTATTTATGACAATGTTCAGATAGCAAAGCGTGCAATTACAGTCTATATGAATAACACGTTTCTTAGAAATGCCGTTTCAAACAAACACTATGCATTTCATGTTAAACCAAATATTGATAAAAGTAAATCGGAGGATGCCAAAAAGTTTGCAGAATCCTTTTTTAAGACACAGGACTTTTTTAAATTATTAAAGGCTATTACTAAGGATACTCTTATTTACGGTGAAGGGTTTTTAGAGTTTATTGATTTAAAAGACGTTACTGTTAACTATCCAAAACCGGATCAGAAAAATGGATCAATACAAGTTGTTAAAGAAGAGGTCGAACCTCAAGAGTTCGATTCACGACCATTTAAACGGCTAATAACTGAATCCGCTTCAAAACATATTGAACTCGATGCGAATCAAACTAATCAGTTTGCTGAATATTTACTAGAATTCGATAATGATGAAATATCTTTCGAAGAATCCGTATTAATTGAAAATGATAATATTGAGTCTGAATTACTTTTAAACGGTTCCGAGTTATTTAATGAGGTTGGTCAATCGGATTCTGGTGAAAAATTAGACGATGAAACAGATGTATTCAAAAGGTTCGTTACCAGATACCATGATCCTAAAAAAATTGTAGAATTAAAAACTGAATATGGCATGACATTAGGATATGTTCAGCTTTCAGTAGATGATACTCCTAAGGTTTCCAATTCAACTAATGTTATGCGGCAATTTATGAATTCTGTCAATATGACTGGCGGCGGATTAAATATGCACGGCCATAAAATTCGTAAAAAAGGTGTTACTGTTAAAATTAAGGATTTTTCAGCTGCAATTGTTAGTCGTATTATTTCCAAAATGAATGTTAAATTAGATATTCATGCTAGGGATAAGAAAAAGGCAATTAATGATTATCGTAGTGAGATTGAAAGTAAATTATCCCCTGAGGTTTTATGGGCTGTTAAAAGATTATTAGTTAGTGCTGGCGAATCTAATATATCGAATCCTAAGATCCACGTTCGATACATTAAACCGGGGAATATTATTCGAATGAATTACCTAAACGGTAACTCCGTAATCGATACGATGGCATACCCTGCTAAGTTATATTTACTGATTCAGTTGACTAATTTATTGTCTAGGCTTTCTAAATCCGCAACTATTCGTAAATGGACATTAGATATTGGATCAAGAGAAAATGCATCGACCGTAGTTCGTAAATTAAAAGAAGAACTACGGAACCAGCGCATTACTGGTAGTAACCTGGCAACCTCTGATATTTCCAATATTATTACGGATTTTAAAGATTTGATAACTGTTACGAAAAATGGTAAATCCTTCGTGGATGTTAATGTTGAAAATCTAGGTGATCCAGCTAATGCGACACAGGATCTTGAATTTCAGCGAAATGAATTAGTAGCAGTAAGCGGAGTTCCAGCGTCATATCTTGGATACAATGATGGGTATGAATTAAGGGATCAATTAGTACATGCAAACATATCATTCGCAAATG
>Ga0256829_1003390_pt1 | contig 11112 bp, 9 predicted proteins | sample 131447metaG_FD_185979 | JGI IMG/M metagenome (GOLD analysis project Ga0256829, IMG submission 185979) | Hydrothermal vent microbial communities from Lau Basin, Pacific Ocean - 131-447 | ecosystem: Environmental > Aquatic > Marine > Hydrothermal vents | place: Pacific Ocean: Lau Basin | collected... | reverse complement strand
AAAGGTTCCGTTTGCATGATCAGGTCCAACGCGTAGCCTGTATTTCTTCTTTTTAATGCCGGATGGGGAAACTGGCGGGTGATCTCCTTGCGTGTATCTTCATCCTGCAGCATGTCACGGATTTTGCGGTAAATTTTGCCTTCTAAGTTTTGCAAAGCGCATTTTTGGTTGAATTCCTCTTTGGTCAGGGGGCCAAAGACAGCTTCACTGCCATCGCTTAAAAGTGTTTTAACTTCTATGGTATGATCGCGGGTGCTGCCGTATACCAGTGCGTGGGCACCGCAGGAGTTGTTGCCCAGCATGCCGGCCATCATACAACGACTGGAAGTGGAAGTCTCGGGGCCAAAAAACAAACCTTTGGGTTTCAATGCCATATTCAATTCATCCAACACTACGCCGGGCTGTACGCGGACCCAGTGTTCTTCGGTATTGATCTCCAGAATTTTTCCAAAATGTTTGGAAATGTCTACGACAATACCGTTGCCTACCACCTGACCGGCCAGTGAAGTACCTGCCGTTCGAGGGATGAGCGAAGTGTGGTTCTCGCCGGCAAAGCGAATAAGCTTTTTCAGGTCTTCATTATTTTTGGGATAGGTCACCGCCAGGGGGATTTCGCGATAAGCAGAGGCATCAGTGGCATACATGAGCCGGATGGCATTGTCTGCCAGTATTTCTCCTTCAAAATCCCGCTGAAAAGCGGCCAGCTTTCTCAATATTTGTTCTTCTTTTTCCATAATGATTAAAACAGTGTTTGGATAATGATATCCGAAAAACGGTTGTTTGCCAGAATATAACGCAGTTCGTTTTTATCATGTTTTTGTCCCAGTAATTGTTGTTCGGTCTTTTCCAGTTTTTTACCTTCAAAAATCAGTTCAACAGATGCAATCCTTCCTTCAATTACTGTCATCGTTACCTGAAACCTGCCGTATTCTGTGTCTTTTTCCTGCCTGAGGGTATATTTTGGTGAGTAACCGAAATTCCAATTCCAACTGCTGTACTTTTCCCCGGCCAGTTTCTGAATTGCCTGCTGTTCTGTTTCGGTCAGCGGATTTTCTGTGGTAACGGAATAATAATTTTTTAAAAATTGCCCCAAGTTTTCTAAAAATTCATCTTTTGTCACTGGTTTATCCAGTAAATCTGCAATATTGACAACGGAAGCGCGGATAGATTTTATGGATTTATCGAAAATGTTGTTATTTCGGGGATGGATGGCCTTTTCCAGTATATCGAGGTTGGTGTTGAACAGCAGTGTTCCATGATGCAAAACGCTGTTTTTGAATACATGTGCCGAATTACCGGAAATTTTTTTACCGTTTACCAAAAGGTTGTTTTTTCCTTTAAAATCTACTTCAAGGCCGAATTGTTCCAGGAAGGTTATAACAGGACTGGCAAATTTTTTGAAGTCAACAGGGTATTTCTGGTTTCCTGCCCTCTGAATAACGGTCAGGTTAATGTTTCCCCGATCGTGATAAACAGTACCTCCGCCTGAAATCCGCCGGATGACCGGGATATGGTTATCCTGTACAAAATTCAAATTGACTTCTGCCACTACATTTTGATGTTTGCCTACCACCACCGAAGACTCGTTTTGCCATAGCATGAGCAGGTCTTCCTGACTGTTTTTTAAAAGGAACTCTTCAGCAGCAAGATTAAAATAGGGGTCGGTTTGCGGTCGCCGGACAAAGATCATAACAGCCTGTTTATCTTGTGGACAAAGGTAGGGAATTGATAAAATCATCTTTATTAAGAACTTTCGAACGTTACAAATTTTACAAAAAAAGCGGCGAACGTTAAATTTTTTATGAAGGCATATCATATCGTCTTTATTTTGAACGGTTTAATTTCTTTTACTTTTATTTAAACCATTTTTCCTTTTCTGTGAATTTCGATAAAAGGACTTCGCCGATTATTTGCTTTCTCCATCGTTTGCAATCCGCAGAAAAAATTATATTTGCAATACAAAAAATAAAATAATGAACCATTGTTGTTGTAACGGCGTCCGTTGTTGTCACATTTGTTGTTTGATAAGAGAATTGTATAAAAAAACAGCCTTTTTGTTATAAAAAGGCTGTTTTTTTATGCTGTTACAAAACTTAAAAAATCAAGGATATGCAAAATCTGGAAACACATTTCGAAAAATTCAGGAAAAACATCATCGGTAACGAGCAGTATTTTGAATCCCCTTACGGACGGAAAAAGATGATTTATGCCGACTGGGTGGCCAGCGGCAGGCTTTATGGTCCCATTGAAGAAAAAATAGCCAAAGTTATTGGTCCTTATGTGGGCAATACCCATACGGAAACTTCCGAAACGGGAACGCTCATGACCAAAGCTTATCATTATGCTCATCATAAGATCAAGGAACATGTGCATGCCGGCCCGGATGATATCATTATTACTGCCGGTTTTGGTATGACCGAGGTGGTGAACAAATTGCAACGCATTTTGGGTTTTAAGAATTGTGCCGTATGGGAAGATAAAAAATGCACCCCCAAAGAGGAGCGCCCGGTGGTTTTTATTACCCACATGGAACACCATTCCAATCAGACTTCCTGGTTGGAGACCATTGCTGATGTGGTAGTCCTGCAACCGGATAAAAACAACCTGGTTGACCCTGATGAACTGCGCCGGCAAATAAAGAAATATGAAAACCGCCGGGTAAAGATTGGTTCTTTTTCGGCCTGTTCCAACATTACCGGTGTGGAACCACCTTATCATACCCTGGCAGGTATTATGCATGAGCATGGCGGTCTGGCTTTTGTGGATTTTGCAGCCTCGGCTCCTTATGTGGATATTGACATGCACCCGGAAAATGAAAAAGAATATCTTGATGCCATTTTCTTTTCACCGCACAAATTTCTCGGTGGTCCCGGCGGTCCCGGTGTGCTGGTGTTCAACAAAAAAATGTACCATCGCCGTGTTCCCGACCAGCCGGGCGGGGGGACAGTGGAATGGACCAATCCCTGGGGTGAGCACATGTATTTTGATGACATTGAATTGCGCGAAGACGGCGGAACCCCAGGCTTTTTGCAGGCCATGCGGGCCGCCCTGGCCATTGAGGTAAAAGAGCAAATGAACACCCAGCTTATCCGAAAACGCGAACATCAACTTGTAAAAAGGGCTTTTGAAGGTTTTCAGGAAATTCCCGGTGTACATATCCTTGCCGATAATGCCAGAGAACGACTGGGGATTTTTTCGTTTTACATGGATGACGTACATTATAACCTGGTGGTCAAGTTGCTGAACGATCATTTTGGTGTGCAGGTGCGCGGAGGCTGTGCCTGTGCCGGAACATACGGGCATATTTTACTGGGGATCGGTCCGGAGGAATCACACCGGATCACGGCCCTGATCAATACCGGTGATCATTCTCAAAAACCGGGTTTTGTCCGCGTTTCTCTCCATCCCACCATGACAAATGAAGAACTGGAAACCATTATCGATGCTGTAAAGCAAATTGCTGTTCACCATACTAAATGGGCTAAAGATTACCATTATAACGCCCTTACCAATGAGTTTTATCATTATCGGGAAGAAAACCGGGATGCGCTGATAAAGAGATGGTTTACTTTTGAATAAAAGATGATAATTTTTTCCGAAAAGGAATAATTGTCATATTTTCCTCCCATCATTGTAAACCCCTTGCGGTGAAAAAACCACAAAACGGTACAAGGGATGTTCAAAAAGATGCGCAGAGTCGGTGTGCAAAACAGGTGGATTATCTTTTTTACAAGGTTCTGTTCCTGTTTTTTAAAAGAAGGAGACCTTGCAAAATATAGAACTGTAAGTCCCTCCGGATTCCTGCCCGACGCAGGCGGGTGCAATCCGGAGGTTTTTGAAGCGGGGGATTTGAAATCCCCCATCCCGGTAACATTCGGATTGCCCGCCTGGATCGGACAGGCAAATCCAAATGAGCGGAGCGGAGTTGTTTTTGGATGATGCCCATCAAAAATCAGCGTTTCTCCCATTAAATACCCGGTCTTCTTCCGCGTGAGGGATTGCAGCGGTTACCCCGCAGCGAGGCACGAGCGAGGAGTAGTAGCGGAAAGCCCGACCCCTACGCTACCGTAGGGGGCACGCCCAAACGTTCCGGTGTAGAAAAGGCCAAAGAATAAAACTTTTAGGGAAACCTGAAAAATCAGTATTTCACTTCTTTCTGATACTTTTTAACATTATTGTAAGCGGCACATCCACTGGTTGACTTGCAGGAAGTGGCCAACATGGCAATAAAAAGAAGGGCGGAGATAATAATGGCAATTTTTTTCATAACTTGCAAACAATTACGGAAGTTTATACAATGAAAGAGATTTTATTTGAATAACATAGTTTCGTTGAATTTATTGTTAAAAAAGAAGAAAAATCATGGCAAATGCTGCTCCCGAAATAGAAGAAAGCTGGCGGCTGGCTTTGCAGGAAGAATTTAAAGCAGATTATTTCGTTCGTTTAAAAGCTTTTTTGCGGGAGGAAGTGAAAAAGCACATTATTTATCCGCCTGGGAAACTGATCTTTTCGGCTTTTGACCTGACACCGCTGACGGCGGTGCGGGTAGTGATTATTGGACAGGATCCCTACCACGGACGCGGACAGGCACAGGGGCTGGCTTTTTCCGTTCCGGATGGCATCCGGATTCCTCCTTCCCTGCAAAATATCTACAAAGAACTGCATGATGACCTGGGCATTCCCATACCCCATACCGGAAATCTGGAGAAATGGGCACGCCAGGGGGTGATGTTGCTCAACGCCACACTTACCGTTCGTTCCGGACAAGCTGGATCGCACCAGGGAAAAGGATGGGAGCAGTTCACCGACCAGGTAATCCGGACTATTTCGGATTTGCGGGCCGGGATTGTTTTTTTGCTCTGGGGCCGGTTTGCACAGGAAAAAGAAACACTTATCGATACTTCCAAACATTTTATCCTGAAAGCAGCCCACCCTTCCCCGTTTTCAGCCAACAAAGGTTTTTTCGGTTGCCGTCATTTTTCAAAGACCAACGAAATCCTGCGTTCCAACGGTATGGGGGAAATTGACTGGAACCCGGTGGGGGAAATCATAGCTCCGGGGTTCTGAATCCAGGGAAAAATAATGTAAAATCTTTGAAAAATAATGTTTTGTTCCTTTCGGAAAATTTCCGTGAAGTGTTTTTAATAATTATATGATTTATAGTTTATTGCTGTAATAAACTATTCCTCAGGAAACTTGTAAACGATCGAATTGATGTTCAATCCGGCGCCGACGGATGCAAAGACAATCCGGTCGCCCGGTAACAGTTGTTGTCCCTGCATTTCGTTTTTCAAAATAATGTCCAGCAGTGTGGGAACGGTGGCCACAGAACTGTTGCCCAGCCACGAAATGGTCATGGGAACCATTTCTTTGGGGTAAGATTTTAATCCGTAAAGCCGGAAAAGACGGGTAATGATGGCTTCGTCCATTTTTTCGTTGGCCTGGTGAATGAGTATCTTTTTGATGTCAGCAAGCTCCAGGCCGGCTTTTTCAATGCTTTCTTTTACTGTTGAAGGCACGTTACTCAGGGCATAATTGTAAAGTTTACGGCCATACATTTTCAGATAAACTTCGTTGCCGGAGTATTTCGGATCATAGGATTTATCCATCCAGAGTTCAAAGGCATGTTCGAGGGTATCGGAACGGCTGACGTGTGATAGGATGCCCACCGGTTCATCACTTTTCACAGCTTCTATAATGGTAGCACCTGCGCCATCGGCATAAATCATGCTGTCACGGTCGTGCGGGTCGCAAATACGCGAAAGGGTGTCGGCACCAATAATGAGGGCACGCTGGGCATCGCCCGAGCGGATAAAATAGTTGGCCTGGATCATGCCCTGTACCCATCCGGGGCAACCGAAAGGCAGATCGTAGGCTATGGTATGCGGGTTGACAATGCCCAGTTTATGTTTTACGCGGGAAGCCAATGCAGGTACCAGGTCGGTGTGCCGGTTGTGGGCAGGTACATCTCCAAAATTGTGGGCAAAAATGATATAATCAAGACTTTCCGGATCAATAACGGATGATTCAAGGGCATCTTTTGCAGCAAAATACCCTATGTCGGAAGCCACCAAATCGTCGGTAACATAACGGCGTTCTTTAATACCCGTAATGTTCACGAATTTTTCAACGATCTCCTGGGTATCGGTTTCAAACTTCTCTCCTTTTTCGTCGTAAAACTTGTGATGTAAAAAATCCTCATTACGGACAATTTTCGTGGGAATATATTTCCCTGTGCCTGAAATGGCAGAATAACGTTTTTTCATTTTTGACAACTTGTTTACCGGGGAACAAATAAAAGGAAAAATTTTAAAAATCGGGATAGTTTGGGATAGTTTTTATAAACTGCTAAAGGAAATTAATTAAAGTAAGGTGGTTTGTCAAAGATAAAATATTATTAATCAACCATTTGTTTTGCTATTCAAATAAATTATCCACAGTCCAGGTGAAGAGTTCTTTTTTGGTGATGCCGAAAGCTTCTGCCTGCTGCGGAATAAGGCTGTGTTCCGACATGCCGGGGATGGAATTGAGTTCGAGAAAATAGAGGTCGGTTTTGGTGAGGATATAGTCGAACCGTACAAAACCATTGCAATCCATTTGCCGGTAAAGCATGGATGAAATAGTTTTGATGTCGGTTTCAGCGTCCGGCGGTATATCGGCCGGGGTCACCTCGCGGGTTTTGCCGTTGGAATATTTGGCTTCGTAATCGAAAAAGTCACTTTGGGTGATGATCTCGGTAATGGGGAAAACCAATAATTCCCTGCCTTTTTTCATTAAGCCGCAGGCCAGTTCGCGCCCAACGAGTGCTTCTTCAATCAAAAGACGTTTGTCGGTCTGGAAAGCTTTTTCCACGGCGGCATCAAATTCTTCGGGACGGTTAACTTTAGATACGCCCACGCTGGAACCGCTGGCGGCCGGTTTAACAAACAGAGGCAAACCCAGTTTGTCAATAACTTCTTTTGTGTTAATTTTCTCACCACGCAGGAAGGAATAAGAAGCTGCTGTTAGTATGCCAAAGGACCGGATGAACCGGTTGCAAAGGAATTTGTTGAAACTTAGTGAAGATGCATCCACGCCGCAAGAAGTATAGGGTATGCCCAACAGGTCAAAATAGCCTTGCAATTTGCCATCTTCACCGGGCGTGCCGTGAATGGCATTGAAAACTCCGTCGAAATGAATGGTCTCTTTCTTTTTTGTTACCGTAAAATCACTTTTGTTGACGGTGATTTTTTCTCCCTTTTCAGTTATCCATTTCCAATCCCGGTCTTTTATGACGATAAGAAAAGGGCGATATTTTTCACGGTCGATGTTTTCATAGGCGATTTTTCCGCTGGCCATGGAGATTTCAAATTCGCCCGAAAAACCCCCGCAAACAATGGCTATGTTTTTCATGGTTCGATGATTTTAAGTTTTTATTTCGGGTTGGAAAAGAGCCATATTCCTTCCCAATATTTTTTACCTTTGTCGACTGTTATACAATATTAATTGTAGAACAAAGTTAATGATTATAGGCGTTTTATAAGAAACTTTCGATTAAAAAATCAGAAATGGGTTTTTTTTATTTTTTGGGACAAAAGAAGTTTTATCTCCATGTGTTGATTTCCATTGTATTAACAGCTTTCATATTTTGGGGGGTCTTTAAGTTATTGGCTGTTTTTACGCATCACGGGGAGGTTTATCTCGTTCCGGATTTTTCGGGACAGACCCTGCCGGAGCTGGACCAGAAAGGATATAATCAATATTTTGACTTTATTGTAATTGATTCGGTATATGATGCAGGCCACTTGCCGGGTTCTGTGGTTATGCAAAATCCTTTGCCGGGGTCCCAGGTCAAGCAGGGGCGCCATATTTATTTAACTATTGTGGCCAAAACTCCTGCCATGGTTACGATGCCTGATTTACGAAACCTTTCTTTGCGACAGGCGTTGGTGTTACTTGAGGGGAAAGGATTGCGTGTTCAGAAACTGCAGTATGTGGATTATTTTGCCAAAAATGCCGTTATCGATCAGTTACTTCACGGTGAACCCGTTGAAACGGGGACAAAAATTCCCAAAGGGACGGCCATTGGCCTGGTAGTGGGCCGGGGAGAACATCCTACGCCTGTTCCGTTGCCCCTCATTATCGGAAAAAAGATGAGAGGTGCCCACGAAGCCCTGAATTATGCTTCGCTGAATGTGGGAAATGAATATTTTATTGTGGGAAATGATACTGTTCCTGTCAATGACTCGGTTTTTGCCAATGACACAGTTTTGGCCAATGATACCGTACGTGCCCGGGTTTTCAGAACGGACCCGCCTTTTATGAGCCATTCTCTCATGGATATGGGAAGCCCTGTTGATATTTGGTATCGTACCGATACAAGTTTTCATTTTCAACAATACATCCGGCAAATGATGGCTGATACAACACAGCAGGATACGGTTCCGGTTTCGACAAACCAACCTTTGACTCCGTGATGAAAAGGGGAATGGTCATAGTGCTTCTTTTGCTCTTTGTTTTGCCGGGGATGCAGGCACAGGAGCTTTTAACCGGACTCCCTGATAATCCCGTTGTTCAACACTATTTAGCCGAACACCCCGGGTTAAAAACTGCTGCCCTGAAGCCAATGCCCATGCCAGCCTTGCCTTTTTTTGACGATTTTACCACTTCACGTGTTTTTCCCTCGCCCAAACGGTGGGTGGGAGAGTCAACTTTTGTGAACAATAGTTTTTGTTATCTGCCACCCAATCAGTGGGTTGTTACTTTTGATGCGCTTGATTCCACCGGAAACATTTACAGCAACGCGCGTGCCGTGCCTTTTATAGCCGACCGTTTGACTTCCCGGCCTTTGCGACTCGATTCGATCTTTTCGCCGGTTCCTAAAAAGCTTACGCCGGCTGATTCAGTTTATCTGAGCTTTTATTATCAGCCTCAGGGAACGGGAGACGCCCCCGAACCAGGTGATTCGCTGGTGCTGTCCTTCCGTGAACTGACGGGAGACACGGTTTTTTCCCATATCGATTCGGTTTGGGTTTCTGCGAACAAATATCTTAAAAGTCAGCAGGACACGCTCCATCCCGGTGATACGCTGCGGGCTTTACCTCCTTGTGATACCAACTTTTATTTAGTGAATTATTCCACCCTGGTTTGGGGAGACAGCCTGTTGTTTCCCTGCGATTCGGTCTTTGTGCCCGGTGCAAAATGGCATACCGTTTGGAAAGCTCCCGGAATGACGCTGGCCGATTTTAAGAAAAAATACGGAAAAGATTTTGTACAGGTTATGATCCCCGTTCGCAATGCAGCCTGTTTTTACAAGGGTTTTCAGTTTCGGTTTTATAATTATGCCAGCCTGGCCAATGATATTATTCCCGGCTGGCAGAGCAATGTGGATGAATGGAACGTGGATTATGTGTACCTGAATGCAGGTCGTTCTGCCGGTGACACCACCTACCGGGCCATTGGTTTTTCAGGGGAAGATCCTGTCTTTCTGAAACATTATACCGAAATGCCTTACAGACAATACCGTTCTAATCCCACCAATTCTTTGGTTCCTGATTTTCATGTTTATATTGATAACCTCGACAGGAAAGCTCATGATGTCCACTATTATTACAGTGTAAAACAAATCAACGGTTCATTTGCTTACGGGTATGATGGCGGAAATTGTGTGTTGCTGCCGTTTTCCAAGGCAGGTTTTGAAAATTGCAACAGCGGATGTGCTGCTCAGGCATGTCCGCCGGTGAACAGCCTTTTTTCACTGGATTATGACCGCGATACTGCTTCTTATTTGATACGGCATTATATCACTGATTCTTCCGTTTCCCCCCCGTTGGTGGATTCAATGATTTACCGGCAGGGGTTTTATAATGAATATGCTTACGATGATGGTGTTCCGGAATTGGGATATACCTTGGAACCGGCCGGGGCAAAACTGGCTTATCGCTTTAAATTAAATGTTCCTGACACGTTGCGTGCCCTGCGAATATACTTTAACAAGATAAAAGGCACACCTTCCCAGTTTTTCGATCTGGTGGTTTGGCGTGACAACAATGGTAAGCCAGGCCAGGAGATTTATCGACAGGATAATCTTAAGGTTAAATGGAACAAGGGTATTTATCCTTTTACTACTTACAAACTCGATACGGGAGTGGTGGTTTCCGGTACTTTTTATGTGGGATACCAGCAACAAGCCCAAAGTTTGAATGTGGGTTTCGATACCAATCACGATGCCAGCAATGATATTTTTTATTTTGCTGACAATGCCTGGTATAAAACTAATTTTAAAGGTGCATTGCTTATTCGACCTGTTTTGGGACAAAGTTTGATCCTTGGGGTTGGCCAACTATTTCACAAAAAGCAAAACGCACTGGCACTGTATCCCAATCCCGTCCGGGAGAGGTTACATATTTCGGGAATTAGTGCGGAGCCGGGTATGCCTGTCCGGGTTTTGGTTTATAATTTGTTCGGACAAGTTGTACTCAGGCAGATGCTATTTCATAATTTACTGAATGTCAGCTCGCTCAGTAATGGGATGTATTTGCTTCGGGCGAAAACGACGAAAGGTATCTATCATGCTAAATTTATTGTAAAGCATTAAAAATGGATGAAAAGGAATTGTATCTAATGTCAGAAGGCGGGCAGGAATTATATGAACATTACCGTTTTTCTGTAGATCCTGGTCAGGAACCGCTGCGTGTTGATAAATTTCTGTTCAACCGGATTGTAAATGTTTCACGTAATAAAATACAAACCGCAGTTAAGGCAGGGAATATCCTTATCAACGGTAAGCCGGGAAAGTCGAATTACAAGGTGCATCCCGGTGATATTATTACTGTTGTTTTAAGCCATCCGCCCCGTGAAACGGAAATTGTTCCGGAGGATGTGCCTATTGAAGTAGTTTACGAAGACAAGGATGTGATCGTGGTCAATAAAGCTGCAGGTATGGTAGTACATCCGGCCCATGCCAATTATAGCGGGACATTACTGAATGCACTGGCCGGCTATTTTCAAAAAAAAAAGGCCAAAGAAGTAGAGAATGGCCATGGGTATCTGGTTCACCGTATTGATAAGGATACCAGCGGATTATTACTTGTAACCAAAAATGAAATAGCCCAAACCAAACTCGCCAGGCAA
>Ga0256829_1003389_pt1 | contig 11113 bp, 13 predicted proteins | sample 131447metaG_FD_185979 | JGI IMG/M metagenome (GOLD analysis project Ga0256829, IMG submission 185979) | Hydrothermal vent microbial communities from Lau Basin, Pacific Ocean - 131-447 | ecosystem: Environmental > Aquatic > Marine > Hydrothermal vents | place: Pacific Ocean: Lau Basin | collected... | reverse complement strand
TGAAACTACACATGAGTACTATCTATATAACCAAACAAGATACTACTGCGAGAAATCGCTTACACCTATGGCAATAGCCATTCATGCACATCGTGCAAACATGTCTTAGGAGGATATGATGAGTAAAGAACAAACACTATTTGATATGCCACTGGCAAAACGAAACCCCGATGATTTTTTCGATAAGCTCGAAGAGGTGAATGTAGAATTTGGAGCACTGCTTCCTGCATCCATCACAAATCAAGTAGCCCACCTGGTGGAATGCTACCAACTTTTTCTTCAAGAGAAAGAAAAATTATCAATGCTACACAAAACACTTCTCAACAAGGCAGAATCAATAGAAAAGACAACCCTTGGGTTTCCCGCTATTGATGCTTCCTTAGAAGAGTTAAAAAAGCGATTTCGTAGCAAACTAATCACACTCTTTAGTAGTAATTTCCCCATAGATGTTCCTTCTGAATTTTCAAGCACTCTTGCAAAAGAGGATTTTGAGTTCAGCGAAGAGACGATACTGTCCCTTTTTATGGAGCATACAAACAATGGAGACACTAGCACATTATTGAAAAACGAAACAATGAAAAAACTTGGGCAATACGTCTGGCCAAGAGAAGATGGGTTCAAATTGAGTAAAAACAAATTGACAATACCAAGCTTCTATTGGATAGAGCACTGCAATATCTATAATGAGAAAAAAATCGGATACAGCAGCTCTAATTGGCAAAAGCCACATGACTGGAAAAGTGCAATGGACTTATTTGCTATGGAGCAAGAAATAGACTGGAACACTGGTTCTAGCCTCTTTCTATACTATAGAGAACACGACAAAGATAAGACCGGCGCATTTGAAAAACAAACATTTGAAGCTGCAGAGGTACTCACCTCAACCAAACTTTTTAAAAATGGCAAAATGGAACTCCATTTCAAAACTGATGAACTTGCAGCTACTTTCTACAATGACTGGATCACTCCGGCAAAGGAACTGTAATGCTTAAGCATTTAAAAGAGATTGATGCAAAAATAGAAAATGGCATGCTTCTAGTCGAAAGAGATGGTAAATTTTCCAAAATTGACTACACGCATTACCACGACTATTCATCATCACATCTCAGGATAGACAGAAGAATCCGCGATATCGCCCTACTCAACAATTACCTTGATGGTGAAAAAATGAGTGAGTCCGACACAAAGGATGCAAAACATATTCTAGAGACAACAAAAATAGAAAATGAAACGGGGCTACACTATGGCGCATGGGTTAAATTCAAAACCCCTTATGATTCATTTAAAATCATAGAAGGCTACATAGAGTCACCTTGGTATGACAACACAACAGTGACCACAAATATCGAAAGAAATCAATTTTCCGGACATAATTCTTGGGGTAACTATGTTGTTAAAGGTATGCCTTTACGAGAGATCAAACAACATCTTGTGGAATATGAGCCTGCTCTACTTCCTCTAGAACTGCTCCCCCGAAAGGTATTGATTGCAAAAGAGTCAATGATTGAGCAAATAGCACACAGATACAACACCACTCCAGACAAAGTGAGCAATATCCAAATAGATGACGAGGATGAATCCATCACCGCCACCATTACTGGAATATGCAAATACTGCAACTGTGGATGGATAGAAGAGTATGCATCGACACTCGATAAATACAAAGAAAAAATAATCTAAAACTTGCTCATAAGAGCCAACCCCGCAGGGATATACAAACTCCCCGCAGGGGAGGTATGCCCTTTAAAATTGCGAAAGCAAAAAGGAAATATTATGACTACACAATTCGCATTAGCAGATATCTATACACCGTTTGAACTTCTTCGACTAAGCAAAGATGCTTTTTATGAGATTATCGAGGAACAAATGTCCAACAATAACGATGGTGTAAATATAGAAGTAACAGAGGCAGAACTTGAATTTGAAGTCAAAACAGTAGAGTATGTAGATTATGTCTATATTAAGGCTACAGTGATTGACTACAAAGTAAAGGGGTAGCCTATGGCACTTTTCCAAAAATATTCAAACAAAGCGCAAAGAAGTTCTCTTCTTAGTGATCCAGGCAAAAGACTTGTAGTAAACAAGAAATTTTCATACCTGGTCGCCAAAGGAGCACTTCTTAAAAAGTTTACCTCCGAAGAGGTATTCAATTACTACACTGGCAAAGGTGGACTACATGGACTCAAAAGAGAAGATTATTCTTCTTTTCATGACTACACAGAAGCCAAAAAAGAGATAGAACAAGGAGCATTTTTTACTCCAGACTCTTTCTTTGAAAAAATTCACAAGATAATAAAAGTAGACAGTTCCCACTTTGTGGCAGATCTCTCATTTGGCAAAGGTGGTTTTTTTAATTGCTGCCCCAATGAGACAAACATCTACGGATGTGAACTAGATTCGCTTTCTGCAAATATAGGAACAATGCTTTTCAATCAGGGCAATCTTCAGCAAGGAGACCTCAGAGTATACAAACCAGATATAAAGATGGATATTATCTTTGGAAATCCTCCATTCAACCTTCGTTGGACATGGGATTCACAACGTTCCATCTTGTCGCAGATGGTCTATATGTATAAAGCAAAAGAACTTCTCAAGCAAGGTGGTCTTTTGGTCATGTTAGTACCTCAATCCTTCTTGGCTGATGCGTTTTACGACAAATCAATAAGAGAAAGTGTTGATACTGGCTTTAGACTCATTGCCCAAACAAAACTAGACAAATCTCTTTTTAAAGAAACTGGAGTAGAAGCCTTCGATACAAAACTTATGTTTTTTGAAGCTACCGAAGATTCAGCAGAGAGAACAAATGATTATGATCTCTTTTGGGAGATTAAGGATGAAGATGCGTTTCATCGCGACTACATCCTTCCTCTCTTCCAGAACCTAAAGAAGGTCTCAAACAAGCTTATCAATAACAGCAAATCAACTCAAGAGGGTTTTCCCTATAAGGTTAAAAAGCTGCTCTATGATATCAAGCGCCACAAAAAGACCAACCCCTTTCATGCAAAATGTCTAGCCTACTATAACAAGTATGCTACACAGAAGTGTCCTGAGGGCATGAAGTATGAAGAGTGGACAAAGAGACACAAAATAAGTAAGAAGATGGTAGTCAACTACTTAAGGGACTATCTTCAAAAAAGAAATCCAAAAAAAGTGCACAAAAAAGGTGACATTGTAAAAACTGATTACGAGCTGGTAACATACACCTCAGCTGTTTCAAAAGAAAAACACCGCATTAACGATGTGATTTTCTATGACCAAATGCACCTTCCAGAGGTACAACCCTACGCTAAACTGATGCGTAAAAAAGAAAGGCGTTTGACAGACAGACACAATCCTTTGACACGATGAAACTTGACCCAAAAATTCAAAAGTTCCTAAAGAATGTTTCTTTAGTGAATGATGAACTTGAGCCAGTGAAGCTGAATAAAATTCAACTGCAAGACACAAACCGAATACTTCAAAAACGATTTGGATACAACCAATGGGATATGGGTACAGGTAAAACACTTACAGGAATGGCACAAATTAAATATAGACTTAGCACAAAGCAAGTAGATAAAGTATGTGTTATAGGTCCTTCTATAGCAATAGACGGCACCTGGGATGATGCACTTAGAAAAAATGATATTAAAGCTATCAATGTAAAGTCACTTGCTGACCTCAACAAAGGTTTTGGAGAAAAGAATGATGTACTGATATTCAGTCACCACTATCTTGGAAAATACCAAAGACAGCTTAAAAAGTTTCTCAAGCAACATAAGATTTTTCTTCTGGTTGATGAAGCTGACGAATACAGTAATCCTACTTCGATAAGAACAAAAAGAGCACTAGCTGTCTTTAGACGAGTAGCGTATAAAACACTTATGTCTGGTACATCTGTACGGAATAATATCCCTGAGTTTTATGCGCAATTGGAACTACTGTACAACAATACAATTCTCATGACTGATGAATGTCCGCATCACTACACAATTAACACAAAACCAAAGGTAGCCGAAGTGGGTGCAGTGTTGAGTAAAATCAATACAAATAAGTACAAACCATTTCCGGCATACCGAGGTTTTAGGCATTTTAAAAACGCTTTTAATCCTTCAAGGGCTTCTGTTTTTGGTGTACAAAAACAAGACCAAAGCATCTTCAATCATGAGATACTTGCAGGTCTGATAGACTACACTGTAATTACAAGAAGTTTCAAGGATATAACAGGTAGAGAAATACACACAATCCATCAAGACATTATTGAGGCAAACGCGCAAGAAATAGAAATTGAGACAGAGGTCAAAAAAGGTGTTCAGCAGTTCTACGGTAGATATATACATTCTACAGGAAACAGCCGAAAAGATGCCATGCTGAGACTTCTTCACCAAATGAATCTCTTGTTTAAAGTCTGTGCAACCCCTACATCGTTTGACGAATATACGCTAGACACTTCATCTAAGTATGAAAAGGTCAAAACGTATCTCGACACAACTGAAGAGTATGTCGCGATAGGAGGGATGCACAAAGAAGAGATGAAACTTTACAGGGACTGGATTTCAAGAGATTATCCCGAAAAGAAGATTTTCTACATTGATGGCAATGTAAATATAAAACAAAGACAAGCAATGACAAGAGAGATTAAAGCAACACCAAACTCAGTACTTATTAGTACAGTAGGTGCACTTAAATCCTCTTTGAATATTAACTTTATAGACAAGATTCTAGTGGTAAGTTTACCTTGGAATTTCAGTCAATTGGATCAATTTCAGAAACGCTTTGTGCGTTATGACAGCAAGAACTTCAAGCATATCCACTACATCACACTAAAGGGTACGATTGAGTCAAACTTGATTAAGTTGATTATTGACAAAGATTCACTTGTCTCATTTATGAAAACAAAAACACTGGACAGCTCCACAAACCTCAATATTGACATTGGCATGATTATGTCCATGGTGGTAGAGAGAGAAGAGTTGTTAAACAAAACAGAAAAAGAAGCAGCTTAGGCTGTCTCTTGATAAAAGACTGTAGGAGGTCAAAAGTGGTAGTAAATAAAAAGATAAAAAGATATGTTGCTCTAGCATTAAGTCATATAGAAAAAAGCTTTGATGCATCAGGTGGTATTGATAGTGAAGATTTCATTGATGCTGCCTTGGCACACATTAAAATTAGAAATATTCCTTCACAAGAGGAGGAGGCAAAAGTTAAAAAAATCATCAACGAGGTACTTAGTTATGCCAACGACTCAGAAAGTGCCCTAGATGAATTTAATGTTTCCCTATCTGGAGTATGCAGTATTTGCAATCAGGCGATACTTTATGGACAAGATGGCTTCAGAGACCATAGTGATGATAAGTTTTGCTGCACAGCATGCTACATCGATGGACTCAAAAAAGAGAATAAATTTGAAGAGATATGCAACATCATGAATACTTTAACAGATTATGGGAAAGTGCGTATCTCAAACAATAAATAACAAGACTGTAGGAGGTCAAAAAATGAAATACTCAATAACAAAATATGGTGAAAGACTAGAAATCACACCCGAAGCACAAACTCAAGTATACCCTACTCTTTCAGGAGACTTTTTAAAACTCTCTGCAAAAAAGCAGGCGATACTATATCTTGAGGCATACAAAATAATCTTGGCCAACCCGTGCAAAGTAAAAGATGCTGAGGTGATGTTTGCTATTTATAGTGACGAACCCCATGGCAACAAAGTTGCTAAACTTCTTGATAAGGCAGGGATGGATAGATTTAATGAAAGCGAAAAAGGCGTAGGCGTAAAAGAGATAGGACCAAACGACAAAGAGCGCACTGCTCACTGGTTTCATTTTGATATTCCACACCTTGAGGTACCTCATAAACATGAAAAACGTGTAAAAACCATAATGGAAAAACTGTTTTCTATTGGTGGATGGGGTGACTATAATTTTCAAATGACTGAAATGAAAAATGCTGACCTTACAGTTGGCGGACTTTGTGCAGCAGATAAACAAAGAGACAAAACTGCGAATATATGGTTTGATCTTAATGGGATCACAATTGCAGAATTTAAAATAGATGAAACAGCTTCCAAGACACCACTTAAGGGTATGCGGGATCTTCTCGTATACAAGCCTAAAAAGTTGAAGAAGATTGCAAAAGGTGTTCTTGAAAGAGGATACTTAACACAAGAGGAACAACACAAAAACCAGGCGACAAAGAAACCAAAAGCCTAGAAGACACTCGCGAGAGCCAACCCAGCAGGGACATACAAAATCCCTGCAGGGGAGGTATGTTCCTTTTAATTGTGAAAGCATAAGGAAGAAAAAATGAATATCAAAAAGAAAACGGAAGATGCCATAGTATTTTCAGATTTATTGAGAGAACACAGTGCACCAGGAATAGTAAAACATTACGATAGAGAGTATGTAGTCACTGCAAAATTTAAAGCAACTCAAAAAAAGGACGCAAACCTTTACCTTGAAACAAAAAAGGATGAAGGAGTTATTTGTGTTAAAGACGGTTTTGTTTATATTGCTAAAATAAGTGATGAAGGCATTCCAACAAACAGCAAAATACACTTCAGTGAAGTCTCAGAAGGCAAAAAGAAGATTATTTCCCTTTATGCAAAAGAAGAGGTCTCAAGTGGAGAATTTGCAGACTATCTTGTGAAGCATATATCTAATATGTTTGAATCATCCATGCCCTTATCTTTGATAATAGGCGCGATACAAGCATTTAGAGTATGGGACAACGAAGACAAAAATGAAGTACTGGCAAAAGTAGCCATGATTCATATTGAAGAAAACGGATTTGGGGATGAGGCCTATTGGGATAACACTTTTCAGGATTATATATATCATGATAGAAGTTTTGTGCCCAAAGGTACCAGAATAGGCATACGAACAAACAATAGTCTTGTGCTCGACGAAGGTATTTTTGTTTCCAAATCACCAAGAAGAAAAGAACTGGAAGTGGCGACTTCCATGGAAGAGGAGTAAGTGATGAGTGCGCAGCATTTAAAACAACTAAACACTCCTGGGCTATTCGATAGTGCACAACAAGAGGAATCGGATTTTCTCTCTCGCATTGATGAGGTAGACGAATTTGCAAACATCCTAAGTGTCACACACACATCGATGATACAAGAATGGGTAAGGGAATACACTGCATTCAAGAAAAATCTTGAAACATTAAAAAAGGCTATTGACACTTACAATGCTTTTGTGGAAGAAACCCCCATTTTTGGATTAAGAACCGATCCTGTTTACAGTTGGTCACTGGGAGACTTGGAAGTAAAAACGCAAAGAGAGACTATGTTGGAAGACAAAGACCATCTACTTACGACAAGGATTAAAACCTTTGTTGAAGAAGAATGGGGAGTTGTTTTGTCTGCTGCAGATATGGGTAGAAAGATTGATTTTTTATCTACCCAGAGCATCTGTGGATATATAGCAGAAGAAACCAATTATGGTAATGCCGAAGTAATCCTTAGGGAGCAAAACTTGGCATCTTTCGCCCAAGCATGGAAACATACTGACTTTGAACTAAAGAATAAGAAGGTGGTGGCAATAGAAGCCTTTTACTTTTCAAAACATGACATAGAGTATGGCTATATTGATTCAAGATATAGAGACAAACTCAAAAGCTTGAGAGATCTCTTGAAGCTGTATCACTCAAAAAACACTACGTTGTCTTACTCCTCCATCGATGCTTGCTTCTCCCATTATAGGAGCAATAAGGTTGTTGGTCTGTTTGAAAAAATAGAAGAAGGGGATAAAAATAACAAAGACATATTGATGTCCACAAAAATCTACAAAAATGGAAAATTTGAAATAGAGTTTATGGACGTAGCAACAGCAAAATCATTTTACGATGAATTTGTGAATACGGCATTAAAACAACAAGGAGAATCCTCATGTTAAACGAATATATTAAACCCGTCCAATTCCAAACTATTTGGGATGGAGGAATAGAAAAATATGTGACAGCGCTACTCAATATCAATACAGGTGCACTCATGGTGCCCCTTGAAGAGATTGATGGTCTTTACTTTAAAGATTCAATTTCAATAATCATTGAGTTAAATGGGCTTACTTCTGTTTTTGACGTGAGTGAAGACACAGGCGACCACTATATTGAAAAAGCACGCTTAAGCGAAATACAGGCTATTTACGCATCGGCAAACAAGACATCAAGAGGTCATTGGTCTTCCAATTATATAGAGAGCGTGTCTTCATCCAAGGTTTCACTTGAAATCTATGAATGTGATTGCGGATACCACGCATCGTTTGATACCTCCTATTTGGAGCGGGTAGATAAGCACGCATCACAAAAATGTGTATCTTGCCACAAGACGATACACACACGCACCGAAACTGATGAGGTTCAAAATAGATCCTGTACCAAGCTCGATAAATATACTTATCATTTTAAGCAAGGATTCACAGAACCTATAGGTAACCAAAACAATTACACCGAGGCTACTATAGACCTTCAACAATATACAGAAAGTCAAATAAAAGAGTCTTTGGTGGAGTGCGGGATAAAATCTTCGGAAGATATAAATGATGCTTTTTTGGCAGAATGTTTATTTGTACGAGAGATTTCAAAATAACAAAACAGACTTTTGTCTGTTTTACCCTTTTGGGGTTTTATATAAAAATTTCTTCACATAATACAGCGGCAAGAGTTCTTTAGTTTATTTTTGAAAATTTTCTAGCATTTGATATTGCCTGCGAAGCTCTTCTTCTATAGTGCTGCCACCAATTCCTTTTTTCTTGTTCAGTCTTCAGAATATCTGTCCAAGCCATAAAATATTCTCAGACAGGTTCCACCATAAAAGGCAGCCTTATCAAAAAACCCTCCTCTATATAGTCCTGCCAAGGCAATTTCTTGTAACACTTCTCGTAATGCATTGTAATAGTCATTGGCATTTTCAATGGGGTATCTTTTAAGCATAGTTTCTAACATCTGTTGTCCTGTTCCTTCTGTATGACTTTATGTAGGAGTTCCAAAAGCTTGACTTTGTAATCACACGCCATACACGCTTCAAGAATTTTCAAATTAAAACAACCCAAACTACCAAGCCCTATACGCAAATCTTCTTCAAGATAGACACGCATCGCTTTTTGTGAGCGAATAGTTAATTTTTTTGTATACAGGAGTTTATCACAAAGTGCTTTCTCTTTTGAAGCCATCATATGATAAGTCTCATCACTGCCTTGCTGAGTCTCAAGTCCAATACCATAGAGGCAGGCAGATGTTTTGATATATGTATACCGTCCCAGTGGGGTAGCAAAAGATTTCACTTGTTTTGTTGTCATGGAAGTGACTTCATAAACCCGTTCAGGAATCAGTCCATAATAAGATAAAGCATAATCCATGGAGATATACGAAGGTCCGTAAAGCAGGTTTGCTACCAGTTCAACAGAGGGCTTGGCATTGCTGTATATCTCATCTACTACATACAATCCTCTTTTAAGACGAACGATCTCACCCTTTTTGACCATCTGTTTTATCTTATCTTCTGCGTTCCTATAGTCTTTTAGCAATGTCAATAGTACAGCATGTGTAAAAGGTACGGCTTTTAATTTTTTAAGTGCTCTAATCAGTTCCATAATAAATTATATCATATTTTATATAGATATGATGATTATTTCATGTTTTCTATTAAAAATAAAACATAAATCTTCAAAGTATTCCATCTCTCTTCATTTGATTCTGTATAGCGGTAGTAATGTATCCTGAAACAGTTCCCCCATGATAAGCTTTTATCTTCTCTTCCCAATCAACAAGTATCTGGATAGTCTTAATTTTTGGCTTAATGAAAAATACGGGTATTTTGGACTTGATGAAACAAGTTATTTTACATTGTTACTTTTAGTGTCAGAAGTCTCTGCTTAGAGGTAACCATAAGCAGTCTGACTATGGTAAGGTGATTTTACCTTTTATACTTTTGCGTCGTTTGGAATGTGTGCTTGAACCTACACGTGATGCGGTACTCAAAGAGTATGCGTCTCGTAAAGATAGACGTATTTTTGACTAAAAAATCAGGACATAACTTTTATAATACTTCTGGGTTCTCGCTTATTACGCTTTTAGCCGATCCTGTTAACCTTAGCTTGAATAGACGAGAAGTAGTGTGATGCTAAAGATGGAGAAGTTGGCATAGTAGGTTATGGAATACCATTTAACCGACACTTCTACGAATACACACCACCGAGGGCCTTAGAGGAGATAGATGCAGAGCTTGAGACCTTGAGTGCCGAGATAATGGAGATGTTACATGAATTGCAAGCAGATATGTTTGTCTGACTTAAGAAATTTATTAGTGTATACTTTGTATACTTCGCTTAAGAACACTCCTCAAGCCTCTTTACAATGCTCACCCCGAGGAGTTCTTTTATGAATCCTTCTTTAGTTACTTACACCAAACCTTTTCTTACAATAGCACAGCAGATTGAACAGCTGAAGTCTCGTGGTATGTTATTTGCAGATGAAAGTAAAGCTACTTACTACTTGGAAAATCTCAACTATTATCGCCTTAGTGCCTATTGGCTCCCTTTTGAGAAAGAGCATAGCTCACATACGTTTAAGCAGGGTACTCAATTTGAAAAAGTTTTAGAATTTTACATCTTCGATAGAGAGTTACGATTGCTGATGTTGGATGCTATTGAGAGAATTGAAGTATCTGTTCGTACAAGGTTTGCTTATGAGATGTCACAAAAATATGGTTCTTGCCCTCACTTAGACAGGACACTCTTTAATCCTCCTCATAAATATACTCAAACACTCTCCAAGCTCCAAAGTGAGATAAATCGAAGCAAAGAACCTTTCATTAAGCACTGTGAACTATCATTTATTTCATGATTTATTGCGCCACAACTTGAACACGTTTGTAAAATTAAATGGCGGTGAATGGTTCCAATAGAAGTTGGTCGCCTATTATGGACCGGACGATTAGCGGTCACCTCTGGCTACTCAATGGTAGCTGAGCAATAGTAGTATAACAATATAGCACTTAAAAAATATAACATACCCAAATCACGAAATAGAGATTCCTCCCTCTAAATAATCAACCAAAAACCAAACACTTGATAAAAATGGAGATATTGTTTTGGACATATATATGTAAATCTTGAAAAAT